>Ga0302310_10000826_pt1 | contig 27749 bp, 28 predicted proteins | sample III_Palsa_N1_2_FD_200451 | JGI IMG/M metagenome (GOLD analysis project Ga0302310, IMG submission 200451) | Peat permafrost microbial communities from Stordalen Mire near Abisko, Sweden - III_Palsa_N1_2 | ecosystem: Environmental > Terrestrial > Soil > Palsa > Peat permafrost | place: Sweden...
CTTTTTGTTCACAAAAAGAACAAATTCTCTGTCCTCTCTGGCATCCTTACGCTTCACCCCAGCAAGTTCATAACACCATCTAATCTATTTTTCATGCCTATCTCTCCAAATATAACGGGAACGAAGTATTTCCGAAGGGAATGTATTGCGAAACACATACTATGTCAGACATACTATTTAGCACATAGCGAGCATGAGATTTAAAGCGGCGCGCTCGCGCACCACGCCCAAACCACCGCACCCGCTCGGTTGATTTCGATTGCCTCCGCGCCCAGGCGCCGTTACCCTACTCACCGATCTCAAGGCGTCATGTCGACCCGACCATCGGGGCCTCGCCTTCCCCGCCGATCCTATTCAAGCCTTCGCTTTTCGAATCTGTATTTTATTCCAGCGCCGGCCTGCCTTTGGGCGCCGAAAGCATTCATCCCATGACCGATTACAAGGTCCTGTCCGGCACCAGCACCGGACTCACCCTTAACAACGGCGACGATCTCAGCGTCTACAGCGGCGGCACCGCGAGCGGCACTTTCGTCAGCTCCGGCGCCATCGCGTTGGTCTACAGCGGCGGCGTCGCTGATCAAACGACGGTGGCCTCCGGTGGCGAACTGGTGCTCCTCCCCGGCGCGACCGCGAGCGGCACCGCCGGCCTCTACGCCGATATCATCTCGTCCGGCGCGGTGGTGTTCGCCTCCGGCGCCCAAATCATCGAGGTCGCGCGCGGCACCTACTACGGTCCCCCGGTCGGGCTGGGCGAGGTCGAATTCGTCCTCCCCAGCGGCCATGCCAACGCGGCGTCGGTCAGCGGCGGATTCGAATTCGTCGCCAGCGGCGGCATCGCCTCGGGCCTGGCGGTCTCCAGCGGCGGCTTTGTCGTGGTATCTTCCGGGGGCTCGGCCACCGGGGCCGAAGTCGGCAGCGGCGGCACGCTGATCGCACTGCCGGGCGCCGATGTCGCCGGCAGCACCAACGCGGGTGGCGCGATCATTTCCACCGGGGTCGCGGTGATCACCGAAGACGCCGGCGTCTATGCGGAAGACTCCTACACCTCCACCACCCTGGCTCATACCACGGTCACCCGAGGCGAAACCGCCTATGTTCTGTCCGGCGGCGAAGTCTCCGCGGTGGTGGTGAGCGGCACGCTCGAGGTGTTCTCCGGCGGCAATGCCGACACCACCTACGTCACGCGCGATTCCACCGCCATTATCCTCGCCGGCGGCGTCGCCAGCAACACCCGCCTGGCCGGGTATGAGCGCGTGTCATCCGGCGGCGTCGCGAGCGGTACCAACGTCTCGGCCGGCGGCGTGGAGTTCGTCTATTCGGGCGGCTCGGTGGTTTCCACCGTCCTTTCATCCGGCGGCGCGGTCGACCTTACCACCTTGGCCTACAACGCTGGCGGCAGCGTCAGGCTCAATTCCGGCAGCGACTTGCTGACGGTGACCGAAGCAGGCACCAACGCGTACCTGCAGCTCGCGAGCGGCTACACCGGCGAGTATTTTCATCTCACCGAAGACACCGCCGGTGGCACTCTGGTCACGCTGAACGGAACCCCATGCTATTGCCGCGGCGCCCGCATCGGGACCGATCAGGGCGAAATCGAGGTGGAGAATCTCGCGATCGGCGACCTGGTGATCACGCGCTCGGGGCAGGTCCGGCCGATCATTTGGATCGGGCATCGCGACTACGACGCCAGCTTTGCCGCCGCCAATCCGGAGGTACTGCCGATCCTGATCAAGCGCGACGCGCTTGCCGACGGTGTGCCCAAGCGCGATCTCTACGTCTCGCCGTTGCACGCGCTGCTGATCGACGGCACGCTGATCCCCGCTCGTGCGTTGATCAATCAGGGCTCGATCGTGAAGGCGCGGACCGGAAAGTCGGTCGGATATTTTCATCTCGAGCTCGCCACCCACGACGTGATTTTGGCCGAGGGTGCGGCGGCCGAAACCTATGTCGACGACCGGAACCGTGGCATGTTCAGAAACGCCGGCGAATTCGCCGAGCTTTATCCCGATCGGCGCCACTTCGAAGCAGGCCCCTCGCCCGCGGTTTATTGCGCGCCCCGCTGCGAGGATGGTCCGGTGGTCGCGGCGGCGCAGGCGAGTCTGGCGCAGCGTGCGATCGGTTTGGGCTATCCGCTCGCCGATACGCTGAGCGTGACCCTCGCGCTCGGGATCAACCGGGTAGTGATACCGCGCGGCACCGGCACGCTGCGTCTGATTTCGGGCCACAATACGCCGCCGGGCGACCGCCGGCGCTTGGGGGCACTGATCCGACGGTTATTTGTCGGTGGCGTTGCGATCGACCTCGCCGACAGCCGCCTGATCACGGGCTTCCACCCGCTCGAGTCCCACACCGGCGTAAGGCTGCGCTGGACCGACGGCAGCGGCACGATCCGGATTATGCCCCAGTTGTTCCCGCAGTGGTGCAAAATCGAAGTCGCCGCGCTGTCCGCTGGTCCAACGCCGGTCTTAGCGCGAACCGCCTGACGCCAACTGACAAGAGTTTTTTGCTTCTTTTTTTCAAAAAAAGGAAGACTTCTTTTTTGTAAAAAAGAAGCAAAAAACTTTCATTCGATGAGTGCGCGCTTTTTGGCGGCGAGCTTTTCGCTGAGCCAGTAGGAATAGGCGACTTCGAGATTTTCCTCGAGGCCGATCAGGCTGGCGGCCTGGGTGCCCAACAGCTGCGACCATTGGGCGGCGATGTTGGACTCGCGATCGGCGAACTTCGCCATGGTGTTGGCGCCTTTGATCTGATCGGCATACTGAACCCAGCCGACCCATTGCTGCAGCCAGGTTTGCTGCAACGCCGCCAGCCGTTCCTGCGCCGAAGCGCCGATTTCCAGCAGCTCGCCCCAAGTCTCCCGATCCATGCCGAGCATCAGCAACTGCGCGGTCGCCGCGACATTGCTCGAAAGCCGTTTGCCCCACTCGCCCTGCAGCGCGATCGCCTTTTCCGCGTGGTCTACCGGCGCCAGGTGGGTCCGCGGCTGCGGCTGCGCGGTTACCGAAGCGGCAACGGTGAGAGATGGGTTGCTCATGGATGGGTCACCTTTCCTGCCGGTCAGCCGCCGCATAGCCGCTCCAGCATATTATAGATCGCGCGGATCTGCACCGCATCCTTGGAGTAGTAGTCGGGTTCCTTGGGGTTCGCGGCGGTGTAGCCCCACCAGTCCCAGCAGCCGTCGGGATTTTGCGCCTTGTTGGTGTCGTCGCCGGTCGCCTGCGGAAAGAGTACGATGAGGTCGTTGCTGTCGGCCTTGTGGTTGTAGCCGGTGGTGGTGATGTAGCGGTTGCCGTAGGGCGGTTGGTTGGCGATGTCGGCCAGACCATTGGCGAAATTGACGTAGCTGTAGCCCTGCTTGCAGCCGTGCAGTGCGATATGCACGCCGCGCGCGGTGGCGCCCTGCCTTACCGCGTCCGGGATGTAGGCGTAGCCGAATTTGGCCATGCTGACGGAAGCGGCGTCGCCGCCGGCGAAGGGCGCTTGTTCGAAGCGGATCAGCTCGCCGGAGAGCTGCTGGGAAGGCGGCTTCAGGCCGGGGTAGATCTGGTCGAGGATGGCGTGGGATTGCATGAAGCCGCCGTAGTTGATGTAGGGCGGCTGGTTGGCGTCCTCGTCGGAGTCCTCGATGTTGCTGGTGAGGATCGAGTGGCCGGCCGGGCGGTTGTTGATGAAGAGAATCTGGGACGCCGGCACGCCGAGGTTGAGATAGAAATCGCGCGTGGCTTGGACCACCGGCGAGTTGACCACCGTGTCCTTGGTACCGGTGAAGATATAGAGGCGATCGTCGGCGAGATTGCGGATCGGGTCGATCTTGCCGGCGGCGGCGGTGCTGCGGGCGAGGCCGGCGAGGAAGCCGGCTTTCGGACCGGTGCCCGGGGTGAGCGGGGTCATGCAGATATAAAGTGCGTTGAGGGTGTAGGCGTCCTCGGCCTCGAGCGACGGGTCGCGGAATGATTCGACGCAGCGGTAGGGACCGCCGGCGATGATGCCCGCGCCGGCGAACAGCGACGAGTGGGCGAGATGGAGCTGGACCGTCATGAATGCGCCGGAGGAGAGGCCGGAGATCGAGTGCTGGTTGGGGGAGACTTTGAAGGATGGGAGGGTGGTGGGATTGGCCATCGGGGGGCTCCTGGGAGCGGAGGGAGTGGCGTGACGGCGGTGAAGCATGGTTGTTGGAGGAATGTTCGGGGAAGGGTTACCGGGGTGGGGTGACCTTGTCCAAGGAAAATGGGCTACGGGCGGGCCCCGAGCCGCCCGCGGATTGGCTTGCAGATATTGCGGCGAGCGAGGCCGACGCGGTGAGATTTACGGCGCGGGCGGAGCGTCAGCTCGATGACCTGCGCATTCATTTCGCGAAACTCGATCGGGTCGAGGCCGGACGAAAGATGCTTGGTGTGTTCTATGATACGGCGGATATCCCAGGCCGGGTCTGAATCGGCTATTTGCTTTTCTAATAAGTAAAGTTTTTTGCTTCTTTTTTTCAAAAAAGAAGACTTTCTTGTTTGTACTTAAAAGAAAGTAAAGCTGGATTGCTTCGCAGGGCTCGCAAATACGGGAGTGGGCGGTGAAGCGGTTTGGGCCGGAAATCCCCTGCTCCAATGTGGAGAAGGAATTACATGAACGAAACTGGATCGATGTCGATGTCCACGCGCGCGCTGTGGGGAACGGGGACATCGGCTAGCCAGTCGCGTAATAGTTTTTGAACTGCGATGTCACGGGTGGTTTTTAGCAATAGACGCCGCCGGTGACGCCCGCGCAGTAATGCTAGTGGCGCGGGTGCGGGGCCTAACACGTCGATCCCGGCACCGCGCGGCGCGGCGCGGGCCAGAGCGCCGGCAATCTGGTCGGCGTCGCGTTCATGCTCGCTGCTGACGCCCGAACGGGGGCCAATGGCCGGGGCGCCGGACGGCGGCCTCGCAGGTCATGAAATTGGCGAAGTCGCCGGCGATCAAGGCCTGCATCACCGGGTGATCGGGATTGTAGGTCTGCAGCAGCGCCTGGCCGGGGGCCTCGGCGCGGCCGGCGCGGCCGGCGACCTGGTGCAGCAGTTGCAGCGTGCGCTCGCCGGCGCGGAGGTCGCCGCCGGCCAGGCCGAGGTCGGCGTCGACCACCACCACCAGCGTCAGATGCGGAAAATGCCAGCCTTTGGCGACCATCTGGGTGCCGATGATGAGGTCGATCTGGCGAGATTCGATCGCGGCGACCGCACGGGCAGCTTCATGCGCGCTGCTGATCATGTCGCTCGCCATCACCAGGCGGCGGGCTGCGGGGAACAGGGACTCGGCTTCCTCGGCGATGCGCTCGACGCCGGGGCCGATCGCGGCGAGGCTGTCCTCGGCGTCACACGCCGGACAGCGGCTGGGGCGGGGTGCGGTGTGGCCGCAATGGTGGCAGATCAGGCTGCGGCGGCCGCGGTGCTCGACCAGCCAGGCGGTGCAGTATTTGCACTGCATGCGATGACCGCAATGGCGGCAGAGCGTGAGCGGGGCGTAGCCGCGGCGGTTGAGGAACAGCATCGCCTGCTCGCCGCGCGCAAGGGTCGCGTGGATCGCGTCGATTACCGGTTGGGACAGAAACATGCCGCGCTCGGGCGGAAATTCACGGAGGTCGACCGCAGCGATGGCGGGGAGCGAGGCGCCGCCGTGGCGGTCCGGCAGGTCGAGCTGGCGGTAGCGGCCCCGGGCGACGTTGGTGACGGTTTCGAGCGAAGGCGTGGCGGAGACCAGCACGATCGGCGCGGCGGAAAGTCGCGCGCGCACCACCGCAGCGTCACGGGCGTGATAGGTCACCCCGTCTTCCTGTTTGAACGAGGTTTCGTGCTCCTCGTCGACCACGATCAGGCCGAGATCGGGAAACGGCAGGAACAGCGCCGAGCGGGCGCCCACCAGCACGGGCGCCTCGCCCTTTGCCACCGCGTGCCAGGTGTCGCGCCGCCGGGCGGGGCCAAGGTCGGAATGCCAGACCGCGGGCTCGACCCCGAAGCGGCGGGCGAACCGGGCGAGCCATTGCGAAGACAACGCGATTTCGGGCAGCAGAACCAACGCCTGGCGGCCCTCGCGCAGACATTGCGCGATCGCTTCGAAATAGGTCTCGGTCTTGCCCGAGCCGGTGACACCTTGCAGCAGCGTGACCGAAAACGCCCGCCCGGTGACCAGATCGCGGAGCGCCAAACCGGCGTCGAGTTGGGCGGCCGAAAGCTGCGGGCCGGGATGGTCGGGATCCGGATAGATGAACAGCGGCGCGGCCACCGGCGCGATCGCACCGATCGCGGCGAGCGACTTGACCACGCCCGGCCCGACGCCGGCAGCGCGCGCCAGATCGCCAGCGGACAACAGCCGATCCCCCAAACAAGACAACGGCTTCTGACGCTGCACCGTGAGCTTGCCCGCAAACCCCGGAACGGCACGATAAACCAACCGCTCGGCGGGCGCGGCGCGAAGATCGATCCGCAGCGCCATCGCCAGCACCGAACCAAGACGCGCCATATAATAGTAGGCGACCCAGTCGATCAGCTTGCGCAGCGACTCGGTCATCGGTGCAATATCGAGCCGCTCGATCACCGGCCTCAGCGCCTGGCCGAAAACGCCCTCAGCCTCGGCCCATACCACGCCCACGGAAACCGACTTGTTGAGCGGAACCAACACCAAATCGCCGGGAACAAGCTGCAAACCTTCAACCAAACCATAGTCGAACGGACCAGCAAAGGGATAGGGCAATAAAACCGAAACCGAACGCATGTCAGCCCAAACAAAAAAGGAAGACTTCTTTTTTGAAAAAAAGAGGCAAAAAACTTTAACAAAAAGGGACATAACCAATTGGAACAACCGCCGCAAATGATGAGCGCGGAAACCGCCAAAGAGACCTACCTGCGCTATCTCACGACCGAGCGACGGGCGGCGACTAGCACCGTCGAAGCCTACGGACGCGACATAAAATTCCTGCTCGCGTTCCTCGGCCAGCACCTGGGCAAGGAACCAATGCTGGACGACCTAAAACAACTCAGCCAAATCGACCTGCGCAGCTTCCTGTCGTTCGAAGCAACCGCGGGCCGACGTAACCCGACGCGCGCGCGGCATCTGGCGGCAATCCGCGGCTTCTACCGGTTCCTCGCGCGGCGACTCGGCGTCCGCAACCCGGCAGCCGACCTAATGGCGACACCCAAAAGCGCCAAACCACTGCCGCGGCCGCTGTCGCAACCCGAAGCCCTGGCCGTCACCACCGAAATCGGCGCGGAAGCGCGCAACGAAGCGATGGAAGCACGTGATACCGCGCTGTTCACGCTGCTCTACGGAGCGGGATTACGAATCTCGGAGGCACTGGCGCTCGACGTCGCCGCAGCCACCTCGGATCCGCTGTCGATCACCGGTAAAGGCAACAAACAACGGCTGGTGCCGCTGCTGCCGGCGGTAAAGCAAGCGATCAACGCCTGGCTCGCACACCACCCGACCCGAGCACCCGAAGACCCACTGTTCACCGGCGCGCGCGGGGCGCGGCTCAATCCCGGCGTGGTACAACGGCAGATGCGGCAGCACCGCGAATGGGCGGGACTGGGCCCGCACGCAACTCCTCACGCACTGCGGCACTCGTTCGCGACCCATCTGCTCGCCGGCGGCGCGGATTTGCGGACCATCCAGGAACTGCTCGGTCACGCCAGCCTTTCGACCACGCAACGCTACACCGCGGTGGATAATAGTGAACTCGAACGGGTCTGGGCGCGGACCCATCCGGCGGCGAAGCGGTAGCCGGCGACAATATTGGCGCCGGCTAAACCCTTATTAATGGCCGACGACGTGGCCCCGGCCGTCGCGCATCTCGTTGCCGCTGAAGTGAGCCATGCCCATCGCGCCCGAAGCTGGTCTCACGCCGGGGCTTGGCCGCGGACCGGCGTAGCCATGCTGCGGATCGAAGTGATTGTTGACGTAGCCGTGGAAGCCGCTGGGACCGTGAAACCACGGTCCGGCGCCGATAAAGACGCCGCCATTGAACCACTCCGGCCCATAATAGCCGGCCGGCGCGCAAGCGTAGGGAGCGTAGTCGTAATAGCCGTAAGGGCACGCGGGTGCGATACCGACGCTGACGCTGAGCTGGGCTTGAGCCGGGGGGATCGCTACCGCAAATGCAGCCGCTGCCGCGGCCGCAACTACCAGAATTGACGCACGCATGGGGAAACTCCTGTTATCAGCCGGTGAATTGAACGACCGCGGCGATTGAAGGTTTCCGGACGCGCGCCGGACCCGATGTTAATAAACGTCAAGTCGGGCTCGGCCTTGATGGATCGAGACGCTGCGCGATGGTGCAGCGGTTACGATCCAGCGGCGCTTGCGGGCGTTGAACCGAAGGATGGTTAGACGGTTGCGGAACCGCTTGCGTCCCTTGGCGTTAGATCATACGACGCATGAAATTGTTCAGTCTGGTCTGGGGGATTCGGGGACTTATGCCTTTGTCGGAAGCGAGTGCGGCGCCGGCTTCTGAGCCCCGGATTCTGGTGGTCGAGGATGAACCGCTGATCAGGTTTGCGATCGCCGAGGCGTTGCGTGAACTTGATGTCTGCGTGGTCGAGGCTGCCACCGCCGACGAGGCTTGGGGTTATCTCGCGAGCGGCGGGCAAGCCGATCTGGTCTTCACCGACCATCTGATGCCGGGCTCGATGACCGGCGGACAGCTCGCGGTTCGAATTTCCCAGCAATATCCCGCGCTCAAGGTGATCGTGGTTTCGGCTTACTTCAACGACCGGGGATGGTCCGGCCGCGTGGTGCGGAAGCCCTATAAGCTGCAGGAAACCGCGGTCGAACTCGCCGAGCTCGCCGCTCAGAGCAATCGGAACAGGATCGAGCGTTGATGAGCGCGTCCGCGGTGGTGTTGTTGGTCGAGGGTGATATCGCAATCCGGCATCCGCTGGCGGAATATCTGCGGGAGTGCGGGTTCACCGTGTTCGAAGCGGCAAACGGTGACGAAGCGATGCACGCGCTGCAGACGCCGGAATTGCAGATCGAGGTCGTGCTCGCAGACATGATGACCACCGGCAGCGGATTTGGTCTGCGCCAATGGGTCAGAACCCAGAGTTTGGCGGTCGAGGTGATTCTGGCGGGCTCGGTCGAGAAGGCGGTCGACCACGCCGGCGGCCTGTGCCACGAGGGCCCGGCGCTGGCGAAGCCCTATCAGCACCACCTGGTGCTCGACCACATCCGCCAGGTGCTGGCGCGGCGGGAGCGAGGGCAGCGATAGGCGGACGACCGTGATAAAGTCGATTTCGAATATTCACGACCATCTCGGCAGTTGGCGAGGGACCGCTGTATGCAAGCTGTAACAATTCGTCCGCTCCTTGCCGAGCAGGTCGAGGCGGAGATCGCCGCGTTGTCGGAGTTGTTGATCGACTGTGTCGAGGGCGGCGCTTCGGTGAGTTTCATGGCGCCGATCGCCTGGGAACACGCGGAATCGTTCTGGCGTGGGGTCGCGGTGCGGGTGGCGGAGGGGACGACGGATTTGTTGATTGCCGAGCTTGCGGGTGCCGTGGTGGGCACGGTCCAGTTGGTGGCCGCGGTGCCGGAGAATCAGCCGCATCGGGCGGATGTGGCGAAGATGTTGGTATTGCGCCGGGCACGTCGGCAGGGGGTTGGGCGGGCTTTGATGCGGGCGGTCGAGCAGCTTGCCGCGGCCAAGGGCAAGACATTGTTGGTGCTTGACACCGTGAGTGGCGCCGCCGGCGCGAGGCTCTATGAGAGTGTTGGTTGGGTCTCGGTCGGCACGATACCGAACTATGCTTTATTCCCCGACGGCCGCCCGTGTGACACCACGATTTTCTACCGGGCGTTGTTGCCCGCGTAGGCGGGAGGTGGCCGACGTGGACTATTGTCAAAGTTTTTTTGCTTCTTTTTGTTCACAAAAAGAAGAACTTAACCTGGCTTTTATGCGAATTTGCGTAACCAAAAAATCGGTTTGCCTGGTTTGCCCTGCTCTGCTCCTCTTGTTTCTTGCCTGAGTTCACCTTAACTCCCGCCACCATGAGCACCGAACCCGAACAGACGCCGGAGACCCCGGAATCACTGATGCAGGCCGCAGCGGCTCGCATCGCCGAACTTGAAGCCAAGCGCACCGAGCTCGAGGCCGATCGCGACGAGTTCCGCGATCGCTGGATGAGGTCGGAGGCCGAGATCGCCAACGTCCGCGCCCGCGCCAAGCGCGAGGTTGAGGAGACCCGCCAGTATGCGGTGCAGAAGTTCGCCCGCGATGTGGTCGAGGCGGCGGATAATTTGCGTCGCGGGCTCGATAGTCTGCCGCCGCCGCGCGACGGCGAGCCCGCCATCGTGGGCAAGCTGCGCGAGGGATTCGAAGGCGTCGAGCGCAGTTTTATCGCCCTGCTGGAACGGAACGGGATCGTAAAAAGCGACCCCACTGGGGCAGTGTTCGACGCGAATCTGCACCAGGCGATGGCCGAGCAGCCCAGCGCGGAGCATCCGCCGGGTACCGTATTGCAGGCTTGGAGCCAGGCATGGACGCTGAACGGGCGGCTGCTGCGTCCGGCGATGGTGGTGGTGGCGAAGGCGCCCGATGTGGTGGTGGCGAAGGCGCCCGATGTGGTGGTGGCGAAGGCGCCCGATGTGGTGGTGGCGAAGGCAACGGTGCCACATCCGCCGCATTCCGGGCTCGATACCACCGCCTGAGCAAAATTTCGGGATGTTGGCCCTTGTTCAACCAAGGCGGACTAAATACATCCACTTCATTCCACCCATAGGGGAACGCCGCGGTGCTTCGGGCCGGGCGATCCCGCTGACAAGGAGCTACGACATATGAGCAAGGTCATTGGTATCGACCTCGGTACCACCAATTCCTGCGTTGCGATCATGGAGGGCAAAGATGTCCGGGTGATCGAGAACAGCGAAGGCGCCCGCACCACACCATCGATGGTGGCTTTTTCCGACAGCGGCGAGCGGCTGGTCGGGCAGAGTGCCAAGCGCCAGGCGGTAACCAACCCGACCAATACTTTCTATGCGGTGAAGCGGTTGATCGGCCGCCGCTATGAAGATCCCACGGTCGCCAAGGACAAGGCGATGGTGCCGTTTTCGATCGTCAAGGGCGAAAACGGCGACGCCTGGGTCGAGGCCAAGGGGCAGAAATACTCGCCATCGCAAATCAGCGCCTTCATTCTGGGCAAGATGAAAGAGACCGCCGAGGCGTATTTGGGTGAGAACGTGACCCAGGCGGTGATCACGGTTCCGGCCTATTTCAACGACGCCCAGCGCCAAGCGACCAAGGACGCGGGCCGGATCGCCGGGCTGGAAGTGCTCCGTATCATCAACGAGCCGACCGCGGCAGCACTCGCCTACGGCATGGATAAGAAGCACGCCGGCACGATCGCGGTCTATGACCTCGGCGGCGGCACTTTTGACATTTCCGTGCTTGAGATCGGCGACGGCGTGTTCGAGGTGAAATCCACCAACGGCGATACCTTCCTCGGCGGCGAGGACTTCGACCTGCGGGTGATCGACTATCTCGCGGCGGAATTCCAGCGCGACCAGGGGATCGATCTGCGCAAGGACAAGCTCGCGCTGCAGCGCCTGAAGGAAGCCGCGGAGAAGGCCAAGATCGAGCTGTCATCCTCGAAAGAGACCGAGATCAACCTGCCGTTCATCACCGCCGACGCCACCGGGCCGAAGCACATGGTGCTGAAGCTGACCCGCGCCAAGCTGGAAGCCCTGGTCGACGATCTGATCGCCCGCACCATGGAGCCCTGCAAGGCCGCGCTTAAAGACGCCGGTGTGAAAGCCAGCGAAATCCAGGAAGTGATCCTGGTCGGCGGCATGACCCGCATGCCCAAAGTGATCGAAGCGGTGAAGCAGTTCTTCGGCCGCGAGCCCGCGCGCAACGTGAACCCGGACGAAGTGGTGGCGATCGGTGCCGCGATCCAGGGCGCGGTGCTGAAGGGCGACGTGAAGGACGTGCTGCTGCTCGACGTGACGCCGTTGAGCCTGGGCATCGAGACTCTGGGCGGCGTGTTCACGCGCCTGATCGACCGCAACACCACCATCCCGACCAAGAAGAGCCAGACCTTCTCCACCGCCGACGACAATCAGCAGGCGGTGACGATCAAGGTCTCGCAGGGCGAGCGCGAGATGGCGGCGGACAACAAGCTGCTCGGTCAGTTCGATCTGATGGGCATCGCGCCGGCTCCGCGTGGCGTGCCGCAGATCGAGGTGACCTTCGACATCGACGCCAACGGCATCGTTTCGGTCTCGGCGAAGGACAAGGCCACCGGCAAGGAGCAGCAGATCCGCATCCAGGCGAGCGGCGGACTTTCCGACGCCGATATCCAGCGCATGGTGAAGGAAGCCGAGGCCAACGCCGAAGCCGACAAGAAGAAGCGCGCGGTGGTGGAAGCCCGCAACCACGCCGAGGGGCTGGCGCACCAGGTCGAAAGCCAGCTCAAGGAACATGGCGACAAGCTGGGCGCGGAGCAGAAGGCCGAGTGCGAGAGCGCGATCGCCGCGCTGAAGTCGGTACTAGACAGCAACGACCTCGAGCAGATCAAGGCCGCGACCGAGAAACTGTCGCAGACCGCGATGAAGATCGGCGAGACCATCTATAAGGCGCAGTCCGCCTCGCCTGGCGCTGCCGAGGGCGCGGCCGGTAGCGCCGGTCCGGCGGGCGACGACGTGGTCGACGCCGAGTTCGAAGATGTGGACGCCAACAAGAAGAAGCCTTCATAATCGAACGCTGGCCGAGTCAAGGCCGGGGCGATGATTATGCCTCGGCCTTGACCGGTTTCTTCTGGTTGGCTTTCGGCTCGGGATCGATATGGCAAAGCAGGATTATTACGCGACGCTGGGCGTCGCCAAAGGCGCCAGCGCCGACGAGCTGAAGAAGGCCTATCGCAAGCTCGCGATGCAGCATCATCCCGACCGCAATCCGGGCGACGGGATGTCCGAGGCCAAATTCAAGGAAGTAAACGAAGCCTACGACGTTCTGAAGGACGAGCAGAAGCGCGCGGCCTATGACCGTTTCGGCCACGCCGCGTTCGAACAGGGCGGTGGCCCCGGCGGCTTCAACCGCGGCGGCTTCGATTTCACCGACGCCGGCAATTTGGGCGACATCTTCGACCAGATGTTCGGCGACGCGATGGGCGGCCGCCGCGGCGGCGGACGAACCCGGGCGGGCGCCGATCTGCGCGCACCGGTGGAAATTTCGCTGGTGGAGGCCTTCACCGGCTGCGACCGCACGCTGCGAGTACCAAGCCGGGTACAGTGCGATGTCTGCGCCGGCACCGGATCGGAAACCCGCGACCGCGCCAGCCAGGAAAACTGCCCGCAGTGCGGCGGCTCCGGTAAGGTGCGCGCGCAACAGGGCTTCTTCGTGGTCGAACGCACCTGCCCGACCTGCGGCGGCATGGGGCGGGTGATCAAGAATCCCTGCCGCGTGTGTCACGGCCAAGGCACGGTTCAGCGCGATAAGTCGCTCAAGGTTTCGATCCCGGCCGGCATCGAAGACGGCACCCGTATCCGCGTCCCGGGCGAGGGCGAAGCCGGTGGACCGGGCGCGCCGCCCGGCGATCTCTATGTCCAGGTCGCGATCCGGCCGCACGATTTGTTCCAGCGCGACGGGGCGAATATCTTTCTGCGCGTGCCGCTGCGCATGAGCATGGCCGCACTGGGCGGCGAAATCGACGTGCCCTCGATCGACGGCACCGTCGGACGCGTGAAGGTGCCGCCGGGCACCCAAACCGGCGCACAGTTCCGGCTGCGGTCGAAAGGATTTTCCGTGCTGCGCTCCACCGCGCGCGGGGATATGTATATCCAGGTCGCGGTCGAAACGCCGCAGAACCTCACTAAGAAACAACGCGAACTGATGGAAGAATTCGAAGCCGAGGCGAAACACGCGAGTAAGGGATCACCGGAGGCGGAAGGGTTCTTTGCCAAAGTGAAAGAGTTTTTTGATCACAAGTAAGGGGTAGGAAGTCTTCTTTTTGTGAAACAAGAGTGCGCAAAAAAACTTTATTAATAAGAGTTTTTTGCTTCTTTTTTTCAAAAAAGATGCTCTCTGCTGCCTTTGCTTATTATCGACAAGGCAAAACATTAATGAGGATCGGCGTCGCGGGGATTGCGGGTCGGATGGGGCGACTGGTCGCGGACGAAGTGACCAGGGCGGGAGCGACACTCGCGGGCGGGATTAGCCAGCCGAATGCAGGAGAAACGCCAGACCAAGCCACGCGGTACGAGAATATCGAGGAACTGGCGGCGAATTGCGACCTGGTGATCGATTTCACCCATGCCTTCGCGGTCGCTCACCACGCGCGCGCTTTGGCCGCGGCAGGCACTGCGTGGGTGCTTGGTACCACCGGGTACTCCGATGAGGACCAAAAGGCGATCGAGGCGGCGGCGCAAAAAATTCCGCTGATCGCGGCGCCGAATTACTCGGCCGGGGTCAATCTGGTGCTGCTGCTGGCGGAACGGATCGCGGCGGCGCTGCCGGCAGCAAGCTACGACGCCGAAATTTTGGAGATGCACCATCGGCAGAAGGTCGACGCGCCGTCGGGCACGGCGCTCGCGATCGGGCGCGCGGTGGCGAAGGGTCGCGGGCAGGATTTCGATCAGGTCGCGGTGATCAGCCGCGAAGGCCACACCGGCCCGCGCACCGAGGGCTCGATCGGGTTCGCAGCGCTCCGCGGCGGGCAGGTGGTGGGCGATCATTCATTGATTTTTGCCGGCGCCAGCGAGCAGATCACGTTGCGGCATGAGGCGTCGAATCGGCGGGTGTTCGCCAGCGGCGCGGTAAGGGCGGCGTTGTGGCTGGCGGGTAGACCGGCGGGGATCTACACGATGCGGGATGTGCTGGGGTTTTAAATTAAATTATCAAAGTTTTTTTGCTTCTTTTTGTTCACAAAAAGAAGATTCTTCTGGCTGTTTTTGGGTACGGAGTAAGGCTGGGTTGCTTCGCAAGGGCTTGCAATGACGAAGTTGTACGCTGTTTTATTAGATTGCGATTCTCACGCCTAACTCGACGACGCGGTCGGAGGGTATGCGGAAAAACTCGGTGGCGGGGACGGCGTTGCGGGCCATCAGCAGGAACAGCCACAGGCGCCATAGCGGCATTTTCGGCACCAGCGCGGGAACCAGGGTTTCGCGCCCCAGGAAGTAGCTCGCCTGCATGGCGTCGTAAGGGAGGCCTTTGGAAGCGCGGAGACCCTCGAGCGCGCGGGGGACGTTGGGGCTTTCCATGAAGCCGTAGCGCAGATAGACGCGGTAGACTCCGGGGGACATTTCCTTGATCTCGGCACGATCTTCCGGGGGAACCTCAGGTTCGTCGAGCGTGTTCACAGTGACGAACAGGACTTTTTCGTGCAGCACCTTGTTGTGCTTCAAATTATGCAGCAGCGCCGAGGGAACGTAATCGGCGTTGCCGGTGAGGAAGATCGCGATGCCCGGCACGCGCACGGTGCGCGATTGCGGCAGGCGGGAGAGGAACGAAGACAGCGGCAGGCTGTCCTGTTTCCAACGCGACAACAGCAGATCGCGGCCGCGTTTCCACGAGGTCATCAGCGCCATCAGTGCGAGCGCGATTGCGATCGGCACCCAGCCGCCTTCGATCAGTTTCAGCGTGTTGGCGGCGAAGAATACCCCGTCGAGCACGAAGAAGCCGCCGAACACCGCGATCGCGGCGGGGCGTGACCAGCCGAACTGGCGGCGGAACACCACCGCGGCGAGGACGCAGGTACACAGGAACGTGCCGGTCACGGCGATGCCGTAGGCCGAGGCCAGCGCGGCGCTGCTCTTGAACGCCAGCACCAGCAGCACCACGCCGATCGCGAGCGCGGTGTTGATCTGCGGCACGTAGATCTGGCCTTCCTCGGTCTGGCTGGTGTGGCGCACCGTCATGCGCGGCAGCACGCCGAGCTGCATGCATTGGCGCGCGATCGAATAGGCGCCGGAGATCAGCGCCTGGCTCGCGACCACGGTCGCAAGGGTGGCCAGGATCACCAGCGGCAACTGCAGCAACGGCGGCGCGAGCAGATAGAAAGGATTGGCGGCGGCGGCGGGATCGTTCAGTACCAGCGCGCCCTGGCCGAAATAATTCAGCAGCAGACAAGGCAGCACGAACCAGGTCCAGGTGATGCGGATCGGCCGGGCGCCGAAATGACCCATGTCGGCGTAGAGTGCCTCGGCGCCGGTCACCACCAGTACCACCGCGCCCAGGGTGATGAACGCCAGCCAGTGATGGTGCAGGCAGAAGCGGATCGCGTACCAGGGCGAGAACGCGTAGACCACGTGCCAGTGATGAAAGATGCCGATCGCGCCGAGGACGCCGATCACGGTGAACCACACCGCCATTACCGGGCCGAACAGCTTCCCCATATGGCTGGTGCCGCGCCATTGCACCGCGAACAGCACGATGATCACGACCACCGACAGCAGCAAGATGAGCTCGTTGTCCGAGCCGGTCATGACCTCGGAGCTGGTGGGTTGCAGCGCCGGAACCGCAACCTCCAACCCCTCGATCGCCGACAGCACCGAAATCGCCGGGGTGATCATGCCGTCGCCGAACAGCAGGCAGGCGCCGATGATACCGATGATTGCGAGTGCAGCCTTGGTGCGCGGGTCGACCGAAACCCGCTGCGCCAGCACCATCAGCGCCAGAATGCCGCCCTCGCCCTTGTTGTCGGCGCGCATCACCAGCGTGACGTATTTCACCGTGACGATCAGCACCAGCGACCACACGATCATCGACAGGATGCCGTAGATGTCGCTCAGCACCATCACCTTGTGGGGCAGGAAGGCGAGGCAGGACTGAAACGCGTAGAGCGGGCTGGTGCCGATGTCGCCGTAAACCACACCAAGTACGGCAAGCAAGGTCGCCAATGGGGGCGTTGCCTTTGGCGGTGCCGCCGCGTCAGTTGTCATGCCAAGGGTCCGAGCAGTTTCTGGGTTGCCCACCAATCTAGCCCATAAAGTAAGGAAAGCTTAAGGCAGGCGCGGACGGATACGCTCGTTTCGCGGACATTGGCAAGAGCGCCGCGCGCAATCCGAATCAGCTACGCCGGATTTCATTGCCGGTTGCCGAACAAAGCGCTGCCGACTCGGACTTCGGTGGCGCCCGCCGCGATCGCGAGCCTGAAATCCGCCGACATTCCCATCGATAGCACGGGCAGACCGTTGCGGCGCGCGAGTTCGGCAAGATCGGCGAAATACGGGCCGGGGTCACCTGCTTCCGGCGGAATGCACATCAGGCCGCGCAGATGGTCGGGGAAACGCCGCTGGCAGTCGGCGATGAAACCGTCGGCCGCGGTGCGTGGCACGCCGGATTTTTGCGGCTCGTCACCGATGTTCACCTGGATCAGCAGGCGAGGCAGCTTGCCCGCCGCCTGTGCGGCTTTTTCCAGCTCGTCGGCGAGGCGCGGCCGATCGAGACTGTCGATCCGGTCGAACGCCGCCACCGCGTCGCGGACCTTGTTGGTCTGCAGCGGGCCGATCAGATGCAGGCAAAGCTGCGGCCAGGCTGTGCGTAGCGCGGGAAATTTGGCCAATGCCTCCTGGACGCGATTCTCGCCAAAAACGGTCTGCCCGCACGCCAGCAGCGCTTCGATCGCCGCGGCCGGGTGGGTTTTCGAGACCGCGACCAGGGTGACATCGACAGGATCGCGTCCGGCCGCTACCGCGGCACTTGCGATTTCGGCTTGGATCGCGGCCAATCGCGCGCGGTAATCCGGCAGCGTCGGCACAAGCGAGGGAGCACTCAGGTTCATGGACCCAAGGCTTACGAGCTGGGGCGTCGGCGTCAAGTCGAGGGCCGCGAAAGTTGCCGGGCCGGGGTCGAGCCCGCGGGTGCCGCCGATCTGGCTGTTCACCGATGATATCCGCCTGCCGGATCCGCGTTCGGCGGTGGCGAGCCTTCCCAAAGGCATTTGCGGCGTGGTGCTGCGCCACGATAAGGCGCCCGATCGGCTGCAGCTGGGCGAGGAACTGTCGCAGATCTGCCGGATGCGACGGATTGTCCTGGTAGTTGCCGGAGACCCGAAGCTGGCGCATCACTTGCGCGCCGGGATCCATCTGCGCGGTGGACGAAAGCTGCGCCGCATCGGCACAAAGAAAACCGCGCTGATCACCTGCTCATGCCATGATCCGATCGAGGCCACCCGCGCCAAGCGGGCGAGTGCCGACGCGATTTTCATTTCGCCCTTATTTGCAACCGACAGCCACCCCGGGGCAAAACCACTCGGGACCCTGCGCTGGATGGCGCTTTCATTAAAGTTTCATAGAGTGCGTATTGCACTGGGAGGGATAAGTGCGGAGAAGCTGCGCTCGATTCCGCGAGCCCGATGCACGGGCTTCGGGGCGATCGGTTACTTCGGTATCACGCCGAGGTAGGCTAAATCTGTCCTAATTTACAGATTTGTGACAGCCATTATGTTGCCGAAACAGCACACTGCTCACATTCTTGCGTGTAAAGCTAAAGTGTCGATTGAATTAACGTAGAGTCTCGCGGATAACCCGGCTGTCCCGGGCGCCCACTGCGACGCGACAACTCAAACCTTGGCCGCGTCCTGCGAGCCTCTGGAGGAACCATGCGTAAGATCCTTTTAACCACCGCCTCGACGATCGCGGCCGTAGTCGCCCTCGCCGACGCCGCCCAGGCGCAGACCACTTCCCCCGCGCCGGGCACCATCGTGGTCACCTTGGGCGGCCGATTCCGCGCGTACGTCGGGAGCATCGCACAAAGCGACGGCAATGGTTTAACCAGCGTCACCACCTATACCGACACGTCGAGCGTGGTCACCACTACCAACGCTAAGACCAATAGCGCCGGCATTTATGAATACCTCCGCCTCTATCCCGGCTTCGACGGCCTGACTACCAACGGCATCAAATACGGTGTCGCCGCCGAAATCCGGCAGGACAACGTGGACGGCGCCGGCGGCGGCTCAGTCGGCTCGGTTTCGGCCCAGGATCGCGCGCTTGGTGCGCTCTACGTTCGCCGCGACTATGGTTACATCGGCACCAAGGAACTCGGCACCGTCCGGGTCGGCACCATCGACGGCGCCACCTCGCTGGTGCAGGTCGGCACCTTCGACAGCGGGCCGAACGCATTCAACGACGGCGGTTGGAACGGCGACCTTCGCTACACCGTGCTTTCGGGCCTGATGCTGAACTGGGCGTTCGCTTCCTCGGGCAACTACTACGCGACCAACAAGATCGTCTATCTCTCGCCCAAGATCGCGGGCTTCGACCTGGTGGCCTCGTTCGAGCCCAATACGGTCGGCGCCAACATCGATCAGGGCTCGGCCAACGGCGCCGACAGCAACTCGGCGTCGCTCGACTCGTCCTCGATCTGCACCACCACCACCGTGGCGGCGACCAAGGCCGTGACCATCAGCTGCAGTAACGGCGACGGCGCGCGCCGGCGCAACACCTACGACATCGCCGGCCGCTACACCGGCTCGTTTGGCGACCTCGCCGTCATCGGTACCGCCAGCTACGTCGGTTCCGGTCAGGTGGAATACAACGGCTATGCCGTGCCGCCGGGCAAGAGCACCCTGCTATATCAAGGCCTCTCGGTCGCCGACTTCGGGCTCAGCACCACCTACGCCGGTCTCACGGTCGCCGGAAACTATCAAACCGGCAAGTTCAACGGCGAATGGTCGCTGCTGCCCGACGGCCTCCACGACAGCACCGCCTGGACGTTCGGCACCAAATACGCCATCGGCCCCTACCAGCTTGGCGCCTCCTACTACGGCTATGACAGCGCCGGCAAAGTGGGTCTAAGCAGCAGCACCGGGCTCGACGAATACGGCTACCGTGCCGAGCGCGGCATCTCGGCGGGCGGCACCTATACCCTCACGAAGAACCTCTCGTTCATGCTGTCCTACCTCTACGGCCAGCGTAGTCAGGCCGGCTATGATTTCGATACCGGTGCGGCCGGAACCCTGCATAACCGCGTGCAGGTGCAGGCCATCGCGCTGGGTACCAGCTTCACCTGGTAAGCAGCTAGCCTGCCGGCTACTGTTAAGGGGGCGGCGCAGCGATGCGCCGCCCCTTTTCATGGAAGTCCGGGCAGGCTAGACAGTGCGCCTCACGCGGAGCGCCGATCTCGCGCATCGCCCCGTAAGCGTAATGCTGGAAAGCCTTTGAATGATGAAGCTCGCTCCCGCCGCCGTGCTGCTCTCGCTTACTGCCCTCTGCGCGTGCAGCAGCGGCCAAGGCAACACTGCCAGCGCCGACCAACAACAATTTAACGATTACCGCACCCAGGGCGCCGACAACCAGCCCGGCGGCGGCCTCAGCTTTTCTGTCGGCAAAGGTACCACCAGCACCGACACCAGCGACGCCAGCACCAACCTCGGCGTCAATGCCTATCTGTGGCGCGGCACCCTCGATACGCTTTCGTTCATGCCCCTGGTCTCCGCCGACCCCTTCGGCGGCGTGATCATCACCGACTGGTACAGCCCGCCTGGCGTCGCCGGCGAACGCTTCAAGGCGACGATCTATATCCTCGGCCGCGAATTGCGCTCCGACGGCCTGCGCGTCTCGGTCTTCCGCCAAACCAACGACGGCGCCGGCTGGCAAGACAGCCAAGTCTCCGCCTCCACCGACAGCGAAATCGAAGACAAAATCCTCGCCCGCGCCCGGGAACTGCGGGCGGCGGCGAATTCAGCAGGGTAAGGAAGCAAGGCGGGGCCAGCCCCGGCTTGCTTCCTTACTTCGCTAACTTCGTAGCCGCGCCGATTTCCCAATTGCACGGGGTGTCGGTCATATTGGTTTGGGAGGTGCGGTAGTAGGTGCGGGTGAAGCGCCAGGGCTTGGCGAGGGAAGTGGGGTCTTCGACCGTAATCTGGTCCTGGAGGTGGTTGGGGTCGATCAGGCGCATACGCTCGATGATGTGGGCGTTGTCGCTCAAGGTGGCGGCGGTGGGATCGAGCCACTCCTTGCCGAGGATCGAAATCGTGTCGATCACCAACGTGTCGCCCTCCCAGTGGCCGACGCTGTCGCCCCAATACATCGGCCAGAGCTCGTCGGCTTCGGTATGGGGGGTGCCGTCGGTGTAGATGTGGCGAACTTCGCGCTGGGAAAAGACCATCGTAGTCTCCTCGGGAGTGACCACGGCTTCGAAGTATTCGGGGGAGCCCATCAGGCGGGGGACGCCGGCGGCGCAGACGCGGTCGTAGCTGTCGACCAGCCTGGCGGCGTCGGCGCGGGCTTTCCGGTATTTCGCGGACCACGCAGCGTTGTAGGGCGGCGGCCCGGCGGGATCGAGGGTCGCGGTCGAGCCTTCGACTTGCCAGATGCCGGTCCAGTCGGGCAGTTGCGCGAGTTGGGCGAGGCGTTGCGGCGAGTTGAGCGCGGCATGGGCAGGAAGGCTCGCTGCCAGCAGCGCGACGGAGAGAAGCGTTTGGCGCAAGGTCATTGGCTGCTGCCCTGGTTCGGGTCGCTGTAGATGGTTTCGATGTAGCCGTTCTTCATCTGCTCGCGGTCGTTTTCGAAGCAGTTCTGCATGATCTGGTGCTTGGTATCCTTCACGCGGCGGAACTTGCGGGTGAAGGTGAGCGGCTTGGTGAAAGCGATCGGGTCTACGATCGTGATCTGGTCGGAGATGTGGTCCTGGTCCTGCATGCTCCAGCGTTCGGTGATGTCGGCCTTAGGCGAGAGCTGCGCGCCCGAGGCGGTGAGCCACAGCGTGGGATCGAGGCCGACGGTATCGGCGACCAGGGTTTGGCCTTCCCAGTGACCGATGCTGTGGCCTTGCGGGCTGGGCGTAAGGTTGGTCGGGTGGGGTCGGCCGTCGGTGTAGATGTGGCGGATTTCGGAGGGGTCGAACACGATCATGGTTTCCTCCGGCGTCACCGTGATTTCGAAATTGGCCGGGCCGAGTTCCATGCGCGGAAAGCCCCAACTGCAGACCGTGATGGTGGGATCGGGTGGGGTCAGCGTGTCGGGTAGTGCTGCGTATTCTTTCTGGCGTGCTTCGTAGCGGGCCTCCCAAGCAGGTTTGTACGGCAGGTTCAGGTCCCTGCCTGGTCCGCCGGTGAGTTTGCCGCCTTTGGGGGGTTGGAAGACCTGGCCGGGACCGGCACGTCCCATCTCCCAGATGCCGGTCCAATCCGGCAGCTTGGCGAAAGCGGCAAGACGCGCAGCGCTGTTGGTCTGGGCGTGCGCGCCGCCTCCGAGCACGACGGCCAATGCCAGAAACGGCACGATCGTTTGGCGCATGTGATTTTCCCCTGGGATTATTGCGGCGTTTGTCCGCCGATGATGGTGCCGTCGGCCTTCACCGCCTTGATCATCGAGCCGCCATAGCTGCCGTTGCGATTGGGCGAGATCGTGACGGTGATCCGGTCGCCGGGCGCGACAATGCGCGGACGCCACCCCTCGCGCAGCATCGCCGCCGGGGCGCCGAGTTCGATGCCCCATTCGTGAGCGATGCCGTGGGCGTCCGGGGCTTCGATCTGCAGCCAGGAGTGGGGGTTTTTCCATTCCAGCACCACCACCGTGGCGTGCAGGGTGAGCTGCTGGCCGGCGTTGAAGGCGGCGAAAGAGTGGTGGGCGAAGGCCGCGGCGCTGGCGCAGGCGGCGGTCACGAGCAGGGCGATCTTTCGGTGCATCGGAGTCCCTCGAATTCCGGCTTGCAACCGGTATTCGAAAACTCTAGCCACGCGGCGCGGCTCGCACCAGGGCGAATAACCTAATTGACAAAGTTTTTTTGCTTCTTTTTGTTCACAAAAAGAAGAAGAAAGAGTCTTCTTTTTTGAAAAAAAGAAGCAAAAAACTTTGTCAATTAGGTTTTTATTAGATCGCGGGCTTGGGGAACAGCTGGTGAATGCCACATTCGATCTTACCCTTGCCGGCCCAACGGCCGGCACGGGCGTCCTCGCCTTCGTGCACCGGACGAGTGCACGGCGCGCAGCCGATCGAACGGAAGCCTCGATGCACCAGCGGGTGGCGCGGCAGATCAAGACGGGTGATCTCGGCTTCCACCTGCTCCAGGGTCCAGTCGGCGAGCGGGTTGATCTTCACCTTGCCGTCGGCGAGTTCGAAGAAGGACAGATCAGCGCGATTCACCGACTGGTGGCGCTTGCGGCCGGTAACCCAGGCGTCAAACGGCTTCAGGGCATTGGCAAGCGGCATCACCTTGCGAAGCGCGCAGCAGGCATCGCTGTCGTAATACCACAGCTCGCCGCCGGGATCGGAATAGGCGAGATCGACCGTGCTGGGTCCGATGTCGCGAACGTCAGTGAGCCCGAGACGATCGACCAGGCGGCTGCGATATTCCAGGGTTTCCGGGAAATGCTGGCCAGTTTGGATGAATAGAACCGGCGTGGCCTTGTCGATGCTGGCGACCATCGACAAAAGCACAGCCGATTCGCTGCCAAAGGACGAAACTACCGCGATCTTTCCCTTGAAAGCGTGGGACAACGCGTGACGTAGAACCGCAACGCCGTCGAGCTCGGACGGAAGCGTCGTGGTGGATTTAGATTCGGGGCGTAACGGCGCAACCGACATGGTAAATTATAGCTCCAAATTCCTAGCGAGACCGCCAAACGACCCATTTCGGGTCTGCACTATCCGGCATTCCACTTCCGTAGGCAAGAGATTAGCCGCATCAGTGAGACACTATTTACACTTCTCGACGGTTATTCCAAGCGCGGCGCTTTCAGCGCTGCAATGCAGCGACCGCGGGTATTGACACGAGGGCGCGGGTCGCGGAGGAAGAAAAAAGATACCTTGCAACCAGGGAGCGCCGCAGATGCGTGTCGGTTTTAGAGCTCGATTGGCGGGTTTTCCGCTTGCTTTGGCATTGTCGCTCCCGCTGTTCGCTCGCGCTCAGGATGCACCTTCGGGCGACCCGGTGGCCGGCCAACAGGTGTTTCAGGCGAAATGCGCAGTTTGCCATTCGCTGACACCCGGACGGCGGAGCGTGGGGCCGAGCCTGATCGGCGTGTTCGGCAAGCAGGCGGGCACCAACGATCCGACCTATTCCTATTCCGACGCGATGAAGAACTCCGGGAAAAGCTGGGACGCGGCGACGCTCTCCGCCTATCTGGAGATGCCGCGGACCTATATTCCTGGGGTCAAAATGCTGTTCGTGGGCCTGCCGGACCCGACCGACCGGGCCAATCTGATCGCGTTTATAGCGACGTTGAAGTAGCCCAGCCGCAGGCTTCGAGCGCGGGTTCCATGTGCGGCGGCGGCGGAGCGACGGCGGCAATCGGCGGATCGAGCGGGAGGCTGAGGCTGCGCGACTGCAGATGCAGGCCACCGCCGGCGGTGCCGTAGACCGGATCGCCCAGGATCGCGCCGCCGAGCAGGGTGCAGTGGACCCGGAGCTGGTGGGTGCGACCGGTGCGAGGACGGAATTCCAGCCAGGTCAGGCCGGGAGCGCGGCCGAGCACTCGCCATTCGGTGACAGCGCGATCGCCGCGCGGGTCGGGAGCAATGCGCCAGCCGGATCTGGCGGTGATTTTGGCCAGCGGCGCGTCGATCACGCCATGGTCTTCGGCAATTTCGGCGGCGGCGACCGCCCAGTAGATCTTGGTTGCATGGCCGGCGGCAAAGGCGGCTTGGGCTTTGATGAGCACCGACTTGCGGAGCGCGACCAGCAGGCAGCCGGCGGTGTCGGCATCCAGGCGATGGGCGAGCCAGGGGCCATCAGGGCGGCGGGAGAGACCGGGGAAATAGTCCTCGGCGGAGGGGCCGCCGTGTTTGCCCGGATGCGAGGGCAGGCCGGCGGGTTTGTTCACGATCACCCAGCCGTGACCCTGCGCGAGTATGGCCGCCAAAATCGGCGCTTCGTCTGAAGGCTTCGCCGTGCTACCGCCACGCGCCATGAACACCGATACGATTTGCGGCGCGAATTCCGTCGCCGCCTTGTTTAAGCAGCGCGCCGACGCGGTGCAACGACTCTTCTATGTCGAGGAGCAGCGGCTGCTGGCGGGGCCTTATTGCGCCCAGTTGGCGAAATTGCGCAAACCCTACCGGCTGCTGGGTGCGGACGAGATGAACCGGGCAACCGGGACAACCCACCACGGCGGGATCGCCGCAGTAGCCGAAAGCCGGAAGATTTTGCCCGCGACGCTCGATACCATACCGCGCGGCAAGCTGCTGGTGGCGCTCGACGGGATCGGCAATCCGCACAATCTGGGCGCGATCGCGCGGGCGGCGGCGTTCTTTGGCGTGGAAACGCTGCTGCTCCATGACGTTCCGGGGGCGGCTTCGCCGTCTGACGCGGCGTACCGGGTGGCCGAGGGCGGGTTCGAGTTTTTGCAACTGTTCCGCACGCGCGATCTGGCGCAGACGCTGACCGAGCTGACGCCGGTGTATCGCTCGGTGGCGGCGAGCACGGACAAGGAGAGCAAGCCGTTGCAGGATTTGCCGCTGGACCGGCCGATCGCGCTGGTGCTGGGGCATGAGGAGACCGGGATCTCGGAAGCGGTGCTAAAAGCGTGCCGCCGGCGGGTGCATGTTCAGGGGTCGGGGAACGTGCAGAGTCTGAATGTGGCGACGGCGGCGGCGGTCCTGTTGGCAGGGGTAGTGGGAAGAAGGTGAAGGACGCCGAAATCGCTACCCGAGGTCTTCCGCCCGACTCGATTGCCTGCTTCCCCCGGTGCCTGTTAGCTTGACTGCTGAGCCTGACGAGAAGCGGTCCGGATGGGGAGAAAAGTTCGCATGCGGCGGCATAACCTTTGTGCTTTGAGTTTGGCGAGCGCCCTCGCCTGCCCGTTCCCCGCCGGCGCCCACCATTCCTACGCCGCGTTCGATCGGAACCGGATCGCCACGATCACCGGCACGGTGCGGACCTGGGAGATGGGAAATCCGCACGCTTATCTGTGGCTGTTTGTCGCAAACGCGGCGGGTGGCCAGGATATCTGGGGGTTCGAAGCGCCCTCGCCTGATACGCTGCTGAGGCACGGGTTCGACAAATATACCGTCAAAGTGGGCGACCGGCTGATCGTGCAGTTCAACCCGCTGCGCGATGGACGGCACGGCGGCAACCTGGTGGAACTGCAATTCCCCGATGGGCGCGTGCTGTCGGCCGGGCCGGGAAATGGCGGTAGACCGCTGCCGGGGCAGCCGCCTGAAGCCGGGAATGGAGCGGATGCGCCATGAAAAACCCGTGGGTGCTCGCCGCGGCGGTGTGGCTTCTATTGACGGTGCCGGTCTGCGCCGCGCCGTCGGGGTTCGATGGGGTTTGGCAGAACAACGATCATTCCGATTACGGCATGAAGCGGGCGGATAATCTGCCGCTGAGCCCGGCCTGGCGGAAGAAATCGGACGAGCTCGATAAGATCCGCGCGGATGGCGGCACACTGCCGGCGGACGATTCGCAGTGCATACCTTCGGGGATGCCGTCGCTGATGGAATCGGGGCCGTTCGCGATCCTGACCACGCCGCATTACATCCAGATTTTCGGCGGGCGGGGATTGCAGGTGCGGAACATCCGGCTCGACCGGACGCGGCATACCGAGGACCGGTTCTTGTTCGATAGCTTCAGCGGGGAATCGATCGCGCACTGGGAAGGCAAGACGCTGGTGGTCGATACGATCGCGGTGCGGTCGGATGCGGAGCTGGTCTACGCGCTGAAGGTCGGCAAGCCGCATATCGTCGAGCGGATGACGCTGTTGGCGCCCGATACGCTGCAGATCGATACCATTGTGACTGATCCGGTGGCTTTGATAAAGCCTTGGCGATACCAGATGACTTTCACACGCGATACCAAGGGCGGCCTGATCGATAGCATTTATTGCATTGCCGCCTATGACCGCGACGTCGATCCGACCACGGGGAAACAGGGGTTCGATCTTACGCCCCCGCCCGAGGAAGGAGTGGGCGTGCCGCAGTCGATCGTGCATTGAGGCGAGTGCGGCGCCTTGCGCGGCGGGCTTCGATGGTATATCTTTGTGGTATATATTTGTGAGGTTCGCCGTGGAAACCGCCAAGGTCTTCTGGTCCGGCCGTTCGCAGGCGGTGCGGTTGCCGAAGGAGTTCCGTTTTGAAACCGACGAAGTGCGCATCCGGCGGCGGGGCAATGCTGTTATTCTTGAGCCGATCGCGCACGATTGGGCGTGGCTGGATCAGCTGATCGGACCGGTCGATGAGGACTTCGAGAGGGCCGCGACCGACCCACCGGCAGAACAGGATCGACCTGCGCTCGATTTCTTCGAGTGAAGTTTCTGTTTGATACCAACGCCGTTATTGCTCTGTTCAAAGCCCATGGTGGTCTGTTGACCCGGGTTCGGCAGTACCAGCCGGAGGATTTCGCGGTCTCGTCGCTCGTGGCGCATGAACTCTATTTCGGCGCTTACCGGTCGCAGCGAACCGTCGAGAATTTGGCCAGGGTCGAAGCGCTGCAGTTCGAGGTTCTGGAATTCGATCGCGAGGACGCTCGTCGCGCCGGCGAATTGCGGGCATTGCTGGCGGCGAGCGGGTCGCCGATCGGGCCGTATGATTTTTTGATCGCCGGGCAGGCGATCGCGCGCGGGCTTACCCTGATCAGCCGGAATATCGGGGAATTTCAACGGGTCGGGGGGATGCGGGTGGAAGATTGGGAGGCTTAGGGCGCCCACCCCGGCCCTCCCCACGAGGGGGAGGGAGCAGCAATTCTTCTCCCTCCCCCTCGTGGGGAGGGTTGGGGTGGGGGGCGGGTCACTCGCTCTCCGCATCCCCGATCCGACGCGGATCCAGCGAGCGCCAGTCGCGTTCTTCGGCACCGGCTTTGAATTGGGCCCAATTGCCGACTTCAGGGGCGCTACTGAAACCGTCCTCACCGGCGTC
>Ga0302310_10000828_pt1 | contig 27687 bp, 31 predicted proteins | sample III_Palsa_N1_2_FD_200451 | JGI IMG/M metagenome (GOLD analysis project Ga0302310, IMG submission 200451) | Peat permafrost microbial communities from Stordalen Mire near Abisko, Sweden - III_Palsa_N1_2 | ecosystem: Environmental > Terrestrial > Soil > Palsa > Peat permafrost | place: Sweden...
GCGCTGGTTCGGAGCTTTGGCCTCGCGATGGCCGACAGATCGAAGTGATTCGCTGGTTCAGTTGGAATTCGCAACATTTCCTGCGCTGCGGCGGCGAGCTCTATTTTCAGTATGTGATCAAGCCGCGTTTCAACCTCGGGCCGCCGGACGAGACCGCGGTTGAGGAAGCGCTCGGCGACTTCCACCGGCGCGCCGCGATCCTGAACGCGCATCTCGCCGGCCGTGCCTGGCTGCTCGGCGACGTGCTGACGGTTGCCGATTTCTCGGTTGCCATCACTCTTCCCTACGCCGAGCAGGCGCACCTGCCGCTGGACGAATTTCCCGAAATCCGCCGCTGGCATGATCAGCTGAACGGGTTTCCGGCATGGCGGGAGCCGTTTCCGGCAAATCCGGGATCGAACACATAATTCCAACCGTATCAACCAAGGAAGGACATGACATGACTGACGAAGCCAAGAGGAAATTTCTGGTCAGCTATCTCATCCCGGCGGCGGTAGTCGAGGAGTGGAAGAAGACCGACCCGGAGACAAGACAAGCCGCGGAACAGAAAGTAATGCAAGAATGGCATCAATGGTCACAGGACCACGCGAGCATCACTCTTAGTACCGAAGCCGGCGGCAAAACGAAACGCGTTACTTCCAGCGGCATTTCAGACACCAACAACGATATAATGGTGCTCTCGTTCGTGGAGGCGGAATCGCTCCAAGCAGCCGCGCAGATATTTGAAAATCACCCCCATTTGCAGATAATGCAGGCGAGTATTGAAGTGATGGAAGTGAAACAAATGGGGGGAAGGCTAGGGTAAGGGAAGAATCTTCTTTTTGTGAACAAAAAGAAGCAAAAAAACTTTGTCACTTTGGGCCGCAGCGTCACTCCCGCAGGCGTACCGGCCCTTCGTTACAAAAGTTTTTTGCTTCTTTTTTTCAAAAAAGAAGTTTCTTCCCTTTCTTCTCGTCCCCGCTATCATCCCGCCTCCTCCGCTTCCAGATGAGGCGCCCCATGCCCTACCGCCCCGCCACCCAGCTGGTCCATGGCGGCCAGTTCCGCACCGAGTTCGGCGAGACCACCGAGCCCTTGTTCCTGACCTCCGGCTTCGTCTACGACAGCGCCGAGCAGGCTGAGGCGACCTTCAAGGGCGAGATCGCCCACTACCAGTATTCGCGCTTCGGCAACCCGACCATCACCATGCTGGAATCCCGGCTGGCGCTGCTTGAGGGCGCCGAAGCCTGCCGCACCACCGCGACCGGCATGGCCGCGGTACATGCCTCGCTGCTCTGTTACCTCAAGACCGGTGACCGGGTGGTGGCGTCGCGCGCGCTGTTCGGCTCGTGCCACTGGATCGTTTCGACCTTGCTGCCGCGCTACGGCATCGAGCCGGTGTTCGTCGACGGCGAGGATCTGGCGCAATGGCGCGCGGCGCTGGCGCAGCCCGCGGCGATGGTGCTGCTGGAAAGCCCGTCGAACCCGATGCTCGACATCCTCGACCTCCGCGCGATCAGCGACCTCGCCCACGGCGCCGGCGCGCTGGTGGTGGTCGACAACGTCTTCGCCACTCCGCTGCTGCAGAAGCCGCTGGAACTCGGCGCTGATGTGGTGGTCTATTCCTGCACCAAGCATATCGACGGCCAGGGCCGCGTGCTGGGCGGCGCGGTGCTGGGGACCAAAAAATTCATCGAAGAGACGCTGCTGCCGTTCATCCGCAACACCGGTCCGGCGCTGTCGCCGTTCAACGCGTGGCTGCTGCTGAAGGGGATCGAGACCCTGGCGCTGCGGGTTGCGGCGTCATCCGCCAGCGCCGCGGCGATCGCGGACTTCCTCGCGGATCGGCCGGGCGTGCGTCGCGTGCTCTACCCCACGCGGACCGACCATCCGCGCCACGAGCTGGCGATGAGCCAGATGACCGGCGGCGGCACGCTGGTGACGGTGGAGCTGGCCGGCGGCAAGCCGGCCGCGTTTCGCTTCATGAACGCATTTCAACTGATCGCGATCTCGAACAACCTCGGCGACAGCAAGAGCTTGGCGACCCACCCTGCCACCACGACCCACTCGAAGCTCACGCCTCAGGAGCGAACCCGCCTCGGCATCACCGAGGGTGTGGTGCGACTTTCGATCGGCCTCGAGGATGTCGAGGATCTGAAGGAAGATCTGGCGCAAGCGCTACACGCGGGCGGTTAAGAAAGGGAAGAATCTTCTTTTTTGAAAAAAAGAAGCAAAAAACTTTTATCCGATTGGTTCCGTGCGCAGCGTCGCGGGTGAGTGGGCACGGAAACAAAGTGACAAAGTTTTTTTGCTTCTTTTTGTTCACAAAAAGAAGACTCCTCCCCTGACCTTAACGCCCGATTTTACGCCTTACCTGATGCGCATTTCAGGCATCTCTGCCAGGCTGGACTGCCCGTCCAGCAGCACGCCCAGCCGCGCCGAAATCTCATCCAACGCCAGGCTCGCGCCGCCGACCTGGTTCACCTGCGCCATCAGACTCTGCAAGACCGACTTTCTGCCTGGCAGCGTCATAATGATCGCCGGTTTCCCCGGCGGCAGCCCGCCCAACTGAGCCGCGTCGGCGAGCGCCTGATCGAACCCGCCGAGTTCGTCCACCAGGCCGTTCTCCTTCGCCTGCGCCCCGGTCCAAACGTGTCCTTCCGCCAGCGGCTCCAGCTGGGCCTGGGTCATGTGCCTTCCCGCCTCGACCCGGCTCAAAAACAGACCGTAGCCGTCATCGATCATCGCCGAGAATCGCGCCTGCTGCTCCGGCGTGAAGTTGCTGACCGGGCTTTCCATATCGGCATTGGTGCCGATCGAAACCGTGTCGATGCCCACCCCGAGCTTGCTCGCAAGTCCTTGCATCGCGAATTTGCCGCCGAACACGCCGATCGAGCCGGTCACCGTCACCGGCTCGGCCACGATCCGATCGGCCTCGGCGGCGATGTAATAGCCACCCGAGGCCGCCGTGTCCGACATATAGACCACCAGCTTCTTGCCCCGCGCGCGGGCCAACTGCGCCGCGTGCCAAATCGTTTCCGAAGCGGTCTCAGAACCGCCCGGGCTGTTGATCCGCAGCACGATCGCCTTAACTCGCGGATTATCCGCCGCCTGGTTGAAGGCGTCGACCATCTGATCGGAGTAGACGGTGTCGGACGAATCGATCCCGTCATTGTCGCCGCTTTGGATCTCGCCCACCGCGTTGATTACCGCGACGCCGTCCGCGGCATTGGGGTTGACTGGCGAGCCCGACTGATAATCGTCGGCGTCGAGCAGGCTGGCGCCACCCCCGGCCCGGCGCAGCGCCATGCCCTCGACCTCGTCCCAATAGCCCACACGGTCGACCAGATGGTTGGACTGCGCCTCGCTCGCGGTGTAGGGGCCGTTGTTCACCAGATCGTTGATCTGATCCTGAGTTAGACCGCGCGACCCCGCGATCGCGGTGGTAAGGGTGGCATAGAGCGAGTTCAGCAGGTCGCTATAGGCCTGGCGGTCGGAGGGCTCGAGCCCGGTGTCGGTATACTGGGTCGCGGCGGTCTTGAACTGGCCGCGGCGCACGAACGCCGGCAGGACGCCGAGCTTATCCAGCGTGCCGCGAAAGAACGGAATCTCCGCAGCGATGCCGGTGAGCGCAAGTGACCCGCCCGGCTGCAGCCAGACCTGGTCGCATGCAGAAGCAAGATAATAAGGCCGCGTGCCGCCCGAAAGATCGCCGTAGGATTCGGCGTAGGCAAATGCGAATTTGCCCTGGTGGCGCAGCGCCAGGACCGCATCGCGGACATTTTCGGTTTGCGCCAGTCCCAGCTGATCGTCGCCCAGCTTCAGCACGACGCCCTTGACCCGCGGGTCGGCCGAGGCGCGGTCAAGTGATGTCATTAGCCGGTCGAACGAGATCGTCTCATCGGCGCCGAAGTTGAACGGGCTGGGCGACGATTCGGTGACCGCGTGGTTGAGATCGAAGGTGAGAACGGTATTGTCCGGCACCACCACGGTCCGTTTCACTGCCGCACCGATCGCCAAGATGATCAGCACGAAGACCAGGATTGTGAGCCCCCCGATAAAGGCGAGCACCCCAATGATGAACCTCATGCCGGACGTCCTTGCAAGTTAGTAGAACTTGCTAGTGTCGATCCGATCCTCGCACACATCAAGCCCTATCCGGTCGGTCGGCAGCTTCCTGAAGGTAAGCTCGGTCTGCCACCTACGGCTGAAAATCTTCGGGTCGTTGAACGTGATATCGGCCACCAGGTGCTGGCCGCCGTCCGTCAGATGGTATTTTTCGGTGAGCTGCAGCGCGTCGGAATGCGGCAGACCCGAGTTGTCGAGAAAGGTGAAATCATTAAACAGCTGCGCGTGCACCACCAGCGTGTTGCCTACGAAGGTCCCGGTGTTGGAACCGAAATAGGTGGTGAACGCGTCAGGATCTGGTTTGGTGTTCAAATTCACCCAGCGGATCAGATTGTTCCACTGATAGAAGAACCAGACCTGCTTCGCGTTTTGCGCGATCTTGAAGGCTTCGGGCTGCAGCAGGATGCGCGGCTCGCCGAGCGGCTTGCATTTCTGCGCCGGATCGAACGAGAGATCGCCGGCCGCCTTCTGCGCTGCGTATTTGTCGTGGATCGCCTTGGCCGCCGGCAGCAGCGGCGGCTCGGCGCCGCTCGCCGTGGTGAGGCTGTCGACCGGGGTAATGATCTGCCAGACGCCGGAAAAATCCGGCGCGGCGGCGCGGGCCTGATGGGCCGCGAGTACGGCCGCCAGCGCGGCGATGGGGAGGGTGCGTTTCATCGCGGTTCTGCTCATTTCACGACCGAGCTATTGAGATTGGGCGGCGCGGTATCGGTGTAGGTCTTGCCGTAGGCCTCGGCGAAATCCTCGCAAATGTCTTCGAGCAGCGGCAGATCCGGCCGCCAATGCATGGTCGCGACCTGCTGCCGACCGTCGTCGTAGGTGACCAGATTTTCGATGTCGCCGTTGGAAAGCTTGCGGATACGCTCCACCATATGCCCCTGGCCCTTGACCCCAATCACGTCGACCACCAGCGTGTTGCCTTCCCAGTGGCCTACCGAATCGCCCACCCGGGTGGGCTGGAAGTTCGCCGGGTGCTGCGAGTTCAGATAGATGATCTGGTGCTCGTGGTTGTTCTCGCCGATGATCACCACGACATCTTTGGCCACGACGATCTGGCCGGGATGGAAGCCGCGGCCGATCTCGAAGGTCGGCAGGCAGGCCTGGCGATTGAAGCTCTGGCCCTTGACCGAGGCGATACTGACCGGCCCAGCTCCCGGGCCGCCGAGCCCAGGTCCGCCGCGCCCGAGCCCGCCCGGAGGTCCGCCACCGCCGCCGGGAGGGCCGCCGGGACCGCCGGGCCCACCGCCGCCGGCCAGGACGGTCGCATCGGTGGCCGCCGGCGCGTCCGCGTACGGGCTTTCGCCGTCGTAAAAGCCCGCGATGTCACGTGGGTTCTTGCTGGGGTTGGGCACCCCCGGCGGGCGCGGAATTGGCGCGCCGGAGGGCGCCTGACCCTTGAAGAACGATGGCAGGGGGGCGATATCGGCCGGCGTCACCCGCTCCACCTGGGCGTGTGCCGCTCGTGGCGCCATGCTGCCGGCAAAAGCGATCAGGCTCGCGGCGCCGAGCAGATGCGCCCATCGAAGCTTTGTCATGGAAGTTTCCCCGTGCGAGCCGCCTTAAAAATGGCCGTTCTGCTGATAGGTGATGCCGGTGCGCAGATTCTTGACGCTCATGAATTCGCCGCCGTCGGTATTGTCGCGGCGCGGCGCCACGATCGCCCTGATCTTGTCGCCGTTCAGGATCGAGGTCCGCGACCAGCCGTTTCTGACCATGAAGGTCACCGAGCCGCCTTCCAGCGTCCAGGTTTCGGTGCCGCCCTTGCCGTCGGGCACCGCCATGGTGATCCAGCTGTGCGGATTGGCCCAGCGGAAGTCGGTGAGCGTGCCTACCACCGCGATCGGATGGGTGCGATCGAACATGGTGCCGGAATGGTGCGCGAGCGCCGCCGCCGGGAGCAGCGATGCTCCGGCCAACACGGCGCGCAAGGTTCGAGATCGAATGACGGACCACAGCCGCATAGCGCTTTTCTCCCAGTGACCAGAGACAAACAATTGTTCTTTAGCGTCAGACCGTGATCGGCCCGTTGTATCCATTACTCTGGCGAGGGAAACGTTGCTTCGCAAGCAAGGAAATGCCGTGATTACGATTTGATACGCGGCGCTATAGTCGGATCGGCTGCAACGGAGGCTCGCCTGCGAAGTTCATCCCTGATCTGGCCGGGCGTGCCTTTGGCACTGGCAGCGGCGCTGCTGTTCGGTGCCAGCACGCCCGCCGCCAAGCTGCTGCTGGCACACGGCACGAACGACGGCATCGATCCCTGGATGCTGGCCGGATTGCTCTATCTCGGCTCCGGCGCCGGTCTCGGCCTATTCGCGCTCGGGCGTGCCGGACTCGGCGTCAAGCCCACCGAGGCCGGTATCGGCAGGCGCGATCTGCCCTGGCTCGCGCTGGTGGTGCTCGCCGGCGGGGTGGCAGCACCGGTGCTGTTGATGGTGGGATTATCCCAGGTTTCCGCCTCAAGCGCCTCGCTGCTGCTCAACCTCGAGGGGCTGGCGACCATGGCGATCGCCTGGCTGGTCTTTCACGAACAGCTCGACCGGCGGATCTTCGCCGGCGCGATGGCGATCCTGCTCGGCGCGGCGCTACTGCGCTTTCAAGGCGGCACAGAGAGCGTGGGCTGGGGCGGGCTTGCCATCGCCGGCGCCTGCGTGTGCTGGGCGATCGATAATAACCTCACCCGCAAGCTGAGCTTTTCCGACCCGGTACACCTCACCCTGACCAAGGGACTGGCGGCGGGCCTGGTCAATCTGGCACTCGCCCGCCTCGCCGGCGCGGCCTGGCCGCCCTTGGTCGCGGCCGCGGCGGCGCTGCTGGTCGGGTTTCTCGGCTACGGCGTCAGCCTGGTGCTGTTCACCCACGCGCTACGCCACCTCGGCACCGCGCGGACCGCCGCCTACTTCTCCACCGCGCCCTTCATCGGCAGCCTGCTCGCGATCCTGCTGCTGCATGAACCGGCGCACTGGCAATTCTGGATCGCGGCACTGCTGATGGGATCGGGCGCCGTGGTGCATCTGATCGAGCAGCACGAACACGAGCACTTGCACGACCCGATCACCCACGCCCACCGCCACCGGCACGATATCCATCACCAGCACACCCACGGACCCGACGATCCGCCGGGCGAGCCCCATGTTCACGCGCATCGGCATGAAGAAATGCAACACTCCCACCCGCATTTGCCCGATATTCATCACCGCCATCGCCATCGGGCGGAGGCGAGCAAGTAAGGCAAAGACAAGAATCTTCTTTTTGTGAACAAAAAGAAGCAAAAAAACTTTATCAATTTATTCAATTGCGAAGCTTCCCAGGACGGGCAGGTAACCAATCGAATAGAAGTTTTTTGCTTCTTTTTTTGAAAAAAGAAGACTTTCTTTCTTACATTCCCAGTGCCCGCCGGTAGATGTCGAGGAGCGTTTCCTGTTCCTCGACTTCCGCGGGTTCTTGTTTCCGGATGCGGATCAGCTGGCGGATGATTTTAACATCGAATCCCGCCGACTTGGCCTCGGCGTAGATATCCTTGATATCGCTGCCCAGTGCCTTGCGTTCTTCTTCCAGTCGTTCGATGCGTTCGATGATCGAGCGCAGCCGGTCGGCGGCGATGCCGCCGGTCTCGGTTTTGGCGGCTTTAGGTTGGGTGTCGTCGAGCGCCATCGGGGCCTCCCAGCAAGATATGCGTATCGGGCCAGGGGTACTCGCAAGCGGGGTGCATGGTCAACCGGGGTGGCCTCGGCTATGGTTCGCCATCAAAAGAAACACTTGGGAATTTCCATGACGTCCCGCCTGCATATGCGCCGCCGCCGCCGCACCAAGATTATCGCCACATTAGGTCCCGCCAGTTCCACCGCCGAGGTTCTATCCCGTCTCCATCAGGCCGGTGCCGACGTTTTCCGCTTGAACTTCAGTCATGGCAGCCACGCCGATCACGCGGCCAGGATCGCGCTGATCCGCGCGCTGGAGTCCGAGATGGGCCGGCCGATCGGGATTCTGGCCGATGTGCAGGGGCCGAAGCTGCGGGTCGGCCAATTTGGCGGCGGCCGGGTGCATTTGCAGAATGGCCAGAGTTTCCGGCTCGATCTCAACCCCACGCCGGGCGACGCGAAGCGGGTTCAGCTGCCGCACCCGGAGATCATCGCCGCCGCGAGCATCGGCACCTCGCTGTTGCTCGACGACGGCAAGCTGCGGCTGCGGGTGGTGCGGCAGCGGGAAGACCATCTGGAGTGCGAGGTGATGGTCGGCGGCCCGCTTTCGGATCGCAAGGGCGTGAATGTGCCCGATGTGGTGCTGCCGATCCCGGCGCTGACCAAGAAGGACCGTTTGGACCTGGCCTTCGCGCTGGAGCAGGGCCTTGATTACATCGGCCTGTCCTTCGTGCAACGGGCCGAAGACGTGGCCGAGGCACGCGAGATCGCGGCCGGGCGGGCCTGGATCATGACCAAGATCGAAAAGCCGCAGGCGCTCGATAATCTCGATGCGATTCTGGAATTGTCCGACGCGGTGATGGTGGCGCGTGGCGACCTGGGCGTGGAGCTGCCGCCCGAAGAGGTGCCGTTGGCGCAGAAACGCATCGTGCGCGCCGCGCGCAGCCGCGGGCTGCCGGTGGTGGTGGCGACCCAGATGCTGGAAAGCATGATCAACGCGCCGTCCCCCACCCGCGCCGAGGCGTCCGACGTGGCCACGGCGGTGTTCGACGGCGCCGACGCGGTGATGCTGTCGGCCGAAACCGCGGCCGGTCAGTTCCCCTACGAGGCGGTGAACATCATGGACCGCATCATTGCCCGGGTGGAGCAGGACGAAGGCTGGCGCGCCCTGATGGACAGCAACCGCTTTGCCCCCACGCCTTCGACCGCGGACGCGATTGCGGTCGCCGCCCGGCAGGTCGCGCACACCATCGGGGCCAAGGCGATCTGCGCCTTCACCAGCTCCGGCAGCACCGCCCGCCGCGCCGCGCGCGAGCGGCCGGACGCGCCGATCCTGTGCCTGACCCCGTCGGAGCATACTGCGCGGCGCGTGGCGCTGGTGTGGGGCGTGCACGCGGTGGTGATCCCCGACGTGCACTCGATGACCGAAGCAGTGGCGAAAGCTGTGCGCACCGCGCAGCGCGAGGGATTTGCCAAATATGGTGAGGAAATCGTGGTGGTCGCCGGCGTGCCGTTCGGGCAGGCGGGGACGACGAACGCGCTTAGGGTCGCGGTGGTAAGTTAGCAGGAAGTCTTCTTTTTTAAAAAAAGCAGCAAAAAACTTTTCGGACAAAGTTTTTTTGCTGCTTTTTGTTCACAAAAAGAAGACTTCTCTTCCCCTTTCTCAGTTCAGCGTAAATTCCAAATTCCACCGCTTCCGTTTCTCGATCGCGACTCCGTTATGCATCGCCGGCCGGTAGGTCTGGGTTTGCGCGAACTGCAGCGCCGAAACGCCGAACGCCTCGCCGCCCTTGCTACTTATCAGTTGGCAGCCCGAAGTTCTGCCGTTGGTGCCGACGGTGCATTCGACCAGTGCCGAGCCCTGGCGTTCGTCGTCCAGCATCTCTTGAGGATATACCGGTGCGCCGCCGCCGATCGGCTGTTCGCTCACGTCCGTGTCGGGCACCGCCGCGGCCGGCGCGGGCGCGGGAGTGAACGGCACCGGCACGGGCGGCGCCGGGCTCGGGGCGACGGAGATCGCATTACTCACCGCGGGCGGGGGCGCGACCTCGACCACCGGCGGCGGGATATAGGGCGGCGGCGGGGTGACCAGCCTTACAGCGGGTGGCGGCGGAGGCGGTGCTGCCTGCGGTTTGGTCTGGGGAATGATCTGGGTTTCCAGCGGTCCCTTGATCACGTCGATCATACGAGTGCCCAAGCCATTGATCAGCGCGTAGATCAGCAGCAGGTGCAGCAGCACCGCGATCCCGATCCCGATCGCAGTTCTCTTGGGGTCTCGTTTTTGGGCTAAGTAGTTCATCGCAACAATCCTTCCTCACGAATTCGGAATTCCTGTCGCCTCCACCCAACTGCCGATCACACTATGTCGACATGTTGCAGTGCACAATTAATACGAATGGTGCCCCCGAGGTCAATTAAAATTCGCGTAAGGCCGGCGCTCGCCGGCCCCGCGGCGGTTAGAGTATGTTCGTAGCGGATTGGATCGCCGCAAGTGCCGCGAACATGCTCTAGCTCATTGTTTAAACGAGCATCTAGTAGCCGACCGTAATCCGCTGTTTGTGATGGGCTTTCCGCTCGATCTCGTCGACGATCGCGACCGCAAAATCCTCGCGCGAAATCAGGCTTTCGCCGGTTTCGTTGCGCAACAACTGATCGCCGCCGATGCGGAACTTGCCGGTGCGCTCGCCCGGCGCGATGGTCCAGGAGGGCGAAAAAGCCACCCAGTCGATCACGGTTTCGGACCTAAAGGTATCCAATGCCCGGAACGCTCCCATCGCCCCGGTCTTCCAGGCCGGGGGGAACTCGGGGGTATCGATCACCTTGACGCCAGGGGCGGCGTCCAGACTGCCGGCGCCCACCACCACGATCAGACGGTCGACACCCGCGGCGCGCACCGCTTCGAGCAGTTGCGCTGCGTTGTCGGTCCATTTGACGCTCGCAACCACCGTATCCGCACCCTTGAGCAGCGTGGCCAGCTGCGCCGGCTCGGCGATGTCGCCGGCCACCGGGATGAGACCGGGCTCGGCGGGTAGCTTTTCTAGGTTGCGCACGATGCCGGTGACTTCGTGACCGCGCGCGAGCGCTTCGCGCTTGATTTCGCGGCCGATGTTGCCGCTCGCGCCGATGAGGGCGATTTTTGCCATGGTGTTCTCCTATTCCTGAAAAGCGAAACTACAAACCTGGCCCACACCCGGCAAGAGTAAGAGAAGGAAGTCTTCTTTTTTGAAAAAAAGAAGCAAAATACTTTTGTCAATTAAGCTTCTCACGCAACTCTGCTGATTTTTACTCATCTATGAGGTGCCATGCGGACCCACGCCTTGATCAGCACCAATCAGCCCAATACTTTCGGACCAAACAATCAGAGAGACCATCAATGCCGACCTTGTTCGATCCAATACGGATCGGCGCACTCGATCTGCCGAACCGGATTATCATGTCGCCGCTCACCCGCGCCCGCGCCGGAGCACAACGCGTGCCGAACCAACTGATGGCGGAGTACTACCGCCAGCGTGCAGCCGCGGGCCTGATCATCTCGGAAGCCACCAGCGTCAGCCCAATGGGCGTGGGCTACTACAACACCCCCGGCATCTGGTCCGAAGCACAGGTGGCGGGCTGGAAGCTGGTGACCCGCGCCGTGCACCAGGCGGGTGGCCGGATCGTGCTGCAGCTCTGGCACGTCGGCCGGATCTCCGACCCGGTATTCCTCGACGGCAAGACACCGCTCGCGCCCAGCGCGATCGCCCCTCCCGGCCGCGTCAACCTGCTGCGGCCGCCGAAGGCCTTTGTCACGCCCCGGGCGATCGAGCTCAGCGAAATTCCCGGCATCATCGAGGAATACCGGGTCGGCGCAGTCAACGCGAAGAACGCCGGCTTCGACGGCGTGCACCTGCACGGCGCCAACGGCTATCTGCCCGACCAGTTCCTGCAGGATGGCTCGAACCATCGCACCGATCGCTACGGCGGCGGGATCGAGAACCGCACCCGGTTCATGTTCGAAGCCCTCGACGCGATCATCGGCGTGTGGGGCGCGGACCGCGTCGGACTGCACCTGGCGCCGCGCGGCGACGCCCACGGCATGGGTGACAGCAACCCGGCCGCGCTGTTCAGCGCAGTGGCCGAGGGCGCCCGGGCGCGTAAACTCGCCTTCCTGTGCCTGCGCGAGCATCTCGGCGAGGGCAGGCTGGGGCCTATGATCAAGCGGATCTTCGGCGGACCACTGGTCGCCAACGAAGGCCTGACGTTTGAAACCGCCAGCGCCCTGCTCGACGCCGGCGAGGCGGACGCGGCCGCGTTCGGCAAACTATTTATCGCCAACCCCGACCTGGTGGAACGCTTCACCCGGAACGCGCCGCTGAACGCACCGGTGCCGGAGACGTTTTATGCGGATGGTGAACGTGGCTATACCGACTACCCGGAACTGGGCGCTGCGTAGGGGTGGTAAGGAGGGGAAGGAAAGGAAAAAGAAAGCCTTCTTTTCTTGAAAGAAAAGAAGCAAAAGAACTTTATCAATTTGGGCCAGCGGCTAATGGATAAAAGTTTTTTGCTTCTTTTTTTCAAAAAAGAAGATTCTTCCTTCCTTCAACTAAATTCAACCTCAGCATAGCCTTGCGCGAACAGCAATCCGCGCAGATCGCCGTATTTGATCTGCGCGTGGGCGCTCGCCGCCACCACCGGCTTGGCGTGAAACGCGACCCCCAACCCCGCGGTCTGGATCATCGGCAGATCGTTGGCGCCGTCCCCCACCGCAAGCGTCGCGTCGAGCGATAATCCCCGCGCCGCGGCAAGCTCGAGCAGTGTCGCGCGCTTGCTGTCCTTATCCAGGATCGGTTCGGCAACCTGTCCGGTCAGCGCCGCGCCATCGTCGAGCAGCAGGTTCGAGCGGTGGATATCGAACCCGCACAGCGCCGCCACCCGCGACGTGAAAAACGTAAACCCGCCCGAAACCAGCGCCGTGGCGGCGCCGGCTCGCTTCATCGTGCGCACCAGCGTCTGCGCGCCGGGCGTAAGCTTGGTCGCTTCCCAGGTTGCCTCCAGCGCGGCGAGCGGCAAACCTTTCAACAGCCCCACGCGGTAGCGTAGCGCCTGCTTGAAATCTAGCTCGCCGTTCATCGCTCGTGCCGTCACTTCGGCGATCTGATCCTTCAGGCCCGCGAAAGCCGCCAGCTCATCCAGGGTCTCGCTGGTCACGATGGTACTATCCATGTCGGCGATCAGGAGCTGCTTGCGGCGCGCGGGCCCGTCCGGGGTGGTAATCGCATCGATCGCGCGTCCGCCCAGCGCAGCTTGCACTTGTGCGGGATCGGGTTCGATGGAACACGCCACCTCCACGGCCTCACCGGGGGAAAGCACGCGCCAAGCATTGCTGCCCGCGACATCGGCCATTTGGTCCAGGATGGCGTTATCGAGGCGGTCATGGTTACGGGCGGCGATCAGGGTCAGTATGGGCATGGGGGGAGCGATGCCAGACCCGGCCCGGCCCCGCAAGCCCGCCGCGCGCTGATCGTCGCCGGCCCCACCGCCAGCGGCAAGTCGGCACTGGCGATCGACCTCGCCCGCGCCTGGGGCGGGGTGGTGATCAACGCGGATTCGATGCAGATCTACCGCGAACTGCGCATCGTCACCGCGCGGCCCAGCCTGGCCGAAGAGGCCGCGGTGCCGCACCGCCTATATGGCGTGCTGCCGGCAGCTACCGCGGGCAGCGTCGCCTGGTGGCGTGAACAGGCGCTGGCGGCGATGGAGGAAGCCTGGGGCAGGGGCCTGATCCCGATTCTGTGCGGCGGCACCGGGCTCTATTTCGCCACACTCACCGGCGGTCTAGCCGACATCCCCGATCCCGGCGCCACCGCCCGCGCCGAAGCGCGCGCTCTGCTCGCAGAGCACGGCGCCGCCTGGCTGCACGCGCATCTCGCCGCCGCCGACCCGGACAGCGCGGCAAAGCTGCGGCCCTCCGACGGTCAGCGGATCGCCCGCGCCTGGGAAGTTTGGCGCGGCACCGGGCAGGGAATGGCCGCCTGGCACGCACAAGCCGCGCAAACCCGCTCCGACTGCCAATTTGCCGCGATCCTGCTCGATCCCGAGCGCGGCCAGCTGCGCGAGGCGGTGGCGCAGCGCTTCGCGGCGATGGTGGACCTTGGCGCACTCGACGAAATTCGTGCGTTGCTCTCGCTCGGCCTCGATCCCGCCTTGCCGGCGATGCGAGCACTGGGGGTCGCGGAACTCGCGCTCCACTTGTCCGGCGAGCTCACGCTTGCCGACGCCATCGCCCGTGCCGTGCTGGCGACCGGCCGCTACACCAAGCGCCAGACCACCTGGTTCCGCCACCACGAACTCGCGGCGCCGGAGCTTGTGCATACTATCCATGCGCGATACACTGGTCTGACGCAACTTTCGGAAAGAAATATGGCGTCCTTGTCACATTTTCTTAAAAATACCGTTGACGCACGGCAGCATACCCAACTATTGCTGCGGACCTAGGGCCAGAGGGCAAGTACAGCTATGACCGAACATATGACCGGCGCCGAGGTGCTGCTGCAGGCACTGAAGGAACAGGGAGTCGAAGTGATCTTCGGCTATCCCGGTGGCGCCGTGCTGCCGATCTACGACGCGCTGTTCCAGCAAGACGACATCCGCCACATCCTGGTGCGCCACGAGCAAGCCGCGGTGCACGCCGCCGAGGGCTATGCCCGTAGCACCGGCAAGGTCGGCGTGGTGCTGGTCACCAGCGGCCCCGGTGCCACCAATGCGGTCACCGGCCTGTGCGACGCGCTGCTCGACAGCATTCCGGTGGTGTGCTTCTCCGGCCAAGTGCCGACCCATTTGATCGGCAACGACGCGTTCCAGGAAGCCGACACCACCGGCATCACCCGCCAGGCCACCAAACACAATTATCTGGTGCGCAAGGGCGAGGATCTCGCCCGCGTGGTGCACGAAGCGTTCCAGGTCGCCCGCAGTGGCCGTCCCGGCCCGGTGCTGGTCGATCTGCCCAAGGACATCATGATCGGCAAGGCGCCGTATCAGCCCGCCCCCAACACGCCGCATCGATCCTATCGCCCGCGCACCGAACCCGACGCCGATCTGGTGGCGCAGGCGGTGCATCTGATGAAACGCGCGAAAAAGCCGCTGTTCTATACCGGCGGCGGCGTGATCAACGCCGGCCCGGAGGCATCGCATCTGCTGCGCGAGTTGGTGCATCTGTCGGGCTTCCCGATCACCAACACGCTGATGGGCCTGGGCTCGTATCCCGGCAACGACCCGCAATTCATCGGCATGCTCGGGATGCACGGGACCTACGAAGCCAACTTGGCGATGCACGACTGCGATCTGATGATCAACATCGGCGCGCGCTTCGACGACCGCGTTACCGGCCGCATCAACGCTTTCTCGCCGCACTCGACCAAGATCCATGTCGACATCGATCCTTCCAACATCAATAAGAACGTGAAAGTCGACCTGCCGATTGTCGGCGACGCGGCGAAGACCCTGGGCGCGATGCTGGCCGCCTGGCGCGCCGACAGCCATGAGCCCAACGGCGAAGCGCTGGCGCGCTGGTGGACCCAGATCGGCAAATGGCGCGATGTCGATTGTCTCAGCTATGAACAGGACCCTTCGCCCGCGGCGATCATCAAGCCGCAATACGCGATCCAGCGGCTGTATGAAGCGACCCGCGCGTTCGAGGCCAGCACCGGGCGCGAAACCTACATCACCACCGAGGTCGGTCAGCACCAGATGTGGGCGGCGCAGTATTTCCGCTTCGATCAGCCCAATCGCTGGATGACCAGCGGCGGCTTGGGTACCATGGGCTACGGGCTGCCGGCGGCGCAGGGCGTGCAAGTGGCGCATCCCGACGCGCTGGTGATCGACATCGCCGGCGAGGCCAGCATCCTGATGAACATCCAGGAAATGGGCACGCTGTGCCAGTATCGCCTGCCGGTAAAAGTGTTCATCCTGAACAATCAATATATGGGGATGGTGCGGCAGTGGCAGGATCTGCTGCATGGCGGCCGGCGTTCCGAAAGTTACTCGGCCGCACTGCCGGATTTCGTGAAGTTGGCGGAGAGTTTCCACGCGGTCGGGCTGCGCGCGACCAACGTCGGCGAGCTCGACGACGTGATCGCGCAGATGATCGCGAGCCCGAAAGCGGTGATCGCCGACATCATGGTGGACCAGGCCGAGAACTGCTTCCCGATGATCCCGTCGGGTGCGGCGCATAACGAAATGATCATGGGGCCGGGCAAGGAGGCGCGCGTCGCGCGCGTCACCGACGAAGGCCGGATGCTGGTGTAGAAAATGCCCGACATGCCTCAAAATCGCGATAAGAATTTGCGCCAAGCGACGATCTCGGTGCTGGTGGAGAACGAGGCGGGCGTGCTGGCCCGGGTGATCGGACTATTCTCCGGCCGCGGCTACAACATCGACAGTCTGACGGTGGCGCCGGTGGACGTGACCGGCCGGCAGAGTCGGATCAATCTCGTCACCACCGGCACCGAAATGGTGATCGAGCAAATCAAGGCGCAGCTCGATCGTCTGGTGCCGGTTTATCGGGTCTCGGATCTTTCGACCGGACCGCACATCTCGCGCGAGCTGGCGTTGATCAAAGTGATCGGCACCGGCGTCGAGCGCGCCGAGGCGCTGCGCCTGGCCGACGCGTTTCGCGCCCGGGTGATCGACGCGACGACCGAGAGTTTCGTATTCGAGCTGACCGGCGCTACGGATAAGTTGGACGCGTTTCTGGCGTTAATGCGCCCCCTGGGTTTGGCCGAAGTTTCCCGCACCGGGGTCGCCGCGATCGCTCGAGGTGTTGGGCTGATCTAATTGATAAGTTTTTTTTGCTTCTTTTTTTTCCAAAAAAAAGAAGACTTCTTTTTTGAAAAAAAGAAGCAAAAAACTTTTGATAATAAGGATGAGTGAGATGCGCGTATATTACGACCGCGATGCGGATGTGAACCTGATCAAGTCGAAAAAGGTCGCGGTGATTGGCTACGGCAGCCAGGGACACGCCCACGCCACCAACCTCAAAGACAGCGGCGTCGAAAACCTCGTCGTCGGGCTGCGCGATGGTTCTTCTGCGGTGGCCAAAGCCGTCAACGCCGGCATCCGCGTGCTGACGCCGGCCGAAGCCGCCGCCTGGGCCGACGTGGTGATGATCCTCACCCCGGACGAAGGCCAGAGCGACCTCTACCGCAACGATATCGCGCCGCACATCCGCCCCGGCTCGGCGCTGGTGTTCGCGCACGGGTTGAATATCCATTTTGGTCTGATCGAGCCAAAGCCCGAGCTCGACGTCTTCATGATTGCGCCCAAAGGCCCCGGCCACACCGTCAGATCCGAATATCAGCGCGGCGGCGGTGTCCCCTGCCTGGTCGCGGTGGCGCAAAACGCCAGCGGCAACGCGTTCGAAACCGCGCTGTCGTACGCCTCGGCGATCGGTGGCGGCCGCGCCGGCATCATCGAAACCACCTTCCGTGAGGAATGCGAAACCGACCTGTTCGGCGAACAAGCCGTGCTGTGCGGCGGGTTGGTCGAGCTGATCCGCGCTGGCTTCGAGACGCTGACCGAAGCCGGATACGCGCCGGAAATGGCCTATTTCGAGTGCCTGCACGAAGTGAAGCTGATCGTGGATCTGATCTACGAGGGCGGCATCGCGAATATGAATTACTCGATCAGCAACACCGCCGAGTACGGCGAATACGTCACCGGCCCTCGGATTATTACTGCGGAGACCAAAGCCGAGATGAAGCGGGTGCTGGAGGACATCCAAAGCGGCCGCTTCGTGCGGGATTTCATGCTGGAAAATAAGGTGAACCAGCCCAATTTCAAAGCAACCCGGCGGCGGAATGCGGAGCACCCGATCGAACAAGTGGGTGAGAAACTGCGCGGGATGATGCCGTGGCTGGTGAAGTCGCGGCTGGTGGACAAGACGAAGAATTGAAGGAGCGCGGGGCTCGCCTTGGGCGAGCGCCGCGATCCCTAGAACGGCAGCAAGTTTGGCTGATCACAGCGAATGAGCCGCTGACGCGCCGGTATCCTTACGTCGCACTCTTCGGACAACTTCCATCGCTTGGCGGTTTCCTCTATCGCCCACTTGGCGCCATATTTTTGCTCCTCTTGCAGCGTGGGGAGATTGAGCAGGCAAACTGTCGTTCCCTCGGCCATAGCATCGTGAACGTCAGCCTCTCCATTTCGACTTGCGATCAATACCCCCGTCCAGTCCATATGGACGTCACTAAGAAGATACCCAAGGAAGCGCTGTCGGTCGCGTTCCAGTCTTTGCTCTTCACGTTGGGCGGACTCCTGAATCTCTTTGGTTTGGACCTCTGGGATTGGCGGTTCTGATACGAGCCACTCCTGTCTCGCTTTGGTAACGCCAAGGCAATACCCGGCCATAAGCTCTCGATCGGTTGGCGCGTTCGTTTGAGCGGCTGCTATCTGCAGAGGCGGTAGCAGCAACATAAGACCGATTATCAATGCGGTATAGGTGACCTTCTCAGTCACTGCCTTAACCGCGGTTTTCGCTGCCCGTAAAAAACGCTGGACGCCAGATGCGGCTACTATCTCGGAGCCAAATTTCACCACTCTCGTTCGTGAACTGGTCTACTGCGCCGCCGATGCTGGTGCCGTGCCAACCGTTCACGCTTTCGCCGGCTTTGATGCGGTTCCAGATCGTCTCCAAAATCTCATGAGTCATTTGCATCGCTATCTGTCTCCTTTGTGCAGGTTTCATGTCGCTCCCGCAGCGAGGTCGGGATCACCAACATCACGATCTGAGCGTAATATAAAACCTGCGCTACAGCAACGGACGCTCACTTTCATTCGAATTTATTCCGAAGAGAATTCGAGCATCCCCTGCGAAGTTGCGGCCTCTACACCAACTCCACCCTAATCGTCCTTCCCACCGCGTTCGCCGCCCGCCGCAACGTATCGAGCGTCACCGATGGCACCTTGGGGTCAAACGACCGATCCAACTGACGCCGGCTCGTTTTCATCCGTTCCGCCATCTCCGTTTTGCTGATCCCTTGCTCCTTCATCGCCTCGATCAATTGTTCAGCGATGATTTCCTTTATCGCGTGCTCCTCGCACGCCTCGAGCAGCCCCTGCTCGGCGAGAAAGTCGTCGAAGGTCTCGTCGCTTACGGTAGCTTTCTTCAATGCGGTCATTACATCACCTCGAAAGTGCGTTTAGGCACAAGATCGATCTCGGCCTGTGGCATCTTGTGGGCCCTCTTTTTGATTAATCCGGACGATTGAAAGCGCCAGGTGGCCATCAAATCTCCCTATCTGCGAGCCATCCCATCTGGGTTCGCGCGTAACGTATCTCCGCGTGCGCGGTGACGGGCCTGGATCGGTAGGTTTTGGGCTCGACCGTTAGGTCACCTACGGCTCGATAATAATCCTCGTAGCTATCGAAATCCAACATCGCCCGATAGAAGGCATTCCTCGGGTCATCCTCCCGGCCGGCCTTTTCTCTTAGGCGAGCGAGATCCATTCTAACGTATGGGCCGCGGAAAGCAGTGTGCTTTGACATTCGTATCCTCCACCCGGAAAGGCGGGCATGGGATGCCCCTTCGCATCCACCATCGCAATAATTTAGCAACATATAGGTGCCGTTTACAGGAACAGTTGCGGGGAACACGCCCGAGAGGAAGTGGCGGGATGCGAAGAGCCATCCCGCCCTACAAGTTCCAACGTCCTACACCGCCAGCGCCTCCCCGATCTCCTCCGGCCGGCACGCAATCGCCTGCAAATACGCCGCCGCCGGTGCGTCCGGATGCCGGCGCCCCTGTTCCCAATTCTTCAGCGTCGCCAGCGGAATGCGATACGTCGTCGCAAATCGCTCTTGCGACATGCCCAGCCCCCGCCTGATCGCCCGCACGTCCGGCACTTCGACCGTGCGAACCCGCACCCCGGTCTCTTCGCCGCGCGCCTGCGCTACCGCCTCGGTCAAGCTCTCGATCAATTCTTCGGCAAACTTGCTCATGCTCCTATCTCCTGCCAAGGGCCGCCGCTTGGCGAACGAAGAGTTGGGTTACCGCTATGGCGAGCAGCCTTTGGATCATAGAGGACCATACGCCATTGGCGCCGTTTTGCGAGCGCAGGGCGGCAGCGTTGCAGGGCTATCGCATCTGAATTGCCTGGTGGCGGGTGCCCGCTGTTGGTAAGCCAGGGAACCCTTTTTTATGTTGTGCCGGTTGTGCGAAATGCACGCGAGCGGCGCGGAGGGATGTGTGAATAGCATAATTTAGGAAAAGATGCCAGATAGATTCCCGTCGATCACCCCGATCCCGGAAAGCGCCCAAAAAATTTCCTGGCGGCCCGGTCTTCTAATACTCTACGATCGTAACGAATCCAGATCGGGAGAGCTCTCATGTCACAGGACGGACTGGTTTCGGTCCCCGTTCTGCATCCCACCCCGCAACTGATCGAGCGGATCGAAACGGAACTGAAGGCGAGGGGGATCACCATCTTCGCGCGGATCGATCACGCTGCAGGGGCCGCCGCGGTCGGTCAGGCACTGCGGCCGACCGTCGTGCTGATCTTCGGTAACCCAGCCGCGGGGACGCCGCTGATGCAGGCGGAGCAGACCATCGGGCTCGATTTGCCGCTCAAGATTCTGGCGTGGGAGGATGCCTCGGGGATCTCGTGGTTGAGCTATCACGATCCGGCCTGGCTCGCGCGCTGCCACGGCATCGACCCTGCCACCCAGCCGACGCTGGCTGCGATGACGAGCCTCTATGCCGCGCTGACGGCCGATTTTTGACGCTGGTCTAGCGCCAATACGAATTCGGCAGCTTCATATTTTCGCCCGTGACTCCGATCTCGGCGTAGAAATCGTCACTCGGGTGAAAATCCAGCGACGCCTGGTAGCCATTGTATCGGGCGGTCCCTGCCTTGGTGCCCGGCGGATGCGGCAGGCCGCCCCATTGTCCGGCGGTTCCCGACACCGCGAGGTCGACTTTTCCCGGCACCAGTGGCATTTCCAGTCCCGCCGCTGTTTCCGCGCCGCCGTTAGAGGAAACGCCTGCGGACACGAACCCATGGATGTGTTGCGCGTAAGCAGCAATGCGTGCGGCGGTCGAGGTTGATGGCGTCATCGCCATCGTGCCCGGCGGTCCGTTCAGCACCGGTGGCGGGGTGGACGTGCTGTAAGGATTAGCCCCGAAATTATACAGAGGCGCGGTCTGCAGATCGTTCGATTTCTGTCCCCACGCCGGGAGGAGTGCGACCAGGCAGGCGCCGATCAATCCAACTCTGCAGATAGTCATTTGCCTCGTTTGCCCTTACGTCCAAAAGTTTTTTGGTTCTTTTTTTCAAAAAAGAACACTTAATTCCCCTTATCTTTTCAAATCGTAACCTTCGTGTCCTGCACCGCCCTGACCATGTTTTCCACGCGTCCCCAATTTTGTTGTGCCGCCGGCTCCATTTCCGCCCGGGCGGCCGCACCGCCCCAGTCCAGGATCGCTTGTTTGTAATTCGCGCGCGACACGATCAGTCCCCACCAATGGGTAACCCCGGCGTGTTCCGCCACGACCGGTCCCCATCCCAGGGCGATCAGTCGTTCGACATAGGGGGTAAGTGCGAGGTCGGCGAGGGTGTAATCCGCGCCCATCAAGTAGGCTTGGCGCGCCAGGATGCGGTCCATGTCGCCGAGCAGTCGCACGAAACGTTCCACCGCGAACAGGGCGAGCGGCGAATCCAGTCCTTTTTCCACCAATTCGCGCCGCCGCCAGCGTTTTTCCGCGCCGACGATGGCGGCGTAAGCCGCCTGCAGTCGTTCCGGCGGCATCGCCAGAAAATTCTGCCGGAACACGATCGCGAACGACAGGGCGTTGATTGCGGTATGGATATCGATGTCGATCTGCGACAGCCAGACCCGCATGCGGGCGCGTAGGGTCGGGTCGGCCGGGATCAGCCGCACCGCGGGAAAGCTTTCTTCCAGCCATTCCAGGATGACGTTGGATTCGACCAACGGTGCCGCGCCCACCAGCAAGGTCGGCACCACGCCTTGCGGGTTCAGTTCGCGCCGGTACATTGCCATGAAGGCGGTGTTGGAGAAATCCACCTCCACGCCGCGCCATTCCAGCCGTTTTTCGGCCAGCGCCAGCCGCACCTTCTGGGCGCAGACCGCTCCGCGGTTATGGTAGAGCGTCAGCATCATTTCCGCCGGCTCCTAACGGTTGGTGCAGCAACGAACATGGCAACCCGCCGGTCAATTTTCCAGGGCAGCGGCCGCGTTCAGCCCGTCGAGCGCACCGATCGGCCGGGCGCCGTAATGTTCGATCACCCGCGCCGCCGCGCGCGCGCCCAGCCGCGCCGCCGCGGCGAGATCCTGGCCTTGGGTGAACGCCACCAGGAAGCCGGCGGCGTAGGCGTCGCCCGCGCCGGTAGTATCGACCACGTTCGCCGGTTCTGCGGCGGTCTCGATCGCATCCGAACCCGCCAGCACCAGGCTACCCGCGGCCCCGCGGGTGATCACCGCGATATCCACGTCCTGCTTTGCCGCCGCCGCGGCGGCGAAGAAGTCGCCGGTCTCGTAGAGGCTGCAAATCTCGGCTTGGTTGGCGAACAGGATATCGGTCTGGTCGCGCACCAACTCGCGAAAGGCGGCGCGGTGCCGGCCGACACAGAACGGATCCGACAGCGACAGCGCTACTCGCCGCCCCGCCGCACGCGCTGTCCGCGCCGCAAAGCGAAACGCCTGCTGTGCCGGTTCGGGGTCGAACAGATAGCCTTCAAGGTAGGTCACGGCCGCGTCCGCCACCAGTGTGGGATCGACGTCCGCGGCGGAAAACGCGACGCAGGCGCCGAGATAGGTGCTCATCGTGCGCTGCGCGTCGGGGGTCACCATGATCAGGCAGCGCGCGGTGGGAATTTCGGACCCGTCCAGCGGTGCGGTGGGAAAATGCACCCCGGCGGCTTCGATATCGTGCCGGAACACGCGGCCGAGCACATCGTCGGCGACTTTGCCGAGGAAGGCCACCCGCGCGCCCAGGGTGGCGGCGACCGCGCAGCTATTGCCGACCGAACCGCCGCTGCTTTCGATTCCGGGTGCCATCGCGTGATAGATCGAAACCGCCCGGGCCGCGTCGATCAGCGTCATGCCGCCCTGGTTCAGCCCCAGGCTCGCGATATCGGGGGCGTGGGCCGGTGCCACCACATCGACGATAGCGTTGCCGATGCCGAGCAAATCAAATCGAGTCGCAGTCATGATAAACCTAAGTCTATGGAGCCAAGGCGGTAGCAAATCCCGCCTGGGGGCGCAACCGCCAAGCCGGTTTGCGCCGCATCATTCGATGCTGCAGGGCACCCTACACGACGGTTAGTTGTGGCCGCCGGCCACGACGGTTAGTTGTGGCCGCCGGACGGCCGTGATACCCCGCTGGCCACTAACGCGACATCGGCGTAACCTGCGCGCGAAGGGAGAAAATATGTTCAGCCGGCGTAAACCCGAGGTCCCCGAGGCCCAAGTCGCCAAATTCAAGCCCGACCCGGTCGCCGCGCCGCCGCCGTTCTCGCCGGCCGAAGCGGCCGTGCTGGGTGCGTCGGCCGCGCCGGTATCTCCGCCCGCCGCTGCATCAGCTCCGGTCTCACCCACGCCATCTCCACCTGCACCCCCATCTTTACCTGTACCCCCATCTTCACTTGTGCCCCCATCTTCACCTGTAGCATCGCCGCCCGTTTTGTCTCGCCCGGTTCCAACCGGGCCCCAGCCGGTTCGCATTTCCACGCCCCCGAAGGAGGCCCTCCCCATGTCCAGCGCACGTTCGCATTTCCCGACCCCTCCGAGCGGCACCGGCTCCAGCAACCCACCGCCGCAGCAGAGCGTGCGCACCAGCCTGCGGCCGGATCCTGCCGAACGCCGGGTGCTGGTGATCGGCAAGGGGATTTCGATCACCGGCACGATCACCGACGCCGAGCGGCTGGTGGTGGAAGGCACGCTGGAATCGCAGCTGGTGCGGGCGGCCGAATTCTCGGTTGCTCCCGGCGGATTCTTCAAGGGCGAGGCCGAGGTCGACGAGGCCGAGATCGCCGGCACGCTGGAGGGCACCGTCACCGCGCGCGCCAGCCTGCAGGTGCGCGCCCCCGGCAAGCTGTTCGGTGTCGCGCGCTGCCGCCGGCTGCAGGTCGAGGATGGCGGGCAGATTTCCGGCAAGGTCGAAATGCTGACCGACACGCCCGCGGAAACCTCGCCATCGGCGCCCAGCGCCGAAGCGGCGCACCAGCCCGCCGTCACCACCGAGGCCCAGCCCAGCGCCATGCCGATCAAGCCCGACCTGCTCGGCTAATCCAGACCGCAGCCGGGGAGGGCGGATTTGGGACGAAAACCCCCGGAGCTGCTGTTGCCGCTGTGGTCCGGCATTACCAGCATCGCCACCCCCGCGTTGCGCTGGGCGCTGGTGCGGCGCGCCCGCCGCGGCAAGGAGGTTCTGGCGCGGCTGCCGGAACGACGGGGCTACGCGAGCCAGCCGCGCCCGACCGGCAAGCTGATCTGGCTCCACGCCGCGAGCGTGGGCGAGACGATCTCGCTGTTTCCGTTGCTGCGCGCCTTGCCCGCGGAGATCTCGGTGGTCTTCACCACCGGCACCGTCACCTCGGCGACGCTTGCGGCGGAGCGGCTGCCGGCGCTCGGGCTCGCGGGCCGGGTGATCCACCAGTTTGCGCCGCTCGACGTGCCGCGGTGGGTGCGCCGTTTTCTCGACCATTGGCGGCCAGATGCGGTGGCGTTGGTGGAAAGCGAAATCTGGCCCAACATGATCGCGCAGTGCGCCCGGCGCGGCCTGCCGCTGATGCTGCTGAACGGCAGGATGTCTGAACGGAGCCTGCGCGGCTGGCGGCGGGTGCCGCGGCTGGCGCGCGCGCTGGTCGGTTCGTTCGACCGGATCTGGGCGCAATCCGAGGCCGACGCCGCGCGCTTCCGGCAGTTGGGCGGGCGCCAGGTCTCTGCTCCCGGCAACCTCAAGTTCAGCGCCGATCCGCTGCCCGCCGATCCCGCCGCGTTGGCCGCGCTGCAAGCAACCATCGGCAACCGCCCGGTCTGGCTCGCCGCCAGCACCCACAAGGGCGAGGAGGAACTGGTCGCCCGGGTGCATCAGCGCCTGGCGGCGGATTTCCCCGGCCTGCTCACCATCATCGTGCCCCGCCATCCCGGCCGCGGCGGCGAGATCGCGGCCCTACTCGCAGGATCAGGCGTAACCGCGAGCCGCCGTGCGCTGGGCGAGCCACCGCCTGACCATGGCATCTGGATCGCCGATACTCTGGGCGAACTCGGACTGTTCTATCGCCTGGTCCGACCGGTATTCCTGGGCAAAAGCTTGCTCGGCAAGCATCTCGGCGCCGGCGGCGGGCAAAACCCGCTGGAACCGGCGCGCCTCGGCTGCGCGGTCGCGGTCGGCCCCGCGACGCGGAATTTCGACGACGCCGTGGCGCTCCTGCAAGAAGCCGGTGGCCTCGCCCAGGTTGACGATGAAACCGCGCTCGCCGCTTGGCTGGCGGCGATGCTACGCGAGCCCGCGCTCGCCACCCGCACTGGTGCCGCCGCTCTGGCGGCGCTGCAGCCCGAACAGGACCTGCCGCGGCAGCTCGCCCTCAGCTTGGCGGCGAGCTGCTGATGCGGGCCCCCGCATATTGGGACCGCGACGGCGCTCTCCCGCGACTGCTCACCCCGCTCGGCACGCTCTACGGCGCTGCCACCGCATACCGGCTGAGGCGGGCGGGCCTCCGCGTCGACGCCAGGGTGATCTGCTGCGGCAATGCCACCGCCGGGGGAACCGGCAAGACCATCCTCGCGCTGGCGATTTGCGACCTGCTGCTGGCTGCCGGCCGCCGGCCAGCCTTCCTCACCCGGGGCTATGGCGGCCGGCTTGCCGGCCCGCTGCGGGTCGATCCCACGCGCCACAGCGCCGCCGACGTGGGCGACGAGCCGCTGCTGCTCGCCGCCCGTGCTCCTACCTTTGTCGCCCGCAATCGCGCTCAAAGCGCGGCTCTTGCGCGGCATGCAACCGATCTTATTCTCGATGACGGATTGCAGAGCCCCGATTTGATCAAGGATGTCAGCTTCCTGGTGATCGACGGCGGTGCCGGCTTCGGCAATGGCCGGCTGATGCCCGCCGGCCCACTGCGCGAACCGGTCGCATCCGCGGCCAGCCGCGCCACCGCCGCCATCCTGATCGGCCCGGACCTAACCCACGCCGCGGCCGCGCTTCCCCCCGCGCTTCCATTGCTGCGCGCCCAACTGGTGCCGAAGCCAGCGGACCTCGCGGGCAGCCGCGTGCTCGGCTTCGCCGGCATCGGCCGGCCGGAAAAATTTCGTGCGAGCCTCGCGCGGGCGGGCGCCGAAATTGTCGCATTCGCCGCCTTTCCCGATCACCATCGCTACCGTGCGGCCGAAATCGCTGCCCTCCGGACCCGCGCGGACGAGCTCGACGCGCGACTGATTACCACCGAAAAAGACCTGGTCCGACTTGCACCACGCGACCGCGCCGGCATCGCGGCACTCGGCGTGGAGCTGCAATTTGATTCCCCCGACGCGCTGGCAAAAATTCTTTGCTGCGGTGCAACTTAATAATCTCTTCATAACAACTTATGTTTTTTGGACTAGGCTTTCCTTCCAAGTGGTGATAAGCCGCGCCGCTCAATCCCTTTGCTGCCTAATAATAACCGTCCGACCGCAAACACTTCCCAGTCCCCACGCCTGCAGAACGGCCGCCAGGCCGCAGGCAACTTAGGTTTTTTTGGATAATGGCGATACGCATCCTCGATATCCGCGAAGCAACCATCCCGATTGCTTCCTCCATCCGCAACGCCACCATCGACTTCAAACAGATGACGATCGGCGTGGTCGCGATCGTTACCGACGCGGTGCGCAACGGCAAACGAGTCATCGGCTACGGCTATCACTCGAATGGGCGCTACAGCCAGTCAGGCGCAATCCACGATCGTTTCGCGCCGCGCATCCTCGCCGCCGACCCCGACGATCTGCTCGACGACAATCATGATAATTTCTGCCCCGATCGGGTCTGGGCGATCATGATGGCAAACGAAAAACCCGGCGGTCACGGCGAACGTTCGGCAGCGGTCGGCACGCTCGACATGGCGGTGTGGGACGCGGTGGCGAAAATCGAACAAGTGCCGCTCTACGCGTTGCTGGCAGCCGGCCGCGGCGCCGAACCCGACGCTCGGGTGTTTCTCTACGCTGCCGGCGGCTATTACTATCCCGGACAGGATTTACGGGCGCTACGCGCCGAAATGCGCCGCCATCTGGATCACGGCTTTACCGCAGTGAAAATGAAAATCGGCGGCGCGCCGCTCGCCGACGACCGCCGCCGGATCGAAGCCGTGCTCACAGAGCTCGGCCCGCAGGCCCGCCTCGCAGTCGACGCCAACGGCAGCCTCGATCTACGCACCGCGGTCGCCTACGGCGAAATGCTGTGCGACTACGATATGCTGTTTTTCGAGGAACCCGGCGACCCGCTCGATTACGCGCTGCAAGCGGCGCTGTGCGGGATCTATCCGCGCCCGATGGCGACCGGCGAAAATCTGTTCAGCCTGCAAGACGCGCGCAACCTGGTGCGCTACGCGGCGCTGCGGCGCGATCGCGACTTTCTGCAGTTCGACGCGACCCTTTCATACGGCCTCACCGAATATCTCCGCATCCTGGCGATGGCCGCCGAACAAGGCTGGACGCCGGCGCGCATGCTGCCCCACGGCGGCCACCTGATGGCGATGAACATGGCCGCCGGCCTCGGCCTCGCCGGCACCGAATTCTATCCCGGCCTGTTCCAGCCCTGGGGCAACCTGCCCGATCATTGCCACGTCGGCGACGGCTACCTGACCCTGCCCGAAGCCCCCGGCATGGGCTTCGAGGCCAACGACGCCCTGATCGCGCAATTGCGGTTGGCGACCGAGTAAGGAAGCAAGGCGGGGGCTTTGCCCCTCGACCCCACCAG
>Ga0302310_10000832_pt1 | contig 27545 bp, 22 predicted proteins | sample III_Palsa_N1_2_FD_200451 | JGI IMG/M metagenome (GOLD analysis project Ga0302310, IMG submission 200451) | Peat permafrost microbial communities from Stordalen Mire near Abisko, Sweden - III_Palsa_N1_2 | ecosystem: Environmental > Terrestrial > Soil > Palsa > Peat permafrost | place: Sweden...
GCCGCGGTGCAGTCCTCCTCCTGGACAGGCGGTGCCATCACGCTCGAGCGCCCGAATCCGGCGGCCTCCGCGGCATCGCGTCCGGCCTGTGCGCCCTGAGTGAGGCACCCGTGCAGCTCCGGCTGTCCGGTCACCGAACCGGCAACCCGCAGCGCCGGCGGCAGAGCGTCGGGGACGAAGGCCGATATCGCCGGCTCCCATTTTGGCCGGTGCCCCAGATGGGAGGTCAGTGCCAGCAGGGGATTCCAGCCGCCGGATACGGCCAAAAGATCCACGTCAAGGCGACGGATGGCTCCCGGGCCATCCAGATAGACCCGGCGCACGTGCTGATGACCTGTGACACCCCTCACCTGAGTGTCCAGATAAAACGGGACGTCGCGTTGCCGCGCGGCTTGCAGCAGGCGTTCACTCACACGTGGTCTGGCGTCGATCACAGCGGCCACCTGGCCGCCGGAGGCTGCCAGGTCGAGTGCGCATCGCCAGCCACTATCGGTGGTGGTGAAGATGCACGCACGCTCACCCGCGCGGACACCGAAGCGGTGCAGGTAGGTGCGTACGGCAGAGGCGAGCATCACCCCCGGTCGGTCATTGTTGCCGAAGCCGATCGGCCGCTCGACCGAACCGGTGGCCACGATGGTCTGCGCGGCCACGATGCGCCACAGCCGCTGCCGAACGCAGCCAGACGCCGCATCGTGGTGGTCCGTGAGCCCTTCCACCGCGGCATAGGACCTGCCGTCGTAGCCCGCGAACACCACGGTGCGTGTCATGACCGTCACGTTATCCAGGTCGCGCATTGCTGAGGCGCAGCGCGTGACCCACTGCATTGCCGACCCGTCCCCGACCCTGAGGGTCTCGGCGTTCAGGGTCCCACCCAGCACGAAATCCTGTTCGCACAGGAGCACCCGTGCGCCCGTCTGGCCCGCCGCGATCGCGGCCATCAGTCCTGCAGGGCCGGCACCGATGATGAGGACGTCGCAATGGGCGTAGGCCGCATCGTAATGGTCCGGATCGTTCAGACCGCTGGCCCGGCCCAGCCCGGCAGCGCGCCGGATGAGCGGTTCGTACACCTTCTCCCAGAAGCCCGCGGGCCACATGAAGGTCTTATAGTAAAAGCCCGCCCGCAACAGCGGACTGAAGCAGGAGGCCGCCGACATCACATCCCAGCGCAGCGAGGGAAATCGATTCTGGCTGCGCGCCACGAGGCCATCATGCAGTTCCACCGTCGTCGCGCGCGTGTTGGGTGCGGCGCGGGCGCCCTCTCCCAGGGTCACCAGCGCATTGGGTTCCTCCGCGCCGGCAGTGAGAATTCCCCGCGGCCGATGGTACTTGAAGGATCGGCCGATCAGCGCGACGCCATTGGCGAGCAGGGCGGAGGCGAGCGTGTCCCCGGCGCAGCCAACATACCCTCGCCCGTCGAAGGAAAAGCCGAGGCGCCTATCCCGATCGATGAGACCGCCGGCGGCTACTCGAGTGGACCCGCCGGCGCTCATCGCGCCACCAGTTCTGTCGCGGTCACTTGGTGCGTGACGGTGTCCCGCGTGACCCGCAGCCAGCTGCGGCAGCCGGCCGCGTGATACCAGTGCTCCGTGCTCGCGCCGCGTGGGTTGTCACGCAGGTGCAGGTAGTCATGGAACGCTTCCGGTGCATCCGCTGATGCCGGGTCCGGACGGGACCCCGTGGCCTGACCAAGGGTGATGAACTCTTGCGCGTCCCGCTCGCCGCAGAATGGACAGTGAATGCGCATGGTCAGTGAAGGTTCGCCTGGGCGCCCTGCCCGTTCTCATCGATGACCTTGCCGCTGCGGAAGCGGGACAGCTGAAAGGACGCCGCGTTGGTGTGTGCTTCGTCGCGTGCGATGAGGTGGGCGAAGCACCAGCCGGAGGCCGGTGTGGCTTTGAATCCGCCGTAACACCACCCACCGTTGAAGTACAACCCCCCGATCGGCGTGCGGTCGATGAAGGGGGAACCGTCCATGCTCATGTCGACGTTTCCGGCCCAGGTGCGCAGCACCCGAAGGCGTCCGATCATCGGCATCAGCGCCATGCCGGCTTCGCATACCTGCTGGATCACTGGCAGGTTGCCCCGCTGGGCGTAGGAGTTGTACGACTCGATGTCGCCGCCAAACACCAGGCCGCCCTTGTCAGACTGACTGACGTAGAAATGTCCCGCGCCGAAGGTGATCACACCCGGTATGAGAGGCTTAACGCCCTCGGTCACCATCGCCTGCAGGACGCTGGTTTCGATCGGCAGTCGCAGCCCGACCGTGGCGCACAGTCGCGAGGAATCCCCCGCGACCGCCAGCCCGACCTTGCTGGCGCCGATGAAGCCGCGACGGGTCTCGACACCCTGCATTCTTCCGCCCGTGACCCGCAGACCTAGTACTTCGCAGTTCTGGATGATATCGACGCCCAGCTGACTGGCGGCGCGCGCGTAGCCCCATACCACCGCGTCATGGCGCGCCGTGCCACCGCGTCCTTGCAGCAGGCCGCCGCGGATCGGAAAGCGGGCATTGGCGAAGTCGAGATAGGGCGCCATGTGGCGCACCTGCGTCTCATCGAGCAGCTGCGCATCGATGCCGTGAAGGCGCATGGTGTTGCCGCGGCGGGCATAGGCATCGCGCTGTGCATCGGAATGGTAGACGTTGAGGACTCCGCGCTGGCTGACCATCACGTTGAAATTGAGCGCTTGCTCCAGCGACTCCCACAGTTTCATGGACTGTTCGTAGAACGCGGCGTTGGCGGGTTCTCCGTAATTGGAGCGGATGATGGTGGTGTTGCGACCGGCGTTTCCGGAACCGATCCAGCTTCTTTCCAGCAAGGCGATTCTGCGGATGCCGAACTCTCGGGCGAGGTAGTAGGCGGTGGCCAGCCCATGCCCGCCACCGCCGACGATGACGACATCATAGTCGGCCTGCGGCGCGGCATCGCGCCACAGCGGCGCCCACGCGGTGCGTTTGGAGATCGCCTGTGCGGCGAGCGTCAGCCAGGAATAGCGCATGCGGCCGCTCAGCAGTCCAGAGTGGTGCTGCGCTCCCACTCAGTCAGATGACGGGAGTATTCATTCCAGCTGTGGGTCTTCAATTTCACGTACGAGTTGGTGAATTCAGCGCCGAAGGTATCGCGATACATGGCGGACTGTTCAAAGGCGCGCAGCGCATCCAACAGGTTCAGCGGCAATGTTTTCGCTGCTGCGACGGTATGACCGTGGGTGTACATGTTGACGTCGAGGGGGGCACCCGGGTCATAGCCGCTGGCTATACCATCCAGCCCGGCGGCGAGAATCCCCGCCTGCAGCAGATAAGGGTTTGCGGCGCCATCCGGCAGCCGCAGCTCGAACCGGCCAGCCTCAGGCACGCGGATCATGTGCGTGCGGTTGTTGCCTGAATAGGTGATCTTGTTGGGAGACCAGGTCGCCCCGGAGACGGTCACCGGCGCGTTGATCCGCTTGTAGGAGTTCACCGTCGGATTGGTCAGCGCACACAGCGCCTCGGCATGCTTGAGGATGCCGCCCAGGAACTGGTAGCCCAGCCGGGACACACCGAGTACGCCGGCGGCATCGCTGAACAGGTTCCGGTCTTCACTCCAGACCGAGACGTGGGTATGGCAGCCGTTGCCCGTGAGCGCCGCGAACGGTTTGGGCATGAAGGTGGCGCGAAGACCGTGTTTTTCGGCGATGGAGCGCACCATGTATTTAAAGAACGCATGCCTGTCGGCCGTGACAAGCGCTGTATCGTACTGCCAGTTCATCTCGAACTGGCCGTTCGCGTCCTCGTGGTCGTTCTGGTAAGGCTTCCAGCCGAGTTTCAGCATCGCATCGCAGATTTCTGTGATGACATCGAAGCGCCGCATCAAGGCCATCTGGTCATAACAGGGCTTGGCCTGGCTGTCTGCGGCATCGGCGATCGCGGACCCGTCTGCGCTGATCAGGAAGAACTCGCATTCCACGCCGCTCTTCATCTCCATACCGGCGGCCGTTGCCCTGCCGATCATCGAGCGCAGAAGATTGCGGGGCGCCTGCGTCACTTCCTTGCCCTCCATCCAGGGATTGCCGGCCAGCCAGCCGACTTCCGGTTTCCAGGGCAGCTGGATGAGACTGTCCGGATCCGGAACGACGAAGACATCGCTGTGGGCAGGAGTCATGTCCAGCCAGGTGGCAAATCCCGCGAAGGCCGCCCCGCTGCGCGACATGGCATCGATCGCCTCGGCCGGCACCAGCTTGGCGCGCTGCGTACCGAACAAATCGCTGTAGGAGATCAGGAAGTACCTGATGCCCCGCTCCTGCGCGAGCGCCTGAAGATTCGTGGTCATTCCGACCTGCTCCCCGGTATCCAGGATGTCCCCGCGAGCGGCACCTGCGCCATCGCGGCCGCCTCCACCGTCAGCGCCACCAGATCCTCCGGCTCGAGGTTGTGGACATGACTCTTGCCGCAGGCCCGCGCGATGGTCTGTGTCTCCAGCGTTAGGACCGACAGGTAGTTGGCCAGCAGGCGCCCCGCCTTGATCGGATCCAGCCGTGCGGACAGCTGGTCATCCTGAGTCGTGATGCCGGCGGGATCGCGGCCCTCGTGCCAGGCATCGTAGGCTCCCGCGGTGGAGCCGAGCGCCTGATACTGCGCCTCCCACTGCGGATCGTTGTCACCGATTGCCACCAGCGCCGCGGTGCCGATGGACACCGCATCGGCACCCAGCGCCAAGGCCTTGGCCACATCCGCGCCATTGCGGATGCCGCCGGAGACGATCAGCTGGACCCTGCGGTGCATCCCGAGATCCTGCAGTGCCTGGACCGCGGGCCGGATCGCCGCGAGGATCGGGATGCCGACGTGCTCGATGAACACATCCTGTGTCGCCGCGGTGCCGCCCTGCATGCCATCCAGGACCACGGCATCGGCGCCGGACTTCACGGCGAGCGCAATGTCGTAGTAGGGACGGCTGGCTCCGACCTTCACGTAGATCGGTTTCTCCCAGTCCGTGATCTCCCGCAGCTCCTCGATCTTGATCGCCAGGTCATCCGGTCCGGTCCAGTCCGGGTGCCGGCAGGCGGAGCGCTGGTCGATGCCCTCCGGCAGGGTGCGCATCCGGGCCACGCGGGCCGAGATCTTCTGCCCGAGCAGCATCCCACCCCCGCCGGGCTTTGCACCCTGCCCCACGACCACCTCGATCGCGTCGGCCTTGCGCAGGTCCTCGGGGTTCATGCCGTAGCGCGACGGCAGAATCTGGTAGACCAGCTGGGAGGAGTAGTCGCGTTCCTCGGGCGCCATTCCCCCATCACCCGTGGTGGTGCTGGTTCCCGCCGCTGCCGCACCGCGCGCCAGCGCCTCCTTGGCGTTCCCCGACAAGGCGCCGAAGCTCATGCCGGCGATCGTGATCGGGATCTTCAAGTGAATGGGCTTGGAGGCGTGCCGCGCGCCGATCACCACGTCGGTGCCACATTTCTCCCGATAGCCCTCTAGGGGATAGCGCGAGATGGAGGCTCCCAGGAACAGCAGGTCATCGAAGTGGGGCAGGCGGCGCTTGGTGCCGCCGCCGCGGATGGCATAGATGCCGGTGGAGGCCGCGCGCTGGATCTCGGCGATCGAGTGCGGGTCGAAAGTGGCGGAAAAGCGTGGTGGACCGTGACGGGGCGTGCTGTCCATGCTCAGTAGGCCCCCGCATGATCGACATGGAAGTGATACAGGCTCCTCGCCGATCCGTAGAGCTTGAACTCCTCGGGGCTCGCCGCGTCCCGCAGGGCGGCGCTGCGCAGCAGGGAGTCCAGGATCTGCAACTCGGTCGCACCCAGCGGCTTCGGGACGCAATCCGTGCCGAGACTCCTCACCGGGCCGCGCACGAAGAGTCGGGCCTCATAGAGGGAGTCGCCGAGGTTCTCCCCGGCATCCCGCAGCACGACCAGGTTGCCCGCCTGGCCCATGAAGGCGCTCATCGGTCCGATGGACCCCTTGACCACGATGTCGATGCCCTTCATCGAGATTCCGCAGCGTCCGGCGGCATCGCCTTCGATCACCAGAAGGCCGCCATGGCCGGTGGCACCGGCGGACTGACTGGCATTGCCGGTGACACGGACGCTGCCCGACATCATGTTCTCGGCCACCCCGACGCCTGCATTGCCATGCACGGTGATTTCGGCCCGCATGTTCATGCCCGCGCAGTAGTAGCCGACATGGCCCTCGATGGATAGGTTCAGCGGCGCATCCAGGCCGACGGCGATGGAGTGCTTGCCGGCCGGATTGCGGATCTGCCAGGTCCCGCCCTGATCCCCGGCCCGCCCGTGCAACGCCGCGTTCAGCTCACGCACGCTCCGCCGGGCAAGGTCAAAGCTCGTCATTGCTTCTGCTCCCAGACATAGACGGTTGCTGGTTCGGGCTCGAACACGCGGGCGGTCTCGATCCCGGGCAGTACCGCCAGCGCGCGGTATTCGGAGCCGAAGGCGACGTAGCGATCGGTCTCGGCCATCACGGCGGGTTTGCAGGAAATCGGATCGCGCAGTACGGCGAAACCGCCTTCCGTGCCGACCACGAAGGTATAGAAGCCATCCAGCGCTGCGAGACTGTTCTGCAGGGCCTCTTTCAGGCTGTCGCCTTCGCGCATTCGCCAGCTGAGGAAGCCGGCCGCCACTTCTGAGTCGTTTTCGGTTTCGAACGTCAGTCCCTCGTGTCTCAGTGATCGGCGCACGGCGTTGTGATTGGACAGTGAACCGTTGTGCACCAGGCACTGATCGGTGCCGGTGGAAAAGGGATGCGCGCCGGCCGTCGTGACCCGCGATTCGGTCGCCATGCGCGTGTGCCCGATGGCGTGCGTCCCGGCCATTGCGGGCAGGTCGAAGCGCGCGGCCACCTGCTGCGGCGGGCCAACTTCCTTGTAGAGTTCCATCCGCCGCCCGACGCTGACGAATCGGGCCACGCCGGTCTCAGCCAGCCAGGCCCGCGCCCGCTCGACGTCGGCCGCCCGGACTTCCAGCACGGCGTGTGTGCCGTGAGCGGTTGCCTGGCTCACGTGCGTTCCGGCGGCACGCAGCCGCTCCGCGAGCGTGGCGGTGTCCAGGTCGCCGGCGAGCCGGACCGTAATCTTGCAATGGCCGGCTACCTCCTCACCGTAGACCGCGAATCCGGCGCTGTCCGGACCGCGATCGTTCATCACCGCCAGCATCTTTGCGGTCAGGGCTCCCAACTGTGGCCGCAGGTCGCGCTGCTTGAGAAACAGGCCCACTATTCCGCACATGGCTGACCCTCTGGCGCGCCATGTCGACCGCGAAGGCTGCGGGTCAGTCCGGGCGGGCGTGGTAAGTGATGATGGACAGGTAAGTCATCGGGCGCTCGATCAGCACTTCCGGCCCATGCAGCGCGGCGGAGTCGAACATGAGCGAATCCCCAGGTCGCAGGTGATGGACCCGGTCTCCATGCCGATAGAGGACCTGGCCGCTGAGCATGTAGATGAATTCGATGCCCGCGTGATGAAAGCCGGTATACGGCACAGCCTCTTCGTGCAGTGTGATCAGATAAGGCTCGACCCTCAGGTCTCCGCCGAGCGCATGCCCCAGGAGCTGGTAGACGTGCCCGACTCGAGTTCCGCGCCGTTCGATCCTGACGCCCTCGCCGGCCGGCACGTAGGAGCAGTCGCGCTTCTCTTCGAACGTTGCGAACAGTGTCGTGATCGGTACGTTCAGGGCGCCGGCGAGCGCCTGCAGCGTCGCCAAAGACGGCGAGATCTGGCCGTTTTCGATCTTCGACAGCATGCCGCTTGAGAGATCGGCCGCGCGGGCCAGGTCGGCGATGGACAGATTGCCGCGCGTGCGCAGCTCGTGGAGCTTGCGGCCGATGGCCCTCTCGAGAATGCGCTCCTGCTCGGCAGGCGCACCGGAGACGGTCGTCATCTCCTCGGCCGCAGGATTCCCCTCGGAAGTGTTTTTCGACATGGCAGTGATCGGCAGCCTCGCTCGCGGGCAGGCTGAGACATCGGCAGCCGCCGGTCAAGGCAACCAATAAGGCGTGTGGCGGGCAGAAGCGCACGGACCGACTATGCCATAAAGTTCTTATAAAGAAACAAAAATTCTTTGGAATTAACACGAACCCGACCCCAGGATCTGGTTCGCGGCCCGCTCGGCGATCATGATGGTTGGAACGCACGTGCCGGCATCGACGATGCTCGGCATGATGGAGGCATCGACGACCCGCAGCCCCTCAATACCGTGAACCCGAAATCCCGCATCGACAACCGCGCCGGACCCCTGGCCCATGCGGCAGGTACCGACTGAGTGGTAGTCGGGATCGGCATGCCCGCGAATGTAGCGATCGATCTCCTCATCCGACGTACACTCGGGACCGGGCGCGAGCTCCCGGCCGCGGAACGGATCGAACGCCGGCGCCGTCCACAGCTGCCGCATGATGCGCACGGCCTGGCGCAGCGCGTCGCGCTCTGAGCCGCCACTACTTAGGAATTGCGGATCGATGATCGGTGCCGTGAAGGGATCCGCCGAGGCCAGACGGACGGAGCCGCGGCTCATCGGGCGTGCCAAACTGGCGCGGATCTGGAAGCCGTGCAGGGGCAACATGCCGCGCTTGTCCTCGCCCAGCAGGGCGAGGACCATCTGCAGCCGCAAGTCCGGCTGACTCAACTTCGGATCGCTCTTCACGAAACCCGTGATCTCGAAGCCCGGATGGGCCAGCGGACCGCGCCGGTATAACAGGTACTGCGCAAGCGCTTGCACCTGGCGCCAGCGACCGCGGTACCGCCGCAAAGTGATGGGCTGGCTGATGGCCACCTGCAGCGCAATCGACAGGTGGTCCTGAAGCCCCTGCCCGACGCCCGCCAGGTCATGGACGACCGGCACGTCCACGGCGCGCAGCACCGCCTGCGGTCCGATGCCGGACAGCATCAACAGATGCGGAGTTTCGATGGTACCGCCGCACAGGATGATCTGCCGGGCGCGCGCCTGAGCGGGTCTGCCATTGCGCACGAAGGCCACGCCGCAGGCGGTGCGACCCTCGAGCAGGATGCGCACCGCATGGGCGCCCTTGAGGACCTGGAGATTGTCCCGCGACAGCGCCGGCCGCAGGTAAGCGACGGCCGTGCTGCAGCGCCGGTTGCGCCAGATCATCAGGTCGACCGGACCAAAGCCCTCGCGCCCGCTGCCGTCCGTATCTTCATTGAGGGGGAAGCCGCTGTGTTGCGCTGCCGCCAGCAACGCCTTCGAGAGCGGATGCCGGATGCCCGGTCGGGTGATGCGGATGGGTCCGGATGCGCCGTGCAGGTCACTCGGGCCCAACGGATGCGACTCCAGCTGACGAAATGAGTCCAGTACCTGTTCGTACGACCAGTCCGGCAGGCCCTCCTTACTCCAGCGGGCATAGTCCTGGGCGGCGCCCCGGCTGTAGACCATGCCGTTGGTGGAACTGGAACCCCCGAGGACCCGCCCGCGGGTGATGCGGAAGGTGCGGCCATCGAGGTGCGGCTGCGGGGCCGTCCGGTAGCGAAAGGAGCGTGCGCCGGTGCGCATGAGCCACCACACGCCACCCGGTGCCGCAATCAATGGGTGACGGTCGCTGCCACCGGACTCCAGCACGAGTATGCGGCCCGACTGCCCACAGGCCAGGCGGCTGGCCAGCACACACCCTGCGGTGCCTGCCCCCACGATGATGATGTCGGCGTCCCGCATCCGGTTGCCGGCTATGGGATGACGGCGGGGGCCTGGGCGACCAGGATGACAGCCAGTGACAGTGTCTCCACACCCGTGCGGATCGAGGTTTGAGGATCCGGTGCGAACTCGGGTGAATGATTGACCGGCACTGGCTTGCCCTGCGCCTTGTACCGATCGAGGGTGGCCTGGGTGTGGCCGCCGATGGAAAAGTACACCGATCTCGTCAATCCGGCCACGCCGTACTCCGAGTAATCCTCGCTGGCGGAGCCCCCGGGCGCGTCGACTGGCACCAAGGTCACGTTCTGCTTGCCCAGCGCTGCGGCCAAAGCGTCAGCCGTTCCGGCCGCAAGGGCGGGATCATTGACCACGGAGCCGGTGCCACGGGGATGCAGCACCAGCGGCGCCGGCGCATGAGCCATCTGGGCGACCGCCAGCGCAGTGGCCGTGACGCCTTGAATGAGTAGGCGCCGAACGCCAGGGTCGAAGGACCGCAGCGTCAGCTGCAGATCCGCGTGATCCGGGATGATGTTGCCCACGGATCCGGCGTTGAACGCCCCGACCGTGACCACGCCGAACTTCTGCGGGTCCTTCTCCCGGCTGATGACGGTCTGCACGTCATCGACGAAGTGCGTGCCCTCGATGATCGGGTCGATGCTCTTATCCGGCATGGCACCGTGCGCGCCGACCCCACGGAAGGTGATCGCCATCGCATCCGAGGCGGAAGAGACGACGCCCTGTTTGACCACCACCGTCCCGGCCAGTGCCGGGCCGACATGCGCCGCAAACCCATAATCCGGGCGCGGGAAACGGCTGAAGAGACCATCCGCCAACATCGCCCTGGCGCCCGAGATCTCCTCCTCGGCGGGTTGGCCGATGAACAGCAGCGTGCCGTGCCAGACGCCCTTCAGGGCCACGAGCGCCTGTGCGGTTCCCACCCACCAGGCCATGTGGATATCGTGACCACAGCTATGAGCGACATCGGTGAGCTTGCCGTCCAGCCGTTCCTGAACCTGGCTGCGATAAGGCAAGGCCGTTTGCTCCTTCATGGGGAGGGCGTCGAGCTCTGTTCGTACCAGGACCACCGGACCCGGCCCATTGTGATAGACCGCCACGATGCCGGTCCGTCCCACCCCTTCGGTGACGGCGAACCCGAGCCGGCGCATCCTAGCGGCGAGCAGCGCCGCCGTCCGGTGCTCCTGGAAACCCAGTTCCGGATGCGCGTGGATGTCCCGGTAAAGGGCCTCGAGCTGCGGATAGTCTTGATCGAATCGCCAGTCGAGCTGCTGACGAATCTGCAGCGGATCCAGGCCGGATGCCAGGGGCGGCCTCTGCGGCAGCAGCAGCATTGCGATCGCGAACAGCATCACGTCGGGGCCGGCACGGTTGATCGAGCGAACTGCCGCGCGTAGTGGCGGGCCAACCAGGCACAGACCATCAGCTGCATCTGGTGGAAGATCATGATGGGCAGGACGATCGGGCCAACGGTCGGACCCGAGAATAGTACCCGCGCCATCGGCACCCCGCTGATGAGACTCTTCTTGGAACCGCAGAAGAGGATCGCAATCTCGTCGGCTCGGTCGAACCCGAGGCGCCGCGCCAGAGTCCGCGCCAACAGCAGCACGGCCCCGAGCAGGATGACGCACACGCAGGCCAGGGAGGCCAGCTGCAGCGGGTGCACCTGGTGCCAGATGCCCTCGACGACGGCCGCGGAGAAGGCGCTGTACACGGCCAGCAGAATGGTACTGCGGTCGGTGAAGAACAGAAGCCTGCGGTGGCGGGTCACCGCGGTGCCAATCCACGGTCGCAGACCATGCCCGACCCCGAATGGCAGCAGCAGCTGCACCAGGATCTTCCAGACCCCGGAGACGGACACCATACCGCCGTGCGTGTGGGTCAGCGCCCCAACGATGATCGGCGTCAGTCCGATGCCGATCATGTTGGAGGCCGCGGCGGCGGCGATGGCGCCGGGCACATTGCCCTGGGCGATGGAGGTAAAGGCGATCGATGACTGGACGGTCGAGGGCAGTGCACACAGAAAGAGGACACCCATCCACAGATCATCGGGCAACAGCCCCGTCATGGCGCGGCTCATCATCAGCCCCAGCAGCGGAAAGGCGGCGAACGTCAGCGCGAGTATGGTGAGGTGCAGCCGCCAATGGGCCAGCGCGGCCACCAGGTTTTCGCGTGGCAGGCGGGCGCCGTGCAGAAAGAACAGCAACATGGTCGCCGCGGTGGCCGCGGCACTGACGAAGCCGGCGGCCTCCCCCTGGACCGGAACGAGGCTGGCCAGGGTGACGGTGCCCAGCAGCGTCAGCAGAAACGGGTCGATGACCTTTGGCATACCGGTGCGAGTGACGCCCCGGCCCTGCAGGGCCGGGGCGTCGCAGGCTACTAGAAGTGGTAGGCCGCCGTGACACCGACGGTCAGCGGACGGTAGGTCTGCAGGTAGTAGGGCTCAGAGCCGGGGATGTCGTGCGAGATCGCCAGCGGAGCGCTGTTGTTCGTCAGGTTGTTGCCGAAGACTGACAGCTCGACACCCCCCAGATAGATGCCCACCCGCGTGGACAGCAATTTCTCCGGACCCGGCTGCGGCAAGGTCGGATCGTAGCTGTACGTGTCCTTATCCACCGCCGGATAGCCGTTCTGATAGGTGTAGTCCACGCGCCAGAAAGCATCGTGATTCAGGAGGTTGAATTTGAAGAGCGTCCAGGCGGACATATTGAACGGGGGTCCGCCGACGACGTCGCCCTTGTTCACGAGCAGCGCGTTGGCGCCTTCGTACTCCGTCTGGGCGTACTGCAGACTGACGTACCCCAGGTTCGCGCCGGCGAGAAAATTCCTCGTAAGTTCGACGCGTGCCGAGATGTCGCCGCCGTACCCGGTCGCCGACCCCAGGTTTGCCACATACGAGAAGCCGCAGGTGGGCATGCGGACCGACTCCTGGATGTTGTTCCATTTGAGCACGTAGGCGCTCGAATCCAGGAACAGGTGTCCGCCCAGCAGCGTGTCCTTCGCGCCGATTTCGTAGCTCCACAGGTTGTCCGGGGAGTAGGTCAGTGGCGTCTGCGTCAGGCCCAGGGCGGTCAGGTCGGCTGCGCACAAATCGACCGGCACGTTGCCATTGACACCACCATCGCGGTAACCCTTTGCCGCCGTGGCATACACCATGTTCTGCGGATCCAGCTGATAGGTGATTCCGGCCTTGGGCGTCACTGGTGTGCTCGTCTGCGTCCCCGCGACGGTTCCCTGGACGAACTCGAAGCGATCGCCCGCGATACGGGCGCCGGCGGTCAGCTTGAGCTGACTGGTCAGGTTGAAGTCGAGATTGCCGTAACCGGCTATCTGCCGGTCCTTGGCGAGGACGTTCTGGACGAAGCTTGGCGTATTGCCGAACAGGCTGGTGTATACCGCCTGGCCGTCGTACGTCACGTCTCCATCGTTCTGGGTGCTGTTCGAGAAGAAGAATCCCACGGTCCACACGAGGAACGCGTCGTTCGCCATGGATTGCAGCCGGGCCTCCTCGGTGAAAGTGTTCTGGCGGTTGTTGATGATCGCCTGCGAGGCGGCATCCCCCGGCAGCAGCTGCAGCGGATTGCCATCGAAGATACCGGCGAAATACGTCGTGTAGTCGAGCGCGGCGTAGTCGCGGTGATAGAAATAGGAAGTGTTGGAGATGAAGCTCATGCCGGTCAGGTCGTACTGCACCTTCAGGGCCGGCAGGTAGAAGGAGTCGCGGGTCGGCTGGGGTGTGAGGCTGGCCTGATTGAACTGCTCAGAGCTCGGGTCACTCAGATTCGACCAGTACTGACTGCGGTCATGGTCGAAGACGTTCTGATAGAGCAAGGAGGCCGTCACCTTGAGGTTCTCAACCGGTGCCAGCAGGAAGGCAACGCGGCTGACGTACGACTGCTCGTGGTTGGCGTCGGAGTCGACGATCGCGCCGGTGACCGGGGAGAGGCGGTCGATGTAGCCGCCGTCCTCGCGCCCCCAGATGCTGAAGCGGAATCCCAGGGTATTGTCGATGATGGGTCCACCGACCGCCACACCGGTCTCATAGCTCGGGGCACCGTCCTCGGTGTCGGCAAGCTCGGCGCGCGCGTAGCCGCTGAAATCCTGCAAGCCGGGCTCCGGAGTGATGAAGCGCACCGCGCCGCCTTCCGCGCCGGCACCAAAGAGTGTGCCCTGCGGACCGCGCAGCACTTCCACCTGTGACAGATCGAAGACTTTCGGGAACGCATTGGCGTTCCAGTAGCCGACGTTGCGCATCTGAATGGGTGTGTCGTCGATATAGATGCCGGTGGTCGCAGCGCCCACATCCGAGAACACGCCGCGGATCGAAATGTCGCTGCTGTTGTTGCCCGCCGCACCCGTCGTATGGGTGTACTGCAGGTCCGGCGTCAGGCGCGCGAGGTCATCCATGTCGCGTACACCCTGGTCGTCCATGACCTGCGGGGTGTAGGCCGTGATGTTCATCGCAACCTTGTCGATCGCCTCGGTCCGCCGCGTTGCGGTGACGGTGACTTCCTGCAATGCAGTGTCGTCGGTGCTGGCGGCATCGCCCGCCAGCGCATCGACGGCTCCTGCGGCATGGGCGAACAGCAGTGCCGCGATGGCCGAGGCGACACTCACCCCCGCGCCTGATCGGCGGGCGGTGCATCCGGCAAAACCGGCTGAGGAAGGATTCTTCGAGTGCGCAAACTGGGGCTTCATGATGGTGTTCTCACTGTCCTGGTCGGTCTTTTTGGGCGGCTGTTGGGGGATCGGGTCAATTGTTCGTTCGGGCGGCCGAGGACCCGTACGGCGCCCACGGGGCACCGGTGCGGCGTCGTTCGTCTACTCCACGCCAATACTTTTGCCAGTCATCGGAGGGGCCGATGCCGTCCATGGTGGGGGGGCCTGTGATGCGGCTCGCGGTGGCTTCATCCACCTCGAGCAGCGCACGTTCGCCTGAGGCGACCTGCTTCAGGGCGTTCAGCAGCAGCACGCGATAGGCGACGATCGCCTTATCCGTGATTCCCAGGTGCTCGCGGGTGCGGTCCTGAATTCTTCCCTGCGACTCGACGGCCCACTGATCGTGGACGTTGATGTCCTCGCCCATGCCTGTGTAGGTGCGCGACTGCTGGTCCTGCTGGTTGAATCCGTAGTCGTTGAAGCGCCCCAGCCGCGGCTTGTAGTCCGGCAGCGTGTAGAGCTGCAGACGCTGCTCGCGCATTGTGTGGTGATCGACGGGGGCGGCGAAGCTGGTGAAGATGGCCAGCCAGTAGCAGCTGGTGTCATCCACCGGAACGTGCCATTGCGTGATGGTCATGTCCTTGGACATCGGGATCACGAAGGCCTGCGGGAACAGCAGGTTTGTGATTCGCACATGGGTCTGGCCGCCGCCAATGTCGCGCAGGGCCGTGATCCGCAGCCCCGTGTCGCTGGGTTCGACGGTGATTCTTGGCTGCGGAAACTCGCGCAGCACCCGGGTCATCGGCCACTCGCTGTCTGCGGACGCGGAGCGGAACTGCTTGCCATAGGCATTCTCGGTCGCTGCATCCTCGAAAAACCGATGCAGAAAGCTCGCATGTGCGGGATCGACGCCCACCTCGACTGCCTGCAGCCAGTTGCAATCCAGGTACCCTTTGAACGCGAAGACGTGGCTCGCGGGGGCCACGAAGCAATCGAGTGCGGGCAGGGCCGGGGGTGCGCCCTCCCCGAGGAAGGCGAAGATCAGGCCGCTGCGGACCATCACCGGATAGCTCTTCTGCTGCACGCGGCTGCAGATGCGGCTCTCGGGGGGCTCTCCCGGGGTCTCCAGGCACTTGCCGTCGGCGTCGAACAGCCAGCCGTGAAACAGGCAGCGCAGGCCGCCATTCTCCAATCTGCCGAACGCCAGATCCGCGCCCCGGTGCGGGCAGTCGCGATCCAGCAGACCGAGACGGCCGTCGCCGCCGCGGAAGAGCACCAGATCCTGCCCGAGCACCCGGACCGCCTTGACGGGACGCGGTCCGTTGAGTTCCTCGCTCAGCGCAATGGGCTGCCAGTAGCGGCGCACCAGTGTGCCCATGGGTGTGGCCGGACCTGACCGGGTGAGCTGCTCGTTCTGTTCACGCGTTGTCATTTGATGTTTAACTACCGCACAACTGCCATCGGTTTCGAACAAAGGTTGAATGCTTTCCGCATACATCACACGAGAAAAATTTTCAGTTATTACTTGATTTTCATTTATGAAAAGATGGGGAGCGATGGACCTATGCCCAGACTCAAGGCCGAACATGCCGCGGTGCGAGCCGCCGATCCGGCAGCCCGCGACTTTTCCGAGGCCCTCGCGCGCGGTCTGCAGATCATCACCGCCTTCGGCCCGCAGACGAGTGCGATGACCCTGAGCGAGGTGGCCCGCGCGGTGGATCTGCCGCGCGCCACGGCGCGCCGCACACTGCTGACGCTGACGCGCCTGGGCTATGCCAAGGAGGAAGGCCGGCTGTTCATGCTCACGCCGCAAGTGCTGCAGCTGGCCACGGCCTACCTGGGTGCGGGACCGGCAGCCGCCATTCTCCAGCCCCTGTGTGCGCGGCTGGTTGCAGAGTGCGGTGACACGTTTTCGGTGGCGGCGTTGGATGGTGATGACGCCGTGATGGTCGCCTATGCGGCACCGCGCCGCATGTATGCGGATACCTCGGGCATCGGGCTACGCCTCCCGGCGTACTGCAGCGCCGTGGGCCGGGTGCTGGTCGCAGCGTTGCCCGCGCCGCAGCGGCGCGACTACCTGCGGCGGTTGCGCCCGGAGGCGCTGACCGCACGCACGGTGACTGACAAGAAGAAGCTGCGCCAGATCCTCGACAAGGTCGGGGTCGACGGCTTTGCCATCGCAGAGGAGGAAGTCGAGAACGGCTTTCGCTCGCTGGCGGTCCCGGTGCGCCGCACGGGCGGGGCGGTGGTGTTTGCGCTGAATACGGGGATGCACCTGGATGGCCGCTCGGCGGCCGCCATGCGGACCCGCTACTTGCCGCGATTGCTCGAGGAATCGCGGCAGCTTGAGAAATTGCTGGTGTAGGAGCGATGAGCATGACCATAGCCGCGTTCACCCGACGGAGCTTTGTTTCGGGTCTGGGCAGCGTCTTCGTGATGGGCAGCGCTGCCGCCGATCACACGGTGAGGATCCGGCAGGGCCTGATCGCGGGCCGCCCGACGGCAACGCCCGATGTAACCGCCTGGTTGGGTATTCCCTACGCGGCCCCGCCCGTGGGGCCCTGGCGCTGGCGTCCGCCCCAGCCGCCGGCCTCCTGGTCGGGCATCCGGGCGGCGACGCAGTTCTCGGCCAGTCCCTGGCAGATGCCGGCCGATGCGCACTCGGTGTACTGCGGAACCCAGGGCCCGTTCAGCGAGGATTGCCTGACGCTCAATGTCTGGTCCTCTGGGTCCAGCGGGGCGCCGCGGCCGGTGATGGTGTGGATCTATGGCGGCGCCTTCGTCTCGGGGTCCTCCGACATTCCCCTCTATGATGGGGCTGCCCTGGCCGCACGCGGCATTGTCTTCGTGTCGATCAATTACCGCGTCGGCATTCTGGGGTCCTTCGCCCATCCGGCGCTGTCGGGCGAATCGGCCCACGGCTGCTCGGGTAACTACGGTCTGATGGACCAGACGGCCGCTTTGCGTTGGGTGCGGGACAATATCGCGGCCTTTGGCGGGGATCCCGGCAACGTCACGATCTTCGGGCAGTCCGCCGGGGCCTTCAGCGTGGGCTATCACCTGGTGATGCCGCAGTCACGGGGCTTGTTCCACCGCGCCATCGCGCAAAGCGGCGCGCCCATGGGACGGCCCTCGAGCTACATCCTGCTCGGAGAGAAGCGGCCCCTGGAGGCGGCGGGCGTCGATTTCCAGCTTCGGGTGGGCGCGGCCGACCTCGCCGCGCTGCGCCGGATGGACCCGTTGACCCTGGTCAAGGCGAATGACAACCGTTGGCAGTTTTATCCGATGATTGATGGGGATCTGGTTCCGGCCCATCCCTTCGAGCTCATCGCTCAGGGCCGTCACGCGCCGGTGCCGATACTGGTCGGTCGCAACCGCGATGAAGGGTCAGTGTTCCAGCCCTTCGGCAACGGCGATGTCGCCGCGCTCTATACGACGCTGGACTCGCTGTATGCGCCCTACTCTGCCGAGGTGCGCCGTCAGTTTCCCGCGGCCAATCGCCGCGAGGCACTGCGACAGGGGCACGTCGCCTTCGGCGACTTCGTCTTCAACTGGAACAGCGCCGCGCTGGCCGCAGCAGCGGCTCGGGCCGACAGTGCGCCCGTCTTCAGCTACCACTTCGATTTCACCGGTACCGTCCCCGCAGATGCGCAGTTCACCGAAGGACGCGGCCGGGACCTGGGCGCCTTCCACGGTTCGGAGATCGGCTTTGCCCTGGCCACCGAGCGGCTGCGCGGGCCGTTGTCACCGACGCAGCGCTCTTTGATGCAGCAGCTGTCGGGTCAGTGGATCCAGTTCGCCCGGCACGGTGACCCCAACGGGCCGGGGCTCCCCAACTGGCCCCGCTACCGGCCCGGCACACCGAGCATCCTGCACATCAATGGGTCCGCCTCGCTTCCCGGACCGCTCGCTGATCGGGAGCGCCTGGCGTTGCTGGGACGGGCGATGGGCAATCGCATCGTGGAGACGGCCTGAGTCTGGCGGCGTGGCTGGCCTGGCCTCAGGGCCGATGCGTCGGATCCGGCCAGCGCTCGCGCACTGCCGCGGCAACGGCGCGCGCCGTGGTCACCACGCAGCGCTCGAACTCGGCCTGCCCGTGCACGGCGTTGGAGTCCGCCACATCCCGGCCCCACACGCCCGTCTCGCTGACCTGATCCATGCGGTAATCCCAGAAGGAATCCACATCCTGATGAGAAGTGGCTCGGTCCATGTGCACGAGCTGCGGATACAGATGCAGCATCACCGAGGTTTCGAAGTAATTGGCATGCATCAGGGCACGGCCGTAGCGGACGTGACCGTCCACCTCGGGCCCGGGGTACATCGTCACGTAGCCCAGGGCGCGCACCCGTGCATCGGGGTGACGGGTGCGCAGTTTCTCCGCAGAGACATCCAGCACACCGTTGTTCCAGATGTGCCCGTTGAGCAGAATGAACTGGCGCATGCCGCGGTCATAGAGTGAATCGATGACGTCCTGGACAACGCCGATCATGGTCTCGGGCCGCAGCCCGATCGTGCCGGCGAAGTCCCCGTGCGAGCCCGAGACGCCGTAGCACAACGGTGGCACGACCGGGACCCCGGTCAGTGCCGAGACCGCCAGCGCCACCGCGTTGCCGAGCAGCGTATCCACGGCCAGGGGCAGATGCGGACCATGCTGCTCGGTCGCCCCCACCGGAATGATGACCGCGTTCAGCTGCTGCGTTGCCGCGCGCGCCTGCGGCCAGGTCAGAATCTCCCAGCGCACGGGTTTTCCCGTGCCGCCCAATTCGCCCGCCAGCGCCAGGACGGCTGATGTCAGAGGTGGTGTGTCCATCACGGCAGTTCCTACCAGTTGCGACGGGACTTCCAGGGCAGCAGGTCCAGGGCCCGCGCCTGGGTGATGCGCTCGTCCGCCGTGATCCACACGCGGGTGTCCGGACTGTAGTCGCTGATCAGCTCGCGACACACGCCGCACGGTGCGATGACCCGGAACCGCTCCGCGGGCTTGATCTGCACCGAGACGATGGCGTCGATGTGCAGGGATTGAGCGGCGGCCAGGCCCGCCCGCGCATTGCCCATGGCGACCCCTTCGGCGCAGACGGTGCTGCGTCGACAGGCCCCATCGACATGCACGCCGGTGAACACCTGTCCATCGGGGGTGCGCAGCGCCGTGGCCACCTCGTGCCGGCCGTGGACCCACACGCGCCCCAGCAGCTGCTCGGCGATCCGCAGCAGCTCCACATCTGCCGCCGACATATCTGCGGGCGGCGTGACGGCCTGTGGGGACGCGGCGCTCACTTCGCCCACCCCAGGATCCTGGCCATGTTGCCGCCTTCCACCAGCGCGCGGTCGGCCGCATCCGGTATGGCTTTGGCGATCTTCATGCGCTCTAGATCAAAATCCGATCCGGGCCATTCGCTGCCCATCACAATCTTGCCGGGCCCGAGCCGCGCATACGCGCGCCGCACATCGCTTAGCAGTGTCGCCGAGGTCTCCAGGTAGATGTGCGGCTGACGCTCGGCCACGATGATGGCCTCCGGCACATTCCACACCGCGCCCATGTGGGCAATGATGGTCGGGACCTGCGGGTGGTGGCGAGCAATCTCCTCGATTGCCAGGGGCGCACAGAAGGCATCATCCAGCGCGTTGATGAGGATGGGCAGGCCGTGCCGGGCGCACGCCTCGAACACCGGATCCAGCAGCCCGTGGTCCGCCACGTGATAACCGTGGAGGCTGGGATGCAGCTTTAGGCCAGACAGGCCGGCCGCGGCGATGCGGGCAATCTCCTGCAGTGCATCGTCGGCCTGGGGCATGACCTGCCCGAAGCCGAAGAGCCGGTCCGGGTGGGAGTTGACCAGGCCGATGATGAAGTCATTCTCGATGCGCTGCGCAAGCGAGCAGACCATGGCTCGGTCCACGCCCGCGGCATCCATGCGATCAAGGATGCGCCGCGGATTGAAGGGCACATGCGGTGGCGGTGGCTGACCGGGGCGCACGCCGGTGAGAAAATCCGAGCGTCCGCGGACATCCTGAGTGGTGTTGTAGGCGTCGATGATCATGGTCAGAAGATGTCGAAGTATTCCTTCATTTCCCAGTCAGTCACCGTGGTCTCATAGCGGCGCAGTTCGGCCTGCTTGATGGTCGCATAATATTGGAGGAACTCTGCGCCGAAAGCCTCGCGCAGGATGCGGCCCGAGCACAGCGCCTGCAGGGCCATGCCGAGGTTCGTGGGCAGCAGCGGTGCCGGGGCTTCGTACGGGGCATCGACGCACGCCGGGGGTTCTTCACCGGCCGCGATGCCGGCCAGGCCCGTGGCCAGCTGCGAGCCCAGGTAGAGATAGGGATTGGCGGCGGGCTCCCCGATCCGGTTCTCGATCCGGATGGCGGCCGGATGGCCGGCGCCGACGACGCGCAGCATGGCGCCCCGGTTGTCGATCCCCCACGCAATACGGTCCGGCGCCAGGGAACCGGCGCGGTAGCGCTTGTACCCATTGATGGTTGGGGTGCTGAAGGCCACGGACTCTGCCGCGCCGCTGAGCAGGCCGGCCAGGTAATGGCGGCCCAGGGGCGAGAGCAGCTCCGCCGGCGCCGTGGGGGCGAACAGGTTCTGGCCCTGGGGGCCGGCCAGCGATTGGTGCAGGTGCCAGCCGCTGGACATGGCGCCCGGCCATGCGGGCCGGCACATGAAGGTTGCGTGATAGCCGTGCCGGCGACAGATCTGCTTCACGGCGCTGCGGAACAGGATCATGTCGTCCGCCGGCTGCAGACCCCGGCCGGCCTGAAATACGAACTCGACTTGGCTTGGCCCGAATTCAAGTTCCACGGAGCTGAGGGGAAGGTCGAGCTGCAGGAGCTGTCGCCTCAGCAACTCGACGATGGGCTCGATGCGATCGAAGCGCTGCTCGGTGAGATGTTGGTAGCCTTGATGGATGAGCTCCACCTGCGGCGCCGGGCCCGGCTGTCCCGCCTCCTCGGGCGCGAGCTTCGGGTCGAGGAGGCGTGTGATGTGGAACTCTACTTCCAGTCCCGTCACGAACACCCGTCCCGCCTGTTCGGCGCGCCTCAGCTGCTGCTGAAACAGGCGCCGCGAGGCGAAAGGCACCGGCGTGCCGTCCGGGAAGTACACATCGCAGAGCATCCAGCCGGTGCGCTGCAGCCACGGCAGCACGCGGTAGGTAGTGGGATCGGGCACCATGATCATGTCGCTGCCACCCTGCAGGCGGCGACTGCCCATGCCCGCGCCCTCCGAGAAGACGGGGACCACCGTGCGGTGGGAGCTGTCCTTCAGCAGCAGTGTTGAAGGGACGCCGCACCCCTCGAGGAACGCTGTCGGGAATGCGGCGCTGAGCAGCGTCTTGCCGCGCAGCAGTCCGTGCAGGTCCGGGAACGACAGGCGTAGCGCTTCGATGCCTTCGACTTCCAGGCGCCGGCGCACCTCGGCCGCCGCCCGGTGTTGCTCCTCGGTCCATAAGGCGTGCCGTTCGATGAAGCTCATGATGGGATTGTTTGCTGCCGGCAGCAGGGGCGTCAACAATTTTTTTCCTAAATGAAAATTTCTCGCTAGCATTGGCGGCGGTGCCATGCGAGGCTTTGAGGACATGGAACAGACCTTGACCCTTCCACGGCGCAACGCGTTGCTGATGACGGCGCTGGCCTACATCCCGGCAGTCCTGGCGATGATGCCGGTCGGGGTACTGGTACCGTTTCTGGAGACGCTCAAGGTCGATCTGGCGACCTCCGGGGCGCAATTGGGGCTGTCCATCGCCCTGTTCTCGATTCCCGCAGCGGTACTCGCAACGGTCGGTGGCGGGTTGATCGACCAATACGGCATCCGCCCCTCGATGCTGTTCGCGGCCGCCGCCACGGCGCTCGGCAGTGTTCTCGCCAGCCAGGTGCACAGCGTGCTGGCGCTTGATGGTGCGATGGTCGTCGGTGGCGTCGGCTTCGGCGCATTGTGCGTGCTCGCGCCCTGCCTCGTCATGGCCTCGCTGAGTGAGGGGCGACGCACCCGCGCCATGGCGTTCGTCTCCACCTACGCACCCACCGGCTATGCCGCCGGATTGCTGCTCGCCGTCCTGTTTGCCAACGCCGGCGAGTGGCGCCGCGCCCTGCTCGTGCATGGCACCCTGATGGCCGCCGCGTTCGTGCTGCTGGCGCTGCTGCTGCCCCCGCTGCAATCGGCGACGGACCTGACGCAGGAGGAGCCGCTGCGCCTGAGGCTTGCACGCCTCCTGCGCGTCTTTCGCGAGCCGCGCGTGCTGCGGCTCGCGATCGCCGTCGCGCTACCCAATGCCGTCTCCTACGGCACGAGCCTGAGTGCACCGGCCTATCTGGCGCGCGTGAATCATCTGAGCATTGCGGTCTCCTCGGCCAGTGTCGCCAGCGCCAAACTGGCGGCGCTGATCGTCGGCGGGGTGAGCGTGGGGCTACTGCTCAGTCGCGCGATCGCGCCGCGCGTGCTGTACGCCGTGATGGTGGTGGTCGGTCTGGCGGCGCAGGCCACTCTGTACCTGGTCCCCGGCGGACTGGTGGTGGCGATCCTTGCGCTGATGGCGTGGCTGTTCGCCTTCGGCGGCATGACCGGCGGCGCCATGACATTGTTGCCCGCTGTCACCGCCCGGGGCACGGGAGGCGGTTCCGCATCGGGGCTGGTCAATCAATTCATCTCCCTGGCTTCCTTTGCCACGCCATCGATCTGGTTGTCTTTGCACGCCGGCTCCCAGTTCGTGCTGCTGGCGGGCGCCTGCCTGCTGGTCAGCCTCATTGCGCTGCCGGGGATCCCGGCAAGGGCCACCCCCTAGCCGCCCAGGTTTGCGCCCCTGTGGTCGCCTTAAACGACGCCGGCAGCAGTCTCGCGGCGCCAATCGGCGGCCGCGATCGGCTCCTCCTCAATCCATCCGGCGCTGACGACCGCCCCGAATCGCAGGTCGCCATCGCAGCGGGGCACGACCCGGTGGCCCAGCGCCCGCAACGCCTCGATGCCGGTGTGGCCGTGCTCGATCAACAGCTCACCGTTCTCGCTGCGCCAGCGCGGGCGCGCAATGGCCTGCGCCAGATCCAGGCCGTCCCGTCCAAGACCGATCAGGACCTGCAGCAGTGTCTGGACCTGACCATCGGCGCCCGGCGTGGCCAGTGCCAGTACGCCCTGCGGGGTCTGCACCAGCGCCGGGGCCAGGGTATGCACCGGCCGCTTGCCGGGTGCCGCCTGATTCTCGCCCGCGGTGAACCCGCCGCCGCGGTTGTTCAGCGTGCAGCCTAGGGCCGGCACGAATACGCAGGACCCGAAGTCATCGAACACGCTGACCAGGGACGACACCACCATGCCCTGCGCATCGACCGCCGCCACCCCGGCCGTGTGCAGGTAGGCGCGCGGGCCGGCACGGTTGGCGGCGCAGCTCAGGTCGATCGGCAGATCCAGCGCGAGCAGCGCCGCACCCAGGGCGATCCGGTCGCGATAGGCAAAGGCGGCCGTGGTGAGTTCAATGGCCGCGTGATCCTGCAGTGCCTGCGGGACCTCGCCCAGGCGCTCGAACCCCTGCACGGCCATGTTCAGCAGCACGCCTTGCGCCATCGGCGGCTGTGTTGCCAGTTCGAGTTCGCCCCAGCGCGTGACGATCGGTGCTGCGAGCACCGTCGTATGCGCGGCCAGATCCGCTTCGCACAAGGTGCCGCCGAGTCCCTGCACGGCTCGTGCGATCGCCGCCGCGCCCGCGCCCGCATAAAAAGCGTCGCGCCCCTCGTGCCCGACGTTCTGCAGAATCGACGCCAACTGCGGCTGTACGACCCTTGCAGTGCTGGGGGCGTCGAACCAGGCCCACGATTGGGCTGCACCGCGCACCAGACGTGTGCGGTGCGCGGCCAGCGTCGCCGCCAGCGCGCGCGAAACGCGCACGCCGGAGCGCGCGAGGCGCACGGCCGGCGCGAGCACCTGCGCCAACGGTATCCGTCCGTAGCGCGTTGCGAGCGTGCACCAGGCATCGACCATGCCGGGCACCGTGACACTGTGGGGTCCGTCATCCGCCGCGTGCGTCAAGCCTCGCGGTGCCGCACCCGTGCCGTTGATGGCGGTGATCGCCTGTCCGGGTGCGCGCACCAGCGCCAGCATGTCGCCGCCTACTCCACAGGCATCAGGCGCCACCACCGCCAGGACCGCTTGCGCGGCGATGGCCGCATCCGCGGCCGAGCCGCCGGCCGCCAGGATCTGCTGCCCGGCCGCCACCGCCAGCGGATGCGCGGCGGCCACGGCGCCGAAGCGGCCGCGCAGGACCGGGCGCACGGGGGATGAGAACGCATCGGCGATCAGCGGCATGAGAGCTAGACCGCCGTGTAGCCGCCATCGATGACAATCGATGTGCCGGCAATGTAGCGGCCCGCCGGTGAGGCCAGAAAGAGCACCATCGCGGCGACCTCATCGGGTTCGCCCTGGCGCCGCAGCGGAATCTGCGCCTCGATCTCGCTGCGCCGTGACTCGGGATTGCGCTGGTATTGCCAGAATGGATCGTTGAAGGGCGTATCGATCCACCCCGGCATGATGGTGTTGATCCGGATGCCCTGCGGAGCCAGTTCCGCCGTGAGGCTACGGCACAGTCCCGGCAGCGCCGCCTTGGTGGCCTGGTAGGCCGACATGCCGGCGTGGCCGCGCAGGGCGCCGGTGGACGAGATCAACACGATGCTGGCATTGTCGGATTTGGCCAGGTGCGGTGCGGCGGCCTGCACCATGAAGAACGGCATGCGCAGATTGAGGGCCACGGTGCGGTCCCACATCTCGCAGCTCCACTGCGCCAGCGGTGCAGAGAGCATCAGTGCCGCCGTCACCACGACCGCATCCAGGCCGCCGAAGCGCGCCACCGCGTCCCTCACGATGGCCTCCGGCGCGGCCGGATCCCCGAGATCCCGTTGCAGGAAGTGTAGCGGCCCTGGCGCCTGCTCGGCGGCGAGCGCGTCATCGAGCGGGCGATGATCCACCAGCACGACATTGTCGCCGCGCGCCCGGAACCCGCGCACCGAGGCGCGGCCGATGCCCGTGACTCCTCCAGCAACGATGACTGTGGCCATGGCGGTAACTCCTGCGTTTGCCCGGTCAGTGAACCCTGCGCGTGAGCGTCAGCGGCAGGGTGGACAGCCCCCGCAGGCCCGGTTGCAGCCGCACCTGCGAGGGGCCCGCGATCTCGATGCGCTCGACCTTGCGGGCGAGGACGCTGAAGAACACCTCGGCTTCCAGCCGCGCCATCATCTGGGCCACGCAGCTGTGGACGCCGGCGCCGTAGCCCATCTGCGTGCCAAGGATGCGCCGCGTGATGTCGAAGCGGTCCGGGTCGGTCCACTTGGTGGCATCGCGCCCGGCTGAACCGATGAGCACCAGCACCTTCTGATGCCGCTGCAGGGCCACGCCCTGGAAGTCGCAATCGGTCAGCGTCGTGCGAAAGAGCGACTGGCTGGAGGAATCGTAGCGGGTTGCCTCCTCGAAAGCATTTCGCGCCAGATCCGGCTGATCGCGCAGCAACGCCCACTGCTCCGGATGCTCGGCCAGGGCGCGCAGGCACAATCCGATGGAGTCGATGGTGGTGTCCACACCGGCCGAAAGCAGCGACCTCACCAGCAAGGTGGCCTCGGCATGGGTGATGGCACCGGCATCGGCCTGTTCGTAGATGGCCGCCCCGATTCCATCGCTCGAGAGTGCCTCGCGCCGGCAGCGCGCCATGATCCATTCGGTCACGACGTCGGCCTGCAGCATCAGGTTCTCGTACCAAGGCGTGACCGGTCCGAAGCCGCCGAACACCATTGCGCCATAAGTGAGCATGTTGGAGCGATCCTCGCCCCGCTGCATGCCCACTGCATCCGGAAACACGGTGAGGGGGAAGCGCTGCGCGAGCTCCGGGACGGCATCGAGCGTGCCTCGGGCGAGCGCCGCATCGATGATCTCCTCGGCCTTGGCCTCGAAGCCTGGACGCAGCTGCTGGAGGCGGGCCGGGGAGAGAGCCTGCATGAGCACCTTGCGCGTGCGCCCGTGATCCGGCGGATCCACTTCCAGGATCAGGCTGGGGCGGCGCCAGGGCTTGGTCAGGAAGTAGTTGGTGATGCCCCCGCCGCCGGCATTGCTGAAGCGCTTCCAATCCTGCAGAACCTCGCGCACCGGTTCGTAGCGCGAGACCACCCAGATCGCGTGGCGGCTGAGCCATACCAGGGGCGGCTCTGCTGCCCGCAGTTGGGCATAAGGCGTATAGGGGTCGGCCCGGAACTGCGGGGAAAACGGGTCCAGTGGCGACTCCACGCGTGAACCGGGTTGAGGGGCGGCGGACATGGCAGGCTTACCTTGATGCGGTGTGAAGATGAGCGGCCCGCAGGCTCGCCGTTGCCGCCGTATCGATCTCGGTGTGAGCATCGAACACGACCCCGTAGGCCTCACGGGCATGCTCGCGGGAAACCTTGCCATCCAGCAGGTCGGTGCGGACGCGCTGCGGATCGCGCTCGAAAGGATTGCCATAGCCGCCGCCGCCGGCCATGACATGGCGGTACAAATCGCCGCTCGTGAGGGTCATCGGCCGCATGGGCATGGGCGGCAGCGTGTGCTCACCGGTGGCATCGCGCAGCAGGTTCACGGCGCGCGCTCCGGGCTCCCCGCCCGCCAATCCGTGAGGCGCGTGCACCGACTTGTCCGAGCGCACGCCGAAATAGACGTCATCGGCAAGGATGCGGTACTCGCGCACCACGCCCAGACCCCCGCGGTAGCGGCCCGGGCCACCGGTATCGGCGGCAAAACCATAATGTTCGATGCGCAGGGGATAGTCCGACTCGATCATCTCCACCGGCACGTTGGCCTGATTGGAGGCCATGTGCGGCACACCTTCCTGGCCATCGTGACGGGAGGTGGCGCCCCAGGTCCCCATCACGCACTCGGAGAACACGAAGCGCTTGCCCCGATGCCAGCCGGCGAAGCTCGGCAGAGTCGAGCCGCCCGCGCCATCGGCGGCGACCAGATCCGGCACCGCCTGGGCCAGTGCACCGAAGAGGCAGTCGACGATGCGGTAGCCGGTGATGCCACGGGCGCCGCACGGCGCGGGGTACCGGGCGTTCAGCACCGTGCCTTCGGGCGCGATGACGTGGATGGGGCGCGTGTAGCCGTGGCAGTTCGGCACGTCAACCGGCATGATTGAGCGCAGGGCGGCGTAGACGTTGGATTTGCAGAAGGACAGGGGCGTGTTGATGCCGCCCTTGACCTGCGCTGCCGTGCCGGTCCAATCCACCGTAATCTCATCGCTGTGCACGGT
>Ga0302310_10000834_pt1 | contig 27535 bp, 16 predicted proteins | sample III_Palsa_N1_2_FD_200451 | JGI IMG/M metagenome (GOLD analysis project Ga0302310, IMG submission 200451) | Peat permafrost microbial communities from Stordalen Mire near Abisko, Sweden - III_Palsa_N1_2 | ecosystem: Environmental > Terrestrial > Soil > Palsa > Peat permafrost | place: Sweden...
GGTACCAGGTATTGGAATGGGCCCTTTTGGAACCTACATTGATCCGGGAGCTATTCCTGATCGGTACGGCGGCTTCAGAGAGCGCGTGGGGGATCGCCATCCACACCGCCCAACGGCTGGCCATAGAGGCGGATACGACCTGGAACAGCCCTTCTCCGGGGGCCGGACTGGGGGGATTGAAAGCGGCCAGGGCCATAGGGATGTTGACCTACAGGACTTACCAGCAGTTCGTAGCGGCTCAGACGGGACCTGCCGGGCAGATTGAGGGCTTCAAAGCGGAATCTTATATCCGTTACCAGGGAGAAAAGCTGGCCCGGCGTTTTTTCGCGAGGAATTACTGGTTATTGACCAGGAGCATGGACAGCCATAATATCGCCAGGGGCCGGGGAGACGATATAGAAGCCGTCTTAAAGACCATCCCTCAGCGTGCACTGGTCATTGGGATCAACAGCGACCTTCTCTGTCCATTCGTGGAGCAGAAGTTCCTGGCCCAGCATCTGCCCAAGGCATACCTGATCGGGATTGATTCTATTTACGGACATGACGGATTTCTGACAGAATCTGCGAAGATTAGCCAATATTTATCAGACTGGCTTTAGAGAGGCTACGTACCTTTGTGCCTTATGGCAAAAGCAAAAAAGGGAGCCCCTCCGGTCAGTGGAAACGGGGTGGCAAACGGAGTGGAGAACGGATCGGTAAACGGAGTTGAATATCAAGAATATATTGAGGTCTATGGCGCCCGCGTACACAATCTGCGCAACATAGACATCTCAATCCCCAAAAATAAACTGGTGGTCATTACGGGTATCAGCGGGAGCGGAAAGTCCTCGCTGGCATTCGATACCATTTATGCGGAAGGTCAGCGCCGTTATATGGAGACTTTCGGGGCCTACGCCCGTCAGTTCATAGGGGAGATGGAAAGGCCTGACGTAGACAAGATTATGGGATTATCTCCCGTCATTTCCATTGAGCAGAAAACAACCAACAAGAATCCCCGTTCTACGGTGGGAACCATCACGGAGGTCTATGACTTTCTGAGGTTGCTGTATGCACGCGTCGGAGAGGCCTATAGTTACAATACGGGCAAAAAAATGGTGAAGTTCAGTGAGGAGGAGATCGTCACGAATATTTACCAGAAATTCAAGGCCAAAAAAATCACGTTGCTGGCCCCCCTGGTGCGGGGCCGCAAGGGACATTACCGTGAGTTATTCGAGGACATCCGAAAAAAGGGCTATGTGAAGGTGAGGGTGGATGGAGAAGTCATGGATCTGACGCCTAAAATGCAGGTGGACCGTTACAAAATTCATGATATTGAAGTCGTGATCGATCGCCTGGCGGTGACGGAAGACATGAAGGTGCGCCTGAGTCAAAGTGTGCAGAAAACACTCCAGGCGGGTAAAGACCTGATGTTCCTGCTCGTCAACGACGCGGGGAAGGTCCTTCAATACAGCAAGCAGTTGATGTGTGAGGATACCGGCATCTCCTATGAGGAACCTTCACCCAATGCCTTTTCCTTTAATTCTCCTTACGGGGCTTGTCCTGTTTGTAAAGGGTTGGGAACGATTTACCAGGTGGATATGGACGCTATCATCCCTGACTATACCGTATCGGTCAAGGATGGCGGTATTGCACCGCTGGGCGGGGAAAGGGCAGCGTACGTCTACAAGCAGGTGGAACAAATCCTGAAAAAATATAAAGTCAGTCCTCAGACCGCCATGGCTGATATACCGGTTAAAGCCCTGAATGTCCTCTTATACGGAAATGAAGCGGGCGAAGGAACCGTAGACATCGGTTTTGAAGAAGAGAACGCGGAGGGCTATCCGGACCAGTACGAAGGGATTGTCAATATGGTCAAGCGCTGGTTTGCCGGCGGAACGACCGAGGCCGTCCGGGAATGGGCGGAAAAGTTCATGCAACTAAAGACCTGCGATTCCTGTGAAGGCGCCCGGTTAAGAAAAGAGAGCCTTTGGTTTAAGGTGGACGGTGAAAATATTGCGGTGATCAGTTCCTGGAACCTGGATACCCTGGGTGTATGGTTCAGCGACATAGAAAAGCGCTTGTCTGCCAAACAGAATACCATCGCTAAGGATATCCTCAAAGAGATCAGGGAGCGCGTTCAGTTCCTGCTGGATGTGGGGCTGACGTATCTGACGCTCAACCGCGCCACTCGTTCCCTGAGCGGAGGAGAATCCCAGCGGATCCGGCTGGCTACCCAGATAGGATCCCAACTCCAGGGGATCACCTATATACTGGACGAACCCTCTATCGGGTTACACCAAAGGGATAACCATCGGCTGATCAATGCCCTCCAGCACTTGCGGGATATAGGCAACAGTGTCCTGGTGGTGGAGCACGATAAGGATATCATGATGGCGGCGGATTATTTGATTGATGTGGGCCCCAGGGCCGGCGTCCATGGAGGGCAGATCGTTGCCCAGGGCATCCCCAAGGACTTGTTGAAGTTGGATACACTGACGTCCAGTTACTTAAACGGGCATCGCACCATTGCCGTGCCCGGTGTAAGGCGAAGGGGAAGTGGAAAAGCGCTGGAACTAAAAGGGGCCTCGGGAAACAATTTAAGGAATGTAAATGCCCGCTTTCCCCTGGGAGTCTTCATCGGAGTGACGGGCGTCAGCGGCAGTGGGAAAAGCACCCTGATCAATGAAACCCTGTATCCTATCCTGAGCCAGCATTGCTATGGATCAAAGACCGCCCCCCTGCCTTACAAGAGTATCAAGGGGCTGGAACATATCGATAAAGTGATCGAGATCGATCAGAGTCCCATAGGTCGTACACCCAGGAGTAACCCCGCGACCTACTGCGGTTTTTTCACGGAGATCAGAACACTGTTTTCTGCCATTCCCGAAGCAAAAATCCGCGGATACAATGCAGGGCGTTTTTCCTTCAATGTCAAGGGGGGACGCTGTGATGTCTGCGAAGGAGGCGGCATGCGGGTGATTGAAATGAATTTTCTGCCCGATGTATATGTGCCCTGTGAAAAATGCAATGGGAAACGGTACAACCGGGAAACGCTGGAGATCCGTTTCAAGGGTAAGTCCATCAGCGACGTCCTGGATATGACCGTGGATGAAGCCGTGGAGTTCTTCGCCAGCGTTCCCTACCTGTTCCGAAAGATAAAAGTCTTACAGGACGTGGGGCTAGGGTATATCACCCTGGGCCAATCGGCGGTGACCCTGAGCGGGGGAGAAGCACAGCGTGTAAAACTGGCCACCGAACTCTCGAAAAGGGATACGGGCAAGACCTTTTACATATTGGATGAACCCACCACCGGGCTTCATTTTGAGGATATACGGCACCTGCTGGATGTATTGGACAAGCTGGTTGACAGGGGCAATACGGTCCTGGTCATTGAGCACAACCTGGACGTCATCAAAGTCGCCGACTATATCATCGACCTGGGGCCCGAAGGCGGTGATGGCGGGGGACGCATCCTTTGCGAAGGCAGTCCGGAGGATCTGGTGTCCTGCAAGGAAAGCCATACCGCCCGCTTCCTCAAGGAAGAACTGGCGCTCAGCCCCAAGGCGGGGAAACAGATTAGCCTGAAGAAATAAACGAGGAAAGAGGGTAGAAACCCTCCTTCGTTATGCTTGGATATATGGCTAAAACGAGATAATGATCAAATTTTAAATCAATACTGACGCTGTGCCCGTGCGAGCCGGTCGTCCTACCACCTTGTCGGGCAGCGAACCTGGGAATTGGCCCTTCCGAACCAGGTGTCGGAGCTGCCAAACTTTACAATGATGCGTACGGTAAAGGTGAAATAGGAATCGTTATGCGTGGGATCTCCACGGGTGGAAAAGGCCGTGATGGGGAGGCCGCTCTTGTTGGCCATGGCAATGGCCATACGTGCCTGGGAAGGGGCCAGATATTTGTAGAACAGGGAAGTATCCTGGACAAAGGCTCCGCTTACGTCGTCGATATAGTCCGTAAAGGTAAACCGATGGAGAAACTCCCCGCTGATGGCAATTTTATCGGACAGGTCGTACCGGGCGCCAATTCCTACAGGTATATTGGGCTGCCAAAGCCGGTATTCAGGGGGAAAGCCGGGTCCGAATCCCTCGCCTTCTGTGCGAAGGGGTCTCAGGTCCACCCAGGAAGTAGCCCCGGTAGTAGGATCTGTATAGGAGCCTTTGGGGTTAAAATGAAACATCCCGATCCCTGCTACCGCGTAGGGGCGGAGCCGGGGTTGATAGTCCAAAGGCATCGTAAAAAAGTCCGTAGGATATATTTCGACCAAAAGCTGTGACTCAAGAATAGCCGTTTTGAAATCCAGATTTCGCTCCCTTCGTCCCTTGGAAGCAAAATCATTTCCTGTCGTTAGGGCGTCACTCCCATATAACTGGCCGTAATTCAAATTGGCCCGGATACCCAGCCAGGAAGCCGGATATATCGCACCGGAAAGCCCCACAAAATAGCGGGTGGTGGGTAAGTTCAAATCTTTGATGAATCGTTTTCCGTCCCCAAGGTTCCCCCCAAGATCCCCCAAAAAGAAAGACGGACCTACTTCAAAGCCAAGGTCAGCTTCCATATCTTTAATAGAAAGGGCTAATTGTGCATGCGTGACGGAGGATAGCAATAATCCCAGCAGGAGCAGGAATATAGCTGGGAATTTCCAGCTAAAAAGAGGGATACTCTTTTTCATAAGGGACGAAATATTAGGTTTTCAGTATTGGATTTACAGATCAATATTAATAAAGAAATGTGATAATATCACATTAAGCGGATGTTATTATGGGAAATTTTCCGTAAAATGCCCGGTTAGGTCGTACTTAAGGCTGATTTTTGATCATTTCAATGTGGGGGATGTCGTCTTCCATGTACATATCGCTGCTCTGGACAAAGCCAAGGGAGGCATAAAACCCCGATAAATGTTGCTGGGCGCCGATTTTTATGGGCTGATTTCCAAATAGCGTATACAGGGCTTCCAGGGCTTTTACCATAAGCACTCTCCCGGCGCCCTTGCCCCGGATAGAAGGAGCGGTGACCACTCGCCCGATCGAAGGCTCCGGATAGGAGATGCCTGCGGGGACCAGGCGTACATAGGCTCCCAGGAGCGGAGCGCCGGGACCGGTTGTCCAGCCCAGCAAGTGGTAACAATGGGGGTCTTTCCCATCCGCATCCAGGAATACACAATTTTGTTCAACGACGAATACTTCGCTCCGTAAACGCATCAGTTCATATAACTCCATGGGTGTTAAGTCCTGGAAGGCTTTGAGGGTCCAATGATACATGCTAATAGTTGTATTTGTCCTTCCAGAGTAGCTTCAGGTAGCGCCGCAGTTCTTCTTCCCGGGCATTATGCCCGGGATCATAAAATTTGTTGCCTGAAAGAGCTTCCGGAAGGTATTCCTGGGGAGAGAAATTATTATCGTAGCTGTGTGAATATTCGTAGCCCTGGTTATAGCCCAGGTCTTTCATCAAACGGGTGGGTGCATTACGGATGTGCAGGGGGACGGGTTGATCCCCGAGTTTTCTGACAGCGCCCAGCGCCGCGTCGATGGCTGCGTAGGAGGCGTTGCTTTTGGGTGAGCAGGCCAGGTAGGTGGTGCATTGTGACAGGATGATCCGGGCTTCCGGATATCCGATCTTGTTCACGGCATCAAAGGCGCTGTTGGCCAGCACCAATGCCGTCGGATTAGCATTCCCGATGTCTTCGCTGGCCAGGATCACCAGTCGGCGGGCAATGAATTTGACGTCTTCCCCGCCTTCTATCATCCTGGCCAGCCAGTAGACGGCGCCATTGGGATCACTCCCCCTGATGGATTTAATAAACGCGGAAATGATATCATAATGTTGCTCTCCTGCCTTGTCATAGAGGGCGATCTTCTTTTGAGCGACGGATAGGACGAAGGTGTCGGTCACGGGGAACGGCTCCTGGGGGAACGGCTCCTCCGGCGAAGTGCCGGAGGCGGTCGGACTGCCGGAGGAGGACACCTTTTTAGGCCTGGATTCAGCGACCAGTTCCAGGAGGTTGAGTAATTTCCGTCCATCTCCGTCAGATAAACGCACCAGGGCTTCCGTTTCCTGAAGGACAATGTTTGCCTTCTGCATGGCCAGATCTTCCGCAAGGGCCTTGTGGAGCAACCGGACCAGGTCGGCGGAGGAAAGAGGTTTCAACACATATACCTGGCATCTGCTGAGCAACGCGCTGTTGACTTCGAAAGAGGGGTTTTCCGTGGTGGCCCCGATTAAGGTAATGATGCCTTTCTCTACGGCCCCCAGCAATGCATCCTGTTGGCCTTTGTTAAACCGGTGGATCTCATCAATGAACAGGATGGCGCCCGTTTGCATTTTCGCTTCCTCGATGACGGCCCGTACTTCTTTGACTCCGCTGCTGATCGCGCTTAACGTGTAGAACGGAAGAGACAGGCTATGGGCGATGATGCTGGCAATCGTTGTTTTGCCCACTCCGGGAGGGCCCCATAAGATGATGGAAGGGATCTTTCCGTGTTCAATGGCCGTTCTGAGAATGCTTCCTTTGCCGGCCAGGTGTTCCTGTCCGATAAGGTCATCCAGCCTGGTAGGGCGCATTCTTTCTGCAAGTGGAGAAACAGCCATGGAGGTGCAAAGATAAAGATAAGGAGAGCTTATTGTCTATCCCCTTTTTGCATCCACTGGATTAGCTCACCCAGTCCAACTGGACCCGCGCGATCATCCAGTTCCACCACGATGAGGTACCCTATGGCCCCGTTGTCCGTGGCGAGGGCGTCCACGATCTTCTGCTGATCACTATAGATGCGTCTTCCGTCCTTATCCCATAGTTCACTGGCGCACAGGCAGCCCAGGGAGGGGGTTTGGGGGTACCAGGTACTGCCCTTGTAATAATCAGGGTCGATCGTAGTGCCATGAGCGATGACTTCCCGGCGGCCTACCTGGCCTGCGTAGAAGGTTCCGTATATATTAAAATCGGCCGCCCAGTCAGGGGGCAACAAGCGCTTGTACAGATCGGTGGTCCAGGCCGTATCGGTGATCGAATCATCCTTCAGGAATCTGGCCGGCGTTGCCTCATAGGGCATCAATAATTGGATATTAGGGGTAGGGCCCAGGAAGCGGCTCCCGGAGATCCCAATGCCATTCATCAGGTAGATGCCCTGGGGGGTATTACCATCATGCAGGTAATAAGGGAGGTTGGTAATAGACCGGGCGAGCTGGGGCACGGAAAAATAGCTACTGTCCGGCTTTTTCAGGAAATGCCCGTCTGATTGACGGATGATCACCAGCCCGGGGTAATCCCGGTTACTGCGCTGTATGCTGTATGCCACCGTCTGGCCGGGCAGGAAGGAAGGGGAGAACAAGTCTTCCATGGGAGGGGTCAGGGTAGGAACCCCTTCGTGATTCATCCTATGCCTCAGCAGGTCAATGGTGGCGTCCCGGGTCGTGTCCATGCGGAGGGCCATTTCCCGGCGGATCATGGTCCGGCTTTCCTGGTCCCCAGGGTCCTTCAGCAGGTATTCCGCACACAGGGCAAAAAGATGTACGTCAGCGGTTGAATGCAGGAGTTGAACTACCTGGGAGCGGAAGATGCCGGGGTAGTTGGTATAGATGAGTTCCAGGAAGGCGTGTTGAAAATCAGGCGAACGATCACCGATATGATCCCAGACCCGCGTGATCCTGTCCTGGGTGTAAGGGGTTTTGAACTGGATCAGTTCCATGCCCCAGAAGGGCTCCGACCAGTCATCTTCGGTGGAGTCGGCCAGGGGTAGGGCCAGTTCTTTGCGGATGTAATTTTTCAGGAGGTTCTGATAGAATTCATCCCGCCTTTGGCGGGAGGCGAAGCTGGAATAAACGCCTTGTTGCATGACTGCGGGCGGAATCGGGGAATTAATGGGCGGGGAAGCCTCCGTCTGGGCCCTTGCGGATGCAACGACCGCTATGCAAAAGATAAAAAATGCCCCTCTCTTCTTCACAATTCCTGAAAATATTCTCCGAATCTTTTGACAAGACGTAAAGTCCAGATACAATGGGTCAGGACGATAGACATTAAGATCAGATTCCCGATCATCAGCGATCTCAATTGCTGCTCCGTTATTGTCCCGAATATCCCCGGTTGTTGTTGACTAATCATTCTAAATATCGACGGATTGGCCACCAACACCAGGCAGCAAATAATACTAAGCCCTGAATAAATCACCCACACGTAAGCATTGACCTTGATCCAGTCTTTCAGGCTACGGCGTATCGGTTGTTGCAACAAAAGCACCATTCTGGAAAACATACCGTTCAACGCCGAGTAAATGACAAGGCATGCGGCCAGGAACAAAGACAATATCAGAATATTCTGTAGACCTTTTTCAAAAATAGCCGCCAACACAAAAAATAAGAACATATAGGCCATCAGACTGATCAGTGTACCGATTAATCTGTAAGCGATGAATAATCCTTTTTTCATTATTGGGCGGCTTTAATAGTGATCTGCAATTCATGTAACTGGTGCTGATCGATCGTGCTTGGTGCATCCAGCATCACATCCCTTCCGCTGTTGTTCTTCGGAAAGGCGATGAAGTCCCGGATGCTTTCGCTGCCTCCCAGCAGGGCGCACAGACGGTCGAAGCCGAAAGCGATGCCGCCGTGAGGGGGCGCGCCGTATTCAAAGGCGCCCAGCAAAAAACCGAATTTATGTAAAGCTTCCTCCGGGCTCATGCCCAGGGCGGCAAACATCTTTTCCTGTAATTCCCTTTGGTAGATCCGGATAGAGCCTCCGCCGATCTCGTTCCCGTTCAATACCATGTCGTAGGCATTGGCTTTCACTCCGGCATACGGATGCTGCAGGTAGGCAGAAGGATCCGCAATGACAGGATCGTTGTCGATCATGACGTGGATATGATCGGGCTTTGGCGACGTAAAAGGATGGTGACGAGCCACCCAGCGGTTGTCATCTTCACTGTATTCAAACAGCGGAAAATCCAATACCCACAATAACTTGAACTCGTCTTTCTTCCGCATCCCCAGGCGTCCGCCCATTTCCAGGCGGAGTTCGCTCATGGCTTTGCGGGTGCGTTCTTCATGGCCTGCCAACACGAACACGAGGTCTCCAGGTTTAGCACCGGCCATGTCAGCCACTGCTTTTAATTTCTCAGCGTCGAAGAATTTATCAAAAGAGCTTTTATAAGTTCCGTCCGCATTGCATTTGATATGAGCCAGTCCCAACATCCCGATCTGGGGACGCTTCACCCACTCCGTCAGTTCGTCGAGCTGCTTGCGTGTGTATTCTCCGCATCCCGGAACGGCGAGGGCCAGCACGGTTTCTGCATTGTCGAATACCGGGAAGCCGGTGCCCGCCTGGAAGGAGGATACGATCGCTTCGGCCAGTGACGCCGTGCGCAACTCCTGATAAACCGATGACGGGGTTTTGAGGTTGGCGATCTGCATCCCGAAACGGATATCCGGTTTGTCATTACCGTAATGCCACATAGCCTGCTCCCAGGTCATGCGCTGGATGGCTTCTGTAATTTCAATGCCTTTTACTTCCCGGAAGATATGCCGGATCAGGCCTTCAAACATATGGAGAATGTCTTCCTGTTCCACGAAGCTCATTTCACAATCAATCTGGGTGAATTCAGGCTGGCGGTCTGCCCGAAGGTCCTCGTCCCGGAAGCATTTCACGATCTGGTAATACCGGTCGTACCCGCTCACCATCAGGAGTTGCTTGAAGGTCTGGGGAGACTGTGGCAAGGCGTAGAACTGGCCGGGATTCATACGGGAAGGCACGACAAAGTCACGGGCGCCTTCCGGTGTAGATTTGATCAGGAAGGGCGTTTCCAGGTCCATGAACGCCTGCTCATGGAGATAGTTCCTCGTCGCCCTGCCCACGGCGTACCGCAGTTCGAGGTTTTTCTTTACCGGGCCCCTGCGTAGATCCAGGTACCTGTATTTCATGCGCAAGTCATCCCCCCCGTCAGTATCATCCTGGATGGTGAAGGGGGGAACGGCTGATTTATTTAATATCCGGAAGGTCTGTACGGTGATTTCAATATCCCCTGTAGGAAGGTTCGGGTTTTTTTTGCTGCGTTCGATCACGACGCCGTTCACCTGGATCACGAATTCCCGTCCCAGGGGCGCCTCGTCCAATTGCGTATTGAGCGCTTCGTTAAATACCAACTGGGTGATGCCGTACCGGTCTCTGAGGTCTACAAAGGTGATGGCGCCGAACTTACGAACGGTTTGTACCCATCCGGCAAGGGTCACCGCTTTTTGTATATCAGAACCTCTTAATTCACCGCAGGTATGTGTTCTATGCATAATAATGATCTAGGGGTGCAAATATACGGCAGGGTTGGCGCAGGTCCCTTGATTAACTGAACATTTCCCGCACCTTATCAAAGAATGACTTATCAGACTTCTCCGGCTTGGGTTGGAAATTGGGTGATTCAGCCATCTTTTCCAGCATGTTCTTTTCTTCGCCCGAGACGTTCTGAGGGGTCCAGACATTCACGTGGACCAGTTGGTCTCCGCGTTCATAAGAATTGACTGCCGGGAATCCCTTGCCCCTTAAACGAAATATTTTGCCGCTTTGGGTGCCGACGGGGATCTTGATCTTTGCCTTCCCGTCAATGGTCGGTACTTCTACCTGGGTGCCGAAAACGGCATCCGGGAAGGTGATATGAAGGTCAAAGGCGACATTGAGGCCGTCCCTGTGAAGAAAGGGATGCGCTTCTTCCTCTATAAGGATGATGAGGTCCCCGGGAGCTCCGCCCCGCTCGCCCATATTGCCTTTTCCGCTTAAACTCAGTTGCATGCCTTCCTGAACGCCTGCCGGGATGTCGATGCTGACGGTTTCTTCCCCATAAACGCGCCCTTCCCCTTTACAGGCCGTACACTTATTGGTGATCGTCGTGCCTTCCCCGTTACAGGTCGGGCAGGTGGAAACAGTCTGCATCTGGCCCAGGAAAGTATTGGTTACTTTACGGATCTGTCCGTTCCCGTTGCAGGTAGGGCAGGTCTGTACGCTTCCTTTATCTTTTGCACCACTGCCCGAACATACCCCGCATTGGACATATTTCTTAACCTTAATGGTCTTATTGACACCTCCGGCGATCTCTTCGTAATTCAGCTTGATCTTGATCCTCAGGTTGCTGCCCCTGACTCCCCTGGCGCGTCCTCCACCCCGGCTCCTGCCGGCGGCTCCTCCGAAGAAGCTTCCGAAGACGTCGTCCCCGAAGATATCCCCAAACTGGCTGAAGATGTCGTCCATGCTCATATTGGCTCCGAAGCCCCCGGCACCTTGCCGGCCGTTGCCTGCCACTCCTGCGTGTCCGTAGCGATCATATTGAGCCCGCTTGTCCGCGTCACTTAATACTTCATAGGCTTCGGCAGCTTCCTTGAACTTGTCTTCGGCTTCCTTGTTGCCCGGGTTCCGGTCGGGGTGGAATTGCATGGCCACTTTCCGGTAGGATTTCTTGATTTCATCCGCCGAAGCGCCCTTGGGAACACTCAAAATTTCGTAATAGTCTCGTTTGGCCATAATGTATTTCTTATTTCCCCACTACTACTTTTGCGTGACGGATCAGCTTATCGCCCAGGTAGTATCCTTTTTGCACTTCATCAATGACTTTTCCCTTTAAGTCTTCAGTAGGGGCGGGTATCTCGGTAATTGCATCGTGTTTTTCCACGTCAAAGGGGCTATGGATGCTTTCCATGGCCTTTAATCCCTTGCTTTGCAACGCATTGCGTAATTTATTAAAGACGAGAAGCACACCTTCCTTCACAGAAGCGATATCCGCCGCCTTCTCCAATTGCTTCTCCGCCCTTTCGGAATCATCCAGCACATCCAGCAATGACTGGATGACTTCTCTGCCTGCGGTCTGCATCAGTTCCAGGCGTTCCTTGGCGCTGCGGCGCTTGAAATTATCAAACTCCGCATAGAGACGAAGATATTTATCTTTCTGATCCTGAACTTCTTCGCGTAGACTTTCGAGCTGCTTTTCGGTCTCGGCCCCTTCTCCCACCAATTCAGATAAATGGGCGGTGCCTGCCACATTATCATCCACATTTATATCCTCATCCTTGTTAATAGACTGATCTGTGCCGGATCCGCCCTTTTGATGTTGGAATTCCTTCTCTGTCATATCGAACAATTTCAATTTGCAAACATAAAGTCAAAAGTTCTGCCAGCCTTACAATGCGGTCAAATTGACATAAGCTTCACAACCCTACTATTGGTCAACTGCAGCCACCCGGATCCATATGTCCCTGTTGCGGCCTTTGTCATCCGTGCAGGAAATCTTGACGGGGCCTTCAGGAGGGACAAAAAATTGCCGGGAATGGGCATCCGCCGACTTATAGAAAACATTATTAATATACCAGTATACTTTGGCGACGTCTCCGGCCGTGCGGCAGGAGAGTTGCAGCGGCTCCGGTTTTCGGCGGCTGATAAAATATTCGGTTCCCTGGGAGGGGGACAGGATGGCCGGCGCTCCGTCCTTGAAAATGGTTTCGCAGGCCGGATTATGGGGCGGGATCTTTTGATATACGATGTGGTTCTCATCAAAATAGGCCTGCATGGCCGGAGAAATAAGGGGATACCATTTTTCCTTATATCCCGAAACGGGAACGCAATACCGGCAATAGGAGGTCTTTTCGTCAGCAGAAACGGCCAGCTTTTCCCGGTTATGGCAGGTTCCGGAAGGAGATACCAGGGGGATAAAATAGTCGCTGACCAGGTTGGTACATTGATCCGAAGGAGGGAGCCCGGTCTCGCTGCAGACGATTCGACTGTCACAGCCAGGGGGCTGAAGGAACCATTCCTGCCCGTTGTCGTAGTCGATGGTATTAAATACCTGGAACAACAACGGCGTGGCCACACTGGCGCCACTCAATTCAGGCACGCCCTTGCCTGAAAAATTCCCAATCCAGATGCCCACGGTGTAATGGCTGTTGTAGCCAATGCTCCAGGCGTCTCTCCTGCCATAAGATGTGCCCGTTTTCCAGGCGATCTTGGGCAAGTGGGCGGTGGCTTGCCAATTGAGCGGGAAGTCGGGCCGGTTAACCCTCGACAGGATGTCGTTGATCATAAACGAAGCGGCGGGACTCATCACCCGGAAATGCTCCTTTGGGCCGGTCGTCGCCAAATCCACTGCCGGATCGGCCCCGGCAACAGGCGTGCTATCCGCCGTCAGGACGGGTGGGGTATACAGCCCTTCATGAGCGAGGCTGCTGTATATGCCGGTCAGTTCTTCCAGTGTCGCCCCGCACCCGCCCAGGATCATGGACAGCCCCAGTTTATTCCTGTCCTTTTGGATCTGCCGGAAGTGGCAGCCTGCCAGCACATTTACCAGGCGGTCTTTTCCCAGCCGTTGCAGGCTCTTTACCGCGGGGATATTCAGGGAATGTTCCAGGGCAAATTCCATACTCACGTATCCGTTAAACTTGCGGTCGTAATTTTCCGGGGCATACCCCTGGTAATCGATAGGGACATCTTCAATCACCGCTTTCGGCGTCAGGAGTCCAGCATCTATGCAAAGTCCGTAGAGAAAAGGTTTCAGGGTACTCCCTGGCTCCCTTACTGCCCTTACGCCGTCCACCTGCCCCCCGTCCAGTGAATCGGCAAAGTCGGCGGACCCGATATACGAGACTACCCGGCCGGTTGTATTGTCGATGACGATCACTGCGGCCTGCCGGACATTTCGTTCATGCAGGAGGGAGATGTAGTCCTGGACAAGCCCCTCGATCTTGCGCTGCATATTGAGGGCGATATAGGTTTGGATATGGGTTCTTCCCGAGGCTTTCAGCCTTCTGGCCAGGTGGGGAATATATTGAGGGACCCTGTTCCTTACGGCTGTCAGGGGTTCATGCAGGGCGTCCTGTATTTCTTTGTCCGTGAAAACATGATCCCTGGCAAACCGAAGCAGCCACTTGTTCCTTTCCTCAATAATGTGCCCGTTATCTCTGCCTATCACCAGCGAAGAAGGCCTGTTGGGAATGATAGCGAGGGCCGTGACTTCCGCCAGGGACAGGTGATCGGGGTCCTTTTGAAAATAGAGGAGTGAGGCCGTTTTAACACCCTGGATATTGCCTCCGTAGGGGAGCAGGTTCAGGTAGAGCTGGAGGATCTGATCCTTGGAATAAGTCCATTCCAGTTGCAGGGCGCGGAAGACTTCTATGCATTTGGAAAGGTAGGTCCTGCGTTTGGGCTCCAGGGCGCGCGCCACCTGCATGGTGATTGTAGAGGCGCCGGAGGTCCGGTGCATCTTCAGCACATTTTCAGCCAGCGCCCTGACCATGGCGATGGGGTTGATCCCGGGATGATAATAAAAATAGCGGTCCTCTTTTTCAATAATAGTTTTGCGCAGCAGAGGGGATATTTCCGGCAGTTCTGTTTTCATGCGCCACTGCTCATCGTGCGTGAGGAAAGCGTGCAGTACTTCTCCCTTGCTATCGGTGATCACGGTGGAATATTCTATCTTATCCGGCAGAGGGAACAGGCGATTGAAGAGCAGGAAAAGGAGAAAGAAAAAAAGGCTGGAAATAACACTCCATTTAACAAAGGTTTTTGTTTTCTTTGCCGTACCTTTTCTTGACCAATGCGGCGGTGGAAATGTGCTCATCTCTAAAAAATCTCCTTCATAAAAATTTCAGAACCTTGATCCAAAATTAGTGAACCTCCGGCGAGGTTTCGTACCGTTTTGAACAAATTGCTTAAACTTTTCTATCTATATGCGCTCCCCTCTCTATTGTTGCATGGCGGCCCTGGTCATGCTGTCGCTTGCCTGTAACCGGAAAACGGTTTCCCTTCAATTCACGAATGCCAAAGGAGAAGTTCCCTCGTTAGGAAATCTTACTTTCCAGTTCGATAAAGACCTGGTAAAGGATTCCCTGCTGAACCAATGGGATTCCACGGAATACATTTCCTTCGAACCCAAAATACCCGGGCGTTTCCGCTGGGAAAATTCAGGGGAGCTGGTCTTTTCTCCGTCCCGTCCGCTCACTCCGGCCACTAATTTCAAGGCCACTATCAACGCGGAGGTGCTCAAACATACGCCATATGGGCGGATAAAAGGAGGAGACGATATCAGTTTCCACACGCCCCTCCTGAAGCTCCAGGATGTGAATGCCCTTTGGGTAGTGCAGGATGAAGCGACGCGCCAGGCAACGCCTCAACTGGAGATCTATTTCAACTACCCGGTAAACCCGACGGCGCTGAAAGAGCGCCTTAGTGTGACGGTGGATGGGAGTCCAATGGACTATGAGCTGCAGACGGTGTCGGTCTCAGACAGGATTACGGTGAAACTTCTCCACGTGAAGATGGAAGACCGGGATTACAAAGTGCAGCTTTCCGTTGACAAGGGAATGGTACCGGACGGTGGAAGCAATGGGACGCCCGACGCCCTCACCTTCACTACGGGGGTGCCTTCTCCCTTTGTGCTCGCGGTCAATGAAGTCACGATGGATCACGATGGAGCCACCGGCACCATTACCGTGAAGACCAGTCAACCGGTGGTGGCCACCGACCTGGCATCCTTTATAAAGCTGCAGCCTTCGGTGAAGTTCGCCGTCGCTCAAACGGAAGACGGATTTACGGTGTCGAGTGATCAGTTCGATGCAGAGACCAGTTACGTCCTGACGATTGCAAAAGGCCTTCGGGGCACCATTGGAGGTGTACTGCACGAAGACTATTTGAGCAACGTCTCTTTTGGCAAGATGCAGCCTTCCGTCGGATTTACTGACGCCAAAGCGGTTTATCTTTCTGGTAGGGGAGAGAAAAATATAGCCGTCAGGATTGTCAACGTAGACAAGGTGAAGGTCATCGTGTCCAAGATCTATGAAAGCAATCTTTTGATGGCGGCCCGCTATGGCTACGAGCCAAAGGATTCCAGGATCGGATCGGACGGAGAAGGAGAATATGAAGGGGATGGGGACGATGGATCAGGTACAGACGTGCAGTTGGGAGATATTGTATATGAAAAGGAAATCGATACTAAGTCTTTGCCCAAATCAGGCAACGGCCGCCTATATCATTTTGATATTGACGACAAGCTGGCCGAGTTCAGGGGAATCTATCATATTGTGATCCGTTCGGCATCGGATTATTGGGTACGGGACAGCCGCTTTATTTCCATGTCTGACATAGGAATGATCGCCAGGGAAGGGAAGGATAAAATCCTCGTCTTTGCCAATTCCATCAAGGACGCTACTCCTATGGCGGGGGTGAACGTGGTCGCCTACGGGACAAACAACCAGGTATTGGGAATGGGCGCCACCAACGCCCAGGGCGTAGCGGAGATCCCCTGCACCCGCAGGGAATTTGCCGGATTTAGGCCTGCCATGGTCATTGCCAAGACCGCGGGAGATTTCAATTACCTGCCCTTTTCAAGTACCCGGGTCAATACTTCCCGTTTTGAAGTGGGAGGCAAGAACATCAGTCCCACCGGTCTGGATGCGTTCATCTACCCCGAGCGGGATATATACAGACCGGGAGAGCAGGCGCATTTTGCGGTGGTGGTCCGGACAACCGGATGGCAATTGCCCGGAGAACTACCCCTGAAAATGAAGTTCCTCATGCCGAATGGAAAGGAACTGAAAACCTTCCGCAAAAGCATCAACGAGCAGGGCGCCCTGGATGGGAGCGTGGATATTCCCACCGCCGCTGTAACGGGCAGTTATACCCTCGAAGTATATACGTCCAACGATGTGTTATTGGGGAGCAAGCCCTTCAGAATTGAGGAATTCGTCCCGGATCGCATCAAGGTGACGGCCGGGCTGGACAATGCAGTACTGCAGCCGGGGGAAACGACGCACCTGAGCATATTTGCCGAGAATTTCTTTGGCCCTCCGGCCGCAGACAGGAATTACGAATGTGAAATACAGCTTGCCCAACAACCCTTTTATTCCAAGCAGTATGATCGCTATGACTTTGGGCTGGCCAACCAGAATACCTTTTTTGATAAAATAGAAAGGGAAGGCAAAACGGACGCCGCCGGAAAGGCCAGGGAAACGTTTGAAGTGCCTGTTATATACAAGGGGATCGGGGAATTAAAGGCTACTTTTTACGCCACTGTCTTTGACGAAACAGGGCGCCCGGTGAGTCGCAGCAGTTCGGCGGATATCTACACCCAGCCCGTATTCTTCGGGATAAAGGACGACGGGTATTTTTATTATCCCCTCAACCAGGCGGTGCGCTTCCCTCTGATTGCCCTTAATACCCGGCAGCAGGTCGTGAGCGCCACGGCCAAGGTGGAGGTCGTCAAGCACGAGTACAGGACGGTCCTGGCCAAAAGCGGGGATTATTTCCGCTATGAGTCGCAGAAAGAGGACAGGGTTATCGCGTCTCAGTCGGTCACCATCGGCGGAGAGCAGACCACTTTCCCGTTTGTCCCCCGATCCCCCGGAGAATACGAATTAAGAGTAACCGTCCCCGGTAGTAATAACTATGTCAGCAAGGCCTTTTATAGTTATGGCTCCTATGGAAGTGACGACAATTCATTTGAAGTCGATAAAGAAGGACAGATTGATATTGAACCCGACAAGAGCGCCTATGTGACAGGAGAAACGGCGAGGGTCCTCTTTAAAACACCGTTTAGCGGAAGGATGCTCGTCACGATGGAAACCGCTGATAAGGTGGTCTCTTACCAATATGTAGACGTAACCAATCGTTCGGCTTCGCTGGAACTGCCTTTGGGAAAAGAGCATCTGCCTAATGTGTTTGTGACCGCTACACTTTTCAAACCCCACGGCGTATCTGATATTCCCCTGACGGTCGCCCATGGGTTCAGGGGGCTGGTTGTCGAAGGCAAGGATCGCCGTATTGCCGTGGCCATCAGTGCCGCCCCACAGGTTCGCTCAGGCACTCACCAGACCGTTCACGTGAAGGGGGCGCCAAACAGCATGGTCACCCTGGCTGCGGTAGACAACGGGATATTGCAGATCACCGATTTCAAGACGCCTGATCCCTATCATTATTTTTATGCGGCAAGGGCGCTGGCGGTGAATCCTTACGATATGTACCCCCTCCTCTTTCCAGAGATCCTGGCCCGGTTAAGCAGTACAGGGGGAGACGAAGGTGCGGAAATGAACAAGCGGGTAAATCCTATGCCTGCCAAACGGTTCAAGCTGGTTTCTTACTGGAGCGGAGTGCAAAAGACGAACAGTGACGGGGATGCCACTTTCAGCTTCGATATACCTCCCGCCTTCAGCGGACAGGTGCGCCTGATGGCAGTGTCCTGCCAGGGAGATGCTTTCGGCTCAACAGAGTCAGCGATGAAAGTCGCCGATCCGATTGTCCTGAGTTCGGCGTTGCCCCGGTTCCTGAGCCCGGGCGACACGGTGACGATGCCCGTAACGATCACCAATACCAGCACGAAGAGTACGACGGCCAACGCTTCGGTACAGGTACAGGGGCCCCTTTCCGTGATAGGCGCCTCTCACCAAAGCGTGGAAGTTCCTGCCGCTTCGGAAGCCAGGGTCGTATTTACGGTGGCGGCTGCCAAAGCGATTAACACCGGAAAGGTGAGCGTCGTGGTCAAAGGGCTCAATGAGACGTTTACTGAAGAAACCGAGATCAGTGTCCGTCCCGCATCCACCCTGCAAAAAATGAGCGGGAGCGGCACGCTCCTGGCCGGCAGCCGGCAGGTGATCATCGGCACGGGGGACTTTATTCCCGGCAGCGGAGATTACCGGTTAATACTGAGCCGGTCACCTGCAATTGAATTGGGTAACCAGTTACAATACCTGGTGGAATATCCTTACGGGTGTACGGAGCAAACCGTCTCTGCCGCCTTTCCCCAACTGTATTACGAAGACCTGGCAGGGCTCATGCAAATGCATGGGGCTGCCCGCTATGCCAATACGGCTCAGAATATCACGGAAGCCATCCGGAAAATTAAGATGCGTCAATTATACAACGGTGCGATCACCCTTTGGGATGGAGAGGATACGGAGAATTGGTGGGCTACGGTATACGCGGCGCATTTCCTGCTGGAAGCGCAGAAGGCTGGGTTCGACGTCGATAAGAGCCTGATTGAATCCATTTTGGGCTTTCTGAATACCAAGCTCCGCAATAAGTCATTGATTGAATACATTTATAACAGGGACCAGGAAAAGAAGATCGCTCCCAAGGAAGTGGCTTACAGCCTTTATGTCCTGGCCCTGGCCGGGAAGCCTAATGTGAGCGCAATGAATTACTATAAATCAAACCCTGCATTGCTGGCCCTGGACAGTCGTTATCTGTTGTCGGCAGCGTATGCACTCGCAGGAGATCAAGCGGGCTTCAGAGAAATTCTACCCTCCGTGTTCAAAGGAGAAGTATCAGTGGCACAAACGGGAGGAAGCTTTTATTCCGACATCCGGGATGAGGCCATTGCCCTGGATGTATTGCTGGATGTGGATCCGCGCAATTCCCAGGTGCCTGTTATGGCAAGGCAGGTGGCTGACCAGTTGAAAGCAAGGCCCTGGTACAGCACCCAGGAATGCGCCTTCGGATTTTTGGCTATGGGCAAGCTTGCCCGGGCAGCCGCCCAATCGACGGCCATCGCCACTGCAAGGGTAGGGGGCCGTACCGTAGGGGAGATGCAGGGAAGTTCAACAAAGTGGACGGCTGCGGAGCTTAAGGGCACCCAGGTGAGCCTGGATGTAAAGGGTAACGGGGCGCTCTATTATTGGTGGCAGGCGGAAGGTATCAGCGCCAGCGGAGCCTATAAAGAAGAAGACAGCTATATACGCGCACGGAGGAAGTTCTTCGACCGCTTTGGGCACGAGATCTATGGAACCACCTTCCACCAGAACGACCTGGTGATCGTGCAATTGACCCTGGAAAAATCTTATGCTGGGGACATCAGCAATATTGTGCTGACCGACCTCTTGCCGGCGGGCTTTGAAATTGAAAACCCCAGGACCAAAGACATACCGGGAATGGACTGGATCAAGAATGCCTCCGAGCCCACCGCCATGGACGTGCGTGACGACCGCATCAACCTGTTTGTGAATCTGGACGAATCCCGCCAGGTATATTATTACGCGGTCCGCGCCGTATCTCCCGGCGTATATCAGATGGGACCCGTGAGCGCCGATGCGATGTATAATGGGGATTATCACAGCTACAACGGGGCGGGAACGATCACTATAAAGCCTTAGTTGTACATTTGCCGATTATGACAAAAGTTATACTGAAGCGCAGGATCGCCCCGAGGGTAGTGAATGGTCACCCATGGATATTTGGAAATGAAATCGAAACCATTCAGGGGGCGGTGAGTGCAGGGGATATCATCATCGTAGAAACCCATGATCTGAAATATGTGGGGACGGGGTATATCAATCCCCAGTCCCAGATCGCCGTACGGCTCTTGACCCGGGATAGGAAGGAAGAGATCAACGACCAATTTTTTTACCAAAAGATCGGCCAGGCCTGGGATTATCGCAAACAACTGGGGTATAAAGAGAATTGCCGCCTGGTCTTCGGCGAGGCTGACGGGCTGCCCGCGCTGATCATTGATAAATTCAATGACTATTTTGTCCTCCAGACCTTGTCCCTGGGGATTGACCGTTGGAAGCCGGCCATCGTAGCCGCCCTTCAAAAGATCTTTCAACCCAAGGGGATTTATGAGCGGAACGATGTCCCCGTAAGGGACTTGGAAGGATTGCCACAAATCAAAGGATTTCTCAGCGACCCCTTTGATACGAATATCATCATTAAAGAGAATGGGCTTCAGTTTCATGTGGACCTGGAAAACGGACAAAAAACGGGATATTTCCTGGATCAGCAGGACAACCGCAGGGAAATACGCTCCATTGTCCGGGGGGCGGACGTTTTAGAGGCCTTTTGTTATACGGGCACTTTTTCGGTACACGCAGGGCATTATGGCGCTAAAAAGGTATTGGGACTGGATATATCCGAACCGGCCGTAGCACAGGCCCGGAGAAACGCAGCCCTGAATGGGCTGGCAGAGACCTGTCACTTTGAAGCGGTCAATGCCTTTGACGTCCTGAAAACCTGGGCGAAGGAAGGAAAGCAATACGATGTAGTGATGCTGGACCCTCCTGCCTTTACCAAGAGCCGGGAAAATATCCAAAAGGCCGTATCGGGGTATAAGGAGATCAATCTGAGAGGGTTAAAATTGGTGAAACCAGGGGGATTTCTGGTGACCGCCTCCTGTACCAACCTGGTTCATGCGGACCTCTTCAAGGAGATCATAGAGTCCGCTGCGAAAGATGCCAAAAGGAGATTGCGACAGGTATCCTTCCGCACGCAATCGGCGGACCATCCCATCGTATGGGGATTGGAAAATACGGAATACTTGAAATTTTTGATTGTGCAGGTATTATGATCCTACTGCCTAATGTAACTATTTGGCTACCTGGAACTTACCGGTTTCCATAATGCGTCCGGTCCGATCTCTTACCTGGTAAATGTAGGTTCCCCTATAATAATCGCTAATGTTCAGCGTTAATTTAGGGGGCATGCTGGAAAGCTCATATACTTTCTTACCTATAAAGTTGAAAATGACCATGGAGTTTGCCTTGTCATAGTCTTTCTGAAACTCAAAATTGATGTAAGTGACAGCGGGAGTGGGGTAGACTTTCACTACCTTATCGGGATCATCTGACGGAAGCGCCGTTTGAGCGTGCAGGCGATCAGGGGCAAATATTGCCCCCAAAATGACCAGCGATATGACGTATATGGCTCTCAACGGGATAAAGGGTACTTTAGTACAACTAAGATAAGGTTTTTTTTACATTTTATGCACAAACGCTTCATTTACCTAAACAAATCCCCTATCCATTACAAGGACAACCCGTAAATGTGGCCATATTTGACCCTGGCATAGTCCAGAAATAATTCCGGGTCAAGGGGGGAGCCGCTGGCTTGCCTGCACAGTTCTTCACTGGTATAAAACCGGCCATGCCGGTGGATCTTTTCCCGCAACCATGTTAGTAGGCTGGTAGAGTCTCCTTGGATGATCCGGTTTTCCAACCCGGGGATGTCCCTGGAGCAAGCCTTGAACAATTGCGCGGCATATAAACTTCCCAGGGTGTAGGTAGGGAAATAGCCGAAACTCCCGTGACTCCAATGAACATCTTGCAGGCATCCGTGCCTGTCATCGGGAACAGTGACATTCAGATATTTTTTATAGGCTTCATTCCAGTAAGCAGGAATGTCTTTAGCGAAAAGCGTTTTGTCCAAAAGGGATTTTTCCAGTTCATACCGTATGATGATATGGAAATGATAGGTGAGTTCATCCGCTTCCGTCCGGATCAGGGAAGGCGTGACTTTGTTGATCCCTTTGTAAAAGTCCCGGGGACTGATCCCTTTAAACTGTTCCGGGAAGTATTGCAGCAGCAGCGGCCATTGTCCTTCCCAGAAGGGAAGACTCCGGCCTACATTATTTTCCCAAAGGCGACTCTGGGATTCATGGATGGAAAGAGAGCACGCTTCTCCCAGGGGCAGGCCATACTCGGCGGCTGGTAATCCCTGTTCATAGAGGGCGTGGCCCCCTTCATGAATGCAGCTCCAGGTCATATAACCGAAATCGCTCTCACTGATGCGGGTAGTGATCCTTACATCTCCAGCTGAAAAATTAGTGGTGAAGGGATGCTCTGACAAGTCCTGCCTGGCGCCTTCGAAATCCAATCCCATCTTTCCCAGCACAGCCATCCCCCAATTCCACTGATCCTGCTTGGGGAATTCCCCTTGCAGAAAGGTACTGTCCACCTGGGGGGCAGTAGCGATCTGGTCCAGGAGCTTTTTCAGGGAAGGAACGAACCGGTCAAACAGGCCATCCATCCATTTTACCGTGGCCCCTTTTTCATAATCGTTCAACAAGGCATCGTAGGGATGCTGACTATATCCTTTGAGGTCGGCCTCTTCCCGCTTGAGCTGGATGAGTTGTTCCAGGACGGGGGCCAATACCTGGAAGTCATTGGCCTTCCGGGCGGAGATCCAGCATTGGTACGCTTTGCTTACTGTTTCGGACAACCGCCTCACAAAGTCCGGAGACAGCTTCCGCTCCCGCTCATAGTCTTCCTGTGAAAGCAGGACATTCCTGCGTTCCCCTGCCGTCAGTCCGGTATTCCCGGAAAGGGCCTTCAGTAAGGTTCCCAGGGCGGGATCGGTGAATCGCTCGTGGGCCACTTCACTCAGGGTGGCGATCTGCCTTGCCCTGGCTTCTTCCCCTTTTACGGGCATGTAGGTTTCCTGGTCCCATTGCAATACTGCCGCACTGTAACGGAAATCTGCTACCTGTTGCATGCTGTTCTTGTACCCGGCGTATGAAGGCTCTTCCATATTAAGAAACACTAATCGGGCAAAAGTAAGGGATGTAACCTTCTTCTTCGTACATTCAGTTGATGAATTTCCCTATGAATAAAATATTCCTTATCGTTATGTTATTGGCGGCAGTTTGCTGCCGGTTGAATGCGCAGCAACGCCTGGGTGTGGATAGCCTGTTCCGTATTGTAGGGGATAGTTTCCCCCGGGAAAATGTGTACTTGCACACGGACAAAGACAGGTATATGGCCGGGGACACGATATGGTTTAAAGCCTATCTTTTTTCAGGGGGCACTTCCAGTGAGCTTAGTACGGGGGTGCACGTAGAGCTGTTCAATGCGAACGGACGCGTCGTGCAACGAAAATACTATCCGGTATTTAAAGGGGGCTTCGCTCTCGGTGAGTTGGAATGCAAAGACTCCCTTCCCGAAGGCTTGTATACGCTAAGGGCCTATACCGAATGGATGAGTAATTTTGACCCCGCCTGGTTCTATACCTATACTTTCCCCCTGTATGCGGTCAGTACGACCCCTGTCAATGTAAAGCAGGGAAGCAGCAACCCACAAAAGGCTTCATCCCCCGAAGGCGGCGGACCGGGCGCTCATGCTCCACTAAAGGATATATCAGTCCAATTCCTTCCCGAAGGAGGGGATGCCGTGACGGATGTATTGACTTCAGTGGCCTTCAGGGCTACAGATGAAAACGGCTTGCCCGTAAAGGTGACCGGCAGGATCGTGGATAACCTGGATACGCTGGTGATGGGCTTTCAAAGCATTCATGACGGGATGGGGGCCTTCGAATATACACCCTGGAAAGGAATGACCTACACTGCCATTGTCGAGACCCCCTATGGTCAGAAACGTATTGCCCTTCCTCCCGCGAGGGAAGACGGGGTTGTCCTGAACGCCAGGCTGGTTCCCCAGGGAGTCAATTTTGTTTTGAGGGCGGACACCCTAAGCCGGTATTTGAATCAATCCTTGCATATAGTCGCCAGCATGTACGGCCAAAAGGTATTTAGTGCAAAGACGTCATTGACGGCGGACGTAGCAGAGACCAGCGGATTTATTCCAACCGGTAAATTCATACCGGGTATCCTGACGATCACCCTTTTTGATAAAGACGAAACACCCCTGGCAGAGCGAATTGTTTTTATCCGGCCCTCCGACATCCGCATCAACGCTTCCTTAAGTGTTGACACGCTGAATACCGACAGCAAGGGCCTCAATGCCTGGATGCTTCATTTCCCCGACAGCGCCAGGAGCTTTGTGTCCGTTTCCGTAACGGACGCGGATGCGCTGACACCGGGAGAAGACAGGCCCACCATCCTTTCAGGCTTGCTCCTCAGCGGGGACCTGAGAGGGCATATTTATCATCCCGCCTGGTATTTTCTCAATGATGCGGACAGCACCCAGCAGGCCCTGGACCTGGTCATGCGCACGCACGGATGGAGAAGGTTCGACTGGGCGGCGCTACAGCAGGGCAATTTTCCTGCGGTCCCTTTCAATGACAGGAACTTTCTTAGTTTCAAGGGGCAGGCGTTCACCGAGTCAGGGAAAAAGGTGGTCAGTAATACCACGCTGAATATCTTTCTTCGGGGAAGCGACTCCACCAAAAAATTCATTTTCACACCGGTGGATTCCATGGGGAACTTTGTGTTGGATAACCTCCTCTTTTTTGATACGGCATCGGCTTTTTTTCAGGTCAATAAGAAGGGATATGCGGCTAAAAATGTGCAGTTGAAAATGAAACCCTTTCCCAGTTTCCCGCTGACAGCCGACGTTTTGAACGGAACCGTTTTTCCTTCCGTAGCGGAAGACACGGCGTTCACCCATAGCGGTAACAGGGAAGCCGAGTTGCTGGCCGGGCTCCGAAGACTGCAAAAGGCAAAGGAACTGAAAGAGATTATTATCAGGGGACACAAAAAGACGCCCATAGAAGAGCTGGACGATCGCTATGCCAGCGGCCTTTTCACGGGAGGTGTCAGCCAGTCCTTTGACTTTGTGAACGACAACAAGCAGGCAGTTGCTTATATGGACATATTGTCTTTCCTGCAGGGCAGGATCGCAGGGGTGCAGATCTCAGGAGCCCCTCCCAATGTAACCGTGAAATACAGGGGAGGAACGCCGGCCTTTTTCCTGGATGAGATGAATACGGACATTGATATGATAGAAAGTGTGCCTGTCGCAGACATCGCCTATGTCAAGGTTTTTCAGCCTCCCTTTGTGGGGGCTTTTGGCGGAGGCGGGAACGGAGCCATCGCGATCTATACCCGCCGGGGAGGCGATCAGACGGCTGAAATAGAGGGATTGAACCGGCTGAAGCTGGCTGGCTACTCCACGATCCGCCAATTTTATGCGCCCGTGTATGATAATAAGAAAGACAATGCCATACCTGACTACCGCATCACCCTGGATTGGGCTCCTTTTCTTTTTGCAGGCCGGGGAAACCAAACCATCCCGATTCGTTTTTACAATAATGATGAGAGCAAGCATTTCAGGATCGTAGCCGAAGGAGTGGATGAGAACGGGAAACTGCTCCATTTAGAGCAGGTAGTAGGTAAACCGTAAAAATAGTAGCTTACACTTCTATGCTCATTCAGGATATCATTGACGCGCTGGAGCAATATGCGCCCCCGATGCTACAGGAAGAATTTGACAATGCAGGCCTCCTGGTGGGGGACGCGGCGAGGCAGTGCACGGGCGTACTTTGTACCCTGGATGCTACAGCATCGGTGATAGCGGAAGCGGCTGCCTCCGGCTGTAACCTGGTGGTGACCTACCATCCCATCCTCTTCAGGGGACTCAAACAAATTACCGGTAAAAGTTATGTAGAACGGTCCGTTATTAGCGCCATCCGGCAGGATATCGCCATTTATGCCATCCATACCAACCTGGACAATGTCCGGGAGGGCGTGAACGGAAAGATCGCCTCCCTGCTATCCTTACAGGGGTTAAGGCCCCTGGTGGAAAAGGCGGGGTTGCTGCGCAAATTGTTTGTATTTGTCCCTACCTCTCACGCGGAGGCCGTCCGCCAGGCAATGTTTACGGCGGGAGCCGGGCATATAGGCAGGTATAAAGAATGCAGCTTCAATGCTGAAGGTACTGGGACCTATTATCCGGAAGAAGGCGCTACCCCCTTTGCCGGACGTGTCGGGCAGCGGCACGAAGAACCCGAAATAAAGGTGGAAGTGATATTTCCCGTATACCTGGAAAGGGACATCCTAAAGGCCATGACCCTTGCCCATCCGTATGAGAAAGTCGCGTATGACCTGGTTTCCCTGGAAAATACCTCCTCTGAAGCGGGTAGCGGGTGGATCGGAACGCTGCCCGAGCCACTGGAAGAGGGCGCTTTTCTGCAACAATTGAAGGATATTTTTCATTTAAGTGTCATCCGCCATTCTCCCTTGGTTTCCAGGCCGGTGAGCCGGGTGGCCATTTGTGGAGGAGCCGGTAGTTTTCTGACAGGCAAGGCCCTGGCTGCCGGAGCTGACTGGTTGGTGACTGCGGACATAAAATACCACGAATTCTTTGCTGCAGAGGACAAGATCGTCCTTGCCGATATCGGACACTATGAAAGTGAACAGTTTACGGTAGACCTATTGGTTGAGATTTTGCGGGAAAAATTTAGTACCTTTGCCGTCTTATATTCGAAAACCCGGACAAATCCGGTTCATTATTTTATATAAACTATGGCTACTGTAAAAGATTTCTCTGTAGAAGAAAAGCTCATCTCTCTTTTAACCGTACAAAAGGTTGAAAGCAAGTTGGACGAAATACAGGTATTGAAAGGCGAGTTGCCGATGGAAGTCAGCGACTTGGAAGACGAGATCCTCGGATTGCACGCACGGAAACGCCGGATTGAAGAAGAAGTGAATGGTATCCAGGAATTCATCACCCAGAAAAAGGATATCATAAAAGAAGCGGAGACGCTGATCAAGAAATACGAGAAGCAAAGCACCAACGTCAAAAATAACCGGGAGTTTGAAGCAGTCAATAAAGAAATTGAAATGCAGACCCTCGAAGTGAAGCTGGCTGAAAAGCACATCAAGGACGCCAACGAGGAAATTACCGAAAAGGCCCGTCACCTGGAAGTCGCTAAAAAGGCAGTGAGCAATAAAGAAGCAGTGCTGAACGGAAAGAAGGGCGAACTGGAAAAGATCATTGCCGAAACCGAAAAGGAAGAAGGTCATTACCGTAAGCTGGATGACGAAGCCCGTACCAAAGTGGACGAGCGTTTGCTGGCCAGTTTTGACCGCATCCGTAAGAACTACAGGAACGGTCTTGCTGTCGTGCCTATCGTTCGTGATGCTTGCGGCGGTTG
>Ga0302310_10000836_pt1 | contig 27530 bp, 22 predicted proteins | sample III_Palsa_N1_2_FD_200451 | JGI IMG/M metagenome (GOLD analysis project Ga0302310, IMG submission 200451) | Peat permafrost microbial communities from Stordalen Mire near Abisko, Sweden - III_Palsa_N1_2 | ecosystem: Environmental > Terrestrial > Soil > Palsa > Peat permafrost | place: Sweden...
TGGTCCTCGCCGCTCAGAATCTGCAGCAGACGGTGGTACACGTAGTCCTTCGCGGGCTGCGGTATGGCATCGAAGGCGTCCGAATAGATCAGGTAGCTGCACGGATAGCGGAAGATCCGCGTGCCCAGATCGAAGTCGCGCAGCGAGCGGCCCTTGGAGTCACGTGCGCCGCGGGCAGCAAATTCCCGGGCGAAAGGTGAGGCCTGCAGCGCCGCCTGCGCGTTCAGGTCCGAGAGTGGCGCCTCATTCGCAAACAGCAGATAGCGCAGCAGTTGCTCCGCGGGGCGTTCGAATTGCCGGCGCGTGGCCTCCGGCAGGGACGCAAAGTCGGTGACCGTCCCCGGATGAGCCTCAGAGGACTGAGACTGCAGCGCATAAAGAGCGATTCGCGTCTTGTAGTTGGTCAGCGTGATGAGATTGTGCATCTGCGTCTGGTGGCCAAGCACCAGCAGTGCCACGGCATCGCTGCCGGGAACGAGATAGTCTGACGGGCTGTAACTGGTTTGCGGGGCCAGCGGCACAAGCTTCGGTGAGTTCGCCTGTGTCTGGGCAACCAGAACCGGGGCATCCGCCGGCACGTCCGCAACCGAATTCGCCATCGAGGCGACGCCGGCCGCGCCGCTCACGTACCAGCCACCCCAACGTTCGGACAGAGGACTGTCCTGGTCAGTGATGAAGGATGGGGCGCCCGGAACCAACGTACCGGCGGTGTTCGCGTATACCGAACGCACCAGCACTCCGGGGATGCCGCGGGTTCCCGCGGCGATGTGGCACTGTGTGCAGTCCAGCTCGGCCCGCTGAAATACCGGCTTGTCGGCTTTGTGCTCGTCCAGGAGATAGAAGATCGCGCCCTGGCGCGCGTCGAAGGAGACGAGTTCGATCGCCTTGCCGTCGTGGACCTTACCGACGTAGACGTCATCGTTGTAATACAGGGCGCGAGGATGATCCGGGGTGATCTTCGGATACTGGAAGCTGGTCTTGGAGAAGACCAGGGTCTGGGACTCCACGGGCACCTTCAGAAGCTTCAGCACCGATTTCAGATAGCCCTGGTCCGGGTCCCAGGTGAGGCTGGCCTCGCCCTTTTCGATCTGCTGTTCCAGCTTCGCAACCGAATCGGCGACATCATCGGATCGATAGTTGATCGGCGCGTCGCTGTAGGGCATGTATCCCTGATTGCGCACGGCGATCTGCGCCTGGACGCAACTGCAGATACCGACGCCACAAGCGATCAGAGCCACAAGGGCAGATAACCGCGTCATTGCTCGGACCTCAGGCATCAGGTATCACCTCGATCGGTGCCGAGAGATGTACGGTCCGTGGCGGCTTGCATTCCCCTTCGCTGCACAACTGGAAGCGGACACTGACCGGTATCGTCCGGCTGCCGGCGGCAGCGGCCGTAACGCGCACGGGAAGATGCAACGTCACTGTGCCGGTGTGGAACTGGGTGTCGAGCCCGAACCGCGAGTCGTGGATCTTCTGCGGCGGCGACTCCGACGGATCGCCGGCTGCGGTGGCGGTGTCATTCGCCTCCAGCGTCAGTCGCAGCGAAGTCGGCCCGCCCGGCAGTTGCTTCAGCCCGTACACGTGCCAGCCATCATCAATGCTGCCGTTCACATCAACCGTCACATCGCTGCCGGCCTTGACCGGGGCCGCGCCGGAGGCCACGGCGACAGTCCAGTGCACGTTGTCCGGCGGCGCCTGCGCGACGGCCGTTGCGCTCACGCCTGCGATGGCCCCCAACGCCACGACGATCCCTGCGTACTTCGGAAAGTGGTCGATGATTCTGTCCTGCATGCACGCTTACCTGGATTCGAAGGGAGGGGGGCTGCTTTGACCCTGATGGCAGCTGCCGCAGGTCACGGGCACTGCATAGCGCCGGTCGCCGCCGAGCCGCGCGAGGTATCTGTTGTTGATGTCCTGGACCATCGTGATCATGAGCCGGGCCGTCGCCTTGTCGGGATTTTCATCCGATGCATAGTCGAACTTGCGGGTCGTCGGATCCTCCACATGGCAGTGATTGCAGGTGACGCCCAGATCCGCCTCGAAGCGCTTCATCTGCTTTCCGAGTTCGGCCACCGGGATGTCCTTTGGCAGCACCTGCAGATTCACTGGCTTAACGTGCGGGAAGCTGGCTTCAGCATCCGGAGCCGTGCTCTCCGGTACACCGTCCTGTGACGCTGCGAAAGTCGTTGCGCCCAGAAGCAATACAAACGCTGACGCCAGTGCTGCTGCACGGCCTGTCTTCATAAGTCCGTCCACTCAACATTTTCCATCATCAGCAGCCGGAGGATTTACGCAGTATCGGCAACGCCGATCAAGGGAAAACAGCTGCCAAATTCGACTGAGCACATAGCTGAAATGCATGAGTAATGCCCTATAACCGCTCTGTGACTGTGTTGAACCCGCGAATGTCACCGCGGCCTTCCGCCCTCCGCTGCCAATCGACTGCGGGTGGCGGTAGGAGATAGGGTCAGAACGTATACGTGGCCTTCACGTAGTAGTACCCACCGTCGATGCCAATGGGGCTCGCCGAGGCGTACTGCGTGGCGCCGAAAGCCTGGCCCAGGTTGCCGTAGTAGGTGAGGAGCGCCTGTGGCACGCGGTCCGGATAGCGGTTAAACATGTTGACCGCGCCGACGCTCAGTTTCACTGACGTCAGCACGTCATAGCCGATGTCAAGATTGGTGATGGGGATCACACCTGACTTCGTGTTGTAGAAGCTCTGGATACCATTACCCGCGACATCGGTAATACTCGTCGTCGTGTCGTGGACGACCTCCTCCAGATTGACGCTCAATTTATTCAGACTCCACAGGGCGCCGAGCTGGATGTTGTACTTCGGTTGCGCCGTCGTGAGGCCAGCAAAATTCGTGACATTGAGCACGGTCAGGTTCAGCGCCGCAAGATTCGCCGGCGTCTCGCGCACATTCGTGATCTCGGTCTTGTTGTAGTTGGCAACCAGATTCCAGTCCACCTTGCCAAAGCGGTCGAACTGCGTCTCGTAGGCAACGTGCAGGTCAACGCCGTTGGTAGAAGTATCGACTCCGTTGGTAAAGAAATTGACGTAATCAGTGAAGATCGCGGGGTTGAGCTGGTTGCCATTGGTGGCGAGAGCCTGTGACACCAGCGCATATGAGGCCTGCGGGGTGCCGGCCGTGTTGGAACTGTTGGCGATCTCCGAGTAAAAGCTCTGGGTGGAAACGATGCGATGGTCGAGATTGATGTGATAAACGTCCAAAGTGCCCGTCAGCTCCGGCAGCGGCGTGAAGACCAGCCCCAGGCTGTAGTTGACGGAGGTCTCCGGCTGCAGATTTCCCAGGCCGAACAAGGCCGCGGCGGGTGCGTTGGCGGCCAGCTGTACTCCGGTGGAGGTCGGGGAAGTGGAGGTCTTGGTGTAGTACTCCTCGGCAACCGTCGGCGCGCGGAACCCATTGCTGACGGTGCCGCGCAGCGCGAACGCAGAACTGAAGTCATAGCGGGCGGTGAATTTGCCGCTTCTTGCGGCGCCGAAATCGCTGTAATCCTCGTAGCGCCCGGCCACGTCCAGTCGCAGATTCCCAATTACCTTCGCCGCAAAGTCGACATAGCCCGCCGAGTTGCTGCGCGCGTGACCCCCGGCATCGGTGGGACTGAAGCCTGCAAATGAAGCGCCGCCGCCGCCCAAGTACGACAGCGGGGTTCCGGCGCCGGCCGTGAAGGCATCGCGGCGATGCTCTGCGCCCAGCGCGACGTTCAGAGGCCCAGCGAGGCCCACTTCGAACTCGTGGTCGAGATCCAGGTTCGTGGTCCACTGGGTCGTCTTGAACAGGCCGTCATAGAACGACGTCGGAGAGTATCCGGCCGGTGACGTGTAGCCAGTCGCGGCATTCGTAATGCCGCTGGCGTAGGCAGTCGTGTTCAACGAGTTTTCGGTGTAGAACAGGTTGGCGTCGCGCCCGTAGGTACTGGACACATCCCAGTTCCAGCCGGCCAGGTCCCCGCGCAGACCGCCGGTGAGGCCGTAGTCGGTCTCGTTGATGTTTTCCGTCGGCGTGAACCCGTAGGGATAGTAGTACTGCGTAGGCTGGGCCACGCCGCCAATCGCCGCCGGGGTATAGGCCGCGATATGAGGCAGCCGGTAGTTCTCATAGGACTCGGCGGATTTCTGACCCCAGGTGCCGAACGAGTAGAACTCGACGTCGCTTCCGAGCTTGAAGCCGGAATTGAAGGAGCCGAGCTTCAGATTGTATTGCGCGTCGCCCGAGATCTTGTTGAGGATGGGATAGCCCGTGGCGCTCACGGCGTTGAGGTCGATCGGCTTGAGGTTGGCGCCGGCGAACTGACCGACTGGCAGGCCGTTTTGGAGGGCGTCGATATAGGGTATGTCGCCGCTGCGGACGCTGTGGCCGTGGTTGCGGAACTCGCCGGTGAAATTGATGTAGGCACCATCATAGGGCTGAAAGCCGATGTTGCCGCTCACATCATCGGTCTTGCCGCCACCGTCCTGGTAGCCGCCGAAGCTGGCGTTCAGATTACCGCCCTCATAACCCTTCTTCAGGATGATGTTGATCACGCCGGCGATGGCGTCCGAGCCGTACTGCGCGGCCGCGCCGTCCGTCAGTACCTCGATGTGGTCAATAGCGTCGACGGGGATCAGGTTCAGGTCCGCCCCGGCGCCGCCACTGAAATTGTCGGTGCCAGAAACATCGATGTTGGAGGTGCCGTGGCGACGTTTGCCATTGATCAGCACCAGGGTATCGTTCGGGCTCAGGGAACGCAGCGCCGCCTGCAGCGTCAACGCCGACAGGTCGCCACCGAAGTTGGTCACTTGCAATGACGGTACCAGCGTCGCAAGGGTGTGATTCAGATCAGGAGTGCTTGAGGACTTGGCCAGCTGCGTGCTGTCGACGACCTGCACCGGTGCCGGGCTGTCGGTGGCCTTGATGCCGCTGACGCGCGTGCCCGTGACGATCACCTCTGACAGCGCGCCGTTACTGTCGGTGGCATCGACCGTAGCGTCCGCGGCCACGACCACATCTGCGGCCATCAGCCGCGAGGAGACCAGAACCGCCGCAACGGCGGCCGCGACCGGCGAATAGCGGGAAACGTTGACCTTCATGTTTTGACCTTATCCCTGTCGTAAAATATCGGCGCGCGATACGGCAGCGCCGCCGTGTTGATATTCGGCCACGCATGTTTGAACGTGCGCTGCACCGTTGGCGCGCAGATTAGCGGCGGGAAACTGACCGGTCTAATGATGTTAAGGCCTGAACAGATTGCAATCCGTCATCATCTGCGCCGCGCATGGCTGGCATCGGGGCATGTCTGTTACTGCCCTGTAACCGCCGTACAACCGCATTGGTACTGAGTGCCCGATATACTGAATCGATGTCGTACGCTCAACTCCCCCCATGAAACTGCAGCAGCTGCGCTGTCTTGCCGCCGTCGTACAGAACGATCTGAACCTGACGGCCGCAGCCAACAAGCTTGCGACGACCCAACCGGCGGTCAGCAAACAATTGAAGTCGCTCGAGGGTGAGCTCGGATTCCGCATCTTTACGCGTCGCGGCCGCGCCTTTACCAAAGTCACGCCGGCAGGCGAGCGGATCGTCATGTATGCACTGCGCGCGTTGCGCGAGGTGCACAACATCAAGGGCGTCTCCGAGGAATTCAAGCACGAGGATCGCGGCGAACTCTCCATCGGTACCACGCACACCCAAGCGCGCTACGTGTTGCCGGCGGTGATCCAGAAATTCTGTGAGCAGTACCCGGATGTAAAATTTCACCTGCACCAGGGCACCTCCGAACAGATCGCCGAGATGGGCAAGCTCGGTCGCATCGATTTTGCGATCGCCACCGGTTCCCACGACATGTTTTCCGAATATGTCCTGCTGCCGTGCTATCGATGGCGGCGCCGCATCGTCGTCCCGAAGGATCATCCTCTGGCGCGGGTCGTTACCCCGACCCTGGAGCAGCTGGCGGCATTTCCACTCGTGACCTATGTATTCAGTTTTACCGGACCCTCCTCGTTGCACGATGCGTTTGCGCGGGCGGGATTGAGTCCGACGATTGCACTGACGGCCCGTGATTCGGATGTCATCAAGACCTACGTTCGCCTGGGACTCGGAGTGGGAATCATCGCCGGCATGGCACTGGAGCCGAAAGATGCGGCGGACCTGGTCAGTATCGATGCGGCACACCTGTTTCCGACGCATACGACCTGGGTCGGGTTCGCGCGTGACGGTCTGCTGCGACAGTACATGTACGACTTTCTGCAGCTGCTTGCCCCGCACCTGACGCGCCGCATGATCGATCGCGCCGCCGTCTGTGACACTCAACAGGACGTCGACGGTCTCTTTGCCCAGATGCAGTTGCCGAACCGGTAGCTGCGCTGTGCGCCAGATTCCTTTTATGCATGCGCATAGTGAAATTACGCATTGGACAAGGGGTGCCACACGCACCTAGATTGCCGCGACATGACAGATGAGAAAGCATTCAGATTGACGCGGCGGGGAGTGCTGACTGCCGAGGTCGCTGCTGGCCTCGCCGTTCCGCTGCCGGTGCGCCTCGACGGCGGCGAAGCCACCGCGGCGCCCGAAAAATCCGCGACTATCGGACCGGACAATCCGTTTCCGCGCGGAGGGTATGCATGAATGCTTCGGCCATCGACGATATCGGCGTACTGAGCTGGGCGCAGTGGCAGAACGCGGTGTTGGCGCTGCTGCGTGCGGATTTTGCCGAAGTGCTTCAATTCATCGGCATGGAAGAGGTGGACTGGGACTCGTGGCGCAACTTCTACGTCGAAGGCCGGACGCCCAAGTCGGCTGTCGACCGCGCGCTCGAGCGCGACTTCTGATCACAGAAAGCCGATCAGGCGGCCGCTGAATCCGACGCCGAACCAGAGAAGCAGTGCACACAGCGCGAGGCCGCGTTGCGGTGTGCCGCCACGATGGGACGCAACGGGTGTGGGTCTGGCCGACCGCAGGAGCGCTGCGGTCGTTGCCACGGCGAGCAGCAGCAGCACCATCTTCCAGCGGAATGCCATGTTGTTGTAGTACTTGAACGGCATGGAAACGGTGATGAGTGACCCCGAGAGTGCCATCAGCAAAAGACCGATCCACAGCAATGGCAGCAGTGCCTCGGTCAGCGTCGGGACGGACAGTCCGCGCAGGCCCTCCCGACGCAACGCTGCCAACCCGATGATGATCGCGGGGCCCCCCAGCAGCGTCAGGCCGATGAGGTGTACCGCCTCGAACGCCATCACGGCCCAGGTCGATTCGCGGATCGTGCGGCTAAGATCCGTGCGCATCAGTGCGCTCAGTAGCAATGTGTGATCCAGGCTCAAGCGCTGCGCTCCGGTTCTTTAGTGTGTGTGAAAGACCGCAATCAGCCGGCCGCTGACAATGACGCCGAGCCACAGCGTGGCGGACATTGCGGCGAGCGCGCGGGCAGCAAGGGGGCTTACGGTGCCGCGGCCCCAGGCATCCACGGTGCGATAAACGGTTTTGTGAAACAGCGCGGCATTAAGGCCGGCAAGGGCCAGCAACACCAGCTTGATCCGGAAGGCCGGATTGTAGATGACCTTCACCGACTCGGCGGCGAAGAGCGGTATTCCTGACACGACCATGAGCGCGAAACCCCACCAGGTGTAGGGCAACAGGGTTTCCGCTATGCGGCGCACGCGTTCCTGTCGGAACAACAAGCCGAGCACGCGCAGATCAACAGTGATGATGGTTCCCGCCATGAGTCCAATGCCCAGGACATGCACACTTTCAATGATCGGAAAGAGATTGTCCGACTCCTCGAGTTGCACCACCCACGGTAGGTCGTACAACCATTGGCACAATGCCAGGACGGTAGTCATCGATAAGCGTTCCGTCCAGGTGCGGGCCGACCATGAAAAAGCAAGCCATCAGGGTGCGCAAGTGGAGTAACCGATTTGCTACCCGCTCGAGGTGGGCTGTAACTCATATATAACCGCGCGACCAATAAACGAATACGCCTGCGGCCTGTGCGCCGAAATAGTATTGGTGCCTGGACCTGAGTCCCTAAATCCCGGATTGAAGCGAGCGGTGGACAATCATGAAAAGAGTCTTCTCGGCAAACAAAGTGCCGCCATTTAATTTCGTGGCCGCGGTGGCTCTGGTCGCTCTGGCGGCCGCGCAGCCGGCCGCGGCGCATCATTCCTTTGCAGCAGAGTTCGACGGCAACAAGCCGGTTCGGCTGGCGGGTACGATCACGAAGATCGAATGGACCAACCCGCACTCGTATTTCTATCTGGACGTGATCGATTCCCGAGGCCAGGTCCACAATTGGGCCTGTGAGTCCGGCAATCCTGGCGCGCTGTCCCGCCGCGGCTGGAAGAAGGGCGATATCAAATTCGGCGACAAGCTCATCGTCGATGGCTATCTGGCCAAGGACGGTTCCCATCTCATCGATGCCCGTCGGGTGACGCTGCCGGACGGACGGACGGTGTATGGCGGCAGCGCCGGCGATGGTGGGCCCGGCCAGGCCGCCGCCGGGCAGTAGGCTGACATGGATCATTTTTTTTCCTTGCTGCTCACCTCCGCCTGGCTCTTGCTGTATTCGGGCGGTGCTGCCACGGCTGCGGCGCCTGCGGCCTCACAACCGATCATTGCCCAATCGCCTGAAAACGGCAGTGGGGGCCTGGCGGGGGCTGAACCGACCGGCCCAGCGCAGCCGCCACCCCGCGATGTCGCCGGCCATCCGGACCTGACCGGTTACTGGAAGCCCCTGCGGGAAAAGGGCAAGCCGGGCGGGAACCTCGGGAAGGACTTGCCGGGTTTCCAGTTGCCGCTTACCGCGTCTGGCAAGGCGGCACAGGAATACAACCGCACCAAAACAATCGACCCTGAGGCATTGTGCATTCTGGGTGGAATTCCGCGCCACGATGCCAGCGGCCTGCCGTTTGAGGTCCTGCAGACCCCGAAGCGGATTGCGTTCCTCTATCTATATTCGACCCATCGGTACATCCCGGTGGATGGGCGTACGCACGATGGGGATGTGGACCCGCGCTTCTTCGGCAACCCGATCGGCAACTGGGAGGGCGATACGCTCGTCATAGACAGCATCGGGTTCAAGGACCACCAGATCTGGGCGGACGAGAACGGCGATCCGCAAAGCGACGCCATGCATACGGTGGAACGCTGGACGCGGCCGGACGCCGAGCATATTCATGTGCAGTTGATTGTGGATGATCCGAAGTTCTACACCCATACCTTCGAATTCAGTCGCACCTGGGTGCTCGGCAAGCCCGGGGAAGGGCTGACGGAGTACTCCTGCGCCGAAAACAATGTCGATGCCAAACACCTGGGCCCGGGCCCGGGAGTGATCGGCGCGGACGGAAACCGTGGGGCGGACCTACCGCAGACGATGCCCGCCAATCCGCCGGGTCCGGAGTATTACGAGAACAGGAAATAGCAGCGGCATGATCAGAACGTGAAACGACCGCCGATGACCGGGGCAAGGTTGTTGTTGTGATAATAGGGGACGCCGGGGCCGTGCGGGATCGCGATGCCCAGACCGCCGCTTACGTCGGAGTACGACACTCCGGCAAACACGTCGACGCGCTTGGTGAAGTGGTGATCCAGGTAGAGCGACATTTCATTGAGGGTGCCGGCGCAGGAACTGCGGAAGCCCGCTGTGGCCGAGCAGGTCGAGGGCAGGCGGAAGTCATTCTGCAGCTGGTGATACCAGGCCGCAGTGATGTCGGTCTTGGGGTCGAACGCATATTTCACGCCGGTCCACCAGATCTGCACGATCTTGGGCGAGTCGAGGTTGTTGTCCTCGACGCCGCTCAGGAAATAACCACCCTGGTCCGAAGCTCCGACACCCAGCGGGTTCGACGGGTTGGTCTGGTGGATATGTTCGTAGCCGGCAAAGAACTTCAACGGATCCCAGGTGTATTTGAGGGCGACCAGCAACGCATTGTTGTCGGTCACGATGCCGTACAGGGTGTTGGCCGGTGAGATCAGATTGGTGCCGGCGATCTGGTTGGTGTTGATGCTGTTGACGGTATTCTGGTAGGCCTGCGTCGGGCTCTGGGCGCCCAACAGGGGATTCAGGACGCTGATCGCCTGGTTGTAATGCTGGTAGACGATGTCGGCGGAAAAATGGTCGTACTCGCCGCCGAAGTCGACTCCGTAGGCGGTGTTGTGTGCCTCCTCGGGCGTGCAGGTGGTGGCGCTCCAACCGGCGGTGGCTGAGTAGCAGCCGCCCGAACCATCCGCGAATTTATACATCGCCCCGAAATGCACCGGACCATAGGCGACACGATATTTCGTGGCGTCGTCCCAGCGGCTGTTCTCGGTGTCGCCGCCGCCGGCCATCGTGCCGTTATAGCCGATGTACGAGAAGGCATACGAGCCGCCCGCCGGATCGTAGGCGAGCATCGCATCGGTGCCGAGCGCGCGTTGCCGGCCGACGGTCAGCGTGCCCAGCGAATCGGACGAGGCGCCGCCGTAGAACTCATCGTTGAAGGGCTGGCCCGCGCGCGCGCCGTCGATCGCTTCCGAATAGCTGCCCCGGGGCAGGCCATTGTTCGCGATGTTGGTGGCTGACGCATTGGCGAGCTGGCCGGATTGCGGATTGATACCCGTCGAGGCGTTGAACACGACGTACCAGCCGTCCAGAACCTCTTCCTTGCCCTTGATGCCCAGGCCCGTCTGCGCCAGGTTGTTTGGCGCAATGAGAAATCGGGACTCGTTGGCGTTGCGGTTGACCAGCGATTCACCCTCATAGTTATAGGGGCTCACGGGTAGGCCGTGGCTCACCCAACCGAGGCCCACGTCATAGGTACCGAAAATGGTGATGCCGTGCCAGGTCAGGGGGCAGGCGGTGGTAACGAATTCTTTGAAGCTGCCGCAGCCTTCGGGTGCGGTGGTGGCGGTTGCAGCAGCGGGCGCGGTCTGCGCCAACGCTGAGCCTGCGGCGAGTGTAGCAACAATGAGACAAGTTGGACCAAATCGCACGGGGAGCACCTCCTATATACGCTGGTATATAGCGTGAGGCACTTTGCTCTAGATAACAAGGATGACGGGTGTTGTTTAAAGGTGCGCCGTAGCGCAGTGCTTTCACCTAGCTTTCAATGGTTCAACTGTGGCGTGAAGGAGACAGAAGCCGCCCGGAGCCGCGAGTGGACTCCGGGCGGTCTGCAAGAGCTACTTCTGGAACGGATAGATGCGGAAGGACGCCATGCCTTCGAACATTCCGGCGGCCGGGGCGCCATTGGCCGGCGCGACACCGGTGCCCTGGAACAGCGTGCGCTCGATGTAGCCGAGCTGCAGGCCGAACTGGGCGTTGCCCAGCGGGCCGCGATAGAACTTCCACCAGAAGCCGCCGGTGACTTCATCCACCTTGCGGTTCTGACCGGCGCAGGTGCCGTTGAGCACGTAGCAGCCACTGTTGTTCAGGTTGGTGATGCCCAGACCGTAGTAGTAGGGTCCCACCGTGGCGGTGCTGTAGTTGTACACAGTCCGGCTCTGCTGCTCACGACCGGCATACAGGTACGTCTGCAGGCTCGGCACGGGGTTGTAGAGCAGACCCGCCAGCACCTGGTACTCCTGGACCGGAGCCAGTGAGCCATCGGGTTTCACGACCACGTCGTTGAGTGAGGCCGAGCCGTACCGGGCAATGCCCTTGCCGACGAGGCCGCTCAACTGGAAGGTCAGCATGTCGGGAACCAGCGGCACATACGCGCCGGCGCCGATGCCGCCACCCAGGGTGGTCTGGGTGTTGGTGGTGATGGCGGAACGGAACGCCCGACCCAGTCCGAACACTTCGTAGTGACCGAAGCCCGGATCCGCGGCGAGCTTCAGGACGACGTCAGGTGCGATGTCGGTTGAAAAACTGGTGCCCGTAACCGTGCAGGTGCTGGTGGACGTGGAGGTTACAGTTCCCGCCCCGGTAGTGGTGGATGTGGTCGTCGTGCTGGCCGTACAGGTGCCGCCCGCATTACCCAACTGTCCGGTGCCGGGGAAGCCGGTCGTCGGGCCCGCGGGCAGCGTGCCCTTGATGCCGCCCGGGGCGAGGCTGGTAGTGGTGACGATGCCGGTGGCCTGCGGGCTCTCCAGTGAGAGACCGGCCCAGAAGCCATCAGCAATCCTGTCGACGAAGCGCAGCTGTGGGTTGCGGGTCCAGCTGAAACCCGAGACGTACTGGGAGTCGATGGTCACCGGGGCGTCCTCATCACGAGGGTCCATGCCCTTCTTTTCCAAGGTCACGAGGCTCCAGTTCTGGCCACCCATGATGTACCAGCCCGAATCGCTGATGAACCGACCATAGAAGTTGCGCAGGCGCGGCTGGTAGCTGTTGCTCTCGTTGGAGTTCGCGGTGGGCGCGGCACCCAGGAAGTCCAACTCGAGCCAGGTTTCCAGCTTGTAGCCGCCGAAGTCCTGCGTCTGCGCCAGCATGGAGAACCGGCTCTGGCGCGCGCTGAAACGGAATTCGGAGACGTTGCTCTGTTCCGTATTGGCCATCGGCACGCCACTGAAGCTCGAGCCCACATCGGTGCTCTCACTCTTGCTGCGATAGATGGTCGCAAGTTCGGTGAAGCCCCCGAACAGCACGGTCACCGGTCCGGCCTGGATCGCCGGGTTGGTGCTCGTCGTCGGCGACGCGGAGGTGTCGGCCGGAGAGCTCTGCGCCATTACCGCTGGGGCGCAGGCGACGCCAAGTATTAGCGCGACGGCCGCGGCGACATAAGGAGTGGCGGGGGTTTTGGAGCTGAGCGATGTCATGAGTCGGTATCCTTCCTGACCATTGGTTCGCGGTGCGTTTCGGGGCCGCAACTGTGATTCAAACCCATGACACGAACATTGCGCGGATGTGACAGTTACGTTGCAACGCTGCTGCGCCGCGGGGATTTACGGCGTTCTGCGCGGCAGCTCCCGCGGGGCCCAGCTCTGAAATGAGGGCCGAACGGCAGTCAAGCCGGAGAATATTCGCCGGTGTTGTTTTTAAACGGCGCCTAGCTCGGATGCACGAGCCGGCGGAAGGCGGCGATGATTGCGGGCTGTGGACGACGGATATCCGGAAGCTGCTGGTAGTGCTGCCAGCCGCCGCCGAGGCTGCGGTACAACGCGACGAATTGGTCGTCCGCCGAGGTTTGGGTCGCGATGTATTCGATCTGGATTTCGTAGCCCTGGCGCTGCGCGTCGACGACATTCAGATAATCGGTCAGGCCGCGATCGTAGCGTTCCTGCGCCAGCGTAATGGCCCGCTGGCTCGCCATCACGGCAACCTCCAGCTGCTCCAGACGCGATTGCTCGGCGGTGAACCGACTCAGAGCAGTGTCCACCTCGCCGACAGCGGATTGGATGGCCTTGCGGTAGCCCACCAGGAGCGCGCGGGTGCGCAGGTCGGCGATGTCCACCTGGGCATCAAGGGTTCCAAAGTCGAGCAGGGGCCAAAGCACCGCAGGTCCCGCAGACCAGATGTGCTGACCGATCGCCGGGTCCGTGCCCAGCCCCTGGCGCTGGAAGCCGATCGCCGCTGTGACTGCCACGTCCGGAAACAGGGCAGCAGTGGCAACCCCGATGCGCGCCGACGATGCTGCAAGCTCGCGCTCCGCCTGCCGGATGTCAGGGCGCTGTCGCAGCAGCTCGGGGGGCAGGCCGGCCGGTGCGAGTTTCGGCGTGGCCGGGATCATGCCCGGCGAAGTAAGTTCGGTGACCAGATCCTCAGGGAACTGTCCGAGCAGCGTGGCCAGGGTGTACTGACCCGCGCTTGCCTGCGCCTGCAGCGGCGGCAGTTGCGCCTGGGTGTCGGCCAGTTCGCGGTCGGCCAGCGTCACATCCAGTTCATTGGTGATGCCGCGCTGGTAGCGGATATGCGTGATCCGCTGCGACTCCTGCAGCGTCTGTATCGTCGCCTGCAGCGTCGCGACACGCATCTGGGCGCCGCGCATGTCGATATAGGCCCGTGCCACATCTGCAATGATCGACACCAGCGCGCCATCGCGGGCCGCGGCCAGCGCCTGGGTGTCGGCGCGCGCCGCCTGCATCTCGCGCCGGTACTTGCCGAAGACATCCAGCTCCCAGACCGAATCAAAGCCCCCTATCTCGTTGATGTGTCTGAGGGTCGAGGAATCGTCAGCTGAAACCAGCGACTGCGGGGCACGGCCGCGCGCAAGGTCGCTGCCGGTGCCCCGTGCGGCTGCGGCGCTGCCCTCAAGGTCGGGTAGTACCTCGCCGAGCATGCCGGCTTCGTAGGTACGCGCGGCCTGCAGATGATCCAATGCGATTTCAACGTCTGGATTTGCGGTGATGGCGCGGTCAAGCAGCGAGTCCAGTTCCGGATCCTGCAGCGCATGCCACCAGGAGGCCAGGTCATTTACGGCGCCATCTGTCTGCGGTTGCGCGGCGTAGTGCTCAGGCAGCGCAATCTGCGGCCGGTGATAGTTGGGACCGACGGCGCAGCCCGCGATGAGGGTGGCGGCGAGTCCAATCGCGAGGCGCGCGTTCATGGCTGCCTTGCGACCTCGACCGGATCGCCTGCGTCGATCTGGCTGCTCAAGTTGAGCACCAGTTTATCGCCCGGTTTCACACCGGAAGCCAGTTCCACCATGTTGCCATCGTCGCGGGCAATCGTGACATCGCGCATCACGATGCGGCCCTGGTCGTTGACGCTGGCAACCTGCGCACCGCTGGCACGGAACAGCAGCGCGGCGGCCGGCACCTGCACCAGACCCCGCGGTGGCAGATCGAAACTCGCGGTGACGTACATGCCCGGCACCCAGCGCGCGGCGGCGTTGGGGATGTCCACTTCGACCTGCAGGGTACGGGCCTGGGCATTCAAAGCCTCGGCGGTACGCGTGACCTTGCCGGAGTACACGAGGGCCTGAGCGCCGCCACTGCCGCTGACGGTGACCGGCAGCTGGCCCTGCATCAGATCCGTGGCCGCGCTTTGGGGAACCTCGATCATCACCCGCATCGGGTCGTTCTGGGTCATCACGTAGAGCGGACTGGTGGCACTGGTGCTGCCCGCCGTGACGAGATTTCCGATGTCGATGTTGCGCTGGGTGATGGTGCCGTCAAAGGGCGCGCGCACCTCCTTGTACGCCGACAGCGCGGCGTACTGATCCACGCGCGCCTGATCCAGTGCAACCTGCGCGAAGGCACTCTGTAGCTGGGCATTGGCAGTGCCGAAAGCTGCGCGCTTCTCCTCGCGTTCCTGCGCGGAGACGACTCCATCCGGGGAGTCGCGCCAGCGCTCGTAGGTGGTCTTGGCAAAAGCCGCCTCTGCCTTGCGGACTTCCACCTGTGCCTGTGCGGTCCTCATTTGCGCGCGCGCGGCTGCCAGCTCCGCGTCCAGCTCCGGCGTATCGATCGTCGCCATGATCTGTCCGCTGCGCACGTGATCGCCGATATCCACGACCCAGCTGGCAACATAGCCATTCACCCGGCCATAAATGGTACTGGAGTGCCAAGCGGCGGTCTGGCCCGGTAGCGCGAAGTGTTGAGCAGCGCCCACGGGGGCGGCGACGATCACATCCACGGTGTGCGGTGTGCTCGCGGCGGCGCGCGCCTGGCCCGCAAGCGCGTGCTCGTGGAAGAAGCCGACGACGCGTACCAGCAGCAGGGCGACAATCAGCACGCAGGCGACGATGATGGCGGCCTTGCGCAATCGCTGCGCCGTGTCCGGTGCATAGGCGGTGGATACCGTACGGGACTCCGCTCGCCGCTCATCCGCCGTGACTTCATCCTCGTAGTCTGTTTCCTTGATCCCGGTGTCATCGGCCTTGTCCGAATTACGCATTTGCATGGGCGCCTCGTACGGCCGGCGCCGCGCTTTCCTCGGGAACTCGCCGTAATAGGCGGTACATGGTGGGTACGAAGATCAAGGTGGCGAATGTTGCAAACAGCAAACCGCCGATCACGGCACGGGCCAGCGGCGCGTTCTGCTCGCCGCCTTCGCCGACGCCCAAGGCCATCGGCACCATGCCCAACATCATTGCGCCGGCGGTCATGAGCACGGGTCGCAGCCGCGTATAGCCCGCGGTCGCAGCGGCGGTGAGCGGGGAGTCTCCGGCAGCGAGCCGCTGATTGGCGAAACTCACCACCAGGATGCTGTTGGCGGTGGTGAGTCCGATGCACATGAGAGTGCCCATGAGCGCCGGCACGGACAGATGCGTCTGACTCAGCAGCAGCATCCAGATCACCCCGGCCAGCGCGAAGGGCACCGCCAGCAGCACGATCAGCGGATCGATCCAACTCTGGAAGTTCACGACCAGGAACAGGTAGACCAGGATGATGGCGAGAGCGATGCCGGAGAACAGTCCGTCATAGCTGCTGCGCATCGTTTCCACCTGGCCGCCGAGGCTCACCGTCATGCCGCTGCTGAGGGGCGGGCGGTTGGCGTCGATCAGGCGGTCGATGTCGTGGGCGGCACCATACAGATCACGTCCCTGGACATCGGCATGCACATCGAAGAGCGGGCGGATGTTCAGCTGTGACATCATCAGCGGTACCTTGCTGCGACCCATGGACGAGATGTTCATGAGCAGGGAAGTGCTGCCCACCTCGTTGCCCGACAAGGGCGTGGTCTGCAGATTGTCGGTGGAGTCGATGCTGTAGGTGGGCTGCTGCACCACCAGCGGGTAGCTGACGCCATTGCGCGGATCGACCCAGAAATTGGGTGCTGATTGGGCGCTGGAGTTGGTGGTCACCAGCATGTTCTCGGATGCCGAACGTTGCGAGGTACCGAGCTGGGAGGCCTGTGCGCGGTCGACGTCGACACTCAGCGACGGCGCATCCGGCACCTGAAATACGTGCGAGTCCACCACGCCGGCGACGCCATTGAGCCTGCGCGCAAAATCCAGCGCGGTGGCGTAGGTGGCGGCCGCGTCCGACCCGGTGACGCGGATGTCGAGGGGTGCAGGCTTACCGAAGTTCAACACCTGGTCCACGATGTCGGCGGGCTGAAAGAAGAATGTCAGCTGCGGGAAGCGATGCGGCAGTTCGCGGCGCAGCATCGCGGTCAGCTGCGCGGTCGCTGTGTGTTTCTTGTCCAGGGAGATGAGGATCTCGCCGTCCATCGGACCGACGGTTGCCGAGTCGCTCAAGGCGATGTTGATGCCGCTGTAGGGCAATCCGATGTTGTCCAGGATGACGCTGATCTGCCGGGTTCCCACGAGCCTGCGGATCGTGGCCTCGACGGCGGCGAAGTCCTGCTGCGTGCTCTCCAGGCGCGTTCCCGGCGGGGCCCGAACATGCAGCCGCATCTGCCCGGCATCGACCTGCGGAAAGAAATCCCGGCCGAGCAGCGGAAACAACAGCAGTGAGACCAGCATGAGGCCAATGAAAGCCGCGCCAGCGTACCGGGGGAAGGCAAGGCACCAGGACAGTGCGTTGCGATAGCTTTCGCGAAGGGCGCTGAAGCCGCGCTCGAAGCGCAGATGGACGCGCATGAATGCATTGCTGCCGGGTGCAGCGTCGTCACCGGCATGTCCAGCATCGCGCATGAGAAAACCGAATAGTACGGGCACGAGCGTGAAGGACAGCACCAGGCTCGCCAGCAGCGCCGTGATCACGGACACGGAGAGGGGTGAGAACAGGTACTTGGCAGTGCCTTCGAGCAGGAACACCGGCACGAACACGATGCAGATGCACAGCGTGGAGAGGAACGTCGGAGTTCCGACCTCGCCGGCACCGCGTATAATCGCCTCGCGCATGGTCTGGTCGAGGCCAGCGTGACGCTCGATGTTCTCGATGACCACGGTGCCGTTGTCGACCAGGATGCCCACGGCAAGCGCAAAGCCGCCGAGCGTCATGGTGTTCAAGGTCTCTCCCGCTGTACCCATGCACAGGACCGCCGTCAGTATCGACAGGGGGATCGAAGCCAGGATGATCAGCGTCAGTCGCCAGTTGCCCAGGAACAGCAGGATCATCAGTGCCGTCAGGCCCGCGGCCATGCAGCCGCCCATCACCACGCTGTTTAATGCCGCCTTGACGAACACGGATTGATCGAAGATCGGCTTGACGCTGACTGAGCCAGGCAGCAGGCGCTGGATCTCCGGGAGCGCCGCACGGATGCCGTTGATCACCGCCAAGGTGGAGACGCCACCAGTATTGCGGATCGACATCAGGGCGCCGGGCACGCCGTCGACCGACACCGAGTTGGTCTGCACCTGGAAGCCGTCGTGCACGTGCGCCACGTCGTGCACGAAGACCGTTCGCCCGCCAACCTGTTTGACCGGGAAATTATTGATTTCCTCAATCAAGTTCGGGCTGTTGTTCATCGTCAGCGTATAGTCCTGCGTGCCGATCTTCACATCGCCCGCGGGCAGGATCACATTCTGCGACTGCAGCGCTGTGCTCACGTCGTTGGCGGTGAGACCGCGTGCTTGCAGCGCCCGCGGATCCAGGTCCGCCATGATGACGCGGGGTTTGCCGCCGTAGGGATAAGGCACTTCGGCACCGTGCACCACCGCGAGCGCCGGTCGGATGACGTTCTGACCCAGATCGTTGAGTTTGGTGTCCGGCAGCGAGTTGCTGGACAGACTCAGCTGGATGATGGGTACGTCGGTGGCGCCATAGCGGATCACCAGCGGGGGGGTGATGTTCGGCGGCATGTACTTGAGCACCGCCAGTGCGCTGCTGGCCAGCTGCGAGATGGCGCGCGTCACATCCGCCCCCTCGTGCAGATAGATCTTCTCGACGCCGACACCCTGGTAGCTGGTGGCCTCGATGCGCGAGATGTCATCCACCAGCGAGGCGAGCTGCCGCTCGTGCAGTGTGAGGATGCGGTTCTGTATGTCCGGCGCGCTCATGCCGGCATATGTCCATACGACACTCACGACGGGAATGTCGATGCTCGGAAATATATCCACCGGCATTCTCAGCCCCTCGCCGATCGCGAGCAGGCTCACGAGAATGAGAACCGCCGCAACGGTGTACGGCTTCCCGAGCACGTAACGGACGAATGACATTCAGGCGATGCCGGAACCGGCTGTGGGAGAGCAATCGATGATCGCCCGCACGCCGGGGCCGGCATCCTCCAGGGTCAGTTTGAACTCATGGAGCCGGACGATGGCGGCCACCACGCTCAGGCCCAGCCCGGATCCGGCTACGGCATTGCTGCGTTCGCCGCGGTAGAAGCGCTGCAGGACCGATGTCCGTTCCGCGGCGGGAATCCCGGGCCCATCGTCTGCCACGATGATCTGCGGCTTACCCGGGTCAGGGCCCAGATGGACCCGCACCGTGCTGCCGGGGCCACCGAATTTGATGGCGTTGTCGACCAGGTTGCTCACTGCCTCGAACAGCAACTTGGCGTCGGCATCGACCCTGGTGCCGTGCTCGGTGGCAGTCAGTAGCCGCACTCCGCTCGACTCGGCAAGCGGTTGGTACAGTTCTGCGAGCGGTCCGATGACCTCGGCCAGGTCGATGGACGCGAACCCCGAACGCCTCTGTCGGACGTCCAGTTCGGCGACCCGCAGGATCGCCCGGAACCGCTCCAATACCGCTTCAAGCCGCATCGCGACGCGCTCGACGGCCTGCGGGTCATTCGTTTCCGAGCGCTGGATACGCCGCAGCTGTAGCGACGCATTGGCCAATGGGCTCAGCAGGTCATGGGCAATCACTTCGGTGGCGCCCTTGACCTCGGCCATCAGCCGCTCAACTTCGCCGATCATGTAGTTTACGGCACCGGCGAACGTATCCAGTTCATCGCCCCGGCCGCTGACTGGCATTCTGCTTTTGAGGTCACCGCGCGCGATGTCCTGGGCGACCGCCTGCAGGCGCCGCAGCCGTTGCAGTGGCGCCGCGCTCAACACGACCCCAAGGGCAAGCCCTACTACCAGGATCAGGACGCCGCTCCACGTGAGTGCCTGGGTGATGATTGCGCGCATTTGCTGGAGCTGGTTCACATCGCGGCCAACGATCAGGATTTCATTGCCCGGCAGTCGTCGCGCGATGAGGCGTGCGCTCGTCGGGAATTCCGCCGTTGGTGGAATCTCGACGGGCTCGTTGCGCTTCAGCAGCGCGGCCGGCAGGGCATCAAGATTGCCGGCAATGCGTTCGCCACCGGTGGTGAATAGGCCGTAAACATTCGTCCGGGACCCGTTGAGCGTCAGTTCCTCAACCAGGCGTTCGCGCAGTCCAGGCCTGGGCGAGCGCACCAGCGCGTCCGCTTCGGTATTGAGAATTCCGTCCACACGCTGCGTCAGGTAACCGGCCGAACGCAGGTACACCATCCCAAGCAGCGCGATCGTTGCCAGGGCGAACAGCAGCCCGTAGAGAACCGTGAGACGAAAGGTCGTCGTGCGGCGCAGCGCGTTAAACTGCATCAAGAACATAGCCAGTACCGCGTTCGGTGCGTATGAATGAGGGCCGACCCGGTTCGTCGATCTTCCTGCGCAGCTTGCCGACATGAACGTCGATGAGATTGGTGCCGGGATCGAAGTGGTACTCCCAGACATGCTCGAAGATCATTCGCCGCGACAGCAGCTGCCCCGCATTGCGCATCATGAATTCCAGCAGTTTGAATTCCATGGGCAGCAGCTCGATGGTATGCTGACCGCGGTGGGCTTCGCGTGTGACCAGATCCAGCTTCAGATCCCCAACCATCAGCGCGAGCTCTTTTTTCTGGGGCCGCGCCGATCTGCGTAGCAGTACCTGCAGGCGGACCACCAATTCACTGGGCTCGAACGGTTTCAGGACATAGTCATCACCGCCGCTGCGCAGGCCCGCCAGTCGGTCATCAAGATCCGCCATGGCACTGAGCATCAGGATCGGCACATCACGCCCCGCTGCGCGCAGCGACTTCGCTATCGTGAGCCCGTCGCAGCCCGGCAGCATCCGGTCGAGCGTGATCGCGTCGAAGTTCTCGCTCATCGCCAGGTGAAGCCCTTCTTTGCCGTCATAGCAGCGTTGCGCCTGGAAGCCGTTCGCTATCAGGCACTCCGCGATCTGCGCGGCCATGTCGACTTCATCTTCGATTATGAGAATGCGTGTCATCGGGGATTCCTGCGATCGGTCGGACCTGGAGCTGGCGCGACAATCATAGGACAACAGTGTCCGAGGTCCTCAGTTGATCGGAGTGTCGATGGCGTGGAAGGTATTCTGCAGGTCGTTCACACAGGCCTTGAAGGCATCACCTGTGGGCTCGATTCCCACCGCCGCACAGGCCAATTCTTCGCGCTGCCGCCGCTCGTGTGCCGAGGCATAGAAGAGGGACCCGCTTGCGGTCGGGAGCGGCTGCGCGCTTTGCTGGCTGGCCGGCTGCGCAGTTTCGGCGCTGCGCGTCTCACGTGCCGCCCGCAGCACGCACAGTGCCAAGTCAGGGCTACCGGTGGCGTAGCCCTTTGCGCGGCAGTCCTGGTCAGCCGCTTCTTTCGCCTGGTTGTCGCCGGCATTCTGCACCGAGTCGGACAGGCTGGTCACGCAGCCACGATAACGACTGGTCCAGTAATCCAGACGCGAATCGCCCAGCCATTGACCGCCGATGAGCCGTTCCGCGGGACTCAAACCCATGACGTTTTGGCAGACCTGTGCCACACGCGAGAGCTGTACATCCTGCAGGCCATCGGGGTTGAACAGCGGGGTCGCGGCTGCGCAGGCGGAGGCACCGAGGACCGCTATTGCGGCCGAGGCGGCGGCCAGCACTCGTATGCGGGAAATGACGTTCCGGGTGTTCATTGAAGATCTCCGCTCTTCGATCCGTGGATCCGATGGGGAGATGCTACGGGCGCTTCAGCGCGCAACCCAGTGAAACAAAATTTACCGTGGTTTAGCCGCACCCATCAGCACACTAACCCTAACGCATGTGGAAATGCTCAGATCGAATTGGTCGGGGCCCGTCGAGGTTGCAACAATGTCCGGTGAGCGAAATCACTGGTTGGTTGAGAATGGATAAAAAATTGAAACGACTTACGCAGCCCACATCCTCCAGCCGTCGCCGGGTCGTGGCGGCTGGATTGAGTGCCGCGTTGACACTGCCACTCATCGCGCGAGCGGCTGCTGGCGCGGCGCGGCTGCTGAATGTCTCCTACGATGTGTCGCGTGAGCTGTTCACGCAGATCAATCCGGCTTTTGCGAGTGCCTGGAAGGCACGCACCGGGCACAGCGTTGAGGTATCGCAGTCCCACGGTGGTTCTTCGGCACAGGCGCGCGCGGTGGTGGAGGGGCTGCAGGCTGATGTGGTGACGCTCAATCAGGTCACTGACATTCTGTTTCTGCAGAAATCCGGAATGGTGGCGGCTAACTGGCGGCAGCGTCTGCCGTATCAGGCATCCCCATCCTATTCACTGCCAGTGTTCCTCGTGCGGGCGGGCAATCCACGGCGCATTCGCAACTGGGACGACCTGGCGCGACCCGGCGTGAAAGTGATCCTGGCGAATCCCAAAACCTCCGGAAACGGGCGCTACGCCTATCTGGGCATCTACACCGATGCCCTGGAGAAGAATCGCGGCGATGAACGCAGGGCGCAGGACATCGTGACCCGCGTTCTGGGCAACGTCGTGGTGATGGATACGGGCGGTCGTGGGGCAACCACTACGTTTGTGGAGCGCGAGGTTGGCGATGTCCTGGTGACGTTTGAGTCCGAAGTGAATTCGATTCGACGTGAACGACCCGATGCGGCCTTCCAGATCGTCGTTCCGCCATTGAGCGTACAGGCGGACTTTCCCGTGGCGGTGGTAGATAAGGTCGTGGATCGGCACGGCACTCGCGAGCTTGCGACGGCCTACACACAGTTCCTGTTCACCGATCCAGCGCAGGAGATCCTGGCGCGCAATTTCAATCGCGTCCGCAGCGCGGCGGTCGCGCAGCGCTTTCAGCGACAATTTCCGTCCGTGCGCCTGGTGGCGCTCGAACAGCGCTTTGGTAGCTGGGAGGCGATCGCGCGCAAGCACTTTGACGAGGGCGGAGTGCTGGATCGCAGCCTCGCGCAGTTGCCCCACTGAGCCTGCTGTCGTGCTGGCTTCGCCACGCTAAGTCGGCTGCTGATTGCTTCCGAAAATGAGATGGCCGCCCGACTTGAAGGTCGGGCGGCCGTCTGATCAGCCAGGCAAGTTCTGGATATCAGAATCGATATTGCGCGTAGATGCCTATTTCACGGAACGTGCCGCTAGTGGCGGAGGTCGCCCCACCGATGACGTACGAGCCGTTGGCGTCGGCGCTGCTGATGGTGGCGGCGCCGTCATAGACCTGCTCATTCTTGTAGACCAGAGCCAGATCGAGTGACTTCAGGGGCTTGTAGTCGATACCGGCGTCGTAGAACTTGTCCTTCAGTTTCGGCAGGACGTTCTCACTCAGATTGACGTTGTCATAGCGCGCGAATACGTTCCACGTGGCGTTGAAAGCGTACGAAGCGAGGAAGCTGTAGCCCTTCGACGCATCATTGTTCAGAATCGCCGTGGGCGACGAGGCAACGACATCCTGGGTGCCGAACACGCCAGCCGCGACACTGTTGACCGTCTTGAAATTCTTGGCGTCGATATATTCGGCCGTGACGCGGAAACCAACGAAATTGACGGAAACCAGCCCATCCCAGCGGGTGGCGTTGTTGCTGTAGTAGTTTTCGTTGGCGACGGTCACCTGGCCGAGGTGCCCGTTGTAGTAACCGAGGCCCACATCCAGCCAGTCGAACGGCTTGGAGGTGAGCCGACCTTCGAAGTCAGGATACTTCGTGCGCGTCGGATTCTTGTATCCGCCGCCGTCGGTCACGGAGACGGAGTAGGCCAGCAAGTTGTTGGCGAAGGAGCCCGAAGCATTCAGGCCCCAATCGGCGGAGGAATCGGACAGGCTCAGGCGGTCAGCGATTCCTTTCTCGACCCAACGATAGCCCGTGATGCCATCGTAATATTGAATCCAGGGCGTGTTGTAGGAGCCGGCGTGAATGACGAACGCATCGTTGATTTTGGCAGCCAGGTACAAATACTTGATCATCACTTCCGTGGCGCTACCGCCGGTATTGAGGGCGGTAGTCGTCGGCGTGACGCTGGCGACCGAACTGCCTGCGGGGCAGGTTGTTCCCGTGGGCTTCGCACCAGCGGTGCAAGTGACCGTAGCGCCGGTGACGACGGTTGTGCTACTGGCGTATTGAGCGTCAGTGGTCAGATCTGCGGAAAAAATGTCGTTGAACTGGTGGTCTACAATCAGATAGAAACGCTTGACGTCGAAACCCGTGCCGCTGGGCGCGACGGCGGGATCGGTGCCATTGGTCTGCCCCTGATGATCGCTGATATTCGTGAAGTCGAAGAACGTCTGGCCACCGACCGTGGTGTTCTCGCCAATCTCCACTGCGTAAGCAGACGTTGCGGTTGCGCAGCCGGCAATAATGGCCGCGGTGATGAGGTGCTTTCGCATTGAGCTGTACTCCTGGTTTGCCCGCGCGCGCCCAAGAAAGCCCCGCGCGCGGATTCGGTAAAAGCGGCTTCCCTGACGATCCGGGAATTTGTTGTGTTTTCGCCAATGAGCGAACTTGGAAAAAACGCGACCGGGCGGCTACAAACCGTGTCTGGCGACCGACAGTAATCCGCTGTGATTCGCGTTGATTCTGCGGAGAATACTGACGTGTCGCGGTTAGAAGGTCGGTATCGAGGCGGTTTTATATCGGTTATGCTTACGATTGCGCGGTGCGATTGTTGTAGAAGCGCGCCATAGTGAGTGGTGCCATGTTTTCGCGGCATTCGCGCGCAATATTTCTGGGGGACGATATGCCGGACATACGCAAGGTGATTCTTTCCGGTCTTTACGCCGTGGTATTGGCGCTGCCGGCTGGCGCTGATTCCCTGCCGGCGAGCGTCCGGGCCTGCATTGGCGAAGCGGATGCAGCTCAACGCCTGGCCTGTTATGACCGCGAGGTCGCGCGCCTGATTGCACCGGCCGGCACCTTCGCGCCCGCACCCGCACCCGCGCCCGCGGCCTCTGCCGCCGCGCCGGGAGCGGCCCTGGCGTCCGCCACGACCCCTCCATCGCCCGCCGCCGCGTCACAGCCGGGACTGCCGCGACACTTGAGCGCGAAAGTGAGCGCCGTGCGCCAGTCGGGCGACAACCTTGTCGTGACGCTGGACAACGGGGATGTGTGGGAACAGTCCGCGCCCGCCACCAGTCAGGTGAATCTTCGGCCCGGTGATGCGGTGCAGCTAGATCGCGAGCTGGGAGGATGGTTCCTGTCGAACCGCTATGGCGACAATATTCAGGTCAGATTGCGCCAGCCGTAGCGTCTTGAGCCGCGTAGGGTGGCTACTGCCGTTGATCGGTGCCATGCAGGCGGTCCCTGCAGTCGCGCAGCAGAAGACCGGACCGGGAGTTCCTGAGGATGACAGCCTGACATGGCGCGGTATCACGCTCTACGGTGTCGTCGACGTAGGTATCCAATACGACACGCACAGCGCGCCCTTTACCCCTTACCGTCCGTCGGCCAGCGGCAATATCGTACGGTCGAACGATTATGAGTCGCCCGTCGGGGTGACGCCCAGCAACATGGGCCAGTCGCGAGTCGGCCTGCAAGGCACTGAGCCCCTGATCGGCGACTGGTCGGCGGTATTCCAGATAGAGAGCTTTTTCAACCCCCAGTCCGGCGAACTCGCAAATTCGATGAAATCGATCGTCGAGAACAGCGGCAAATCCGTGACTCAGCAGAACATCGGCGTCGACGGCAGTTCGGCCGGTCAGGCCTTGCAGACTGCGTTTGTCGGGGTGCAATCGGCAAACTTCGGTGCGCTCACGTTCGGTCGTCAGGTGACGCTCCTTTCGGAAGGCATGATTCAGTACGACCCGAATTACCTCGCGACGGCCTTCGGCCTGCTCGGCGGCACGAACCAGTATGCCGGTGGCGGCAGTAACGAAGATAACCGGCTCGATGAGACGGCGAAGTATCTGGTCAGCTACGGCAATGTGGTGCACCTCGGCGCCTCGTACAAATTCAACGAGTCCAGCGGATCGGGCAATACTGCCTACCAAGCCAATCTCGGCGGTAGCTTTGCGGGCGCGTCGCTCGATGCTTACTATTCGAAGGTCAACAGCGCCATTACGGCCGCTGCCTTGACCGCAGCGCAAGTCACTGCGCTTCCGGGGCTGGGATATTCCGTCACAAATTCGGTTTCGGCCACTATCTCGGACAATACGGCGTATGCCCTCATGGGGTCATACAAATTGGATCCCCTTAAGTTCTTTGCCGGGTTCGAGCACATCAAGTGGACCGACCCGAACACGCCGTTGAAAGCCGGGTTTTCCGACATCGGCGGGTACGTCCTGGCGTTTGTCACCAACACCGCCTACGTGGATCCGAAACAGGTGCAGGTCTATTGGACCGGTGCTCGTTACGCCGTCATTCCTCACCTCGACCTGACCGCGGCCTATTACCTCGTTCATCAGGATGCCTACGGCACAGGAACTCAGGCGCACTGCTCGACAACTGCGCATAGTACTTGCAGCGGAAGCACCGCGGCCGTTTCCTTTGATGCCGACTACCGGTTCAACGTGCACTTCGATGCATACGTGGGCGCCATGTACAGCGGCGTGCATGCTGGCATGGCCAGTGGCTATCTCTACTCAACCAACATCAACCCGACCTTAGGCGCCCGTTACAAATTCTAAAGAGGGCGCAGCATCAGTCCGCGGCACGCAGCAGTTCATTGATCGAGGTCTTCGCCCGGGTCTGGGCGTCGACCTTCTTCACGATGACTGCGCAGTACAGCGAGTAGCGGCCGTCGGCGGCAGGCAGGTTGCCGGACACCACCACCGATCCGGCTGGCACCCGTCCCTGCAGGACCTGGCCGCTGGTGCGGTCATAGATGCGGGTGCTCTGGCCGATGAAGACGCCCATGGAAATCACCGACCCGGCTTCGACGATGACGCCTTCGACGATTTCCGAGCGGGCGCCGATGAAGCAGTCATCCTCAATGATGGTCGGGTTCGCCTGCAGGGGCTCGAGGACACCGCCGATGCCGACGCCGCCGGACAGATGCACGTTCCTGCCGATCTGCGCGCACGAGCCGACCGTCACCCAGGTATCCACCATGGTCCCCGAATCGACATAGGCGCCGATGTTGACATAGCTGGGCATCAGCACCGCACTGGGTCCGACATAGGCGCCCCGCCGCACCACGGCCTGCGGCACGACCCGCGTGCTGTCATCGCGAAACTGCGCCGCCGAATAGCTCGCGTATTTGAGCGGCACCTTGTCGTAAAACTTCGAGTAGCCCGCATCGATGACGGTGTTTTCCCGCGCCCGGAAGTAGAGCAGGACCGCCTTCTTCAGCCACGGGTTGACGACCCATTTGCCGTCCTGTTTTTCAGCGACGCGGGCCTTGCCGCTGTCGAGCAGGCCGACCGTAGTCTCCAGGGCCTCGAGAAGTTCGCGGGAAATGTTCTTGGGTGTAATCTCGGCGCGCTTTTCAAAGGCCGCCTCGATCAGTGTCTTGAGGGTGTCGTTGTCGCTCATGGGATGTCTCAGCGGCCGTTTATAAAATCGCGGATCCGCGTCGCGGCGAGCACGCAGTCCTCCACCATGGCCGTCAGCGACAGGCGCACCCGCCCGGTGCCCGGATTGCCCTGCTCGGTGGTGCGCCCCAGATAGCTTCCCGG
>Ga0302310_10000839_pt1 | contig 27485 bp, 20 predicted proteins | sample III_Palsa_N1_2_FD_200451 | JGI IMG/M metagenome (GOLD analysis project Ga0302310, IMG submission 200451) | Peat permafrost microbial communities from Stordalen Mire near Abisko, Sweden - III_Palsa_N1_2 | ecosystem: Environmental > Terrestrial > Soil > Palsa > Peat permafrost | place: Sweden...
CTAGGTTGATGTATCCGTCTGCATAGTTCGGATCGATTGCAACTACCCGACGAAAGGCCTGGTCGGCCCGCCAGTATTGTTGTTGCCCCAAAAGAGCGATCCCATAGTTGTTCCATCGCAGCATTTCTGCCTTATGATCGGCACTCGCGGAAGCATCGTTAGCCCCCAATTTAAGGGTTGCGGACTTCGACGCCACTTCAATGATGGGAAACTCTTTCGACGCCTGAAAGACAAAGTCAGTAAAGCCTCGCCGGAAACGGCGATAGTTCACCTTGGCCGTGAGCGTGATCGGACTCTTCGCGTCCGCAGGAACCCAGAACCGGTATTGGACAAGATCGGAACGCCCGGGCGGAATCGTGTTGTCATAGGTTTTCACTTTTGTCGCCCACACCTGATGTAGATCCAGCAACTTGCCGCTCACCGACGCCAACCGGTTCGTATAGGTATGGGCGTGTTCTTCAACGTAGCCGTTTGGTTCGAGGTACCCGCTGTGATAGATGACCTGCCCGCTGGCATCCTGCGCCTTGAACTCTACCCAGCTTTCGTAAAAATCCCGCTGTTCGGGCACAAGGGAGTGTCCAATCCTCTTGTTTTGGATTACCAGACAAACAGTCGCCGCCTGCCCGCTGGCAAACTGAAACGCGGAACTTCCCAGAGGAGCAATCATCTCCTCTTTTCCGCCGGCACCCTGCTTCTCAATGGCAAAGACATCGATGGCAACTGCGTCCTTCAAGAATTCCTCCACTTTATCGAGTTGCTCTTGATATCCGTAGAAAGTAGGAATCGCCGTGTTGGCGCCGAGAAATCGATGGGACTTGATCTTCCCGTCCTTGGCTGAGTAATCGCGTGAACTGTCCGAGGGCGCCATGTGGCAGGTCTGGCAAGTTGAAACGCTGTCTTTCTTATAGAAAGGAAGTGGAGACTGTTGCGACCACGATGACTGCTGCCATTCGTCGTAGACGGAAAACGCCCGCTGCCATTTATAGTCGTTCAACATCTTGGGAAGAGCTGCCTTGTGGCATACTGAGCAAAATTCCGGTGTGCGGTAAAAATCCTTCATAACGGCTTTGCTGTGCAGCTTGGGATGCGCCAGTATGTCATCGAAACTCGCTTCCCCCGGTAAGGGCGTTCCGTCCTCAGCCACCATCGTTGCGGGAATGCCCATGACATAGCTTCCCGTCCCGGCTGTGTTTTGTATTTTCTGGATTGAATGGCACACCGTGCAGGTAATACCGTCCTCGTCAAAAGAACGGTCTAACTTCGAGTCCTTCGTGAGAGCCCCCGACAAAAGCGCAATGGGATTGTGACAACCTTCGCAGTGCCGGGTATACTCGATGCCTTTTTCCTGAATGAGCAGGTTGATATTCCTCACATAAAACGGCGCGCGAAAAGAGTTTGCATGTGCCGATTGGCGCCATTCTCGGTGAGCATCTTCGTGACACTTGGCGCAATATGTGGCCTTTGGAAATGCTTCCGCTGGAATGAATTGGCCAGTGCCCGAAAGCGCACGACTAGGCAAGAAAGGATTTGCCCCAAAGCGGAATTGATAGCTCTTCTCGACTTGTACCTGATAGGTGCCATTCCCCAGCAAGCGGGAACTCAGCAACGCGAGAATAATCACTGAACAAACGACCAAACCTGCTGCGAACTTTACTACTCCATTCATAGACGGCCACCGGCCACTCATTGCCATCGAAAACGCCCGTTCTCGGTTGACACAGGTGAGATACTGTACAACGTCGTCGCACGATTCTCAATTGCTATCTTCTGCCTTTGTCATGGATACCAGCCGCATCAGGTTGCTTTTTGTCGTTCTAGGTGTGCTTACGCTTACGTCTGTAGGTGGCCACGCTTCCGGTCGACGCAGCGCGAAACAAGACTTGACTGGTACGCTCGTCGATATCACCTGCGCCACAGATCCTAAAAGGAACTTGGCCAAGCTCAGGTCGGAACACACTCGAAAGTGTTTGCTAATGCCGATTTGCGCAGAGAGTGGCTACGCGCTGCTCACCGATCACGACGAGGTTCTTAGGTTTAACGCAAAAGGGGATGAGTTAGCACGAAGACTGATCGAGAAGCACTTGCACACTCAGAGCTGGCGCGTATCCATCGAGGGCACCATTCAGGGAGATCAATTGACAGTTGAGCGGATTCGATTGCTTTGAAGCCTGCTTTCGGAATCACCCATCACTGTTCTTTTGGCATTTGACTCACTCGCCGGCAACGAATGCAAGACTGCTCATTCCCGTCAATTGCTCCAAGGCTGTGCTACGCAAAAACCTCATCCGGGAGCGTAACTCTCAGAAAGATTTCGCCCGTTTCTCCCATTTGATCCCCGCAGCATCCAGATCCAGGTCCTTGATCTCGGGCACGCGACCCGCAGCATGCACAACCATATCCGTCTGAAACATGCCCGTCTTCCCAGCGATTCACTGCTGGCAAGGTCAAATAAGTATTGAAAAATACCGATAATGTCTTACCGATGCCGTTTGCAAAGTGGATGGCATCCATCTCCTCGTGCCAGGCCGCAATACTGGCGCTCGTTGCAGTGTCGGGTTCCATACATCGGCCGCCTTCCCAAGAAGGAAGTATCCCGCTACTTTATTCCCCTAATCCGTGCCGCGATATCAGGTAAGGCAGTGCTTCGACCTTTTGAATTTCCCATTTCAGGAAATAGCCTTACACATTTCCGCACTTAAGTGTTTTGGCGACCTGAGACCGGAGTTACAATCCGCTTGTTTCACGGGCCTTACTCTCCCAGTTATAAGCGTGCAGGGACAGGGACGCAGGTTACAACCGGGCATCTGCGTTCCCTCCTTCTTTGGTCTCCGAATAAAAGAGGACGGGGCGACTCGATGTACAGAGGCAATGTCACTCAGAGCGGGTCAGTGCGTGATGGGGCGATTTTGCAACAGTAACGCACCGAAATTCGTCGTGTCGGGTGGGACTGCGAGTTTCAGGGTCAAGTGAGCAATTCTGGTCGGCCCTCGGAAATTCTCGGTGTGACACCGGATGTGCGCTGAAAAAGCCAGTGCGCTCGATGCGATCCGTGGAACAGCAGTCACGAGCCGAGCAGAAGATTGAGGGGACTTCAGTGGCAACTTGCGCAATTTCCACAGCAGCGACGAATTCGACTTCCACTGGGAAACGCGAACGAGACGCAAACAAGCCGACCTTGGTTCAGCGCGCACAGCGAGGAAACGAGGAAGCACTTGCTACGCTCTTTCAGCTCCATAGAAGTCGGGTCTACTCAGTTTGCCTGTCGATGACCAGAGACGTTGCTGAAGCAGAAGATCTGACACAGGACGCTTTCCTGCAGATGTTTCGCAGCATAGGAACCTTCCGTGGAGATTCGGCTTTTTCGACATGGCTGCACCGGGTCGCAGTAAATACGGTGTTGATGAAACTTCGCCGGAGCAAGTCCCCACCCATGCTCTCGCTTGACGAGCCGGCATCGCCGAATTCGCCATCGTCACGGCCCGAACTTGGAAAACGTGATCCGAATCTCTCGGGCGCCACTGACCGCATCTCACTCCGCCGGGCGACCCAGGCACTCCCAGCAGGTTGCAGAAAGATCTTTGATCTTCACGAAGTTCAAGGGTATCAACATCACGAGATCGCCGAACTGTTGCACTGCTCCATCGGCAACTCTAAATCGCAGCTTCACAGGGCGAAGCTGAAGATTCGGGGTCTGTTGTCGCCCAAGAGGAACAGTGACGCCCTTCGGAAGGTGCCCCGCGTGACGGGTAGCAGCCATACGACATAGCGCGCCGCACCTTTCTGCAAGCTTTCAAACGCTATTGTTGCTTCGTCTCATTGTCTAGGGTATTTCGTCTGTGACAAATGTGACAATGCATGTATCTCAGCGGAAGATGAAGTCCTATCCGATGCTTTCCTGCTCGCCCTCATCCGCCAGATGTTTGCCGCTGAAATCCCCCTTGTTACGAATTGCGAACTAGAGAGAGTCCGGTTAATTCTGTGGCAGACGATTGGTATATGGTTGAAAGGCCCTTTGCTATGCGGACGTTGGATATCGAACAGTCACCAACATATCGAATCGGTATAGTCCTCTCATCTTGAGGGCGCACCGGGTTCGGGAGCATCTGAAGTGGTGAAAAGGTCGAAAGAAGCCCGCTGTCCCTATTGTGTCTTGGGCACGGGTTTTAGGGCGATGAAGGTTCTCTCCAACGGGCGGCAGATTTGCGAAAATTGCGGCCACATCGTTTTTCCAAACGACTTGGCTTTCAAGTGCCCGTGCCCGAAGTGTATAGAGTTCGATTTTTCTCCGAGGATTCGCCGCTTGCGGCAACGGTAGTTTGAAGACCGGGAATGGAGGTCGCGTTCGTATGCCAAAACGAACACTGCGCGTAGTGAATGCAGAGAATCCCTTGGTTTGTATTTGTGCGGCCTGCTCCGCGTCCTTCAAATCGTCGTCGCCCTCATCCGAGCAGGCTGAGCGGGAGGTTAAGGCTCAGTTCGAGGCGCACGAATGCGAACCGCAGGAACACAGCGATTCTTGCTAGCCTGCACATGCGACAATGAGAGAACAGATCGTAAGTACTAAAAATGTGGTTCCGAACAGACGAGAAGGGTGAGAAGGATAGTTATAATCTGCCCTTTCGCATGCCTATTACCCCTCAAGATCAGGCACGGAATAACTACATCCGGTCGATGGGTCTTCCTGGCAGCGTGACTGACGGCCGGCTCATCGGCGCCGAGCGGAACGATAACGGTCACGGGACCTCGGCCAACCTATCGGAAAGCGCAGTTCTATTGTTGACGCAACCTTGCTTGCCGCGCATTCCAAAGCGGAAAGTCTCTCTGCAGGGTGTGTTCGCAAAAAGGTAAATAAATGAAGATTTTCTAAAGATTCTTGCCCATGCGTTGTGACAGAACTTCTGCCTCTTGATTAGGAAAGCGAGACATCCATCTGTCTCAGATTGTTTTGTCGGCGGGAAACGCCAACTTCCCAAAAGCGGCCTTCTGGCCCGAAGTACTGTCCCATCTCGCCGCGACTTACTCCGTATCGATGCTGCTTCTTGCTTGCGATGATCAAAGCGAACGACTCGCGAGATCAACCGCCCAGCTCAGAGGTGACCGGATTACTTGGGTGTAGCCGCGATCCGCTCACCGATTCGTGCGCGTAAGGTCTAATAAAGTTCAAACAGTTCAATGGCGGGCGCTCCAGGATAACTTCCAAAAGGTTCGTCACATCAGGTTTGTGAGGACGCTTACACGTGATAAATTTTTGTCGATTGGCTCTTTTTCTCTTTGCGCTGCCCGGCGCGGTCGTGCTCGCACAGACTTCCGTATTTACTTCTCCTTTACCCACCGGCGTCCGCCTCGATGCGGTTGGTGATGCAGTCGAACTTGGCAGCATGCCGCTCAATGTAGTGCCTGCCCTTAGCGGTGACAAGGCTGTGGTGGTGCTCGGCGGCTGGCGCGAGCAAGGTATTCAGGTCGTCGATCTGAAGACCCGGCAGGTCACGCAGACGCTGTTGCAGGACGGCGCATTCTACGGCGCTGCCTTCTCGCTGGACGGCAGCACTCTCTACGTCTCCGGCGGCAACACAGATATGCTCTTCGTTTACTCCTGGAAAGATGACACGGCGACGCTCAGGAATAAATTGGAACTAGCCAAGGCGAAGACGGCCGACGGTAGGGGCACGAGCTATCCGGCTGGCGTCGCAGTCGCACCGAGTGGCAAGTTCGTTTACGTGGCTGAGAACGTCGGCAATCGCCTTGCAGTCGTAGATGTAGTGACGGGAGAGATCGTGCAGCGCTTTCCCACCGACCAATATCCCTACGGTGTCATTCTCGGCGGCGGCGACCATGTCTTCGTATCGGCCTGGGGCGGCAGCACTATCTCCGATTTTCGTGTTCTCCCTGACGGCAAGCTTGCCTATCTCGGGCGCATCGAAGTTGGCCGCCATCCCTCGGCATTGGTGGTCAGCGGCTCACGGCTTTATGTCGCACTTGCCGGTAGCGACCGGGTAGCAATCGTCGACGCCCGCTCTCGTAAAGTGACCGATTATTTTCACGACTCCGCCCCCGGCGCCCCGCCGGAAGGCAGCACGCCGAACGCACTTGCAATCAGCGCTGATCGCAAGCGGCTCTTCATCGCCGAAGCCGATAACAACGCCGTTGCCGTCTTTAATCTCGCCGACGGCAAGCTGCTCGGACGCATCCCGGCTGATTGGTACCCTACCGCGATTGCGGAAGTCGGTTCACAAATTCTGATCCTGTCGGGCAAGGGCCATGGCACACATGCCAACCCCGATGGGCCCGTGCCGCTCACGAACTGGCCAGATGGGAAACCACTGGCTTACGCGCTTGGTCAGTTGAATGGCAGTCTTCGGCTGATGCCGTCAAAGATGACACCGGCGCAACTGTTCGCCTTCACCAAGCGTGTGACCGCCGCAAACAACTGGCAGCAGACCCGCACGAGGCGGCGCTATCCTCCCTTCAAGCATGTCATCTACGTCATCAAAGAGAATCGCACTTACGATCAGGTGCTCGGTGACTTGAAGGATGGCGACGGAGAAGCCGGCCTCGTCTACTTTCCCGACATCATCACCACTCCGAACCATCACGCGCTGGCGCGGCGCTTCGGACTATTCGACCGCTTTTTTGTAAATGCCGAGGTCAGCTCGCAGGGCCACATCTGGTCCACTGCCGCATACGTGACCGACTATGGCGAGAAGATCGTACCTTCGGCATACGCGGGGAAACGCGGCGACATCGACGGTGAAGACAGCGACGAGCCGGAGCGTGGCTTCCTGTGGACGCTCGCGAAGCGATCTGGCATTAGCTTCCGCGACTACGGAGAAATGGTCAAAGGGAACCCCGGCTGGCCGGTTACACAACCCGACCTCGGGGCCGATGTGAGTCCCGATTACGTTCCCTTCGACCTGGTTACCCAAGATCAAAAGCGCGCCGACGTATGGATCGCTGAGTTCCAGCGCTTTGTGCGCGACGGAAACATGCCGCAGCTCGAGCTCATGTGGTTGCCGATGGACCACCTTACTGCGGCGCGTCCGGGTAAATGCACGCCCTATGCGTGCATGGCCGATAACGATCTCGCGCTCGGACGCATTGTGCAGGCGCTCTCGCGCAGCCCGTACTGGAAGGATACGGTGATCTTCGTGGTCGAAGATGATGCCCAGGCCGGACCCGATCACGTCGATTCTCACCGCGCACCGTTCTATGCGATCTCGGCCTATAGTCGGCCCGGTACGGTGCACCGCTTCGTTAACACGACGGATGTTATCGCCGCGATCGAAGACATCCTCGGAATGGGGCGACTCTCGAAGTTCGATTACTTCAGCCGCTCTCTGGCCGACGTCTTTGCCTTGACACCCGATCTAACACCCTTCGATGCGATTACACCCAAGCAGGATCTGAATGAGAAGAATCCGCAGAACACCGCGGCTGCACGCATGTCAGAAGGGTTGGACCTGAGCGCTCCCGATCGCGTGGACGACCAAGTGTACAACCGGATCCTTTGGCTGATGTTGAAGAACGACGCCCCCTATCCAACCGCACACAATTGGGCGCCCCTCCATGCGCTCGAAGCGAGCCGGTGATGAAAGATGTGGAGTGCATTGCTGATTAACCCCGGGCTTCTCGATTGGCTCAGGCCCTTGATACGCAGAACCTAATTCCTTCCGGCTGGTCCCGACAGACGCATTTATCGCCATTCAGCTTCAGCATCGAGGCCAACGGAGAAGCTCCGACGAACCCGGTGGCGAGCAGCCGGCGTGGCATTACACATTTTGACCGAGGTCAACGAGTGTAATCGCGATTTATCAACAACCCTCTTGAGACACCCGGCGTCTCTGAGCTTTCATTACTTGGCGTTTTTCTGACGGGCCCGAGCATATTCGGAGGTATATAGTGAATGGAAGCAGGAAGAGAATTCCGACTTATGACCATTCGCCGACTGCTGAAATCATCGGTGGCCTTCTCAGTGACGCTCTTGGGCCTCGCGCCGCTCTGTCTGGCGCAGAATACCTCTGGAAACCAGTCCTGGACCGCCAGCAGTCAGCAGGAGGATCCGAACGGAGCGATAAATCCTACCCGCACCAGAGAAACTCATACGGTAGTTGACGGTCGAGTCGTCGATCAGACGTTAGTCGAAAGCTTGGGTCCTGACGGGCAGTACGTGCTCTACTCAGACACGGAAAGGGAGTCTGGGCGCGTCGATAGTACGACCGTGCGCAACGTCGAGCGGTCGTTCGCACGAGGTCCGGATGGTGGGCGGACTCTGATTCAGGAGAGGCAACAAGAGTCGCGCAGCCTTGCTGGCGGTGAACAGAAAGTGGTTCGCACGATTTCCAATCCTGACGCCAACGGCGCACTGCAGCTAAGCCTAGCGCTCCTCTCCTTGCGATTGCGGTAAACATTACTGACGAACTTAGTGGCAAGCCAGGCAAAAACCAAACCAAAAGATGCCTCGATCGGAAGGCGATCGGTCGCGCCGTCAAACGCTGAAAACAAAAGTCGGCAGACCGCTTCGCCCATGCCAAGCGCCGCAAATAATACAGTTGTGCCGAACAGATAAACGATTAGGCCTCCATTGGCCAGCGCAGTGGGGAGGCAGGCTGTGCGACTTCAACGAACTCCATGAAAGTGAATTCTAAGCGAACCCGAAATCCACCTTCAGGATTGAGGGCGTGGGGCATTCGCGCCAACTCCGGAATGCTCGCCGCTGCGAGCTTGTTGAGAAACTCGTTCGCCAGTTCCACGAATCGCAAGCAATACGCCGGTATTCTTTCTCCGCGTCTTCCTGCTGCTGCTTCAAAACCACGGCACGATATAATGTCGCGCGATCGCCTGCGCCTCATGGAATGAGCCCCGGCGATACGATGGACCTAGCCCGACCGATATGCAAACCAGACGTTGACCGAGGGTGATTCCGCAAAGGCAAGGCGTGTTGGAACCGCAGTAATGGGAGTCACTCCGACTGGAAGTACGTCGGTTTCGAGGATCGCATTCAGCAATGACGACTTGCCGGAACTGACGCCACCAAACATGGCGATTTCGAAACTATTGTCCTCAAGTCGATCGAGAACCATCGACAAAGTGGACCGGAACTCCACTAAGCCGTGTTCAGTGATTACCGTTTCCAGCTTCCGGAGGAGGGACACTTCCTCCCCCGTTTGCTCCAACCCTCTCAAGCCGCTCCTGCAGGTTCTCCCGTGCCACGAAGTAGGTAATGATCCAGTTGTCTGACCAGACCTTGGAGTTCCCCGGCAATGCCGCTTAATTCGGCGGCGGCTTGCGGTGGGAGTTCGCCGTTCTTTACTTGAATCGGCTAAGCTAGCGTCGTCCGCTAAGTGTGAGGTGCTGTTCTTATTAATCGAAGCATTGTTCGGGACTTCATTCATCGAAGCTGAAGATCAGGTTGTCACTCGGTACTTTTTTCAACTAAAGCCTCCTAGCTACGAAAAAATCTCTTGTGCTATGTTCCCACAAACCTGTGTATACTTTCGGTCGTCGAGAACAACGTTCCTTTTGCACTAGGGCCCCTAACACAACAATCGAAATCCAGACGCTTATGCTGGCTCCCCAGCGGTATTGCATCTGCTTCGAACCGTTCAGCGTCTGAACCTTTATTCAGAGCTTTTCAAGGCTGCAGATATCAGTCTTGGTAAGGAGCCTTCCATGAAACGCGGAACTGCGAAAGTCTCTGGGGTGTTGCTGTCGTCGATGGTGCTTGCTTTTTCTCTGTCAAGTCTTGCTTCAGCCCAGGCTCCTCCACCTACACCGAATTCAGTACAGACGCGCATGAAGCTTCAGGACTTCGTCGCCGGGCCGGACGGAGCGAAGCGGCTCTCGAGCCTTAAAAAGGCAGTCGCCAAGATGAGGTCGCTGGACAACAGTCCCGCCGATTCGGTGGACTATCGCCGCAGCTGGGCCTATTGGGCCAACATTCACGGATACTACGGCCCGGACAGCCCCGAGGGTACCGTGGCGCAGCAGAGAACGAACCTGGCTGCCTACCTAAAGCAGTCGGGAAAAAGCCAAGCCTACATTGACGAAGCTTTGGCTTTTTACGACGGCATGAGCGACCAGAGTCTGCCGCCCGCGCAGCCGAATAGTCCGGCGTATGAGATTGCGCTCGCCGTCTGGGACACCTGCCAGCATTCCAATGCAGATCGTAACTCCACTTCGGATAACATCGGGCTCAACCAGGCCAACTTCTTCGGTTGGCATCGCATGTACCTCTACTACTTCGAGCGGGTTCTCCGCTGGGCTGCACAAGACGAAACGCTCACCCTGCCCTACTGGGACTACACCGATCCCGCACAGGAAGAGCTTCCGGATGAATTCCGGGACACAGCCTCTCCACTCTTCGACAAGAGGCGCGACGCCGAAATGAACAGTGGCAGCAAACAGCTTTCTTCCCTCAGGACCAATGTCGATCAGCTGCTCACCAACCCCAACTACCTTGCTTATGAGTTCAAGATCGAGCGCGGAATTCACGGCTATGTACACTGCACAGTTGGCTTGACCTGTCCCGTCGCCCATATGGGCGATGTGCCGGTTGCCGCTAACGATCCCATCTTCTACACCCACCACGCCAACATCGACCGCCTCTGGTCTTGCTGGCAGAAGCTGCATTCCATGCCCACCAATACACTCTGGCTGGCGCAGCAATTCATGTTCCCCGACGAAACAGGTGCTCTGCAAAAGCAGCCCGTCAGCAACTTTGTCGACACTCGGCTTCTCGGTTACCAGTACGATAACGAGTCCAGTTGTTTCCGCGTACGACCCACCGCTCTTCGCGTACAAGCTGCGCCGCAGCCGGAACAGGCGCCTATAACCTACCCTAGCCTGGTCGCAAAGTCGCCGGCAGTCGTCCTGAACCCAACCTCTACCTCAATCGATATCGTGATTCCGCGGGTCAAAGCCAATAGTCTTCTGGCCACCCCAGCGGAAGCTTCAGGTGGCGTCCAGCTTGTTCTTCGACACCTCACGGCGGAGCAGCCGCCGCTCTCGCTTCTCGACGTATATATCGAAAGGAAAGGTGCGCCGGCCACACGCCAGTACGTCGGAACCATCAACTGGTTTGGCGCGTTTGGCCACCATGGCATGAAGATGGCCTCGGACCAGAGCTACGATTTCGAAGTGACCCAGCAGTTGAAGGCACTTGGCCTAACGCCGACGTCGCCGAACGTCACCGTAACCCTGGCGGCCAGCGACGGTCGCGTTCCCACTGCGCACGGAGAGGCCACGCCACCTGCCGCCGCTTCGCTCAGCGAGGGGGCCAAGGTGCGGGTCGGTGCGGTCGAGTTGCGGCAAACAAAATAGCTCCTCCCATAACGACCGTCACATAGATTTTTTTCGGTCAGCCCGCACTCAGGAGATAGCAACGATGCACACCAGCACACCCGTTTTGAGTTTGGTCTCTCTCGCGTTATGCCTTCCACTCGCGGCTCAGTCGCCGCAACCGTTCCTCTTCCCGCCGAGACTACAGGCAGCTCCTCCAGCCGGCGCGATTAGACTGTTGGCGGCCAAGATCTCCGCTGCTGGCTGCGACCCGGCAGGCGACATCAGCCAGGCCGGCAACGTCGTCACCGTGGATCTAGTGGTTCGCGAAGACACCAACGCCATCTCCAATCCCTCAACCGGCGCCATGGATCAGGTTCGCCTGCGCTCCTACGGAGGCTGTCTCTCAGGCCCGCAGCTGGAGATGCATCCGGGCACGACGCTGCGGGTGCACCTTACCAACAACCTTGAAAAAGCGGACCCGACGTGCCCGGCTGGCCAGGACCCTCCGGATGGCTCTGCCGGCTGTTTCAATACCATCAACATGCATTTCCACGGGCTGCACGTCTCACCCGCCGGCAACAGCGACAACGTCCTGCTTAACATCGCCCCGCAGACCCAGTTCGACTTTGAGATCAACATTCCCGGCGATCACCCCGCCGGCACCTTCTGGTACCACGCTCATCGCCACGGATCGACCGCCACGCAGGTAGCCAGCGGGGCCTCCGGCGCTCTCATTATTCGCGGTGACCGCCATTACACAGGTAGCACGCCCGGCGATATCGACACCATCCTCCATGATGCCAGCAACAAAAATTTCCCCGAGCAGGTCTTTCTTTTCCAGCAGATTCCCTACGCCTGCTTTACCGACGACAAATTGACGAAAATCATCACGAATGCGGACGGAACCTGGTCCTGTCCCTCGGGCAAGATCGGTATTGTCGAAAACTTCGGACTTCAACTTTCCTCCCCCACGGTCTGGGACACGAGCGGCCGCTTTACCAGCATCAACGGAGCCGTTCAGCCAGTACTGACCGGCGTGCAAGCGGGGGTGATCCAGCACTGGCGTATGATCCACGGCGGCATTCACGATACTGTCAACCTGCAAATCGTTCCGATGGTCGCAAGCAAGGACCCGAAAGCTAGCAGGGCGTTCGAAGGAGTCGTTCCCGGAACTCCCGTGGAACAGGCGAAGATCATCGCGGAGATCTGTCCCAGCACCAGCCAGCCGGACAATCCCGTTCCGTTGGTTCCGCAGTTTGAGATCGCCGCCGACGGCCTCACCCGTACGCACGTTCACCCCATTGGCATCAAAGACGGCGTCATCCAGACCAGCGTCAGCGGCGGCATCGGTACCAATTTTATGCAGCCCGGATATCGCAGCGATATCCTGCTCGTCTTCCCGCGTGAAGGTACTTACTGCGTCCTCAATCAGGCGGCAACACCGGCCGAAAGAGAGAGCGCTGGCAAAGGAGGTCAGGGGACCAACGAGACGCAACTCCTCGCAACCGTCGTCGTCAAGGGCGGCAAAGCCATCACTGTCGACCCGGAAACTTACGTCATGCAGGCCCTCTACGACGGCAACAAGAACGACAAGTCTCTTCCTCCCGCCGCTCTTGCCGGGCTCAAGAAGGGAGACATCGCGCCCTGGCGCGGCATGATGGACCTGAAGGACGAGATCGTAAATCCCGACATCCAGCACGCTGATTTCTTCATCGGGACCTTGCCCTTCCCCACCCTATTTCCTCCCAACAGCCCGCCCTTCTCCCAAAACGATCCGCCGCTCGGACCCTGGTCGGCTTTCGGCTTCTACATCAACAAGAAAGTCTACGATCCAGAGCGCATCGACTTTACCCGGCAAGTTGGAACCACCGACGACTGGGTTCTCACGTCAAAGGGCGAACCCCACATCTTTCATATTCACGTCAATCCCTTTGAGGTCATGGACGTGCAGCACGCCGGCAAGACCATCTTCGGCCCCAAAGGCGAGTGCCTTGAACCGCCCGACTCTCTCGGTCTTCAGAACCAATATTGCGGCATGTGGCACACCTTCAAAGACACTGTCTTCGTTCAGAACGACTACCAGGTTATGATCCGCACAAAATATGATCGCTACATTGGAGAGTTCGTCATCCACTGCCACATCCTGGATCACGAGGACAGCGGCATGATGACCAACGTCCAGATCGTCCCGGATCTGGGCGCGCCCGGCAACGGCATTGGCATGCCCGGCATGCACAGACGCGCTCCATGATGATCAACAACCCGACACCCAAAGAATAGGAGCTATCCCATGAGCAATCCTTTTGGGGGCATCTGGACTTACCGCAGCTTCCTAAATAACCCCGTCCCCCTAGGCGACGACCCCAAGAAACTCGAAGCCCTGCTCTTGAGGGTGTGTGGACCGTCAAGGATTCGCCGCCGACCGTTTTCGAAGGGGAACTGAGCTTCGGTCCGGGCAATGTCATGGACTTGAAGGGCGCTCTGATACCGGCGCATGACGGAGTCGCAGCGCACGCAACACATCGGCAAGGGGCGGCCAGGAACATCAACCGAACACCTTTTCTACGACTATGACGGCTCTCTGACGGAACCCTGGCCTGACGGAGTCAACCAAGTGCCGGCAATCACTGGGTCAGTCATACGGGTGAAACCGCACGATGGAAAACCTGCCGGATTAGTGGCTTCCTTCATCGCGGTCAAAGCAAGCTAGCCAAAGTCTCACGCAACAGTTGGCTTAACCGGGAACTGGTTTAAGGAGGACAGATGATACTCGGCATTCCTGTCTACGAAGGTGTCGACCTTCTCGATGTTGCAGGACCCTATGAAATGTTCAGATGGGTCGAGACCACTCCTCGCTCCGGATACCCGCGCAACCTGACGAATTTTTCGACGGCATGTGGGTGAGCAGGAAATTGTCTATACTCGCAAGCACGGATGAAATGTCAAATCACCCGCTCTCTAACTCCGCAATTTGCGTGCGAATGCTTACGGCCTTTGTCGCGATGTCCTGCAGCTCGCGGCCTGCCCTCTGCGCTGCGCTGCGACGCTCCTTCTCCAGATGAGGAAGCATGTCGCGCCGAACAGACGAACATACTCCGGTGTGCTATCGGGAAGCTCTTGGCAGTCGAGCGGAGAGCGGTCGAGCTGCACTATTTTTGGAGATCGGTCAATTACAGAAACCGCGTCTGTACTCGGCGTTAGCAGATTTGAAGCACAAAACGTCCTCTGCCGAGCTCGGAAGAAGCTCTTTGTTGTCTTGGCCCCGAAGCTCGTCACGACACGGTCACGCCGCCCAAAGGTTTCGGTCGTGTAACAGCGAGCGCAGGCGTGAAACTTTCCGAGGGCGCAAATTATCGGTGAATCATCGCCTAACCGGAGTTTATTTCGGGCGAGAAGTCGGCTTATACGACTCGTCAAGACCGTCGGGATAGCTTCTTCCCAGTGTGTGACGTGCCTCCTCTTTGTTCATGGTTCTACTTTAGAGAGTTGGTTTCCGCATCATCCCACGATGACGCCCTTAAGTTCCTTTTGAAGCAACTCCCTGAGCTTAGCCTTACCCCAGGTTGAGATGATAGTGTCGACCGCCGATCTGGCAGCCCAGTTCTCAAATCCAGTTCCGATAGCGCTCTCCAGCAGAGGCTTCGTCACCGCGTGGAGCCGGTCCACAATCCAGTTGAGGATGTGGCCGACCCGGCTGGAAGTGATCGTCGCGCGTGCCGGCGCCGGAACCTCGGCGACAGCTGTTCCGCAAACTGGGACGATGGGAATGTAGCCCGTGTGCCCCGGGTCGAATGCCGCAGTCACCGCCGCCCGCTCTGCTGCACCGAGCTTGTCGAGCCCGCCGGCAATGATGGGATTCGTCGTCGCCAGACGGAAATGGTCCTTCAGGAACTTCTGGCAATTCCGCCGGCCGAGCTGGTAATCATGGGCGCGAAAGCCCCGCTCGAAGAAGCCGCCGAAGGCGCCGAGCAGAGCGCATTGCAGCGCGTCATCGTTAGGATTGTCGGTGTCTGAGGGAGCCAGAACGAAGCGGCTGTAGGACATTCCACTCATCACTGCGGCCAGCGTTTCGCCCTGAAAGCGCGATTGCGAAATCAGCACCGAGATGAGATTAGGCAGCATACCGAACACCGAACCGTTCTGGTCGAAATTGTAGTTTGGATTGTAGAGATCCTCCGCAGGAAAGGGCGCGACCGTAAGGACCGCGCAGTTGGCATTGTCGGCGTCCGGAGGGTTACGCAGCTCACCGGTTTTTGGATCTCGCCGGGCCTGCGGGTTATGGATGGCGAGGAAATCGTGTGCCAGTTGGAACGGGTCGTTATCGGTGACGCCCCCGTCGACATTGAGCGTCGTAAAGGTCTCGTTCTTTGTGAGCGACCAGTGCGGCGGAGCCGGGACAGTCACGTCGCTCGAGATCGGTTGCCACGGCGAGTCATAATAGTCCCCCGCACTCCGCTCCAGTTTGCGTGGAGCGAGGAAGAGCGGAAAGGCTCCGGTCGCCTTGGCCGCTTCTTTGAGCAGTGGCCACGCGCCCGCGTTCGATCCAACGTTCGGGAGCGGGAGCGGTTTGGCGGAACCGGACAGCGGCAAGTCCGCGCCGCGCACCGTCTCGAACTGGAGTCGGTCGGCGTAGTAGGCGATGTCTTCCTCGGCCGATCCAGTGGCCTCGCCGTTTAGCGAGAAAGGCACGCCGCGCACGTTGGTCAGGGTGAGAAACAGCGTAAGCGCGTCCGACAGATAAGGCCGCCGCGCCGGGTCAGCCACCGGGGCAAGCGCGTAGTCGGCAATCTGATCAATGATGTTCGAGTCCAACAAGGACACAACCGGACTTCCATCCTGCAAATCGGTCACTCCCAGAAGAGGCTCGATGTCGATCCTGTTGACCCAGCTCTCATAAAACCTGTTCGTCGTGTCTCGAACGGAGGGGTCAGCCGGATCTTGAATGTGCTTGAATGGACCTTGCAGCATGACTGCCGAGATAGCCGCGCACATTCCCCCCGCGGACGCCCCGCTGAAGACATCGATACAGAGGTCGTGGAGCGGGACGGTTGGATTCGGCGTGGCCTTCGCGGCATACCATTGTTCCAGGGCTTCGGTGAGGAAATCGAGTACCCCGGCGGTGTAGGCTCCAGCGGAGACAGCACCTGCCATGTTGATTCCGAGGTGAAAAACTCCATCGTTATTCCACTTCGTAGACATGCGATCTCCTTGGTCTTTATGACGGATTTACTTATCTGAACGAATTATGGACTCGGCCCAGCCTGCTGCCAGTCTATCGCTTTTCGGTGGCTCCTCTTGTTCAAACTCCCCGGAAGTCGTCTTGTAGGAAATTAACGCTTTCGACGACAAAACAACCTGACAGCGTGCTCATGCAATTCTCTGGAGGAGACGTGTATGTTGCAGAATTGGCTGGATGTTGCGCACACCTCGGCTCTTAGGCGACCAGGCAAAAGGTACCGAAGGTTCGAATCTCAAGCTCTCCGCCACGCAGTCTGGACTGCAGAGAATTCTGGCCCTCCATTTCTGCAAAATACACGAATAATGCGCGTTTTTTGCGATTTCTACTCGATAAACTGGACCGGAGAGAACGGACTGCGGCGGCAGCGGATGGCATTAATCCAGCCTTTTTCTCTGAAGCGGCGATAAGCGGTCCGACTTGCAACAAGTCCTGAAGCGAACACATTCGGCGATCAGAAAACGAATGGCTTGCGAAACTGGACTTGACTTTACCTCTGCGGGATCACCTTTACGTGAAGGAGGGCCGCCGCAATTCCTGGGGCAAAACCGACGGCGAATCTGTTCAGCGGAACGGAAAGTCCACCACCGAGCGACTTGATGCCAGACCAAAATGAAGCAGCGTGAAAACCGCGTGATTTGGAACAGTCGGTCGAAAACGGCAGCAGTGTCTGGTCAAAGCAGTGGTTTCGCGGCAGTTAATCAACCATGGTGCTTGAACAATCTTCGATGGCCTTGAAGCAAAGTGGAACTCCTTCCATGGCGGCAACGCGCCGCCCACGCAAGAATCGGTAGAGGAGTAACGAATGCGCAGGCCAAAGGCGCTCTCCTCGCATCTTCACGCCGTTCATTCCTCATCTCAGACATTGAACATTACTTCGTCGGTCTGTTCAGGGTATATTTTCGGCATACCAGGGTCATGTCACTTGCTTGGCCGGGGATCAGATCTGAGGGTCGGTGCTGGGCAGTCGGCAAGCCGGCCGATTGGTCGCTGATCCAGAATGAAACTGCGGGAGGGGCATGAAGCGTGAATTCCAGGTCCGCGCCTTGGGTGCCCATGCCGTAGAGAAGAATAGGCCCGCTCGAATTCGTCGGAAGACTCATGCTCCGTCCGGAAACCCTCAGAGCACTGATTTTTACGCTCGGATCGAATCTCAGGGTAATGAGGTTTGCTTCTCTCTGCGACCTCACCTTCATACGGATGTTGCGAAGGCCTCCGTTTTGTTCGTCCGCATTGATTTCACTGATCGGCGGAAGCAACTCGACTACAGGAGCCACTCCGGACAGGACCAGCCGCGGCGAACCCGTCAAGTAGTCCGGGTTCGACTGGGGATTGGCGTTACCGGAAATGAACTGCGCCGTGTAGCTGTCGACAGCATTGTCATAGCTGACCCAAACTGCGGCGTGGTCGCCGGCATTCAAACTGTAAACAAGAGTGTCCCGCCGCGGATGTTGAGCGCTCGAATGCGATTGCAGTATGCCAGCCCCAAGGCAGACCGCTGCCGCTGCGAGCATTGGCACGGCAATTCTGCGCGCGGAATCCTGAGGGACAGCCACATTCATCAGGGGAATGCAGATGACAAAGAAAAGACCGAGGAGCAGGCCCACAGCGGCGATGCTCAACACGTTTAGCGTAAGAAAAATGTACAGTAGATCGGCGATAGGAGCGAAAAGCAGAATGGTCATGACCGCGCCGGCCAGCGTACCGAGCAGCCAGGCGCGCGAGGATTTCGTGCCCGCCAGCCCGATCGTCACCAATCCCAGTATTGTCAACAACAGAGGCCAAAACAGCAAAAAACTTCCCGCCGGAAGAAGCAGGGCAACGATCCAGCTAAGGATACACACCAGCACTAGCCCGCCCAAAGACAGCTCCTGAAGACTGAAATAGGCCCGGAGCTTTTCGAGCAGCCCTCCTCCCAGAACCACCCCCAGCAGAATCAAACTAATCAGAAGAAGAGAATTCGCGGGTGTGTCTCCCAGAAGCATGTTTCTGCGGAGGAGCCACAGCACCAGCCAGCCCGTCGCGCTCATGCCGATGGGAAGAACAAGAAGTATAGACAAACAGGCAGGCACTGCGGCCGCCAGACGCGCGATCCTTATTTCCCGGCGCCGCAGGCTGAAGGCAATGGCCACGGCGAGTAAAATCGAGACAGCAAACTCTCCCCTCATAACCCACCGTTCGCCGTAGGCGATCAGGTTTGCCCCGAACCAGTCAAAAAAGATCGCATCACCCCTTTTCTCTCTGAATCGGCTCAAGTTCAGCTCACCAAAATCCCGTACCAGCGTCAGAGCATATGAACCCTGGTGTTGGAGGGATTTAGTATCGAGGTTGTCCGCGGTGTCCAGCAAGGAATGATAGGCTTCGAGACGCCCGCCGAAGGCGAAATTGAGTCCGGGAACGCCTGCAGGACGAAGCACAGTGAAATCCGTGTCATTGGGCAACAATTTGTACAACGCATAGAACAGGGATGAACCGATAGGATAAGGAGCTACATGTCGTACTTCGTTGATCAGGGAAGCATTGTTCCCGCTGGTCTCAAAAAGCAATGAAGGGCCGCGGTCGCCGCGCGCTTCAAAATTCATCGCCAAGCCAACGTCCTTTATCCATGGGTCAGAAGCAACAAAGGCTTCGGCTCCAAGAAGTCCGGCTTCTTCGCCATCGGTAAAGAGCACGATCACGTCGTTTCTGAGAGGCGCTCCGGTCTTTAGTGCGCGTAGCGCTTCCAGCAGGGTTGCCACTCCACAGGCGTCGTCCGCCGCGCCCGGACCGCTGGGGACGGAATCATAATGGGCCATCAACAGGATGGCTCCCGAGCTCGCAACTCCGGGCAGGCGCGCGACAATGTCGTGCGTCCTTCCGGCAACAAGAGCTCCGGACCGAGACCGGGTGTTGACGCCGATTGCCGTTACTACCTGCGGGTTCATTCCCAACCCGGAGAGCTGCGCGATGAGATAATCCCTCGCTGCGGCGTTGGCCTCGGATCCAATGGGATGCGGGACACGGGCAATCGCGCGAACATGGATCAGGGCGCGCTCCGCGGAAAATTCATTTTCAGGCGAGGCCGCCGGCATCGCATCGGGCGGTTTCAGTTCCGATATGGCCATCGCCGCGAGCAGGAAGACAAAGCACCAGGCGAAGAATGCTGGCGACCACACAGCCTTCTGCTGGCTGAGGCTGGGTCGCGAACTCATCGGGGCAGTATACATAAAAGAAAAAACGTAACTTAGTTGGATATGCTGCCAATACCACCGCCGCGCCCTCGGCCTTCGCTTGCTTCAGGATAGGGACGTCCGGTTCAGCATTTTCCCAGAGCGTGAAGAAATCCTTGTAAGCCGCGAGTGCGACACGGGCCGCATCGGAATCGAGCAGCACATCGAGGTGGTATCCATGGAAACCCCGAACAAAGCCAATCCTAAACAAACTTCAGGCGAGGCAGAAGCGGATATCGAAAGTGCCCACCAGATTCTAAAAGCGCTACAAGAGAAGATCGGAGAGCATCCCGAAATCGGGGCAGCGATTACGAAGCTAGAGATGGCACTGAACGATCTAGCGGTTCAGACGGGCGGAGCGTTGTAGCGGCGAGCATGTGATCGCGAGCCTTATCAAAGAACCTCTTTTAACGCTGATCGGTCGCACGCCAGCGCCTAACCAGATGTTGTGCGGCGCTTTCCCACTCAGGGAATTGAAATTGGAAACCAGCTTCGACAAGACGACCGGGGATAACGCGGCGGCTCTTGAGCACCAGTTCCGTTTCGGACCGCAGAAAAAAGGTACCTATCTCCAGCATCCAGCTTGCAGCAGGCAGCCCGATGCGTGATCCCCATGCTTCTCGCAGAGCCTTCATGAATTCCCGGTTCCGCAAAGGATTTGGCGATGCAATATTGACCACGCCATCAATCTCATCTCGGGCGATCAGGTAATCGATGCTACCCAAGAAATCGGCATCGTGAATCCAAGAAACAAATTGCATACCGCTGGCTGAGGTTCCTCCGAGACCAAACCGAACCAGACGAAGCAATTTATCGAATATCCCCCCGCGATCTGGACTCATGACCACGGCGCTGCGAAGTGCGATCTTGCGAGTATTGGGTGTGACAGGGTCGAAGAAAGTCGTCTCCCAGCTAGTGGCGACATCAATACTGAAACGCCATTTGGCAGGCGCATTCGGTTCGTTGCCACCAATCTCCCCCGTCTGCTCGTCCATCGGTCGGTCAAGAGCATGACGGTAAATCGTCGCGGTACTTGCGTTCATCCACAAGCGGGGCGGATGAAGGGAGTGACCAATCGCTTGACCTAGCAAGTGAGTCGTCTGAATCCGGGATTCTTTGATTGCTCTGCGGTTTGCCGGAGTGTATCGGCAATCTACGCTTCTGCCCGCGAGGTTAATGAGTACATCAGCATTCTCCAATTCGGATGTCCAGTTACCCAGAGTTGCTCCATCCCAATTGACGACGCGCCACGGGGCTAATGTGACCCTGCGAGCGAGGACGACGACATCATGTCCCTGAGCGTGAAAATGTCGGGCGAGAATGTTGCCGACCTGTCCGTTGCCACCGGGAAGAACGATACGGAGATGGGTTCTCATGCCTGCGGACTCTACAGGGAGATGATATTCCACGCTTCATTTTGCGAAAGCAACCGGATATTCCGTGACTCGAATCGACAACTGCAGCGGCAACGAAGGCGTTAGCGACGGTACGATGCCCCAGGGGGGAAGGCGGATACACCGCCATCAGCCAGGACATGATCGTAGGCTGCATCAGGAGACACAGATAACTTCGGCTTCGCATTTCAGAATCTGGCCACTGGCTGCGCCCGTCCATGCTCACAAAGCGAATGATTTTACAAGCTCTGAAAGAACGGTAATGGAAACCTGAACTCAGCTGCATCGAGTATCAGCTCACTGAGGATGAATCCCTCCAGTCATACTGACCTACCATCAATTGCGGCCGAAGGGGGCCTCCATGGTCCAGTGGAAACCTCTTGAGACCAGCGGAAACTTATTCCGGTCGGTCAACTGAAGCTCCATATGAACCTGATGATTGTCCATCCGGCCATCCAGGATGAGCTGATCCCCGGCAGGCCGCTGGAAGGTGAAGCTCGCCGTCCAGTTCTTGTCGTCACTCTTCGTGAGGGCGAGAGTTCTGTCCGGGAGATTGACGGAGGCGCCATAAGGAGCGATCGAATCGTCCAGACGCTGAAATGCCATACACACGGACGCTTGTGTATGTATCACTTGTGTGTACAGCGCAGCACAGTTCCGGCTGGGGAAATCGAAGATGGCGCGCCGCCAACGGGTGGAGTCGGTGAGCAGCGGCGGGCGTGGTTGTTCGTCGATTGACATCTGGCGCACCTCCCAGATGCCATAGAGCGGCGGGAGCGGTCTGCCCCCGCCATGGGTATTCCAGTAACCCCAGCATTGGTGGCAGTACAAGCCCACGAGCCACAGACCCAATATGAGTTGCACGGCAAGTGCGATCCGGTTGGCCCGGACGCCACGGAAGAGTTGCGCTTGCGTGGAAGGCGCGGTGGCCCGGTTCAGCAACAGGAATCTGACTAGGCGTGGAACGTCGGGGGCCAGGAGAAAGCAGGAGAGCAGGATGAGGTGGAAGGCATGCAGCTTTGCCGGCACATCGTACGTCATGTTCAGCGTAAACACCTGGATCATGGCGGCGAGGCTGATCAGGGCGCCCAAGGTGGCCGTGCGAGGGACGATCAGCAGCAATCCGCCTGCGACTTCGGCGCAGCCGGTGAAGATTTCATAAGCCGGGGCCGAGCCCATGGAGTTCCAGAGCATCCCCATGGGAGAGAACGTGCCGAAAGGCTGCAGCAGCCTGGTCAACGAAGGATGCTGCATCTGCAGCACGAAAACTTTCACAAAACCGTAGGCAATCATCTGTCCGGCAAGCGCGAAGCGAAGGAAAAGCCGAAACCACTTATGCATCTCAGCGTAATTCTCCCGGCTGCGGTCGAGAAGTGACCAGACGACGGTCGCGGCAGTGGCAATCACTAGCAGGCAGAAGGCCGTGGCCCAAGCGAACATGTCGTCGCTGGTGGCGCTGTTGCCGCCCCAGAAGACGGACAGGGGCGCATTCACGTGGAGAATATGGGCGGCGGTCCAAAAGATCACGGGGCGCAGCGGCCAGAGAGTGGCCGGATCGGGCAAGGTGGCTCCCTCGTTAGCGGTGAACAGGCTGGTGATGACTTGCGTGGCAAGACAATACAGCCCCAAATATACCATCCAGAATCGAAAGGCAATCCGCAGGGCCGGGTTCCACCTCGGAATGTTGGGCTGGGGCTGGATCGGTTCGGTCTGAAGCTGTGGGATCGTCTGAAGCTGTGCGTTCATTCGAGACCTCCGTCAGAAAGTGGCTGAGAATAGGCCATTCACTATCACTGCGATGGAAGAGGCTCCAAGTTGTAACAATCCTCGCAGTTGCATCGTTGGGGAAAATGTTTATTCCAATCACGGCTGCGGAAGCAATTTAAACTCCTGGATCCAGTGGAAACCTCTTGAGACCAGCAGAAAACTATTCCGGTCGATCAACTGAAGCTCCATATGAACCTGATGATTGTCCATCCGGCCATCAAGGATAAGCTGATCCCCGGCAGGCCGCTGGAAGGTGAAGCTCGCCGTCCAGTTCTTGTCGCCCTTCTTCGTGAGGGCGAGAGTTCTGTCCGGGAGACTGACGGAGGCGCCATACGGAGCGAACGAATCGTCCAGACGCTGAAAGGCCATCCGGTCGGGGAAATCGAAGATGGCGCGCCGCCAACGGGTGGAGTCGGTGAGCAGCGGCGGGCGTGGTTGATCGTCGATCGACATCTGGCGCACCTCCCAGATGCCATAGAGCGCCGGGAGCGATCTGCCCCCGCCCAGGGTATTCCAGATACCCCAGCAGTAGTGGCAGTACATGCCTACGAGCCATAGACCCAATATGATTTGCGCGGCAAGTGCGATCCGGTTGGCCCGGACGCCACGGAAGAGTTGCGCTTCGGTGGAAAGCGACGTGGTCCGACGCAGCAAAAAGAATCTGACTAGGCGTGGAACGTCGGGGGCCAGGAGAAAGCAGGAGAGCAGGATGAGGTGGACGGCAAATAGCTTTGCTGTCACATCGTAAGTCATGGCCAGCATAAACACCTGGATCATGTCGGCGAGGCTGATCACTGCGCCCAAGGTGGCCGTGCGAGGGACGATCAGCAGCAATCCGGCTGCGATCATGGCGCAGCCGGTGAAGATTTCATAAGCCGGGGCCGAGCCTATGAAGTTCACGAGAACCCCGTAGGGGGAGAGCGTGCCGAAAGGCTGCAGCAACCTGGTCAATGAGGGATAACGCATCTGCAGCAGGAAAACTTTCACCACACCGTAGCTAATCATCCGTCCGGCAAGCGCGAAGCGAACGAAAAGCCGAAACCACTTATGCAGCTCAGTGTAATTCTCCCGGCTGCGGTCGAGAAGTGACCAGACAACGGTCGCGGCAGTGGCAATCACTAGCAGGCAGAAGGCCGTGACCCAACCGAACATGCAGTCGCCGCCGCCGCTGTTGTCGCCGAAGGACAGGGGCGCATTCACGTGGAAAATATGGGCGGCGGTCCAGAAGATCACGGGGCGCAGCGGCCACACAGTGGCCGGATCGGGAAGCGCGGCTGTAGGTCCCCCGGTAACGGTGAACAGACCGGGGAGGATTTCCGTGGCTAGACAATACAGCCCCAAATATACCATCCAGAATCGAAAGGCAATCCGGAGGGCCAGGTTCCACCTCGGAATGTTGGGCTGGGCCTGGGCTTGGATCGGTTCGGTCTGGGGCTGGATTGGTTCGGTCTGAAGCTGTGGACTCATTCGAGACCTCCGTCAGAAAGCGGCTGAGAATCGGCCATTAACTATCACTGCAATGGAAGAGGCTCCAAGTAAAATTCAATTTCGCCAGGACGCTTGGATAGATGGAATTTGACCTTACTCACAATCAACGCCTATGTCGGGTATGCGCAGACGATTGGCACGGCTAAGAATCCCGCCTACAACAAGATTGCAATCGGTGTCAGTTGCATGGAACCCTCCAGCCATTTACTACACGCCTCTCAACGACGTGATTTCTCTCCGCAAATACGAACCGTCACAGAGTTGGGGCTGCATCGCTTCGGTCTGGGGCAAAGCGGCCGAGGGGGGCGTCCTGGATCCAGTGGAAACCTCTTGAGACCAGCAGAAACTGATTCCGGTCGGTCAGCTGAAGCTCCATATGAACCTGATGATTGTCCATCCGGCCATCCAGGATAAGCTGATCCCCGGCAGGCCGCTGGAAGGTGAAGCTCGCCGTCCAGTTCTTGTCGCCCCTCTTCGTGAGGGCGAGAGTTCTGTCCGGGAGATTGACGGAGGCGCCATAAGGAGCGAATGAATCGTCCGTGCGCTGAAAGGCCATCCGGTTGGGGGAATCGAAGATGGCGCGGCGCCAACGGGCGGAGTCGGTGAGCAGCGGCGGGCGTGGTTGTTCGTCGATCGACATCTGGCGCACCTCCCAGATGCCATAGAGCGGCGGGAGCGGTCTGCCCCCGCCCCGGGTACTCCAGATACCCCAGCAATGGTGGCAGTACAAGCCTACGAGCCACAGACCCAATATCATTTGCGCGGCAAGTGCGATCCGGTTGGCCCGGACGCCACGGAAGAGTTGCGGTTTCGTGGAAAGCGCTGTAGCCCGGTTCAGGAACATGAACCTGACCAGGCGTGGAACGTCGGGGGCTAGGAGAAAGCAGGAGAGCAGGATGAGGTGGAAGGCAAACAGCTTAACCGGCACATCGTACGTCATGTTCAGCATAAACACCTGGGTCATGGCAGCGAGGCTGATCAGGGCACCGAAGGTGGCCGTGCGAGGGACGATCAGCAGCAATCCACCTGCGAGTTCGGCGCAGCCGGTGAAGATTTGATAAGCCGGGGCCGAGCCCATAGAGGTCCAGAGAACCCCCATGGGAGAGAACGTGCCAAAAGACTGCAGCAGCCTGGTCAATGAGGGATACGGCATCTGTATCGGGATGACTTTCCCAAAACCGTAGCCAATCATCTGTCCGGCAAGCGCGAAGCGAAGGAAAAGCCGAAACCACTTATGCAGTCCGGCGTAATTCTCCCGGCTGCGGTCGAGAAGTGACCAGACGACGGTCGCGGCAGTGGCAATCACTAGCAGGCAGAAGGTCATGACCCAACCGAACATGCAGTCGCTGGTGGCGCTGTTGCCGCCCCAGAAGAAGGACAGGGGCGCATTCACGTGGAAAATATGGGCGGCGGTCCAAAAGATCACGGGGCGCAGCGGCCAGAGAGTGGCCGGATCGGCTCCCCCGGAAGCGGTGAACAGGCTGGTGATGATTTGCGTGGCAAGACAATACAGCCCCAGATATATCATCCAGAATCGAAAGGCAATCCGGAGGGCCAAGTTCCACCTCGGAATGTTGGGCTGGGGCTGGATCGGTTCGGTCTTCGGTTCGGTCTGAAGCTGTGGACTCATTCGAGACCTCCGTCAGAAAGCGGCTGAGAATAGGCCATTAACTATCACTGCGATGGCATGAGGCTCCAAGTTGTAACAAACCTCGCAGTTTCACAGCACATTATGAACCTCTGTTGTGGATTTAAAGGACTCTTGGGTGATTTTACAGAAACCGAACAAAAACCAAGATAAGCAACCAAAGTATAGAGGCGCGTTCCCGCTAAGTTAAAGATGGCATTAAGATTTTCTGCCATTGATGGACCGGCCGTAAACCGGTGAGTTCATGCCTCGCGAAGGGCAATCATTGGGTCCACCTTGGTGGCGCGCCGGGCTGGAAGGTAGCTGGCCAGCACCGCCACTGCAAGTAAAAGCAGAGGCACGATCACAAACACAGCCGGATCATGCGGGCGCACCCCGTAAAGCAAACTGGCCATCAACGACGCGGTGGATGCAGAGAGGACCATGCCGGCCACGATTCCGAGGCCAGCCAGCACCATACCCTTTTGCAAGAACAGCTTCAAGACTCCGTCTCGCCCGGCTCCCAGGGCCATGCGAATACCGATCTCGCGCGATCTTTGGCTGACCATGTAGGCCAGCAAGCCATAAATTCCGATGGAGGCCAGAAGCGCCGCCAGTCCGGCGAATCCGCTCACCAGGTCGGCAGAGAAACGGCGTGAAGCCAGTGACCGATCAAGGATGTCATTCATAGAGACAACATTGAATACGGGTAAGCCGGGATCAATGCTCTGGATCTCATGCCGAATCTGTGGTTCGAGCAGGGTCGCGCGCAGAGACGTCCGCAACACCACGCTCACTTGCTTGCTGGGGTCTTGATAGACCGAAACGTAGATGTGGGGAACGCCATCGATGTCGAGACCGTCATTCTTGATATCCTTAATAATACCCACGACGGTCGTCCATGGCTTGGTAGGGTCTTTTCCGAACCGCACTTGGCGGCCCAATGGATCGCGGGTTGGCCAATACTTACGAGCGGTGCTTTCATCAATGATGGCCACCGGCTGTTTGCCGTCTTCATCGCCCTCGGTGAATGAGCGACCGCGTAGGAGCGTCGCCTGCAACACCTTAAAATAATCGGGGCTTATCCGAATTCTCTCGGCGCGCAGATCCTGCGAGGACTCGACCGGTCTATCTTCAATCGCAAAGCCTTCAACCGCTAAGCCACCGACCGCGTTGGGGTTGCTATTGGTGGTCGGTAGAGATGAGGTGATTGCGGCGAGTTCTACTCCCGGAATTGCCTTCATGCGCCGCAGCAACTCACGATCAAAGGTGGCCTTACCAGGAATACCGAGATACGGATCCATCTTCGGATCGTTGGAAACTCCTAGCCACGTGTTTGCCGTGACCACTTGAGTTGGATTAAAGCCTGGATTTTCCTGCAACAGATCCCGCAGCGTACGCAGCAGCAAGCCGGCTCCCACCATCAGTATGACGGCAAATGCCAGTTCCGAGACGATTAGAACATCCCGCAATCGGCCGGTCGTAGT
>Ga0302310_10000842_pt1 | contig 27331 bp, 19 predicted proteins | sample III_Palsa_N1_2_FD_200451 | JGI IMG/M metagenome (GOLD analysis project Ga0302310, IMG submission 200451) | Peat permafrost microbial communities from Stordalen Mire near Abisko, Sweden - III_Palsa_N1_2 | ecosystem: Environmental > Terrestrial > Soil > Palsa > Peat permafrost | place: Sweden...
CCTCGGAAGTTTGACAATGACATCAGGCACATCCGGCATTTTACACGACTGTTCTTAAGGTACGTTCGCTGCCCGGTTGAGGATCGCATTGTCTCGATCGAGAGAGCGAATTGAGGTCGAAATAGACGTGCGCTTTGCTCAAGTTCGAGTTGGGCAAAGCGCACACTGGAATAGCTACATCTAGAAAACGAACTTGCCGCTGAGCTGGAGCTGACGTGAAGAGCCGCCGTCGCTGGTGGCAAAGCGGGTTGCGGTGATCTGGCCGAAAGCCGTTGACTGAACATTGGCCGACGGCGAACCAAGATTGGGATGGTTGAGGATGTCGAAAGCATCCACGCGAAGTGTGAAGGTGAGATTCTCAAAGATCTTCGTTTGCTTCTCCCCGGAGAGATCGAAGTCCGCAAAGCCCGGGCCGACACCGTAGTTGCGCTGGATGTTGCCTAGCCCGCCGTCGTAGGGGAGCGCAGCAACGCAGGGACTGTTGACAGCCGCTGTAGCCGCGGTCAAGGCGGCGAGCATCGTGGCCGTGCAGGTCGTCGTCGGCGCGGTGATCAGTTTCTGCGACGTAGCGATTTGTAGCGCACACGCCGAGGTCACATTCGTGACGTCGCAGACGTTACCACCATAGTTCTCGATGCCGGGGTTTTGCAGGTACTGGATATAGGACTGCCCCGCCACCTGAACTTTAGTGCGTGCAATCTTGCCGAGCAGGTTTGGCCGGATCAGACCGCTGTTGCCGTTGTATCCATCGCTGCTCGCAACGACATTGACGGGGAAGCCATTCTGGTACTGGAATATCCCCGTTATCCGGTAGCCAGAGACAAACACGTTGCGCTTGAAGGGCAGCGCATAGATCCCATTCGCCGAGAAGTGGTTGCGGACATCGAAGTCCGACACCCCATAGTTTTCGGCGGGGTTGTTGCTGTCCGGAAGCACAGCGCCGCCCTGCGAACCGAGCGAGTTGATATCCATCGACTTCGTCCACTCGTAGTTCATGTTGAACTCCAGGCCGTGGCTAAAGTTTTTGCCCAGAGTCACCCACATGGCGTTGTAGCTGGAGTGCCCGATGCTGTTCCGTTCCGCGATGTTGGAGGCGATGTTGACCCCGGGATCAATGGGGCTGCTGGCGGCAAGGGCTGTATACGGATGCACCGCGGTGGCCGGAGTGCCACTGGCCTGGTTGGCGTTCGTCGAGATAAGCAGATGCCGGCCGACGGAGCCCACATAATACATCGAAGCAACCAGGCCGCCTGGCAGCGACTGCTGCACATTCAGATTGAAGTCCTCGACGTACGCATTCTTCAAGTTCGGGTTGGTCCAGGCAAGGGCGAAACCGGAAGCTGCAGTTGCGGAAGCATAGAGATTGTTCAGCGGGATAAGTTTTGAGCTGTTGCTGTAAGAAACCGCGGTGGTGAAAGGTGGATTGCCCGTCATGTTGCTGACGGTACCCGCGACTGGCTGATCGACCAGATAGCCGTAGGCCCCGCGGACGACCGTCTTCTGGTTGTTGAAGAGGTCATAGGCGAAGCCGACGCGCGGCTCCCAGTTGTAGTTCTGCTTGTACGCCCCATCGGCCGGGATGCCGAATGTCCCGGCCCGCGTGAGCGTGACATTCGTGGGATTGAAGATCGCGATGCGGTTTTCGCCTTCCAGCGGGGTCCCATTCCACTCAAACCGAAGGCCGGCTTCTACCGTTAGGCCACGGGTCAGCTTGTAGTTATCCTGCGCGAAGCCTCCAGCCGCATCCGCATAGATGCGGTAGTCGATGATGTTGGGCTGGATGCTGAAGACAGGGGTCATACTGGCTTGAAGATTGGCTGTCGACAGAGTCATGCTGCCGATATTCCCGGCGAAGCTGTAGTACAAATACCGCCGGAACTCGCCGCCCATCTTGAAGGTGTGGTTGCCCTTGACCATGGTGAGAGTATCGGAGAGTACCCCTGTTGTGGTGTCGCGTCCTTGCGGGAAACCGGACGGGCCGCCGATCGTGAAGCTGTCGTCGGAGATGGTGATCATAGGAATGCCAACACTTCCGGTCAGGCCATCGACAAGCCCGAGGCTGGTGGGATTGATCAGGTTTGCGGGATTGAAGGCGATGGCGATTCGGTTCATGCCGAAGCGCGCTTCATTCGTGAGCGTCGGGCTGAAGATGTGCGTATAAGCCAGGGTACCGATCTGGCGATGCGCAGCGCGATGGTCGCCCCATCCCGGCAGTGTGTCACCCTGGAGCGCGGGTTCCGTGCGAACGTCTTTCTGGAAGGCGTAAAAGCCATGCAAAGAGTTATTGGAATTGATCTGGTGCATCAAGTCGACGGTGTACTGGTCAATCTGCACCGGCCCTGGCGTGAATGAAACATAGTTCGTGCCGCTGTTGGCCGCAGGGATCAACGCCGCAATTGCGGCGCCGACGGTTCCGGCAGTGAAACCTGACAACTGGGTCGTGGTAAACACCGGGCTGTTCTGCAAGATGCCTTGGTGCTGCCGCAGCCCTTCATAGCTGCCGTAAAAGAAGGTGTGGCCCTTCCATACTGGGCCGCCGACCGAGCCGCCAAAGTTGTTCCGCTTCAGCGGGGCCTTATCGCCCGTGTTCGCGACCAGGGCAAGACCGGTCGTGGGGTTATAGCTGCGATTAAAGTAATTGCGGGCGTCAAGGGCTTCGTTGCGAAAGTAATCGAACGCTTCGCCGTGAAACTTGTTCGTACCGGAGCGTGTTGACACCGTCACGATCGAGCCATCGCTGCGTCCGTACTCCGCGCTGAAGGTCTGGTTGTTGATCTTGAGCTCCGAGGTAGTACTGATCGAGGGCTGGAACGTGATCTGGTTCTGGCTGATGTCATTCAGGTTGATGCCGTTGATCTGGAAGTTCACCGAATCTTCGCGGTTGCCGGCCGTAAGAAAGCTGTTGGCGCCGAGTCCACGGCTGGGTTGCGTCAAACTGCCTAACGTCGAACTCGCCACAATGCCTCCGGGCGTGAGCACGGTCAGGTCGAGAAAATGCCGGCCATTCAGCGGCAATCCCTGCACTTCGTTGTTGTCGATGACCTGGCCGACTGTAATAGTCGTCGTCTCGATCTGCGAGGCGGTCTCGTCTACCTGCACCGTCTCACCCGCGGACGCTATAGAGAGCTTAAGGTTGGCCGTCACCTTGGTATCGACGTCGAGCGTGATCTTGGGGACGGTATCTGTGCTGAAGCCTTTTGCTATCGCCAGGACGGAGTAGTCGCCCGGGATGAGCGCCGGCGCCACATAAAGTCCCGCGGAGTCGGTAACCAGATCGCGGTCCAATCCGGTTGCCAGCGAGTGCACCTTGACCTGCGCTCCGGGCACCACGGCGCCGGTGGGATCAGTCACAGTTCCGGACAGGCTGGCGGTGGACTGGGCCCACGCGCTGGCAGAGAAAATGCTCACTAAACTGACGAAGAGTAGGGACTTAAGAAGCTTCATGTTGACCTCCGGGAAATGGTGCAAGGGCACAAGCGTGTTAAGAAAGGATGAATTGGGTGGCTTCAAGAGGTAAGATATCAGATATCAGGATGGTGTCAAACACTAATCTGAAACTTAATTTCCTGCTTCTCCAGACCTCGATCCCTTCGTGCTCGACCCGGCAACGCAACGTTTCACCAACTTTATTTCCTTGATTCGAGTTGCATCTCTAAATCTCCTGAGCGCATATTTAGATCGTTACGAAAGGCTAATTATGGTCCACTCTTACCCCTTATCTCGCTCATTCGGCGTCGCTTCCGCCCCATTCGGTGTTGCCTCCGCTCATAGCCTGATTCTCTGTCTACTCCTGGGGATAGCGGCCACCACCATCTCCGCTCAGCAAACGCACCCCCGTGTGGAAACCCGCGACTACCTGGTTGCGGGCACGCCCATCGCCGCGGCTCCCGCTGACAAGCAGATCGCTGAGGCGCTCAGAAAAGTCTCCGTGGACAAGATTCGCGCCAACATCGAGGCGCTGGTTGCCTTCAACAACCGCAGCACGGTTTCGAGCGTCGAAACCGACCTGCCGCCGGGCACTGGCGTGCTGGCCGCGTCCGACTGGATCAAGACGCAGTTCGAGAGCTACAGCAAGGCCTGTGGCAACTGCCTCGAGGTGAAGGTGGACGCGTTCGTCGAGGAACCCGCGACAGGTTCGGCGGCCTACAGGTCGCGCATCGTGAAGCCCACGCCGATTCGCAATGTCTACGCCATCCTGCGCGGAAGCGATCCCGCCCAGGCCAAGCGGATGTACCTGGTGACCGGCCACTACGACACCCGCGAGACCGACGTGATGAACACTCACGACCCCGCGCCAGGTGCGAATGACGACTCCAGCGGGACCGCGGTGAGCCTTGAATCGGCGCGGGTCCTGAGCCAGTACAAATTTCCTGCGACCATCGTCTTTGTCTGTGTCGCAGGAGAAGAGCAGGGCTTGAACGGCAGCCGGCACCTGGCCAAGCTCGCCAAAGCGGAGGGGTGGCAACTCGAGGGCGTGTTGAACAACGACATCGTCGGCGGCGACACCACACCCGGTGAGACCCTGCAGAATAAATCGCTGGTGCGTGTCTTTTCGCAGGGGATTCTACCTTCGGCTCCGATTGAAAAGATTCAGCAAATGCTTACCCTGGGGATGGATAGCGACACGCCGTCGCGGCAACTGGCGCGCGAGGTACTTGCCGTTGACCGAACATACTTCCCCGCTCTACGGGCAGCCAACACCGTTGCAAAGCCGGGACAGTTGAAGCCGCTCGAGCCCGTAATGGAACTTCGCCTCGACCGTTTTCTACGCGGCGGCGATCACAGCTCGTTCAGCAATGAGGACTTCCCCGCCGTCCGATTTACCGAGTGGCGCGAGAACTTCAACCATCAGCATCAGCATGTGCGCACCGAGAACGGCATTGAGTACGGCGACCTGCTTAAATTCGACGACTTTCAATACATCGCGCAGGTCGCGCGTCTGAATATGGCGACCCTGGCGACGCTGGCCTCCTCGCCCGGCACACCGGATAACGTCCGTGTCGTGACGTCGAACCTTGACGACAACACTACGTTGAAGTGGGACCCGCCGTCCGCGGCGGAGGGCACAATCCACTATCAGATCGTCTGGCGCGAGACGGCCGCTAACGACTGGCAATTCGTTGCTGACGCGGCCAGGTACGGTGCCACAGAGTCGGTCAACTCCGCCACGCTGCCGGTTTCAAAGGACAATGTCTTCTTCGGGATTCGGGCGTGCGATGCTGTTGGACATTGCAGCCAGGCAGTCGCACCGGTTCCGGAGCACCGCTGATTCAGCATTTCGTCCGGATAGAATTTCGGCAACGCAAAACTGTTCAAAAGTTTCACTGCGGCAGACTCGCATATTCTCTTTGAGTTTCCGTCAAAAGCATTAAGTTCGCATCGGAACCCTTCCATTGCTGTAGCAGGGTCTCGTATTCGTGTCTGGCTTCTGCAAAATTCTTCTTGCGCGTCAAGAGTCGCGCTATCTCCAGTTCTGAGAGCTCCGGCAACACCGAATAGGCATCGACGCCGCGCCGCGCGACCACTTCCTGAAAATCATTCAGGGCCTCCGCGTCCTGACCGAGGGCAAGCTGGGCCCGTCCGCGGATCCAACTGCATTCCAGTCCCGCATCCTCAAAAGGCCGGCACGCTTCCAGCGTCTTGAGGGCCGCCGCGGCCTGGCCGGTATGGAGCAGCCCCGCTGCCTCCACCACGGCGCCGGTCTTGTCGCGAAGGCGCTGATCGAGCGGAAACTGCCTTTCGCGCCGTTCTACCATCGCCACTGCCTCGTCTTGCCGCCCTGCGAGAGCAAGCGCCACAGCCGCACTCTCGTTGTCATACGGCGCTGCGGCGCGGAGGGGCGGTGCCGTCGCCGCACCACGCGCGGCATCTTCGCTTGCTACCTCCGCATAGAGGGCCGTTGCTGCCTCCACCTGGAGCTGAACGTTCTGCGCGTTCTCCTCCAGACCGTCGCCCTTCAGATCGTCAGCAGCAGTTGTAGCATCGCTTGCGGCGGCGTGCATCTGGCCTCGCTGCAACTCTACGCGAACGGCCGCCATTCTCTCCATGTCCAGAGCAGTCGTGCCCTGCCACGCCTTCAACGATGCATCAACCTCCTGCGGATCGCCCCGCACGATCGCAGCCCGTGTATACAAATCTGCTGCTGCACCGGGAGAGTAGGCGATTGCCACGGCGACGCGTTCTGTCTGCTCTGCCGCATCGGGATTTCCAAGGGCAAGCTGGATATTCGCCAGCAGAAGATAGGCCGGCAGATTATCGGGACTGGTCCTGACCGCAGCTTGTGCGTACGGAAGCGCCTGCTGCATCTGCCCGTCGCGGGCATAGTAGCGAGCCGTCTGCACCAGCGTCAGTTGTTCCTCCGGGTCGATCTTTCCATAAAGGTTCAGCACCTCATCCCGCTTGGGCGCTCCAATCTCATACACCGCGTCGATGAACAGTCGCTCGGTTTCGGTCACGCGGTCGTGGCGGCGCAGCGCCTCTGCGTTCCAGTGCGATGCTTTAGCCGTCTCATTCAGATTCACATACACCGCAGCCAGCTTGGTCATCGCCATCGGGAACTCCGGATCAAGCTGCAACGCGTGCTGGAAACCCGCCACCGCCTCCAGCGACCTGCCCTGCACCCGCAGCTGCTCCGCCGCCGAGTACGCGCGCAGCGCCTCCATAGACGCCGTCGTCGCATCCGAAATGTAAAGCGGTGCTTTGGGCAGCGACGCCCACTGCGGATCCAGCGCCCGCTCTACCGCGCCCACCGCCCGCTCCACTGCGCGTTGAACACCGGAACTGTCGAGCTTTTCCTCGTCGGAGGCGAGTACCGCACCGTTGTTGCAGGACATCGCCCGCAATAGCAGAGAGACCTCCGCTTCGTCCCGAACCAGCGTCGGCTCCAGCGTCAGCGGCAACCGCAGCCGCTCGCACATCTGAATGGCAACAGCGCCCTGTACCGGGGTCCCCGCGGCAAGGACCATCCTCTTCAACTCTGTAGCGCTTACCTCGTCCGGCGGCACCTCGAACACTTTGGAGCTGTGGACCGCGTGCTGTAGCAGAGTATCCATCACCCTGCTGAACTGGGGGTCGCTGCTGCGGTCCTCCACCTCGGCCAACACCACCTCGTGCTGCACAGCCGGCAAACGCCAAAACCGCCATGCCAGCGCCGAGCCTATCAGGAGCACTGCGACAACAGCCAACCCTGCATACAGCAGAGGCAAGACACGTAGACGATGAGAGCGGAAGGCCGATAAATCCGTAACAACCGGTACAGACGCTGCGGCGGCTGCGCTTCCGTCTTCCGCCTCCTGCGTCACCTGAGAGACAAAGCGGTAGCCCCGGCCGGGAACGGTCACGATATACCGGTTCTGTGCCCCCTCCCCGTCGCCGTTGCGCAGCGCCTTGCGCAGCCAGAACACATTCTGGCTCAGATTGCTCTCTTCCACAAAGCTACCCGGCCACAGCACCGCCAGCATCTCTTCTTTGCTCAGCACCCGTCCCGCGTTCCGCACCATGAACTCCAGCGTCTCGAACTGCTTTGGAGTCAACGATACGGGCGACTCCCCATGCAGAAGCAACCGCTGGCCGTCATCCAGCGTGAAGTCTCCAAACTTCCAGCGAGCGTTCTGGGTAAGCGCAGGCATAGGGATGAAATCGCAGCAAACAAAGGCCTTTGCGAGAGTATATACGCCGCCGATTGCAGCTTTAAGAACTTTTAAGCGCCTCATAAAGACGCCATTCCGCCCATCCCGCTACATTCGCGCCAGTCCAGGGAGGGCAAAGGCATGTTGGCAAACAAACTATCGGGGATCGCAGTTCTGGCCGTACTCAGCAGTGGAACTCTGGCACTGGCAGCTAGGGGCGTCCGGGCCCAGCAACCCACCGTTCTACAGGCAGTTGCGCCCATGGCGGCCGCGTCACCCGCGAAACCCGCTGGCACAGCAGAAGACGTGAAAGAGCCCGGAGCGGCCCCCAACGACACTGGCCACCAGGGCATCAAGGTCCACGGCCACTGGCTCATCGACATCCGCAACACAGACGGCTCGCTCGCGGAGCACAGGGACTTCGAAAACAGTCTTGTTGATAACGGATTCAATCTCGCGGGTCTGCTGGCAGGCACAATGACCGCCGGAGAACCGATCATTTCGCTCACAAACGCCCTGGTCACCACAACCTTTTGCGGCTTTCCCCAGTGCATTCTGTCGGAGTTCGCCAACGGTGCCTTCAAGTCTCTCTATCAGACAGCATGTGGCACAACCATGGGATGTAGTCCTACATTGATTCCGACGGTCACCACCACCGGGACCGGCGGCTCGACTGTGTACAGCCTGCAACTGTCGGCGCAGACAACAGCAACCCAGGCAGGAACGATTGCCACAGTCAGCACCGTCTTCTTTAACTGCGCCACGCAGGGCGCAACTGTCTCGCAGGTACCCCCCTCCACCTGCGCGGCCTACTCCAACCTTCCGGCGGGAACCATTATTCCAGGCAACGCCATTGGGGGCATTCCGTCCTTTACGTCGACAACGCAGTCCCCGATCTCCGTCTCTGCCGGTCAGCAGGTTCAGGTGACCGTCATCCTCAGCTTCTCCTAATCCCCCTCGAACAAACACGACCACGAGAGGGCGACAATGAAGCACTCAACACCAACTCGTTGGCACCTCGGAGCGGCGTTCCTCGCGGCCATCTGCCTATTGTCCGGCCTCGTGCCCTCACTTCCGCGAGTGCTCGCATTCACCGCACCGGGAGGCCAGTCGACACCGCTGTCTATATCGCAGCCGGGTTGGCCGGAAGCGTCGCTCAACATGCTCTACACCCAGTCTGTCTCGATCGCCGGCGGACTGGCTCCCTACCAGATCACTCCACAGGGGTCTCTCCCGAACGGAATGGCGTGGCAGACCTCCGCCCGTGCCATCGTCCTTACCGGCACTCCCACGCAGACCGGCGTCTTTGATCTGACCCTCAATGTCGTCGACGCCCTCGGCGAACACATCACGCAGTCCATCTCATTGAAGGTGAGCGCCAGGTTTCGGCCCGAGAATAGCCCTACAGTCGCAATCCCCGTAACGGAGACCCTCACCACCACAGACACGCCAAAGGTGCAGCTCCCCGTCGTCATCACAGACCTCGAAACGATCAGCACCGCCGACGCACCAGCGATTCAGCTCCCCGTCGTCATCATTGACAAAGAAACCCTCACCACCACAGACACCCCCTCGGTCTCGTTTCCAACACTCACCATCAACCCATCCACCATCCCCTCGGCCGCCCTGAACTCCAGCTACCCCTCGCAGTTCTTCTCCGCCAGCGGCGGCAGCGGCGCCGGCTACAACCTCACCTGGACAGGCGCCATTCCCCCCGGCATGTTGCTCGCCTACCCCGGCGGCGGCACTGGCCCCACGCTCACCCTCTCCGGCACGCCCACCAGCGCCGGCAGCTACGCCTTCGTCGTCAACGCAACCGACTCGACCGGCGACACCGGCACGCAGAGCTACACGCTCTTCGTCAGCCCAGCCTCCGCAGGCTGCGAGCTTATTTGTCCCGGCACTCCCCAGACCATCACCACCGGCCTCGTCCCTTATCCCACCTACGGGCAGGCAAGCTTCTCGCTCAGCGCCACCGCCACCTCCGGCCTGCCCGTCACCTACACTGTGCTCTCCGGCCCAGCGACCGCCACCGGCCCCTACGGTCCATTCACCATCGGCGCAGCGGGTTCGGTCACCATCACAGCCACCCAGGCGGGCGGTCTCAGCCACGGCACCACCTACGCCCCCGCCTTCCCGCAGTACATCATCGTCACCATCCTCAAGGCCCCGCTCTATGTAACACCCTACCCCACAGGCAAATCCTTCGACGCACAATACTTCGGCAGCTTCTACTTCACCGTCTCCGGCTTCGTGAACGGCGACACCTACTCCTCCACCTGCTTTGGCGGCACCAGCTTCTGCGGCTTCCCGTCCTACTTCTCCATCGACTACCTCGGCACCAGCAACCCCATCCCCGGCGACGCTCCTGCCGGCAGCTATGACATCGTGCCAAACGTCACCTCTATGACCGCGACCAACTACACCTTCTACCCCTGCGAGCAGGCCCCCACCCCCTGCTCCGGCCTCTTCACTGTCTACGGCGGCGCATCGCAGGCCATCATCTTCCCACCGCTGCCGCCCATGAAGGCAGGGCAGGCCATACCGCTGCACCTCACCGCCTACACCACCTCCGGCCTGCCCGTCAGCTACTCCATCACCGGCCCCGGCAATCTCATCAACGGCTATTACGTACATGCGACTGCCGCCGGCATTATTACCGTCACCGCCAATCAAGCCGGCAACAGCAACTACAACCCAGCCACTCCAGTCAGTCAGACCATCACGGTGAACCCATGATCGTTCGCGCTCTCCACCTGACTCGCCCCACGGCGCTGCTCGCGCTTGCGGCGGCGCTTGCCGCACTCACCGGTTGCGCAGGACTTTCCCCCACAACAGACACCCTTTCAACCACCCCAGCCCCCGCCGCGAAACCACACGTTCACGGCACCGTCTTCGGCGGCCAGCAACCTATCGCCGGCTCGACCATCCAGCTCTACGCCGTCAATACCACCACGCTGCAAGGCGCTTCCACGCCGCTCATCGCCTCCACCGTCCTCACCGACGCCTACGGCGGCTTCGACATCACCGGCCTCTACACCTGCCCCGCCAACGCGCTTGTCTACATCGCCGCCGCAGGAGGCAATCCCGGCGCCGGCGTCAACCCTGCGGCGGTCCTCATAGCCGGACTCGGCCCCTGCTCCGCGCTCAGCGCTTCCACCTTCATCACCCTAAACGAGCTCACCACCGTGGCCACCGCCTTCGCGCTACAGCCCTTCATGGCCGACTACCAGCACACCGGAGCGACCGCGTCCCAGCTCACTGGAATCACCAACGCGTTCAACATGATCGATGTGCTCGTCAACATCGCGACGGGATCGTCCCCGGGCCCCGTTGCCACCTCCGCCACCGTCCCCGTAGCTGAGCTCAACTCCCTCGCCGACATCCTCGCCGGATGCGTGAACTCCAACGGTACCGGCGACGCCTGCATGCTTCTCTTCTACAACTCAGACCCTCCCTCGCGCGGCATCCCTACCGACGTCACCGGCGCAGCGCTCGGCATCGCTGCCAGCCCCGCCTTCTCCGTCTACTATCTCTATGATCTGTTACCCAGCGACGTTCCCTTCAACCCCACACTGCCTTCAGCCCCGAACGATTGGACCGTCTCCCTCACGCTCACCGGCAACGGCATAAACGGCCCACACAGCATCGCCATCGACGCCGCTGGAAATGCCTGGGTCAGCAACCCCGGCAACAGCTCCGTCACCAAGTTCAGCCCCACCGGAGCCGCACTCTCCGGTCCCTCCGCCTTCACCGCCGGCGGCCTCTTCGGGCCACAAGGTATCGCCATCGACCTCTCCGGCAACGCCTGGATCGCCAACACCGCCGCCGACTCCGTCATAGAGCTTTCCAGCACGGGCAGCCCACTCTCCGGGACCTCCGGCTTCACCACCGGCGGAATCGACGCACCCATCGCCATCGCCATCGACAAGCAGAGCAACGCCTGGGTCGCCAACTTCGCCGGCAACTCCGTAACCGAGATCTCCAACACCGGCGTCGCCTCGGGCTCAAGCCCGCTTTCCCTGGGCGGCCTGCTCAGCGCGCCTACCTCCATCGCTATCGACCCCAGCGGCAACATCTGGGCAACCAGTGGCGGCAACGGGACCCTCGTCGCCTTCACCGCCGGCGGCACCGTGCAGACCGGCGCTGGAATCACAGACGGCTATCTCCAGGGCACAGCCGGCCTCGCCATAGACTCCACCGGCACAGCTTGGGCTGTTCAGCCAGGAAACAACGCACTCACTGTCATTGCCTCTAACTTCGCGCCCTCGCCGATTGGCTCACCCGACTTCGTCACCGGCCTGTCTCAGCCCCTGGACATTGCCATCGACGGCGGAGGCAATCTCTGGATCACCAATAGCAACTCATCCGGCGGCATCGCGCAGCTGGCTGCGGGTACAGGAACCGTCATTTCAGGATTCAGTAATCTTGGCTCGCTCAACACGCCAATCGGCCTTGCGATTGACGGCTCTGGCAACATCTGGACAGCCAACTCCGCTAGTGATTCCGTCTCAATATTCCTTGGAATGGCTTCTCCCACAACCACACCACTCGTCGCTCAGTTGCCATAGTAGACATCGATCCGCAAGAGCATTAGCTGGCGCGCCGCAAATCCTCACTGCGCAACTCTTACCGATTTTGAGGCGCAAAACCCTGACTGATCGACATCTCGACTGATGCCCGTAGCGCATCGGAACGTGGAGCAAGCTGCGTTAAACTGATAATCTTGCTGGCACAAAAGTTCGGTTCTGCCAACCTGATACGTATCGAGTTGAAACCACATGATCATTCGCTCTCTCGCAGCTCTCGCCATCGTCCCTATTGCCCTTGTTCCTCTCACCCCCGCCGCGCCTCTGGTTGCGCAGACGCCCGCCACCACAGCCACCAACGCCGCACCGCCCGCACCCCGCGTCTTCCTCATCGATCCGCAGGCTTACGTCCGCGCCAAACAGAGCTCCTCGCCGCCGTTCCTCGCCAAGGTCAAATCAGAAGCCGCAAAGGCCATGAAGGCCCCGCTGCTGTCCGTCACCATGAAGCCGCAGACGCCGCCCTCCGGCGACAAGCACGACTACCTCAGCATGGCCATCTACTGGTGGCCCGACCCTAAGAACCCCAATGGCCCCTATATCAGTCGCGACGGAGAGCTCAACCCGGAGGTCAAGGCCATCCCCGACGAGGACAACCTCACCCAGATGATCGCCGCCGTGCATCCTCTCGCGCTCAGCTACTACATCACCGGCGACGAAGCCCACGCCGCTCGTGCTGCCGAGCTCATCCGCACCTGGTTTCTCGATCCCGCTACGGCCATGAACCCCAACTTGAACTACGCGCAGGGCATAAAAGGCGTCAACAACGGTCGCGCTGCCGGCATTATTGAAACCCACAACTTGCCCTTCGTCGTCGATGCAGCCGGCCTGCTCGCCGGCTCCAAGGCCTGGACCCCAGCCGACGACGCCGCACTCCACCAGTGGTTCACCCGCTTCCACCAATGGTTGATCACCGCTCCCGAAGCCATCAAGGAAGACCATGAGGCCAACAACCACGGCTCGTGGTTTCAGGAGCAGATAACCCCCATCGAACTCTACCTCGGCCTCGCCGATCAGGCCCGCGCACGTCTCGCCCTCGTACACACCCAGCGCATTCCCAATCAGATCAAGCCCAACGGTGACCAACCCCTCGAACTCCGCCGCACCAACTCCTTCTTCTACAGCTTTTACAACTTGCAGGCGCTCTCCACCGATGCTTCGGTTGCGCTACAGCTCGGCATTGACCTCTACAAGCCTGCCAAGCCAGGCGACCCCACAATCCTCACCGCGCTCGAGCCGCTGTTACCCTACGACCTCGACCACCCCTGGCCCCACGAACAGATCAAAGACCGCCAGAACAACGGCGCCTGCTGGACGCTTTACTACGTCGAAGCCCACGTCCCAGGCCCCAAGTATGAAGATGCCCTCCAGCGCTTCCAATGCAACCGCATGGCCTACGGCTACATCATCTCCTACTCCCACTAACCGCAACAGCCCCATCCATGTATCGCATGCAACCAACATTGCACGAAGCGTCACGCCGGCAAAAGCTGTCGCTCGCCGTCCTTCGTGGGATCGAAGAACACATACCCGATATAGCTAACGGTCTGCAAATAGGCTGGGTTTGCGGGATCGTCTTCGAGCTTTCGGCGCAGTTGCAGGATAAACGTGCGCAGGTACTCCCGCTCCCTTCCATACTCCGCGCCCCAAACTGTGGTCAGCAGCTTGGCATGGGGAATCGGGTGTCCGGCATGGGCCATCAGTACGGCAAGCAGATCGAACTCAGTCGGTGTCAGGTGAATCTCCTCACCCCGCTTCTTCGCCAGGCGCCGGGACGGGTGCAACTCGAAGATGCCGACGTTGATCACAGCTCTTACCGTACTTTGCGGAGTTCGCCGGCGGCGCACAGCGGCACGAATCCGCGCGGTCAGTTCCCCAATCCGGAACGGTTTAGTGATGTAGTCGTCCGCACCAGCGTCCAGCGCTTCGATGTGGTCGCACTCGCTGTCACGCACGGTAACCACCAGAATGGATATCTGCGGAAACTCTCTCCTCACCCGCCGGCACGCCTCGACGCCACCCATGCCCGGCATGTTGAGATCCATCAGCACCGCGTCGTACGAGGCTGTCCGCAGTCGGATCAGAGCTTCTTCGCCGCTCGATGCCTCTCCAATTCGAAATTGCAGCGCCGATAGTGTCGTCCGAAGTCCTCGTCGAATCGATAACTCGTCCTCCACCAGTAATACTGTCCCTTGTGTACTATCCATTCTTCGCTCCCCTGTGTTATTCCATCTTGTCGTGGTGTTCCATCGTAAGAAAGAAACGCGTGGCATCGTCCTCACACTCCACCCACGCCCGTCCCCCATGTGCTTCAGCGGTCTTCTTCACAATCGATAATCCAAGTCCCGTTCCGCTTGGGCCATGAGCGGTATCGATACCGCGATAAAAGCGCTCAAATATATGCTCTCGCTCTTCCGGCTTGATGGGCGGACCACCGTTCGCCACTTCGATCCTCGTCTCCATCTCATCCTGCGCCACCCTCACCTCGATCATCCGTCTTCCCACAGAATATTTAGCCGCATTGTCGATCAGCTGTAGTAGCGCCAGATGAATCATCTGTACATCTACTTCGATCTCCATCAAATCTCGTGGAACCATGAGTTTCACCCTGGAGCGAATTATCTCTTCCAGTTCCGCGAGCATGCTTTCAAGAAGACACAAAATGGAGATATTTGACCGTCGCAAGCGGACCTCTTTCGCCTCCAGAGCAGCTGTCTGCAGCAGCCGCGTCGTCATCTGGTTCAACACTGTTGCCTGCTCGTCGATGATCGAGACGAGCTCTGTCTGGGTCGGGGTCAACTCTTGATCGATCTCGAGCAGACCTGAACTCGCAGTCTGTATCGCCGTGAGAGGCGTCTTAAATCCATGCGCCAGCCCGTCGAGGACCGCGGCTCTCAGTCGCTCCGTATTGCGCTCGGCCTCTGCCCGGCTCTCCTTCTGAAGGGCCCGTGCGCGTTCCAAGGCGACCGCCGCGAGAGACGCAATCGCATCGGCCAGAAGTGGGTCGTTCTCCCATCCGCGCAGAACCATCGCTCCAATAGGAGTAGGCCCAAGCCTCAACACGCGACGCGTCACCCGCAACTCGGGATTGTCGCTGTCCGCCTCTTCGATATATGTCTCAAGGGCAGAGCCGGCCTCCACCGGCGATTGCCGAACTGTCGGCAACGGGCCGCCTTCATAGACAACCCAGAGATCTACGGCATCAACAAGCACGAACTCCTGGATCAGGGCCGCAAGCTGTTCGCTCGCGGACCCACGCCCGTCTATCAGAAGGATCGCACGGCTCAGCGCATAGAGCTTTGCGGTGCGTGCTCGCTCAAGCTCCATCTGTGCAGCGTGAATGCGCAGCTTCGACGAGAGTCCACTTACAAGTAGTGCGGCCGTCTCAAATATCGCCACGGCGATCCAGTTCTCAGGGTCGGCTACCTGAAACTCAAATATTGGCGGAATAAAAAGATAGTTCATGCAGAACACGGCAGTGACCGATATGACAGTTGCCTGCACAAATCCCCAGCGAAGCGCAACGAACACCACCAGCAAAAGATAAAGAGAGCCGATTGCCGAAAGGTTGAAGTGCAGCCGAAAGGCTGCCACGGCAAGAACAGTCGTCCCGGCAATGCTTAGCAGGCTCAATAAAACATGGCGAAGCCATCGACCGGAGTCACGTCGAAAGGCTGCTGCATGTAGCTTGGCCAAAGATAAATTCATCGTTCGTCTATCGTCCTTATCGGAGTATCGCGTGCCCTGCGCAAGCCTCTCGGAATGTTGTTTATCGTGTTATTTCCCTTATGCAATCCTTATAGTGCACTGGGTACTATACAAAGACAATCAGGCTTCGTCGCAGTTCACGTCCGGACTTACGGGTGAGATTGCCAGGAGCATCCATTCCTCAGGATGGAACAGGACCGAATGGAAATCACAGCGAGTCGCGTGCATGGAAACGTTCTTCTCGCCGCGAACGTTGCTTCCGCTTGGAGAAGCGTAGAAACCACGCTAAATCAGTGCGGCTTCGACATTGGAAGAGCGTCGACAGGCAAAGAAGCGCTAATGCGTCTTCGCCGCACCGGCTACGATATGGTGGTCGTCGACTTGGACTTGCCTGGGATGGATGGAATCGAAACATGCACTCTTATCCGCAATGAGTTTTCAACAATCTGGATACTTGTGGTGGCCTTCCACGACACCGTGGAAGAAAGGATTCGGGCACTTGACGCCGGTGCGGACCATTACATTACCAAGCCATTTCACCTGCGAGAATTCGCGGCTCGCCTGCGTGCCATGGCGAGAAGGACAAGCATCTCGTTGATTAAACCTAGAGAGCCGATAAATGTTGGTATATTTTATCTCGACCTCGATAAAAGAACCGTTAAAAAAAGCGGCCGCGAAATTCACCTCACCACAACCGAGTTCAACCTGCTCTATCAATTGATGGCGAATACCGGTCAACCTGTTCTCCACTCCACATTGCTCGACCTCATTTGGGGACAGCACGGTGCCAAGGAACTGGGATACCTGCGTATATATATCTCGCAACTGCGAAAGAAAATTGAAACCGTGCCGTCACACCCACGATTTCTGCTGACATATATGAGCATCGGCTATATATTCGCCGACCCAGCCGCTAAACATCTGCATACTCTTGACCCAACAAGAAACGATCATGGGCATCATAGGGCGGTTTCGTAAATATTCTCTCTCGACCAAGTTTTCCATCTAAGGGATTGCCTCGCGTCCCACAGCCAGATTGAGTTGGCTCGCGGCCGTCAGGTAGGAGCCGACCAGTTGCAGGTAGGCGAGTTGAACAACGCGATAATCGCTTTGCGCATTCAAAAAATCCATCAGCGAGGCTCCTCCACGTTGATACGCATAAGTGACCGTGTCGCGCACCCGCGTTGCCTGGTCTTTATATTTATCGTGATAAGGCGTGAGCAGAGCAATGTTGCTCCGGACCTCCTCATAAGCGGAGTCCACATCGCTGAACACCTGAGCCCGAGCGGCATCGGTCAACTGCACGCTATGATCGATGTCGATCAAAGTTCGTGCCTTCTCCCCCTGATTGCGATCGAAGATGCGTAGAGGGATGCTGACGTTTAGACCAAGCGTTTCGTGGTCATAGGGATTGCTAAAGGAAGGATTATAGGTAAACCACACGCCGAACGTCGGATCGGTCGAGCCATTCGCCACGGCCAGCTTGTGGTTCGTCTTCGACTGCTCAATGGTCTGCACAGCGGCTCTCAGGTCGGGCCGCGCATCGAGTGCGGCCTGATGAAAATCATCCAGAGGCTTCAGTTCGGCGGAGTAGTCGAATGGTCCGCTTACATCGAATTGGTCCACCGGTGTCCGGTCGTCCAGTAGCTGTAACAACTGGATCTTCTGCGTGCGCAGGTTTACGATGGCCGTCTCAATCTCGGACTCATATTGCACCCGCAGTAACTCGATCCGGTCGAGATCGACCTGTGCAAGATCGCCATCTTTGAACCGCGCACGGCTTATCTCAATGATCTTGTCATAGTAGTCAAGATCGGCGCGCGCCAACTCCAGTACTGCCTTGGCCTCCAGCGTCTGCACAAAGGCTGAACGCAGACTGAAGATCATATTGCGCTCCAGGTCCTCATGCAGCGACCCGCCGATCTGCGTAGCTTCCTTCGCGCTCTCTAAACGCAACTCCCGCTTGTGCTCGCGTTCGTGCAGATAGCTGAAGTTGGGTTGTAGCTGTACGCCTGACAAGGGCCGCCAAACACCTTGATACCGTGCAAGCTGAGCGCCGTCCTCTCCCAGGGTGAACTGCGGATTGGGACGGAGATAAGCCGTGACCTCTTCATCTTTCAACTCATCGACGCCAATCTGGTCTGCCTTCAGCACAGGGTTTACCGCTTCGAACTTCGCTTTTACCTGGTCCCAGGTAAGCGCCTGCTGCACAGCTTGCGCAAGCAATTTCCCGGTAAACGATCCACTCCAAATTAAGGCAGCCGCTACGACAACACACGCGCGCAACAACGATTTGCTAAAAATCATAAAGCACCTCAAATGGCATTCATCTGCGCGCGCGCATCGCGAACGATCGTTGTAAACCTGCGGGCAAGCTCATAAATCCACTGTTTCTGGCGCGTCTGCAGCGCTTCCTTCGGAGTCAGTTCCGATCTGATCCCCAACGCCGAAGCACCCGCGAAGATGAAATTTTGCGCAGTCACCTGATTCACCCCTCCGGAGGCGATCAGCGATATCTGGGGCAACGGCACCTTCAACGATCGAATGTAAGCGTCACCGCCAACTGTCCCACAGGGGAATATTTTCACCAGGTCGGCTCCCGCCTTCCACGCAGCAATCACCTCGCTTGGAGTGAGCGCTCCCGGGATAGCGACCACATTATTTTTTAATGTGAATTCCAGCACCTCTGGAACAAGTCCTGGGCTGGTAATAAAGCGGGCTCCGGCATCGAGGCAGCGTTGCGCCGTATCTTCGTCGAGCACTGTTCCCGCTCCTACGATGAAGTCAGGATATTGCTTTGTGAGCTGTGAAATGACTTCGACGGCCCCGGGCACCGTCATCGTTATCTCTACAATTGGAATACCCGCTTCGTACACCGTTTCCGCGGCAAAGAGCGCCAGCTCTGCGCTGGGGACACGCACCCCCGCGAGGATCCCAACTTCTTCGATGCGGGCGCGGACTTGTTCTCTATTCATGAAACTGGCCTCTTCGGTTTACTTCCAACGGCGGTATTTGCTGCAATTACATTTCTCCAAGGACCGCTTCTCCTACCGGAAGTGTGTCCCCTTCTCGTGCGATCCATACATAGAATGTAGGCAATAAAAATATGCTCAAAATCAAATCGGAGATCAGGCCTCCCACGATGACGATCGCGAAGGGACGCTGTGAATCCGATCCGATATTGTGCGATAGCGCCGCCGGCAAGAGGCCGAGCGTTGCCACCAGCATGGTCATCATGATCGGACGAAGCCGCAGCACCGCGCCCTCGACGGCTGAATCCGAAATTGTGTTGCCACGTGCCCGCAATTGGTTGATGTATTCGACCATGATGACTCCGGTCTGCACGGAAACACCAAACAGCGCCAGCATTCCCACACCCGAAGAAACACTTAGATAAGTGCCTGTAATCAACAGGGCGAGCAGGCCTCCAATGCGGGCCAGGCCGACGTTCAAGAGAATCAGCAGTGCCCACTTGTAGGAGCGAAACATCGTGAAGAGGATGATGAAGATAATAAGAATAGTTATCGGAACAATGAGCGCAAGGCGCGCCTCGGCGCGCTTTTCACTCTCATACTCACCCGACCAATCCACCCAATAGCCACGCGGCAGGTTTACCTTTTCCTTGATCTGCTTGATCGCATCTTCCACCGTGGACCCTAAATCCCGGCCTCTAACATTAAAGGTGACTGCTATATACCGGGTATTGCCTTCACGATAGATGTCGTAAGCCCCGTCCCGTATCTCAGATGTGCACAGTTGCGCCAACGAAACACGCTCTCCGGAAGGAGACAGTAGACGGATATTGCTGATGGCTTGTTGATTATCGCGGAATTGTCCCTGGTAGCGTACAACTACGTTGTACCGTTGCTCGTCGATCAACACCTGGCTTACAGCATTTCCCCCCACAGCAGTTTGTACGGCATCCTGTATATCCGCCATGTTGATCCCAAATCGAGCTGCCAGTTGCCGGTCGATGGAAACGTCAAGGTTCGGCTGGCCAAAGTCGCGTAGCAGCTTTACGTCGTGCATACCAGGAATGGCAGCCATGACAGACGCAACCTCTTCGCCCTTCTGCTCAAGGACGGTAAGGTCATTTCCAAAGATCTTTAGTGCCAGAGAGCCTTTGGTCCCGGTCATCGTCTCTCCGACGTTGTCCTCAATCGGCTGCGAGAAGTTCCAAATCGCTCCCGGATACTTTTGCACTGCTAGGTTCATCGCGGCGATCAGTTCCTCTTTGCTCTCATGAAACACGGGCCGCCACTGGTCATGCGGCTTCAAGTCAACAAAATACTCCGTGTTTCCGAAACCGCCCGTGTCGGTTCCGTCATCGGGCCTGCCGGCCTGCGACACAACCGTCTTCACCTCCGGGAACTCTGCGAGTACTAAGCGTTCCTTGGCGGCAAAATCTTCCCCTTCCGTAAGGCTGGTGCTATTGGCCAGGGTGCCGCGCGCCCAAATAGCGCCTTCATCGAGATGCGGCAGAAATTCCGCTCCGATAACTCCCCCGAATCCCAGGTAGATCGTTCCGGCAAGAGAAAGCGCAGCCACAGCGACAACGACCCAGCGATGAGCGATCGCCCAGCGCAACTGCTTCCTGTACCCGGCCGTCAGAAACTCCATGACTCGGTTGCGCCGTTCCTTAAGCCCGTTGCGAAAGAATATATTTGCCAGCACGGGCACAATAAAGATGGAGAACAACATCGCGCCCAGCAGCGCAAATGCGACCGTCCAGGCCATCGGTCTGAATAGCCGTCCTTCCACGCGTTGCAGAGTAAAGATCGGCATGTAAGCGGTGATGATGATGGCGATCGCATAAAACACCGGCCGTTGCACTTCGTGGCAGGCCTCGCGGATAATCTCGCCTGTGCTCTTCATTGGTTCATTGGGATTTCGTTCGCGGACATGAGCCAAGTGCCGAATGATGTTCTCCATCATCACCACCGCCCCATCCACGACCATGCCAAAATCCAGGGCTCCCAGAGAGAGTAGGTTGGCAGGAATATGGCTCGTGTCCAGGCAGATCGACGCAAACAACAGAGAAAACGGTATCGTTAGCGCCACGATCAGGGCGGCCCGGGCATTGAGAAGAAATAGCAGAAGAATGATGGTCACTAGGACCATACCTTCTGTGAGATTGTGCATCACCGTATGCAGGGTAAAGTGCAGCAGATCGCTGCGGTCCAACATTGGGACCACCTTCACCCCAGGCGGCAACAGTCCGTTGTTAAGTTCGTCGACCTTTTTATGAATAGCGTCGAGCGTAGGTTGTTCCTCGGCGCCTTTACGCATCAACACGCCGCCCTGGATAACATCGGGCTCGTCGATGATGTGGCCGTCCTCCATGTGGTTGGCCCTGGCCATGTGGCCTAACCGGATCATCGGCCCCTGCTCCACCTCGGCAATATCTTTCACGCGCAGCGCAGTCCCGTTTTTTGTCGTCAGAACGGTATTCTCAATGTCCTGCACGCTCTTGTAGAGCCCCAGCGCACGGACGTTCATCTGCTGCATACCAAGCTCGACGAAGCTCCCGCCGGCATTGTTATTGTTGTTCGCCAGCTGCTGTTCCACTTGGCCGATGCTTAGCCCATACGACACGAGCTTGTTCGGGTCTACCCTTACCTGGTACTCCCGTACCGTCCCGCCGAAGTCGGAAACGTCCACTACATTCAGAACAGATTTAAACTCTTTGAGCAGCACCCAGTCCTCGATCGCCCTCAGCTGCATCAGGTCGTACCGCGGGTCTGTGCTTTGTATCGTGTACCAATAGATCTGGCCTGTGGTGCTCCAATCTGTGCCGATTTGTGGTTGCAGGTTTTGCCCGGTAGGCAGATCTACTTGGGTCAGCCGTTCCAGCACTTTCTGCCGGTTCCAATCGTTCTCGGAGCTGTCGTCGAAGATCATGATCACAAATGACAGCCCGAAGATGGACTCTGACCGCAAGAAGGTCATGTGCGGCATCCCGGCCATCTGTACTTCAATGGGAATCGTTACCTGCTGTTCCACCTCTTCCGCGGATCGCCCCGGCCACTGCGTAATTACAGTTACATAGTTGTCCGCAATATCCGGATAAGCTTCCACAGGCAACTGATGAAACGAGATTGCTCCCCACGCAGCCAGTAGCAGCGCAATCGCAAGCACGACAAAGCGATTGTTCAGAGCGAAATCTACAAGAGCGCGGATCATACTGTCTCCCTCAGGTCCTTTCAGCGGTTACTGGGTGTCGATTGTGTTTTGCAACACCAGTGGATTGACCACCACCTGTTGACCGACCGGAATGCCCGATTTGATCTCCTGCATATTCCCCGGCAAAAGGTCTCCGCCGACGACCATAACCCTCTTGAATGCCTTGTTGGACACCGGTACATAGACCCAGTCGCGGTCGTGCAAATGCAGGATCGCCGAGGCCGGTACGGCAGCATACTTCTGCTCTGTCTTCCCTTGGAAGGTGGCTGTTACGAACATCCCTACCTTCATAATCCCTGGATTGGCTACCTCAATACGTACTTTGCCTGTGCGAATACTCGGATCGAGTATCGGCAGAATATTGTCGACAGTTCCCTTGAACACGCGGCCCGGATAGGCATTCAAAGTAACCTCCGCTGGGTCGCCGACATGAACGCTGGCCAGATCGTTCTCATACACATCGCAGACGATCCACACCGTCGAAAGGTCGGAGATAGTAAAAGGACTCGTCCCCAGGCTCTGTATGCCGGCCGCGTTTGTCACCTCCTGATCGGTGATTACTCCGGAGACCGGTGCACTGATATCGACCATTCCGCTAGGATGGTCGGTATCGCTGCCCAGCAGTCGAAGATGTTCCGCTGCCGTGTCCATAGTCACCTTCGCCTTCTCCTCGGTATCTTTGGCGATTTCAAGATCGGCGACCGCAATGGCTCCATGTTGAATCAGGTCCTGGGCGCGGTCCCACTGTGCCTTCGCCAGTACCTCGTCGGATACCGCCATCTGGTAATTCGCAAACGCGCCGGAGATATCGTCGCTGCGCAGACGAAGCAGCAGTTGGCCTTTCTTCACCACATCCCCAAGCCGCGCATAAATGCCCACAATGCGGCCAGATGCCAGTGAAATCACAGGAACGGTGCGGGCAATATCCGGATTTACCGTGCCTGTAACAGCCAGTTGCGCCGCTGCTCGATGCTCCACTGCGGCAACCAGCGGGAACTGTTCTGGGTGGTCTGCGGTAAACTCCTGCGCTTCAAAGGCCTGGGTCACCTTGGCCGCTGGTGGCAGCCCTGCCGCAGGATCTGGAGTCCCGGAATGGCAGCCAACCATAATCAGTAAGGATGACAGCCCGATAAGTCGTAGTCTTTCTATTTTACTTTTCATAAAATATCCCATCGACAGCGACTGCATTTTTCCCGACCCATAAATCGGGGCGAGGTTTACCCCAGAGCTGATCTCCAGAGCAGGCACTCTGAAGATCAGCTCGTTCGGGCAACATATCTGCCCAACGAAAATAAGCTGTTAGCCGAATATGCAACTGTCCGGCCATCAAACGATCCACCCAAACGTAAACAACCTTGCCGTAACAATCCCGGAAAATGTTCGTAAATATTCCGTAAAAGTCGAAGGTTTACTGGATAGACATTTGTAGCTGACCCGACTTAGAACCTCACCATAATGGCCTCGGTGAACGCGGCTTGACCCCTGCGAAGGTCTGGGAACCACACGTTGTTGACTGCCTGGGCACCGGTCTGGCCTCCGCATGCTGCCTCCGCCGAGGTCAGATTTCCATAGCCATAGCCGGAGCTTACGCCCCCGCCGAGTGCGCTCGTGCTGCTGCAAACGTAGTCCGCCGGGGAGCCGTTGTTACCTCCAGGAGGAGTAATCCCGCCATGCCCAGTCCAGTACGGCACGCTTGCATGACGGTAGCCCAACTCGGTACGGAAGGTGATGAATTGGCTCGGCATGTAATCGAAGGTTCCGGTTGTGTCCCATGCCGTGTACGAATTGCCCGGGTTTTCCGTGAAGTAGGGGGTTCCGCTGGTGGCTGTCGCGCCGTTGATCGGCGGTAACAAAGTAAGGTAGCGTCCAGGATTGCTCATTTGGCCGCCGCCCAGGGTAAAGGCGTACTTGTCCTTGGCCCACCACACGCGGTTATAGAACATGTAGCCGATGAAATACTGCTTGTAGGCCGTTCCACCGCCGGCCGATGCGGGTGCGGCCTTATCTCCATGGCAGGCAACGTTCGTGCCTGCATCTACGGGATTGGTGCCTACCCCTGTTTCGCAACCGGCATCCGCCGTAAAGGTAAAGGCGGCTTTGTCGATATAGTGCTCTTTGCTGTCGTAGTACTTTACCTGGATGCTGTCGTCCGTGTGATAACGATGACGGTATGGGACCCCCAATGCATCTTCACCCATGCCGTAGTTATTCAGGACGATGTCGAACCAATCCTTATGGCGCCAGAGAATCTGTCCACCCAGTCCTGGCTTTCCGTTATACCTGCCATAGGTCTGCCAGCCATTGATGATCCATGGTTCGATCTTTAGATGAGAAGTGGGAAAGTATTGCCCGCGCAGGCCGGTAAAGAACCACGGCGTATTGGAGGACACATAAGATGGCTGATAGGTCCAGTTGTCCGCGTTATAGTAGCTGAACAACCCGATGTAGGAGACAAAGATTCCAGCGTCTACATTGATTCCATGCGCCTTGTCCCAATGATATCCGCCCCACGCCTCAGAGACATACTTGTAGGCATCGGCAAGGTCCCATTGGCCGCGGCTATAGCTCGCGTCATTGCGTGGCGTGGTCGTGGCAAACTCACCGAACATGGTCAGGAACCTGCCCCGAACATTGTCGATGCGGATATCCCCGCCGAAACTCAACTGCTCCACTTGGAACTCCTGCGAGCGGAAGGACTCCGTCGATCCACCCATCGTATCGTCCTCGGGGTGGTTGAAGTCGAAGATGTAGTTGACGTCCGCGCGAAACTCCGGCACGAAATATTTCGTTGCCATGGGTGTGTCGACCACGCGGCCATTTGAATTCAGCCACGTCCAGTCAGCATCGCTGAACGGCGCGGTCTGCGTGGTCGTCTCAGCGCCCAACTCTTTTGTCGTCGGTGCGGCTGCCTTCTGTGCGGCCTCAAGTTGAGCGACGCGTGCTTTTAGTGAATCCAATTCGCTCTGCTGGGGAGCGGCTTCCGGAGAACTTGCAGGTTGTGCTGCGTTGGCTGCGCCTGGGTCCACCCCCGGCTTCAGCTCTGCAACGAGAAGAGGTTGCGGAACGGCCGTCGCGGCTACTTGGGCATTGCTCGCTATCGGAAGCGCCGCTGCAATGAAGATGGCTGAAATCCATACCTTAATATTGTTATTCATCTACAAAGCCTCTCTTGGTAAGAAGATTGGGTCGCCCCGTTGAAAATTGGCACACTGCATCGACTGCGCACTCTCCATGGAGCGCGCATGACGAAACGGATGAAAGGGCCCTGTTTACGATGTCCCTGCGCCAAAAACACATACCCTCGCGCCTCGGAACTTATTTTTATGCTTCTTATATGTCGGTATTCAGAACCATTCCTCCTGCAATTTGAGTGGAATGAATCGACTGTAAAATGGATGAAATAAGGAACTCATAAGGATTCCATAGAAATTGTGCAGGCAATATTATTCTTCGCTGCGCCGCTATTCAGTGCATACTGTGACAATGATCTATGTGCTCTCCTCGGCCGCAGACGTTCTCGCCTTACCGCAACGATGATTTCGCTCACTCTTCTCTGTATCGTGCTCTTTGCCGGCACCCATGTCGACGACCTGCTTCTCCTGCTTAGTTACTTCGCAGATCGCATAATTCCCCGAAGCGCCATCGTTGCAGGGCAATATATTGGCGTCTCAATTCTTTTGCTGGGCTGTCTTCTAGCTTCGGAGATCACAGTATTTCTTCCTCCTCTCTATCTGCGCCTCTTAGGATTTGCCCCCTTGGCGATAGGCCTCACCAAAGTACCGGCCTTATTTCGTGGCCCTTCCGCCGATGCGAGCCAAGTTCCTCCGGCGTCCACACACGGCCGCCACATGGCTGGCGTCGCTATGTTGACGTTATCCAGCGGCGGAGACAACATAGGGGCCTACCTGCCGTTCTTCGCTACTCATCCTCCCAGAGCGCGCCTCGTCATCATCGTGGTCTTTCTTCTCATGACGGCGCTATGGTGCCTCGCGGCCCGTTGGCTGGCCCACCACAGACTCCTGCAGCCGGCAATTCGACGGTGGGGCTCCCGGCTATTGCCCGTAGTGCTGATCGCACTGGGTATTCGGATCCTCTTCCCGGGACAATACGGCTTTATCCTATTCTCGCCAGATTTCATGAAATCGAAAATTTGGATTACCATGAGCGCCGGAATAAAGTACGCCGCGTGGCGCCACTGAGTGACGCTGTACGGCAGAATAAACGCCACCGCTGGGAGCGAGGTCCGTGATGATTGTGAAAGCAGCAGTATCCATGGGACACCCCGCGTATGTTCTAGGTGATGCACGTGCCCGTAGATAAGGTAGATAAGTTAGAGGAAAGAGACATTCCCTCAGCCGCTCTGGCACAGACGGGTTTGCCTGTGGAGAAATTGTGTTCTGAAAGTGTTTGGCCGCAGGATGGCGACCTGGGTTCGCTGAACGCGCCCATGGGCGTGGCCGTTGACCTGAACGGCAGCATCTGGACCGTCAACTCCGGCGATAACACAGTTAGCCAGTTCATCGGCCTGGGCAGTCCGACGGTTATACCCCTCAGTGCGCTCGCGGGCCCATAATCTTACGGCGAATGCGCACACGATTGAGTAACGAGGAGACCGCGAAGGCTCCGCCGGCCAGGCCGGAGAGCACAAGGGTGGGGTTCTCTGGCGAGTCGTCGCAGCCGCCGATCTGGGCGTACGCAGGTCGCGCGCCGAGTAGAGAGAGTGTCAACGTTGCAAGAAGAAGTGTCTTTTTCATGGTTGGCCTGATGTGTAATTTGGGGTATGGGTTCAACAGCTAGCGTAAAGGGTTTCACCGCAGGACGGTGAAGTACTCTGCGATGTCGAGGGTTGCGGAGTAAGCGGCGGCGCCCAGGAATGCCACCCATGCAATGACATAGATTGCCGTTGAGACTCGTGATGGATCGACCGGAGCACAGTAGAGGAACATCGTTCCTGCTGCTCTGTAGCCGAGGATGGACTGGCAGGCCGCGGTCCAGGCTGACATCGTCGTGGTCGCGCAGGGGAGCGACGCATAGCGCATCTGAACGCCCAGCGGGATGCTGATCGCAAGGGTCAGCAGGAAAAGAGTTGCCGTTCTTCGACTCATGTCTTTAGGCTCTTTCGATGATCTTACTTTGGGTTGATAACGATGGCGTTCGGTGCCGTCACACCTGTTGTAATCTGCGTCACGAAGCTCCCCGCGCTGCTGAGTTCCGCAACACTGTTAC
>Ga0302310_10000843_pt1 | contig 27296 bp, 24 predicted proteins | sample III_Palsa_N1_2_FD_200451 | JGI IMG/M metagenome (GOLD analysis project Ga0302310, IMG submission 200451) | Peat permafrost microbial communities from Stordalen Mire near Abisko, Sweden - III_Palsa_N1_2 | ecosystem: Environmental > Terrestrial > Soil > Palsa > Peat permafrost | place: Sweden...
CGAAGCGTTGGTCAGACACTGGTCCATCGAGCCGATATCACGATGGTTGGAGCGACTGAAATCCCTGCCTCCGACGACACTCGCTCAGATGCAGGTGCCCGTATGAATTTCGTGGGGATACCTCAGGCTCTGACCCGGATAGCTCGCGATGAATTGATCTATCGGGTGGCCAAGCTGTCGAGCGGTGTGGCCGAGGGAGTCCATGGTGAGGTCGCGTGGCGGCGCGTTCGATCGCAGCGGTTACAGGCAGGGACACGAGAGGAACGCGGTGGTTGTCCGATCGGGCTCACTGCGGCGTAACGACCGGCCCTGGTTAAGACTAATGAGTAGAGCCGATCCGTCCCGGCACCTTTAGGAAATTGTCCCCGACACCTTTTTAGATCGTTCAAGTTTTGCGCCCTTGCGACATGCAACCAACCAGCGCGTGTAAAGCGCGAGCCAGGGAAAGGACTGCCATCATGACGAAGATAAAGCCGAATTTCGAAAAAACGGTTGGGCCGCCGTGGGACTGATACCAGGCACACACGATCAAGGCACAGGCGACGGCGAGACTGAAAAGTATGGAGCTGGTGCGCGTGTTCAACTTGGCTTCTCCCAGAGTGTGAGCCGAGCTGTGCATTGGAGGCCGAAGACTGATAACGACGGTCCATCGGCTCAAAGATCGGCTCGGCAAGCAGATCCACAGTCGCTCCAACGAAAGATTGCTTACAACTTGTCTTCCAGCGACCGCAATTTCTCGGTGAGTTCCAGGAGCTGACGCCGCCTGGCGCGGGCCAGCACCAGACCGGCGACGATCATGGCAGCCAGCATGATCAAGCTGGCGATCGTTTGGATCTCGGCAAGCTGATGGACAGGGTGTCCATCTGACGTCAGGGTGAGGCCAGACACCTTGGTTACAATTGTCGCCGTCAATGCCGCCGCTGGGGTACCGATGGAAAGGCAACGCGCTTGAAACAGTCCCCGCTTCGCGCGGGAGATCATACGTTTCAGGAGGCTGATCGTATCGAGACCGAGCGCATCGGAGCGGCAGCGCACGCGCTGATACCAAATCGCGCCGATCACATAGGCGACCCACAGCGCGCTCACCACTCCAAGGGTCAATGATCGTTCGGCGGCGACGCAGAAAGCCAGAAGCAGTGCGATGCCACAAAGAACGAAGATGAGTACCCGATTGTGCCTTCGATGCGTTTCATGAAGCCGCTGCACGTCCAGCATGAGCTGACGGGTATCCGGCTTGGGCGTGGATTGCCAAAGCCGGGCGAAGGGATCCATTTGCGAGGGCTCATTCATGAGGCGTCTCCGAATCTCATCCGGATAAAGGTCTTGGCGCGATGCAGTCGCACGGACGCGTTGCTTTCGCTGATGCCCAGGATCGTTGCGATGTCCTTGATGGCGATGTCTTCAAGGTAAAGGCCGGCAACGGCTTTGAGCGACTCGGGAAGATTGCGCACGGCTTCGGTCAGGCGGATCAATTGCCGGGCGCGATCGGTGGCCTCGTCGACGGGTACAGCCTCATCCGGAACGCTGTCGCTCAGAAGTTCGGTCTTGCGCACCAGTGCGCGTCGCACATGAGTGACACAAATGTTTTGAGTGATACGAGCAATGTAAGGTTTGAGGGTTGCCGGATTGTCCAGGCGCGGCAACGCCTGCCACATGGCGAGCCAGACCTCCTGCACGAGGTCGTCAATTCGATCGGGATCGCGTTCGTAGACTGTCGCGATACGGCGCACCATGCCGGCATGCTTTTCGACGATCTCTTCGAGGGTCAACAAGGCGACGGCATCCAGGTCATTACGTGAACCTTAGTCGTTCGAGACCGGGTTGTCTTACAGGGGAAACACGAAAATATTCAGAGGTTGGGCGTTGTAAGAATCATGCCTGCCCCACGACTGCAAGTCTGACGCCGATACGGCGTTCTTGCAGAGGGACAACAATCTTGAACACTCATTGGACAAAGCTGGGGACGAAACGCCTCTTGGCCGCCGGGACCCTGTTGGCGTTCGCCGCCGGGGCGGCGTCGGCCGAAGACGCAACAGGTGATTGGAGCGGCCTCCTTGCCGGCCAGTATCACATGGTGGTGCACGTGGTTAAGGACACGGCGGGTCGCTATCAAGCGACGCTCGAAAGTCCCGATCAGGGAAGCTTTGTTCTGACAGCCGACGCTGTCGTGTCCGATCCTTCGCACCTGAACTTCGCCGTCCCCAAGATCGGCGCCCGTTACACAGGACGTTGGAACGCCGAGAAAAAGAGTTGGGTGGGAACGTGGACGCAGAGCATGTCCCTGCCCCTCGTTCTGTCTCGTATGGCAAGCCACGCTTCGGAGCTGGCGCCGCCCAAGCGCCCCCAGGAAGAAGCCATTGCCACTGGCCCCCGACCTTACCGCATGGAAGAAGTCACCTTTCCCGATGCGTCCGCGGGAATAACACTTGCCGGCACCCTCAGCGTTCCCAAGGGGCGCGGTCCTTTTCCCGCGGTCGTCCTGATTGGCGGGACTGGGCCTGGGACCCGTGACGAAAATGGTTTCGGCCACAAATTATTCCTGGTACTCGCCGATGCGCTCACTCGTCGCGGCGTCGCCGTGCTGCGCTATGACAAGCGAGGTGTGGGCGCATCGGGTGGCGACTTCAACTCCGCGACGATCCCGGACTTCGCCAACGATGCCGAAGCAGCGATGACTTTTCTGAAATCACGTCCCGAGATCGCACCCGACCATATCGGGCTCATCGGCCATTCCGAGGGGGGCGCCATCGCGCCCATGATCGCCGTTCGCAATGCCTCGGCACGGTTTACCGTTCTCATGGCTGGACCTGGCATGCGCATTGGGCGGCTCTTGAATGTGCAGAATGCCAAGATCGCCGAGGCATCGGGCATGCCTGCGGAGCAGATCGCCAGGAAAACCGCGTTCTTCAATAAGCTCTACGCCGATCTGGCAGCCGACCAAGGCGGCACGCATGCACTGTCGATCGCCAAAGCAGACATGGCGCAAGGGGTCCGGGACCACGTGATCCGCGCTGAAAATGCCGAAACACTCGCCCACCAGCTCACCAGCCCATGGGCGCGGCAAGCCTTCAACTACGACCCCATCCCGACGCTTCGCGCGCTCAAGACACCGATCCTTGTGCTCGATGGCAGCCGGGATCTGTTCGTGCCACCGGTAGAAAATTTGGCTGCCATCAAGGGAGCGTTACAGCGCAATCCGGACGCGACGATTGTCGAATTGCCGAATATCAATCACATGTTCCAGACCGCGAAAATCGGAACCCCGGCCGAGTCCGTAGACATCGAAGAAACCATCGCGCCCGTTGCGCTGAAAGTCATAACCGATTGGGTGGTGGCGCACGGCTCTTGATCGAGCAGGCCATGTGACTCGGCAGGAATAGTGCCAGGGACAGTTTCAACGGACGAACCAGGAATTGTTCCTGGCATCTTTTCGCTGCCGGAGTGCCGCGGCCGAGTCGTCGACGCCAGCGGCTTCAACGAGCTTGGGTTCGCGCTGAGCACTGTCGAAATCCGACCCGATTAGCTCTTCTCGTTCTTGTTCATAGCCTCTGCTCTTCGACCTGATCGAAGACTTCCCGCACGGCAAGGGCTGCGTTGAAGATGGCCTCTCCCAGCGTCGACACGCGGCTCTTGGCCAGCAGGGCGCGAGCCGGCGAAAGGGGCCAGTTAACGGCTCGAGACCTGCTGGTGGGTATCCGCCAGCACAGTTAGTGCGGCGCGTGTCTCCGTCTCTGCCTTCCGTGGCGTCCATGAGGCGATTTCACTCAATGTGTGATTGCGCGCCAGGACGCGTACGACGTGAAGTCCCAACCAGTAACCCGAACGGTTGGGCAGGTCGGCTTGAAACGGGGTTTGCCCCGACTCAAACCAGCGCGTGAAAGCTTTCGATGCCTCGTGCCTCACCGGATCAATGGTCAGAACGTCGGCGTTCTGCAGAAAGCGCTTGGCCACCTCAGGCAACCTCGCATCCGGTAGGGCGCCAAGGTCGTTCTGCAGGAGGTACTCGCCATCGGTGTGACCTGGCGACACGAGGGTGCTGACGTAAGTCGCCAGTCCCTCTTCATACAGCGGCAGCAGCAGATGCGTGTCAGGCATCACACCATCGTTGGTGATGCCGGAATGCTCGGCATCCCACAGATGGAAGAGTTCGTGCGGCAGTATCACATCCAACTGGGCTTTTTCGAGGATCAGGGAGTCGACCGCCAGCGCAAGCACCGGGGTGCCGTTTGGCAGAACGCCGCTCTTGGCATCGAACTGGGGAGCGAGCACCACAACGGCCCGTGGCTGCCCGGATGCACCGAAATACTGAGCGAATCGTTTCGCCTGCACATTCAGCGCCGTGTTGATGGCGCGGACCCCTTTCGGTATGTCTCCGCCCATGTTCCGGTACTGGTCAAATCGGGCCTTTAATGCGCCATCTTTCAGCTCCTTCCAGTTCGGATTATCGCGGACCTCCCAGACCACCGATTGGTAAAGCGCCTCACGAGGTTCTTCAATGAACTTGTCCCAGAGTGCTTCCTGCTCGGTAAATGGCTTGTCCTTGGCTGCCTGCCAGAACGCAGTGAAGGATCGATCGATCGGCCGTGCCGTATCACCAAGTTGCGAGCCTGCAACCGCCGGAAAGCTGGCCAACAACGCCATCACGCTCCATATACTTGTAGCCATACACCGATGCTCCTTTCGAAAAGTGATTGTCCGAGCTCCAATGAAGTTCGATGCGTAGATCGCATTGATGGTTTAGATGGTGAAGACGGATAGGTCACAGACCTTGTGGCCTCAGCGGCGTCCGGGCAAGCTGTGAACGTCCGCTACCAACCATATCGGACATTGCGCGCAAGAGCTTAGGAGGGGAGCTTGAGCTTAATTTTCAGAGAAAGACCCGAGTTTTTCCCGTTCGGCTTGATGCAGCTACTGGCAATTGGTAGCTGCATAGCGATCTTCATCAGCGCTTCGAGGATCTACGACAACTTTGTCCTTACGATGGGCTTCACCATAGAAAATTCCTATCAAATTTGTGAGCAACCTTTGAACAATCGTTGTGTCACGCATTACGTAGTGAAGGAACTTGATGGAGCAAGCGGCGATTTTGTCCCGATGGGCAACCAGTTCAGACAAGGCGTACTTGAATCCGATCCGCAAATCATAAAAAAATCGGACAGCTTTACTTATGAAGTAAACGGAACAGATGAGCAGTGGCCGTACCTGTGGCAACAGGTTTTCGTTCTTCTGTCAGGCATTGCTGGTGTCATTTTGTGGTTGGTATTTAAAGGGCCGAAAATTCTTCTCTCTGGTGATTGACGTAACGTCTAGCCTCCTCGTCGTCCGTTAGGCAATGTCCGCTTGTGGCCGATCACAGTCCTGCATGCCACATCACATGGCGCGGAAACGGTGGCGAAACGCGTCGCTCACGCGGAGCGGCTCGGTAATGCCATGGAGCCAGACCAGCAAGCGACCATCCCCGTCCGGCTTGACCTGCCGGATCGCCGACACGCGAACGATGGCGTTGCGGTGAATCCTCCAGAAGACTTCCGGATCGAGCTTGAGCATCAGATCCTTCAGCGGTGTCCGGATGAATGCGGAATCGGTGGCGGTGGTTACGCGGGTGTACTTTTCCTCGGACTGGAAAAGTACGACGTCTTCGATGGGGATCATCCGGACGGTGTCGCCGATGCTGGCGGTGATCCAGGTGATCGTCTCCGCTCGCGACAACCGGCCGGCGAGGCTGTTGATCAATGCCGTCAGATCGACTTGTGTTGCGGGCTGGCGGCTGCGCAGACGTGCCACCGTTTCGGTGAGGCGATCGGTGCGGATCGGTTTCAGCAGGTAGTCGATGGCGCCAGCGTCGAAGGCCTTCACCGCGAATTCGTCATGAGCGGTGATGAAGACAACCCGGGCTGGACTTCCGGCCTGCCGCGCCACCTCGAGGCCACCCAGTCCCGGCATGCGGATGTCGAGGAAGGCAACGTCCGGTTTCTTCGATGTCCACGCATCGAGCGCGCTGATGCCATCAGCGCATTCCGCGACGACAATCAGTTCCGGCCACAGGGTTGCCAGCATGCCGCGCAGCTCCGTTCGCTGCGGTTCCTCGTCTTCGGCGATGAGGGCCGTGATGGGTGCGGTCATGGGAACGTGAGCGGAATGTGGATGCGCGCGCTCACCCCGCCTGCGGCGCGTGATGCAATGTCGAAGCGCGCGCGTGTTCCGAAACGATCGTGGAGCTGGGCGCGAACATTCGCGAGGCCCAGGCCGGGCGTGGTGCCGGGCTGCAATCCCCGGCCATCGTCCTCGACGCTCACGCTCAGGAATCCATCCGCGGTGCCGGCGATGATCGCGATCATGCCGGGGCCCGGTTTCGGCTCGATGCCGTGGGTCATGGCGTTCTCCACCAGTGTCAGCAGGATCAAGGGAGGGAACGGCAGCGCCCGGACTTCGTCGCTCGCATCGACGCGAACCTCGATGCGGCCAGCCGTACGGACATTCATGATCTCAAGATAGCCCAGGCAGAGATCGATCTGTCGACCAAGCGTGGCTTCCTCGATGCCTGTGGTGCGGATGCGCGGCAACGCGACGCGCAGATATACCGCAAGCGCGTCGATGGTTCTCGCCGCGCGCTCGGGTTCGCTGGCGATCAGTGACCGCACCGACGCCAGCGTATTGAAGAGAAAATGCGGTTCGATCTGGGCCTGGAGGACAGCCAGTCGCATGTCGGCTGCGTTCCGTTCCGCGCGCAGGCTTTCGATCTGGCGACCGGCTGCATACTGGGCAACGCGTCGCTGTTCGCCGAGATAGTAGATGGCTGCGAAGCCCCCACCCGCGACGATCAGTACAAAGAGGGACGCGTTGATGGTGGCAGCGAGAAAGTTTGAAACGGCTTGACCGAGCAGGTTGGGTCCCATGGGGCGCCCGGAGTAGGCCTGCATGAGATGGGCGTGATAGGCGCCCGCCCAGTCCAGGGCGATGACCCCGATCCAGAGCCCGGACAGGATCGCCAGCAGCACCAGCACGCGCTCCACGACGAGCGGCAGACGCCCATGCCGAATCAATGTGGCGAACAAGGGGCCGGCCGAGACCGCGATCAGCGACGCGATGCAAGCCCGGAGCGCTAGCCCGGGCCAGTCGCCCCATGCATCCATGCCCGACGCATGCCAGGTGGCATACGTGCAACCGGCGAGGACCGCCAGCGGCCAAAACACCATTCCCCGGCGCAGCAACCAGGGCCAGGTGAAGGCGCGGAAGTTCTGGTAGAGCGTCCAGCTGCCGAGATCCGACAGCACGCTTCGCGGCAGTCGGGCATGCAAGTCGTCATTGGGAAAATCCATGCGTGACACGTTAGCAAAGCACGCGCGATCACGCACACGAACCATCCGCGCCTGGGCCGTTTCGTCGCATCGCCGACCGGTTCCGTCGCATGCCCATCCCGCTGCACTCCTGCGTGCCCTATATCTGTCGCACACACGACATCGGGAGACACCATGCAGATCAAGATTCTGGCGAAGGCCGCCGTTGCGCTTGCGATCCTCGGCGGATCGGCGATCCTGCCGTATCGTGCGCACGCGCAAACCGCTGCGCAAACCGCTGCGCAGCCCACAGCGCAAGCCGAGCCATGGGTATCCACAGCGTGGCTGGAGAGTCACCTGCACGACCCGAACCTCATCCTGCTGCAGGTCGGCGAAGAGTCGCAGTACAAGTCCGCGCACATTCCCGGCGCGCGTTTCGTCCGGCTTGCCGACGTCGCCGCCACGTCGGGCGTACTTTCGCTGGAAATGCCGACAGCATCGGAATTGCGCCAGCGACTGCAGGGCCTCGGCATCTCCGACGGCTCCCGCGTCGTGGTGTACTTCGGAAACGATCAAGTCTCCGTGGCGACGCGGATATTGTTCACGCTGCAATCGGCCAGACTGGGAGCCCACGCCGACCTGCTCGACGGCGGCATGCCGAAGTGGCACCGCGAGGGCCGTGCCCTGACCGACCAACCTACCGCAATCACACGACCCGGAACGCTGACGCCCTTCAACCTTCAGCCAACCATCGTCGATGTCGCGTTCGTGCGCGCGCATGCCCGGCAGCCGGGTTACGTGCTCATCGACGCGCGTGCCGCGATGTACTACGACGGCCTTGAAGAGAGCGGCGCGGATGGCCACCCCCGCCGCGGCCATATTCCCGGTGCGCACAACCTGCCCTTCACCGGCATCACCAACGACGATCTGACCCTGAAGAACCCGGCCGAACTGCTGGCCTTGTTCCGCAACGCCGGCGTCAAGCCGGGCGATCGGGTGATCGCCTATTGCCACATCGGCCAGCAGGCAACGGCGGTGCTGTTCGCGGCGCGTGTCGTGGGGATCGATGCGGTGCTGTACGACGGTTCATTCGAAGACTGGACGATGCGCGATCTGCCGGTCGAGCTCTGACAATGCGGCCGCCCCGTCCCTATGCCGAGTCCCATGCGACCGGCGTGTGCCTGGGCCTCGTACTGCTCGCCTGCTTCGCGCTGACCGGGCAAGGGCTGGGGGCGTCCGGTGCTTTCGCGAGCGTGGCAAGTGGTGTCGCCGTCGCAGTCTCACCGGAAACTGCCGTGCACAGCGCCTACTTCCGGAGCTATCTCCAGGACGGTTCACCGTGGACTGCGTGGCTTGTCGTCGAAATCATCGGTGTGCTGGTCGGCGCCGCCGCATCGGCTGCTCTGGCAGGACGAACACGACTGACGTTCGTCCGCGCCGTTCGTCCATCCGGCGGCAGGTTGTTCACAGGCGTCGCAGGCGGCATGTTGATGGGCGTCGGGGCAGCACTGGCGCGAGGCTGCACCAGCGGCCTCGCATTGAGTGGCGGTGCGCTGCTGAGTGTCGGCGCCTGGATCTTCATGGCAGCACTGTTCCTCGCCGGCTTCCTTGCCGCACCGCTCGTGCGCAGGCTCTGGCCATGAACGATCTGCTGATCGCGGGAGGCATCGGCGTGGCGTTCGGCTGGGCGCTCGAATGCGCCGGCCTGGGCGATCCACCGAAGCTCGCTGGCCAGTTCTACCTGCGAGATTTCACCGTCCTCAAGGTGATGCTGAGCGCGATGATCACCGCGATGCTCGGTGTCTTCTGGGGCGGACGACTGGGCATGCTTGATCCCGGTGCGCTCTACGTGCCCGAAACGTATCTGCTTCCGCAACTCGTCGGCGGTCTGGTCTTCGGACTCGGCTTTGTGCTGAGCGGCCTGTGTCCGGGCACGTCCTGCGTGGCGCTGGCCAGCGGCCGCATCGAAGGTGCCGCGACGATGCTCGGACTGTTCGCTGGCGTGCTGCTCGTCGGCTTCGCCTTCCCCGCGATCGAACCTTTCTACCGCTCGACGCCACACGGCCCGCTGACACTCCAACGCCTCACGGGCCTGCCTTACGGGGTCGCGGTCGCGCTGGTCACGATGGTCGCCGTTTCGATGTTGGCGTGGATCGCGAAGCGGGAGGCCGCGCGATGAGACTTGTGCGAGGGTTGGGCATCGGCGCGCTTGCATTGGGCCTGGTGGCGCCTTTCGCAGGTAGCCCCTCTCGCACGCAGCAGCGAGGGCTTGATCTGGATTCGATCGCCCGTGCGATCGACGAGGGCTCCGACCATGTCAGCGCGCGCCAGCTTGCGAAGTGGATACGCGATCGCCGACCGGGACTTCGCGTCATCGACGTGCGATCGCCGTCCGAGTTCCACGACGACGCGATCCCGACGGCGGAGAACGTGCCGATCGACCAGTTGGCGAAGTCGCGCTTTGCGCCCGACCAGACCATCGTCCTTTACTCACAGGAAGGGGCGCATGCCGGCCAGGCCTGGGTCATGCTGCGCTCGCTCGGCGTGACCCAGGCGGTGTTCGTGCCGGGTGGCCTTGCCGACTGGCGCGAGGAGGTTCTGAGTCCGCTACTGCCGGCGAACGCCTCGCCCATGGAGCGTGCACGGATCGCGGAATTGAGCCACTACTTCGGCGGCTCTCCCCGGATCGGGGGAGAGCAGGAAGGCGAAGTTGCGGGTGCGGCGCAGACCGGTCAACGCTCGCGGAGGCGCGGATGCTAGCGCGTGCCATGGAGCCCACTGATGCAACCGATACATTCGACTTCGCCGCTCTTCGCGCCAGCGAATTCGCGCGTCTCGATACCGTCGGCATTGCCTATCTCGATTACGCGGCGAGCGCGCTGTACGGCGTCTCGCAGGCACGTGCGCATGGTGACCGGCTGACGCACGGGATTTTCGGCAATCCCCACTCGGAGCATCTGGCGTCCCGCCATAGCGCTGCCGCGCAGGCGGCCGCGCGTGCCGCGACGCTCGCTTTCTTCGATGCCGATCCGGACATCCACGATGTCTGCTTCACCGCCAACGCGACGGCAGCCATCAAGCTCGTCGCCGAGAGCTACCGATTTTCGTTGCGCCGCGGACTCATTCTCTCGGCCGACAACCACAATTCCGTCAACGGCATTCGGGAGTTTGCCAGGCGCGCACAGGCGCCCGTCAGCGTGCTGCCGCTGGATACGGAACTCCGGCTCGATCACGGATCGGCGAGCCTGCGGGCGAGCGTCGAGCGACAGGGCGGGGGCTTGTTCGCATTTCCGCAGCAGTCCAATTTTTCCGGAGTGCGTCACGACCTGTCACTCATCGAAGAAGCCGGGGCGCTCGGATGCGATGTCCTGGTCGATGCGGCAGCGGCCGGCCCATGCGGCGCGCTCAGCCTGAGAACGCATTCCGCAGACTTCGTCGTGTGTTCGTTCTACAAACTATTCGGCTTGCCGACCGGTGTCGGAGCATTGATAGCGAAAAAGTCGGCCTTGGGCCGCCTTCGGAGACCATGGTTTTCGGGCGGAACCGTGGAGTTCGTGTCCGTCGCGCATGGGCGGCATGCCCTCAGAACGGGCCATGAGGGATTCGAGGACGGAACGCCCAACTTTCTCGACCTCGCCGCCATCGAATCCGGATTCGCCTTTCTCGCCCGCATGCCGCGCGCAGGCCTGCGTGCCCACATCCAATCCCATATGCAGCATTTCCTGACACTGGCAGCGACACTGCGACACTGTAACGGAGCACCGCTGGTGCGTCTGTACGGCCCTCTGAATATGAAGCAACGGGGCGGTATCGTCGCCTTCAACGTGCTGCAGAACGACGGTTCTGTCCTGCCCTACGAACGTGTCGAGTGGTTGGCGCGCGAGCATGGCGTCGCCATTCGGGGTGGCTGTTTCTGCAATCCCGGGGCGGCCGAAAAGGCATTCGGATTCGATGCCTTGGGAGTGGAACGTTGCTTCGACAAACTCGAAGGCAGCTTCAGCATCGAGGCGTTCCGGAGTTGCGTGGAGCGTGCCGCCACCGTGGGTGCGCTGCGTTTGTCCGTCGGTGCCCCCACGACGCACACCGACATCGAGCGTGCCGTGGCATTGATCGTTGCCTGCGGCGAATAGGTTCAGCGCGTAGGGAGCCTGTGTCACAGATCAAACCTCAACAAGGCGCGGTAATAACCCCATGGAATAGCGGAGTTGTACGCGATGCCGATCGACTCAAATCGACCGAAGTCGCGAAGCCATTGAATTCCGATCTCGGCCCTTGCGGGCCTTCTTTTTAGTCATAGGGATACACCATGAGACGCCATCTTCTATTAGTGCTGCTTGCAATCTCGGCTAACCGCGTGATCTGTGGCGCGCGTCGACGGAGTGATGGCCAACCCTGTCAGGCGCTCAGCGTGCCCGGAAGGAAGCGCTGCCGGTGGCACGGTGGTTGTTCTACAGGACCGCGGACGGTCGAGGGCAAGGCGAGGACTGCTGCAAACCTTAGACAGCGAGCGAAGGCTAGAATGCCAAGTCGCTAGGTTCATATGGAATGAAGTCAATGAGCAAGCAAGCGGAGCCAAAGGATGCGCTATTCACTAAGCCCTATTGGGATAGGCCAGTGCCAAGTCCAGGCGAAGCAGGTGATGCAAGCGCAGATCCCATCTTTCATGCGGTTGGCATGGCTCTCTCGACTTGGGAAAGTGCGGAGTGTGCACTGGCGACGCTGTTTCAGGTGATGTCGAGAGCTGAAACCGCAAATGCTCATAACGCTGTTCGACGCGCGTTCGGTTCAATAGAGAGTAGTGCTGGTCGCAGGAAGGCACTTGAGGCTGCTGCTGAGGTTTACTTTGCTCCAGATTGGGAAAATCCGGTGGTGAAGAAGCCGTTCAAGGGTCTGATGTTGGCATTTGAAGAGGGTTCCAAGCGTCGAGATGAAATTGCTCATGGGATGGCGTACGGGGTGACCTCCAATAACAACCATATGGGGTCCTTCCTGTTCCCGGCGGAATACAACACGCAGCGAACGACACCATGGATGAGCAACCGCGATGACCCGTTCGCGTTCACTAGAGCCAAGTATCGGTACACCTCAACCATGATTCATGGTTTGGTAAAAAAATTTGGCGAGCTGCACGGCAAAGTGTACGAATACATCTCCGCTATAAGAATGGTCAATGGTGTGCCGGCAGCAGTTTTGGACGCGCGTCACGGAGATGGAGCTGCCAAACAAATCGAGGCTTTGATCGCGGAGCAAAAAACAAAGGCCGTAGCGGATTCGGGCACGGCATCGAAATAGCCAAGTGGGAGCGGTTGCCGTTCACCCATTTGTATGGGCCGGCATAGTGGGCGCGGCGACAACGGCGCAGCTAAAGCTGGTCACTGCGCCATTTGCAGGGCGTTCCGGGCGGAGGAAATCTCCGTCGTCCGATGCGTTGAGATCCAACCAAATAGCAGCATCGACGTTTAAATTGCCTTGTTCCCTACCCTGGGCTCATCTGGCTCACGAAAATTCACCTTTGGGTCATATTTGGCGAGGGCCGTGAAGTCCGAGTATCCTCTGGGAGCATGCGGGGGGCAAAAATGCGCTATTGGGGTTGTATCTTTCTGTCAGTCGCCGGGTGTGCGTTTGGAACGGCTTTGACAATCATCGCTTGGCGGTACATGGGCCTACATGGTCTATTGGTTGTGGGTGTGTTGCTAGGTGGGATTGGCGGCGGCTTCACCCAGGCGCTTAGTGGTGGGGAACGTTATGGACTGAAGATGCCCACAACTAGGGCGGGCGCTGGATCAGTCCAAAAAGTAGATCCTGGCTTCATTGGCGACATGTTCGTAGGGCTGATGGCTGGCATCCTTGGTATTTCGCTTTGTTCACGAACCCTCAAGACATCGCTTTTCGATCCAAGCGGCTCAAGTTTGATAGACCTGTGGTTCATGGATTTCGGAATTGCCTTCGTTAGTGGGTTCTTGGGCCTGCGACTAATCAAAGCGATTTCGACAAAGTTCATGCAAGAACAACGTCTGAAGGAAGCCGAGGATCTTGCGGTAGAAAGTAAGGAGTTGGCTACAGCCAATGCGGGCACAAGTGCCTATTTGAGCGGTCAGCAGAGTTTACGATCAGGCCAACTGGATCTCGCGGAAGATCTGTTCAGAAAAGGTATAGAGTACGACAGGGGGACCAGTATTCGTTGCATCGTGGGCCTTGCACAACTGCAAAGAAGGCGCCATAAATACACCGAGGCCATCGAAACCCTCGACGAAGCTATACGGTTACAGCACATAGAATCGGTAGTATCACGGGTTGCAGTCGCTTATTGGAATCGGGCCTGCTACCGCCTACTTGCACGCCCAGACAGTGTCGAGGCAAAGGACGCAGCCGTTGCGGACCTGGAAAAGTCAGTAGCTCTTCAGGAATCGTTTAGATCGACAATTTTGGCAGACGAGGATTTGAAGGAATTGCGTAACGACGTTAGAATCCGCCGTTTGATTCAAGAACCTGATGGATCAGCACAGCCGAGGAGAGATGACATGAGCAGCGAAAAGACCACTGGGTAAATTTCACGTCTCTTGCAAAAAGGCCTCGCGAAAGCGGGGCTTTTTTTATGCCCTCATCCCTGGCGTCTTACAGCTTGCGTGAAGTCATGAATGAGGGTCCGTTTTTCCGAACGGCAGCATCGGCGCGTAGTTGTCCAGTGTATCCACGTCAGGTGGAACCGATGACCGGGGCGCTTTCCCAAGCCGCACGCGGCGGCTTAGAAGGATCTTCCCCGTAGTAGCGTCCTGAGCTGTGTGCTGGCAGGATTCGTGTGGCAATCAGGGGGAGTGGGCTCGACCATGGCAAGGGAACCGCACTACAAACGCTTGCTTGACCAACGAACACGGGACGAGAAGGCAGCGCCGTCGACGATTAAAGCTAAAGCCAGTTGGTTGAATCCGGTCATCGTTGTTTCTTTGATCGGAATAGTCGTGGCAGCAGTGGTGACGTTGTTGGTTGCAAATTGGGTGGACGTGCGGAGAAATCTGTCGGACGTCGCTGCGAGGATGCGACAGGATGCTCTATATAGCGGTGAGTGGACCAATGATCCGACTGGCTATGACAGCCTGCCTCGCTATTCAGCAAAGACAGCGAACGACACCATTGTGTTCAAAATCCAATCAAAAGACGGTGTAATAGGCGGAGAGTTCGCAAGTCCCAAAGTCTGCATGGTTTCTCCATATCCTCGTTTGCAAGTGAGCGGCTCCAATTCTTTTTTTGGCGCAAACGTTGAAGTCTGGGATTTCGTGGATAACCGCGTTAGAACGTTCGGCCGTTTCCGGATCCATGTGAACCGGGACATTGGGACGATCGAGCTTCAGAACCGAGATTCTCCAAGCCCTCTTTTTCCGAATCTGATAGAGCTTGGCAATGGGTCGGACAAACCTTTGCAGATCGACGATCCGGATGATCCAGATCCTGCCGAATCAGCTATTTCATCGAAAATGCAGCACGGATTTTGTCCTTGGCTACTGAAGCTTGCCCGAGACGCTGCAGCGAAAAGTCAGCAGAAGCCGGCTCCTAACCCAGGCACCTCCAAATAGGTCGGGCGACTGTCGAACCTCCGCGATCAATCCGATTGCCACATCATGATGCTGTGCACTGTGAATAGATGCGCATGTATGGGACAGAATCGTGTACAGAATCACGCGGACACAAAAAAGCCCCTGAAAACAGGGGCTTAATTGCAATTCTGGCGGAGAGAGTGGGATTCGAACCCACGGTAGGCTCACACCTACGGCAGTTTTCAAGACTGCTGCCTTAAACCACTCGGCCATCTCTCCAAACTTGTTCGCGATCCATCGCGAGGGTCGCAATCCTATCAGGAACCTCGTTGCGGGTCGCTATTCGGGCCTTTCTTGGACAACGCAATCAAACAGCCCACCAGGATCGCTATCGGAATCAGTGCGCCGATCAGCGGGAACAGCAGCACGGGTTGGCGGATCACCATCGGCACGATCTGGGTGGCGGTGGCGAAGCCGATCGTCCACAGGCGCCAGCGGCGGCTGTGGCGGCCAAACCAGAAGCTGGCGAGAACCAGCAGCATGGCGATGACCGAGAGGACGAAGTCGATGGTCGGCAGTTGCCACACGGTGGCGAAGGCCAGCCGGGTGCCGATGAAGGAGATCAGCACCAGCAGCAGGAAGTAGCTGGTGTAGAACTCGACCTTGTCCCACTTCCCGCGAACGGGTGCCGGCGAGTTCATGCGAGGCGGTCCAGCCCGGCCATGTACGGACGCAGTGCTTCGGGCACGCTGATCGAGCCGTCGTCGTTCTGGTAGTTCTCCATCACCGCGATCAAGGTGCGGCCGATGGCCAAGCCGGAGCCATTCAAGGTGTGCACGAGTTCGGGCTTGCCGGTGTCGGCGTTGCGCACGCGGGCCTGCAGGCGGCGCGCCTGGAAGTCCTCGCAGTTGGAGCAGCTGGAGATTTCGCGGTAGGTCTGCTGGCTGGGCAGCCACACTTCGAGGTCGTAGGTCTTGGTCGACTGGAAGCCCATGTCGCCTGTGCACAGCAGCAGCTTGCGATACGGCAGGTTGAGTTTCTGCAGCACCTTCTCGGCGTGGCCGACCATTTCTTCCAGTTGCGCGTAGGAGTCGCTGGCGCGGGCGACCTGCACCATCTCGACTTTCTCGAACTGGTGCTGGCGGATCATGCCGCGGGTGTCGCGGCCGTAGCTGCCGGCCTCGGCGCGAAAGCACAGCGAGTGCGCGGTGAAGCGCAGCGGCAGCGCGTCGGCTTCCTGGATGGTGTCGCGCACCAGGTTGGTCAGCGAGACTTCGGCGGTGGGAATCAGGTAACGCTTGGAGTCGCCGACCTGGGTGGAGAACAGATCCTCCTCGAACTTCGGCAACTGGGTGGTGCCGAGCATGCTGTCGGCGTTGACCAGCACCGGCACGTTGCATTCGAGGTAGCCGTGCTCGCCGGTGTGCAGGTCGAGCATGAACTGGCCGATCGCGCGATGCAGGTGCGCGATCTGGCCGCGCAGCACGGTGAAGCGCGCGCCGGAGAGCTTGGCGCCGGCATCGCCGTCGAGCCAGCCGTGACGCTCGCCCAGCACGACGTGATCCTTTACCTCGAACTCGAACGTGTTCGGTGTGCCCCAACGGCTGACTTCGAGGTTGTCGCTCTCGTCCTTGCCGACCGGCACCGACTCGTGCGGGATGTTCGGGATCAGCAGCGTGATGTCGGAAAGCTTGGCCTGCGCCTCGGCCAGTGCCTGCTCGTTGGCCCTGAGCTTGTCGCCGATGCCGGCGACTTCAGCCATCAGCGCGGCGACGTCCTCACCCTTCGCCTTGGCCTGCCCGATCGCCTTGGAACACGTGTTGCGCAGGTTCTGCAGCTCCTGCGTCTCCATCGCCAGCTGCTTGCGCGAGCTTTCCAGCGCCTCCATCGCGGAGACGTCCAGCGTGAAGCCGCGGGTTTCCTTGAGGCGTGCGGCGGTTTCGGCGAGGCGCGAACGCAGCAGTGCGGGATCCAGCATGATCGGGTCCAGATGAAGGCTTGAACCGTGAATTATCGCTGGCTAGTGGCAAGCACCGCAATTGAAGACGCCACTTGTGGCAATCGCCGCTAATGAATACCGGGCGGCGTGGCCACGCCGCCCGGCTTGCGATCCCGGTCAGCTTGCCAGCTTGCGCTCGCTGCGGCCAAGCCACCATGCCATGGCGGCGCCGGCGATCAGCCAGCCGATCAGCTGCTCGATCAGCGCAGCCCAGGTGAAATCGAGCGGAAAGCGGTACCAGTTCCAGTACGGCACCATCGTGCTCAGCCAGGCGAATGCCACGGCCACGGCCGCCAGCGCGAGGCGACGCCGGAAACCGAGTCCGGCCAGTCCCATCACAAAGGCCAGCGCCAGCGCGCTCAAGGTATCCGACGCCCACTGGCGCCCGATCTGCGGGCCCATCCTGGTCATGTCATCGCCTTGCGGCATATAGACCACCCAGGCGTATGGCGACCGTATGGCCTGTTGCTGGTAGGCAATGACCTCCGCCGCGTCGCTCATTTTCTTGGGATCCAGCGACGGCAGAATGTAGACGCCGGCTTTGTCGCCCAGCCCCTCATGCAGGGTACTGAGTACCACGCTTTCGCTGGCCGGCTGTTTGAGGCCTACGTTGCCCAGCCCCAGCGCCATATGCGCCACCACACCCCAGAGAAACATCAGGATGCCGCCGATCAGACCCGCCACCAGCACGCGCATGACACACCCTCCACGGTTGATGCGACGAATTTAATTCGGACGTAGAAAACCGTGCAAGGGCGCTCGCAGCAGTCATGCCATGCGCGCCAATTACTTGCTGCGGGCCTTCTCGCGGGCAGCGCGCAGGGCCAGCAGTTTCTCGCGCAGTTGCAGTTCCAGCCCGCGTTCGACCGGCTCGTAGAACACACTGCCGACGAGTTCATCGGGGAGGCATTGCTGGTCGAGCGCGATGCCGCCTTCGGCGTCGTGGTCGTACTGGTAGCCCTTGCCGTAGCCGAGGCCCTTCATCAACTTGGTCGGCGCGTTGCGCAGGTGCATTGGCACCTCCAGCGTGCCGCCCTCGCGGATCGCGGCGCGGGCCTTGTTGTAGGCCATATAGGCCGCGTTGCTCTTGGGCGAGATCGCCAGCCATATCGCCAGCTGGGCCAGCCCCAGCTCGCCTTCGGGACTGCCGAGGCGCTCGTAGGTATCCCATGCATCCAGCGCCATGCGCCAGGCGCGCGGTTCAGCGAGGCCGACGTCTTCCACCGCCATGCGCGTCATCCGTCGCGCCAGATACAGCGGATCGACGCCGCCATCAAGCATGCGGCACAGCCAATACACCGCGGCATCGGGATCGGAGGAGCGCACGGATTTATGCAGCGCCGAGATCTGGTCGTAGAACTGCTCGCCCATCTTGTCGAAGCGACGGGTACGATCAGCCAGTACCTGGGTCAGGGTGACCTCGTCGATACGCTTGTCTTCGGCCAGCTCAGCGGCGATTTCCAGCAGGGTCAGCGCGCGGCGTACGTCCCCATCGGCAGCCTGGGCGATCGACTCCAGCGATTCGTCACCTACCTGCAACTGCAACTCGGCAAGACCACGTTTGCTGTCGGCCAGCGCACGCTTGAGCGCAGCCACGATGTCGTCGGTGGAGATCGGTTCCAGCACATGCACGCGACAACGCGACAGCAATGCGGAGTTCAGCTCGAACGAGGGATTCTCGGTGGTGGCACCGATGAAGATGATGACGCCTTTTTCGATATGTGGCAGGAAGGCATCCTGCTGGGTCTTGTTGAAGCGATGCACCTCGTCGACGAACAACACGGTGCGACGGCCCTGCGCGAAATTCACTTCGGCCTCGGCCAGCGCCTTGCGCACATCCGGCAGGCCGGACAGCACGGCGGAGATCGCGCGGAAATCGGCATCGGCATACCGCGCCACCAGGAGCGCCAGCGTGGTCTTGCCGCAACCGGGCGGCCCCCACAGCACCATCGAATGGATCTTGCCGGCCTCCAGCGCGCGGCGCAGCGCCTTGTCCGGACCCACCAGCCGCTGCTGGCCGACGATCTCGTCGAGGCTGCGCGGACGCATGCGCTCGGCCAGAGGCTTGAGCGCGTCGGATTCGGCGAACAGGCCGGGGGCGCCTGGAGCAACACGGGATGACATGCCCGGATGATAAGGCATCCGCCGGGTTGCCAGCGGGCAGCACCGATGCAGACAACCTCCTCATGCGCACGTCTGGAACGCCACGCGCTGATATTTGGCATATCCAGATCGTGATCGGTATCATTTGAAATATAAATGCGAAATAATCGCATTCAGGTATTTTCCATTTGCATTTTATTACCAAGCTTAGATTCAGCTTAGCGAATTAACTTTCGATTATGTCGAAAGATTTTCAAATAATATGGTTGTTACCAAATTGTCATGTTGGATAACTAGGTTGGCGCCCCGCACCGCCCCCTATTCAACTCCAACAATTGGGACAACCCATGACACGGCTGACCTCGCCTACTGATGTTCGCAAGTCCACCTGCCTCGCTTTCTGCATCGCCGCCATTTTATCCACCCCGGCTTTTGCCGACGGCACCACGACGACAGCCGTCGCTGCCCCGAATGACAGCTCTGCAACGAGTACCCCCCAGACACAGAACGCGCAGAACCTGAGCGCCGTCCAGGTCACCGGCACCACCACGGCGACCACGGTAGCGCCTACGCAGGGCTCGACGGTGGCGATCGAACCACAGTCGATCATCGGCCTCCAGTACCTGCAGGAGAATATCGCGCCGACCGGCGACTATGCCGACGCCATCGCGATCTCGCCCAGCACGTACACGATCGCACCGAACGGTTCGGGCCTGATGGAGGCGCAGGTGGTCAGCATCCGCGGCTTCCAGGACGGGCAGTACAACGTCACCTTCGACGGCATTCCGTGGGGCGATTCGAACGATTTCACGCACCACTCCACATCGTACTTCACCAACCAGGACACCAGCAGCATCACCGTCGATCGCGGTCCCGGCACGGCCGGCACGCTGGGCGATGCCACCTTCGGCGGCACCGTGTCGGTGGAATCGATCAATCCGACGAACGACTTCAACATCCACCCGTATCTCAGCCTCGGCAGCTGGGCGACACAGGTCGAAGGCGCCCGCATCGACACCGGCAAGCTCAACAGCAGCGGCACTACGGCCGTGATCAATGTGCAGAACAGCACTTCCAATGGCTACCTTACCGACGCCGGCCAGCGCCGCCAGAACGTGTTCGCCAAAGTGGTACAGCCGCTGGGCGACAACACCACGCTGACCTTCGGCGGCATGTGGAACAACATCAACCAGTACGTCCCGCTGGGTGCCACCAAGGCGCAGATCGCCGAATACGGCCCGAACTATGCGCTGAACAGCAATCCGGACAGCCAGTCCTACTACCGCTACAACAATGACCAGATCAGCACCTACATGGGCTATATCGGTCTGCATTCCGAGTTCGACGGTTGGAAGATCGACAACAAGGCCTATACCTACAACTACAACCATTTCGGCTTCAACGGCCTGGATCCGAACGGCGAAACGCCGAACGGCACGTTCTGCAACAAGAGCGGCAGCGACTGCCTCGATCCGAACGACGTACCCGGCCAGCACATGCGCAACACGTATACCTCGTGGGGCGACATATTCCGCCTGAGCAAGGAACTGGGTCCGGGCGAAATCCGCACTGGCTTCTGGTACGACCATCAGGACAATCTGCGCTGGGAATATGAGTTTGACGACACGCTGGATCAGCCTGCCATCAACACGACGGGTGCGCCGACCAAGGGCAGCGACAGCCCGGTCGACCGCTACATGACCGACTCGCTGCGCACATTTCAGCCGTTCGTGGAATACCAGTGGAACATCACCGACCAGGCCTACCTGGTGGGCGGCGTGAAGTATGAGGATTTCCTGCGCGACCTCGATGCCGAGTACAACCAGAAGACTGGCCTGCCGACGGATTATTCGAAGGAATGGAATGCCACGCTGCCTTCGGTTGCCTTCCACTACGCATTCACCCCCGACTGGACCGCGTACGCGCAGTGGGCGAAGGGCTTCCTGGCACCAAACCTCAATCTGTTTTACACCACCGATCCGGCGATTTCCGATAGTGCGCTGCAGCCGGAAAAGACCACCAACTGGCAGATGGGCACTACCTGGAACAGCGACGGCCTGACGCTGTCGGGCGACGTCTACAAGATCGACTTCGACAACTTCATCCAGAGCCAGAAGATCGGCAGCACCACCTACTTTTACAACGGCGGCGGCGTGCACTACTCAGGCGTCGAGCTCGAAGGCACCTACATGGTCGGCGACGGCTTCAGCGTCTACGCCAACGGCTCGCTCAACCGCGCGATCCAGACCGAAAGCAACACCTGGAACCCGAACACACCGCACAAGACCGCCGCGCTGGGCCTGATCTATAGCCACGGCCCGGTATACGCATCGCTGATGGACAAGTTCGTCGGCAAGACCTATTACACCGCCAACTCGAACGACGACACGCCGATCGGCGGCTATGCGGTGACCAATTTCGCGGCCAGCTACCGCTTCGATCCGCACATCGCCGAAGTGAAGGACATGAAGATCGGCTTCCAGATCAACAACGTGTTCAACAATACCCACATCAACGCGCTGGCTGGCACCACGGTGGCCGATAGCACCCCACTGTTCTGGACCATTCCGAGCCGCAACTACAGCCTCACTGTCTCGGCGGATTTGTTCTGATGACGCGCGTTCCAATGAATCGCGTGGTTTTGTTGACGTTCCTGTTGTTCATCGGCCAGGTCGCACTGGCCGACGGTGGTGGCGCACGCCCGGCCACCGTCGAACTGTCGAAGCTGCTGCCGCCTCCCCCGGCAGCAGCTTCGGCTGCAGCTCAGCACGACCTCCAGCTCGTGCTGGCTGTACAACAGTCGCGTACGGCAGCCGAGATGGCTGCCGCGAAGGCGGACACGGAGCGCTCCGTGTTCCGCTTCGCCGATGCGCTCGGTCCGTCCATGCAGCCGACCACGCTGCCGAAGACAGCCGCGCTTTTCGCGCGTGTCGCCGCGCTCGACAAGCAAGCCGTCAAGGCGACCAAGGACTACTGGCGGCACCCGCGTCCGGCGATCGTGTCCGACCAGGTGCACCCGCTCGCTCCCGAAAAACCCGACGACTGGAGCTATCCCAGCGGGCACTCCACCTTCGGCTACACGACGGCGGTACTGCTGGCGAACATGTTGCCGGAGAAACGGGACGCGATCTTCGCGCGTGCGGATCTCTACGCGCAGCACCGCATCGTGATGGGCGCGCATTTCCCGAGCGACGTGGAAGCAGGCCGGATCGCCGGCACGGTCATTGCGGCGCAATTGCTGCAGGATCCGCTCTGGCATGCGGACTTTGTCGCCGCACGCGACGAACTGCGAAAGTCCCTGGCATTGAAGCCAGCCACCGACGAATAAGCACGAGGCGTCAGGCATGGGCGAGCACGCACTCCGCTGCTGTCACCCTTGTCCTGGCTCCATCCAACCCTTTAGTGATTACTGACCTGCTGGCGCAAAAATAAGCAGCAATCCCGGTATCATGGACTCCATTGCGACCTTGGTTCGCAAATGCCATTGCCGGGGGGCAGCACGTAAGTGAAGGCGAGGAAGCACATTCCTACTGCATGGACGACCTTCGTGTCTGGCCATGCCTGCATCCCCGTGCCCGCTCTCCTGCCCGTGGCATGAGCGAGCGACGGCACCGCTTTCGCCACTTCTGCCTGGGCCTGCTCGGGTTGCTCCTGCTGGTTTTCGGTATCGGTGTGGTCAGTGCCGCGACCAATGACCCGTGGGCACCCTTCGATGCACCCTGGTTCGACCGGGTGGGCAGCGCCGAAGGGGTTCCGCAGTCGATCATCACCGCGGTCGCGCAGGATCAGCGTGGCCTGGTCTGGATCGGCACCATGGTGGGCCTGGCCCGCTATGACGGTTATCGCGCTCAGGTATTCGACACTCGTGGCGGCAGCGTCCTGGGCCTGCCAGATGCCTATGTCCGTACCCTGTTGGCCCTCCCCGATGGCGACCTGCTGATCGGTACCAATGCGGGCGGACTGGTTCGCTTCGACCAGGCAACCAACAGCTTCCATGCCTACCCGGTCGGCGCGAAGGGCACCTCGGATCGCAAAATCTACAGCCTCGCCGACGATCATGCCGGTGGCGTCTGGATCGCCACCGATGCGGGACTGGATCATCTGGACCCGCGCACGAACACGATTACCCAGCTTAAAACCCGAGCCGACACCGCACCGCGCAACTTCAGCGTGATGCAGGATCGCGCCGGCAACCTGTGGCTGGGCAACAACAACGGACTGTTCGTCCGCCGCGCCGGCACGACCACGTTCGTGCGGCCTGAGCATCCTGCCGGTACCGTTGCCACGGTGCTGGCCAACCAGATCTGGGCCATCCGCGAGGATCACGCAGGTCGGCTGTGGGCTGGCAGTGGACAAGCCGGCGCGGTCTATCGCGACACCGACGGTCAATGGCATCCCGTGCCGGGTTTCAGCGGTTACCAGAACGGTGCACGGCAATCCACGGTGCGCGATTTCCTGGAGGCCGCGCCAGACACGATGTGGATTGCCACCGACGGCAGCGGCGTCCTCGCCTACACCGTCGGCGATACCCAGCTGCGCCGGATCGACCACGATGCCGCAATCGCTTCGACGCTACCTGGCGATTCGGTGCGGGCGCTGCTGCAGGATCGCTCCGGCAACATCTGGGCTGCGACCGACCTCGGCCTCGCACGCACCAACCCCAACGCCCGCATCGCCTTCTCGCTGCTGCCCTCACCGCTGGAGCAGAACGCGTTGAGCGATACCAGCGTGCGTGGCATCTACGTCGATACGCGCGGCCGCATCTGGCTTGGCCTGGGATCCGGAAAGATCGACATGATCGACCTCAAGGCCGGTCGCATGAAGCATCTGCAACTGGACGGCAACCAGATCCATCGCGACATACAGACCTTCATCGAGGCTGCGGACGGCTCGATCCTGGTCGGCACGCAAGGCCTGGCCCGCATCAATCCCGACACCCTGGCGATCCGCTCCTCGCTACTGCCGGCGCTGGAAAACACGCCGGTACTCAGCCTGCAACGGGATGGCTCGCGCATTCTCATCGGCACCTATGACGGGCTGTATCGCTACGACACGCTTACCGGCGCGCTCGATCATGTCGAGCATGAGCACAAGGACCCGACCAGCCTGGGCAGCAACACCGTGCGGCAGATCGCACGCGTCGGCGACACCTGGTGGTACGGCACCACCCGTGGCATCAGCATCGCCACCAGCACGTCGAGCAGTCGCGGCTTCGTCAACCTCACGCATCGCAACGACGACCCCACCAGCCTGCCGCAGAACTACACCAGCTCGATCCTGCTGGATCCGAAGGGGCGGCTGGTGGTCAGCACGTTCGGCGGTCTGGGCGTGCTCGACCCTTATTCACCGGGCGGCCCCTACCGCTTCCGCAACATCGGCATCGCGCAGGGACTGGCAAGTGACAAGATCAGCGGCGTGCTGGCCGACGATCGCGGCAACCTGTGGGTCAGCACCTCCAGTGGTGTGTCGAGGATCGACAACGGCACCTATGCCGTGCACAACCTCGGCACAGACGATGGACTGCACATACCCAGCTATATCTACGCGGGTGCCGCGCGCACGCGCGGCGGCGAACTGCTGTTTGGCGGCCTCGGCGGCCTGACCGTGATCCGGCCAGACTGGCAGCCGCCGGCACGCACCGCTGCAGCACTGGCGATCACCCACGCCATCGTCAACGGCAACGAGATGCCGTTTGACGAACTTCCCCGTGACAACCAGAGCATCAGCCTGAATCCACGCAGCCGCAACCTGCAGGTGGACTTTGCACTGCTGGACTATCAGACGCCGCTGGAAACCTCCTACAGCTATCGCATGGAGGGCCTCGACGACGACTGGACGCTGATCCCCCGGGGTAGCCTGCCCAGCGCCATCTACACCAACCTGCCCCACGGCAAATACCACCTGCGCCTGCGCGCCGCGACCCATGGCATGCAGCCACGCACGGCCGAAACCAGCATCAGTATCGTGGTCGAACCGCGCTGGTACGAGACCCTGCTCAGCCGGATCATCGCTGCGCTGCTGCTTATCGCGCTGATTGTGCTGCTGATCCATCTGCGCACGCTCTACCTCAGGCGCCAGGCCATGCAGTTGCAGCATCAGATCGACGAGCGCACACGCGACCTGCTGGCGGCCAACCAGCGCCTCGACGATCTGGCCGGCACCGATGGCCTCACTGGTGTCTACAACCGTCGACGATTCCTGGAACTGGCTGGCGGCGAACACGAGCTGGCGCAGCAGGGGCGTTCGCTCTGCATTGCGCTGTTCGACCTGGACCGCTTCAAGCGGATCAACGATACCCATGGGCACCTCGCCGGCGATGCAGTGATCCGTTGCGCGATCGAGGTGATCCGACAGCATTGCCGGCAAGGTGATCTGGCTGGCCGCTACGGTGGCGAGGAGTTCGTGCTGTGCCTGCCTGATACCAGCCTGCAGCATGCGCTGGAAATCACCGAGCGTATCCGCGACGAGCTGGCCAAGGCAGAGGTGACCCACGAGGGACGTTCGATCGCAGTGACCGTCAGCATCGGTGTCGCCGCACTGCGGCCCGGCGAATCCATCGAACAGTGGCTGTCGCGCGCCGACAAGGCCCTCTACGAGGCGAAGCATGAGGGCCGCAACCGCTGCATCACGGCGCCTTGATGCGTCCGATCACTCCGTGTCGGGGTGCGTTCCGGTATTGATCGTGTACTGGCAGTACAGGCTGTAAGCCACGCCGCATAAACCGGTCAACGCAGCCGGAATCAGCAGGGTGCGCTCCTGCAGCATGCCGAACAGCACCGCGCCGGCAGCACTGCCGAGCATGAAGGTACCAATCACCAGCACGCAGACACGGACGCGCAGCGTATCCACTTCGAGCCCACGCAGGCGCTGGCCGATGTAGATGCCGAGGTCGGTGAACATGCCGGAAACATGGGTGGTACGAAACACCATGCCGCTGTAGGTGCTGACCATGCCGTTTTGCAACCCGGCTCCCATCGATGCCAGGTACAACCCGATTGAATTGCCGGCATCGAGCAGCGGTACCGCGGCAAACAGCAACAGTGACTCCAGCACAAGTGCCACGCCGTAGTGGCGACCGAGCTTCAACGTGCGCTGCTGCACCAACAAACCGCTGAGGATGGCGCCAGCCAGGAACGCACTGATCGACAATGCCCAATGCACCGCTTCACCACCGTCGGCAGTACCCAGCGAAATGCCTAGCAGACTGGTGGAACCGGTCAGGTTGGTGATCGACTGATGGCGAAAGCCCATGTAGCCGGCGGCATTGACGATACCGGCGATGAAGGCCAATACGCCGCCGCCGATCCATGCCCAGCCCGGCAACTGGCGCAATACGGGCACCGTCGTATCAGTCTTTCAGCGGCTGGGTGCTGATCACCGGCAGGTCACCGATCACGTCGGCACCCTTCGGTGGCACGAAATTGAAGGCGGACGGTGGAATCGCCACATTGCGCTGCCAGTCGGAGAAACGGATGTCGCTGGTGGAACCCAGCTGATCGCGGAACGTCATGCGGGCCAGGCCATTCGCGTCGAAGCCAAGGTCGGCGTGATCGAACTGCGGATCCTTCGCGGTGGAGGTGAGCCGCAGCCAGACCAAGCCATCATGCTCGCCCTGCTCGACCACTTTGAAGTCCCGGTCCATCTGCTTGAGATCGGTCAGCACGGTAAGCGGGCTGTGCGACTCCTCGGTGCTTTGCGCGCGCACGGTGACCTGTTCCAGATCAGGATCGTACGTCCATACCCGGCTGCCGTCGGCAACGATGGTCTGCTTGTACGGTGCCAGCGTATCCCAGCGGAACTGCCGCGGCGCTTCGAGCGCCAGAGTGCCGGAACTGGTCTTGCTGGTCTGACCGTTGATGTCGGTCAGCGACTGGCTGAAGTGGCCGGTGAGCGAATGCAAGCCAGTGGCGAACGCATCGAGCCGCGCGCGCGCCGGCCCGGTGGCAGCCTGCGCGACGGTACCCAGCGACAGCGCCAGCACCACGGCTGTTACGGCAAGCATGAAGCGTTTCATCGGATTCTCTCTGGACATGGGCTCGATGGCTACGCAGTTTGCGCAGTCATCGCTTAATGGATGCCGCCATCAGTTCCGCGGCGGTGGCGGCGCCAGTACTTCGCGGTTGCCGTTGTGCTGCGGGGCGCTGACCACGCCATCTTGCTCCATCTGCTCGACCAGCCGCGCGGCGCGGTTGTAGCCGATGCGCAGGTGCCGCTGGACACCGGAGATCGAAGCGCGACGGGTCTGCGTGACGATCGCTACCGCCTTGTCATACAGCTGGGTATCGGCATCACCACCGCCTTCCTCGCCATCCTGCGGCAGGCCGGAGTCGTTGATGAACTTGCCGTCGCTGGTCGGTTGCGCCTCTTCGAGCACGCCTTCGATGT
>Ga0302310_10000857_pt1 | contig 27081 bp, 25 predicted proteins | sample III_Palsa_N1_2_FD_200451 | JGI IMG/M metagenome (GOLD analysis project Ga0302310, IMG submission 200451) | Peat permafrost microbial communities from Stordalen Mire near Abisko, Sweden - III_Palsa_N1_2 | ecosystem: Environmental > Terrestrial > Soil > Palsa > Peat permafrost | place: Sweden...
ACCGCGGACGGCGGAGGCGGGGTTCGATCTGCTGATGGTAACGGCGGATCCCGCAGAGGGTGAAGCACTAACGGGTGCCGGCAACGATCTGGTCGAAACCGTGCCAATGCCGCCTCCGATCAGAGAGATCATCAAAAGGTTCATCGCTGAGCATCATATCGAACACCCATTTATCAAGCGCCGGCGCGATCGCTCCGGGTCGCGGCAGCAGTCCGCCCGCCCCGGCGCGGCGGAGGACGACGGATGAGCGAATCTGAAGACTTCCTCGCACGCTGGTCGCGGTTGAAGCGTGAATCGGCATTGGCGATGAGCGCCGGTGAATGCGCTCCGGTTGCACCACAGGTTGTGGATGAGCAATCCACTTCCGGATTCGATCCCGCAAGTCTGCCATCCATAGGGTCGATCGATGCCGCCACTGACATCCGGCCGTTTCTCGAAGCCTGTGTACCCGAGGAGTTGACGCGCGCTGCGCTGCGCACTACCTGGAGCGCCGATCCGGCCATTCGCGACTTCATCGGTATTGCCGAGAACCAGTGGGACTTCAATGACCCCACCACGATACCGGGATTCGGCGTGCACGCCGCGGCGGACTATCTGGGCAGCCTTGCGGTGCATGCCGTCGGCAGTCTGGATTCCGTTGTCGAGATAGCGCCGGGATGCGTCCCAATGGCCGACCCGCCGACACCTGTGAGCACCACTGCGACCGGCAGCGATGCGGCCGATGTGGTGACCAGCGCCTCGGAGGGCGATCCCGGAGTGCGGATCGCGCGCTCCCACGGTGGCGCGCTACCCGAGTAGATTCATCGCCGGTGAAGGATATATGGCCTCGATGCGCGATCAGATTTCAGAAAAACCGACGGCGGTCGTCGATGAGTTAGATCTTGCCCGGGCACAGGAATATTCCTTGCTCTCTGCTTTGCTGCGGCGCAGCCCAGACGCCCAAATGCTGGCCCGTCTGGCTCGCCTGAGGGGGGATGGCACTCCGCTGGGCCTGGCGCACACGGCGCTTGGAGAAGCCGCGGCAGGCACGGATGTCGCCAAGGTCGCCAGGGAACACCACGCTCTCTTCACCGGGCTCGGACGCGGCGAACTGCTCCCGTATGCGTCCTACTATCTGACTGGATTCCTCCACGGGCGCCCGCTTGTCGATCTTCGCCAGATGCTCCGGCGCATCGGTGTGGAACGGCTCGAGGAACCCTCGGAGCCGGAAGATCATGTCGCGACTCTTCTGGAAATCATGGCAGGCCTCTGTGGCGGGGCAATCCTCGCCCCGACGGGGACTGATCGCGAAGTCTTCGATGACCACATTGCACCGTGGGTCGCGCGCTTCTTTGCGGATCTGGAGACGGCCGAGTCCGCACGTTTCTACGTCAGCGTCGGTACGCTCGGTCGAACGTTCCTGGGAATCGAAACGCAATGCTTTCTGTTGCCACGATGACGGCACCACCGTGCTTGGCACCATCACTTGGAGAATCGTACGGCAGAGGTGGAGAACGCGGTCGCCGCTGACTTCTGGAGGGTCAAATCAAGAATCGCAGCGGCGACAATTGCGATGACGGCCGCCGCGATGCATGCGGACATGAAACTGCGCATAGCCACCTCCAGGACAGGCGAGTCATTCCAACGCCCATAACTGTACCCAAAAACCTTGCGCCGGTCGCGCAACTTAAGCCACCCGCCCGGGTCACGCTGCCGTCGCTGACCATGCGCTCCCACCCTATTCCATCGCGGCGGCAATTGCGACCTGCGGATGCTAAGGTGTAGCGCAACGGAGCTTGTCATGCTTGGTGGCGTAGCACCATGAGTCGGATTCAAATGCGGTTCAATCGATCCGGTTGGCAGCCATGTTCGGACTGACGGCGCTCGAGCTTGCGAGGATCCAATTCGGATTCACCATCTCGTTCCACATCATCTTCCCTGCGATTACGATCGGTCTTGCAAGCTACCTCGCCGTCTTGGAGGGCTTGTGGTTGTGGCGCAAGGACCCGGTCTACCGCAGTCTCTATCGTTTCTGGTCCGGAATATTCGCCGTCAATTTCGGGATGGGCGTCGTTTCCGGGGTAGTCATGGCCTACGAGTTCGGCACCAACTGGAGTTATTTCTCGGCATTCGCAGGCGGCGTCACCGGTCCCCTGCTGACCTATGAAGTTCTCACCGCCTTCTTCCTTGAAGCCGGCTTTCTCGGTGTCGCGTTGTTCGGCTGGAATAAGGTCGGACCGGGTCTGCATTTCTTTGCGACCTTGATGGTTGCGCTTGGCACACTGGTATCGGCGACGTGGATCCTGGCCTCGAACAGTTGGATGCAGACGCCGCAGGGCTACCAGATCATCGGCGGGAGAATCGTGCCCGTCGAGTGGCTGCAGGTGATTTTCAATCCATCCTTTCCCTACCGGCTCGCGCATATGACTGTCGCAGCCTATCTGGCGACCGCGCTGGTCGTGGGTGCCTCGGGCGCCTGGCATCTCCTGAAAGGGCACGACGACCCCCGCGTGCGCACGATGCTATCGATGGCGATGTGGATGCTGCTCCTGGTGGCGCCCGTGCAGATCTTCATCGGTGATGCCCATGGCCTCAACACGCTGAAGTATCAGCCCGCGAAGATCGCCGCGATCGAGGGACACTGGCAAAATGTGCCGGGCGAGAATGTGCCTCTGATCCTCTTCGGCTGGCCGGACATGGCGGCCGAGACAACCCGGTATGCGGTGGAACTCCCGGATTTGGGCAGTCTCATCCTGACGCATCACTGGAGGGGCCGTATCGCCGGCCTCAAGGAGTTCGCGCGCGAAGATCGCCCGAACTCCACGGTGATCTTTTGGACGTTCCGGATCATGGTCGGCTTAGGTCTGCTGATGCTGCTGCTGGGCGTGACGGGCGCATGGATGCGCTGGCGGGGTCGCCTATTCCAATCGAGAGCCTTCCTGCGCTTTGCCGTGCTGCTCGGTCCGGCCGGCCTGATTGCCATCCTGGCGGGGTGGATCACCACGGAGATGGGACGCCAGCCCTGGGTCGTTTATGGCGTCATGCGGACCCGGGATGCCGTTTCCAATCACTCCGCGTTGGCGGTCGGTACCACTCTGCTCGTCTTCTTCGCGATGTACTTCGCCGTCTTCGGTACCGGCGTCGTGTATATGCTGAAGCTCATCGGTAAGGGCCCAGAGGACCATCATCCGGGGGATCCGGGAGACGCCTTGGACGGCACGCCGCCCAATCAGCGACCATCCCGGCCTCTGTCGGCCGCACCCGACCACGTCGACCCCGCGGTCCATATCGGTAAGGAGCCCTAATTCAGATGGGTATCGATCTTCCACTCATCTGGATCCTCATCATTGCCTTCGGCCTGATGATGTACGTGGTCATGGACGGCTTTGATCTGGGTATCGGCATTCTCTTCCCCTTCATCCGTGAGCGGGGCGACCGCGACACGATGATCAACACCGTGGCCCCGGTTTGGGACGGCAACGAGACCTGGCTGGTGCTGGGCGGAGCCGCGCTCCTGGCGGCCTTTCCACTGGCCTACTCGGTGCTGCTGAGCGCGCTCTACCTGCCGCTGATCCTGATGCTCGCCGGACTGATCTGGCGCGGAGTCGCGTTCGAGTTCAGGTTTAAGGCTCATGATCCGCATAAGACGTTCTGGGACAAGGCTTTCTCCTGGGGTTCCTACATCGCAACCTTCTCGCAGGGCGTCTGCCTCGGCGCCTTCATCAACGGCTTCAAGGTGACTGGGCCGTCTTACATGGGCAGCGCTCTGGACTGCCTGACACCATTCAGTGTGTTCACGGGCGTGGGCCTCGTCGTGGCCTACGCCCTGCTCGGCAGCACCTGGCTCATCATGAAAACCGAGGGGCCGTTGCAGCGGCACATGGTCGTTCTCGCCCGATTCGCGACCCTCGCGCTGCTTGCTGTCATTGGCATCGTCAGCCTGTGGACGCCACTCACGCATTCAGCCGTCGCCGCGCGCTGGTTCACGCTGCCCAATCTTTTCTTCTTCGCCCCGGTACCCCTGCTCGTCCTCTTCACAGCGTGGGCGATCCTCAGCGCCCTGAAGCGCGAGACACACGCTGCCCCCTTTTTACTCACCTTGTTCCTACTGCTCCTGGGCTATAGCGGTCTGGCCATCAGCCTGTGGCCCAACATCATCCCGCCAAGTACCTCGATCCGGGAGGCTGCCGGGCCACCCGAGAGCATGGGATTCACCCTCGTCGGGGCGCTGTTCATCATCCCGGTCATCCTCGCCTATACGGCCTGGTCCTATTTTGTGTTCCGCGGAAAGGTGAAAGCCGGTGAGGGTTATCACTGATGGCATCTCCCGTCGGGTCACGACACCGGGTATGGGCCCGGCGCATCGGCTGGCTCATTCTCATCTGGACGGCCAGCGTGGTTGCACTCGCCATCGTGGCGGCGCTGTTGCACACCGTAATGAATTTCGCGGGCCTGACGCTTTGAGCCCGCTACCCTCGCTCGATACGCGGCTCTCGTGCCACTCACTTGCTAAAGTCGCAGCCAGCCGCGTCGGTCGATTTGGTGTAGCACGATCCCAATAACAAATGCCAGTCCGACATTCCACAAGGCAAAAGCCGCGGTCGCAAGCGTAATGAATCGCTCGCCCTTGTTCTTGCTGAAATCGCAAGAGCCGAGAGCAAGCTGCGCACCGGTTAGAAACAAAATCACACCCAGTACCGGCTGGGCGATCAAGCCAAAGATCGTTTGGATGGACCCGGAGAAGAAAAACGCCAGGCACAGGAGAATCACGCCCAAGATGATCGGCGCGCCACCTGTGCGCGCACCGAACGCCACATGCCCAGCCATGCCGCCCGCACCGTGACACATAGGAACGCCACCAAAAACGGCACTACTCACATTCATGAGGCCCGTCGATGTCGCGAGGCGGCTTTCGGTCACAGATCGATCTGGGAAGAGGCGGTTGTTCTCTTCGCGGATGGCGATGATCGCATTCCCGAGGGTCAGAGGCAGTTGTGGTAGCGCGAGGAACGCGGTGCCGATAAGCAGGTCATGCCAAGTAATCGTAGTAAGGGCGATATTCGGGAGATGGAATTCGATCCGGGCTGTAGACAGCAGGCGCAGGATTTCGGGATTCTGATACGCCCCACACGCTGCGCCGAAGATGAGAAGCAGAAACATCGCCGGAATCGCCTTGTTGGAGAGCAGCAGCACGGTTCCGAGAAGTCCAATCCCCGCGATCAGCCACCCGCCGCTCATCCATCGAATGCCTTCGAGCATGAAGCCTATGCCGAGCCCCAGAACAATACCGATGACTACCGGTCTGGGCACAAGTCTTGAGATGTGCTTGGCGGCTCCCGTCAGTCCCAGAATGAGCCATATCACCCCGGTAGCAATATCTGCGCCGTATACGGCGCCCTGGGTGATCGTCGCAGTTTGCGCGGCCTGTGTCGCCGCGACCGCCCCAATGGCCTTCATTGGCTGGACCGGGATTGGTGTCTTGAAATAGGCACCGCAAACGACCAGCGCCGCGCCAAAGGAAAACAAGACTCCGAAGGGGTCCATTTTGAGTACCGCGATATACGCCACCACAAACGGGATCAGGGTGCCCAGATCGCCGAAGGCACCAGCCCACTCCATACGACTGAAGCGGTTAGCGCGGCCCTCCGAAGTCGCCGACGCCTTCGGAACCTCCGGCTCGTGGTGTACCCGGACAGTCAACTGACACCAAATGCTTTGAGTCGAGACAATTTCATTGGATCGAACACCACCGCGCGCCAGTTTGGAACGCGATTGTGCCCGGAAGCGTTATATTCCAGGGGAACCAGCCGACGGCAGCGAGATCTCGCCCGGTATGTTCAGGCTGGCGGGAAGCTGCTCGCTAGCGCAGAATCACTGCTGATATCTCCACGCAGTCCACGGGAGGTCACCCTTATATGGCCGACAGGCCGCCACCCGCGAGCGACGACGCCGCAGCGCCCGTAGAGGAACCTGGCGCGCGCCGCTACCGATACCTGCGGCACACCTGGCCGGTGCGACTGATGCACTGGATTAACGTGGTCGCACTCACGATCTTGCTCTTGAGCGGGCTGCAGATTTTCAACGCCCACCCGGCCCTCAATTGGGGGAAGTCCTCCTACAATGGACGAGCGCCGGTACTGCAAATGTATTCGGTAGTCGGGCCGAACGGCGAGATGGAGGGCGTCACTGAGGTTTTCCGAACGCCGTTGCATACGACCGGGCTTCTCGGCGCATCCAAGGATGACGGCGGCGCGCTCTCCGAGCGCGGATTCCCGTCCTGGCTCACGATTCCCAGCACCCAGGACTTGGCGATGGGCCGCCGGTGGCATTTTCTTTTTGCGTGGTTGTTTGTCATCAATGGCCTCCTATACGTCACCTATGCCATTGTGAGCCGTCATTTATCCCGGGACCTCGCCCCAACGCGCCGAGATTGGCAATCCATCGGGCGCTCAATTCTCGATCATGTGCGCTTCAGGCACTTAGAAGGCGAGGCGTCGAAACGCTACAATGTCCTGCAAAAGCTCACTTACCTGGTCGTGATATTCGGTCTCCTGCCATTTCTGATCTTGATGGGGCTTGCGATGTCACCGCGCATGGATTCGCTCTATCCGGGATGGATTGACCTCGTCGGGGGTCGGCAGTCGGCCCGGACGCTGCATTTTCTGGCAGCCCTCCTCATGGTGCTCTTCGTCTTCATTCATGTCTTCGAAGTGATCATCAGTGGCCTGTGGAACAATGTGCGCTCGATGATCACCGGGCGATACGAAGTGGAGGGAACATGAGCGTAGGGCGTCGCAATTTTATGCTTCGGTTTCTGGCGGGCCTCTCAGCCGTTGCCTTGGCCGGTTGCGATGCAATCACCAACAGCCAGTGGGGTTCGAAAGTACTGCGAGCCGGAGAGGGAGCGAATCGCGGTGCGCAACGGGCACTAACGGCTAGAGCGGCGCTCGCGCAGGAATTCTCCGAAGCCGATCTGTCACCGGACTTTCGCAGCAATGGCACGTCCAATCCCAACGATGCCACCTACCAGGGTTTTGCGAAGGATCAATTTCGGGGCTGGGCACTGCAAATCGACGGTCTGGTCCAGACACCAATACAGCTCTCCCTCGCACAGCTTCGGATGATGAAGGCCAGGACCCAGATCACCCGTCATGACTGCGTTGAGGGTTGGAGCGCGATTGGCAAGTGGACGGGCGTTCCCTTGGGCGAGGTATTGGCCTTGGCACAGCCGAAATCCACTGCCCGCTACGTGGTGTTTCACTGCGCAGATCCCATGGACTCTGACGGCACGCGCTATTACGAAAGTATTGATTTGGCGGATGCCCACCATCCACAGACGATTCTCGCCTATGAATTGAACGGCGAGGCCCTACCGATCAAGAACGGCGCGCCGATCCGGGTGCGCATTGAGCGGCAATTGGGCTACAAAATGGCGAAATACATCATGAGAATTGAGCTGGTCGCCAGCTTCGAGGGGATGGGCGAGGGCAATGGCGGGTACTGGGAAGACCAAGGGTATGAATGGTATGCAGGCATCTAGAGGTCTGTCTATGGCGTCCGCCTGACTCCGGCGCGCAGCGGACTGATCTCCCGCATGAATATCGCTACGTTCCCTGGAAACTTGCTCTCGGACCGGCGATGCACCCGGCGCCAAGCCGCCCACACATTCCCCGCCAATGCCCCTGCCAACAAGAAGTAACCCACGCCGAATATCTCAAATACGGCGTAGCTGAAGGCGGCGACGATGATTCCGCAGATCCATTGGTCGTGATACCTGGCGGGCGATGTCGGCGGGTCTGTCAGAATAATGAGTGCAAAAAACAGTACCGCTTCAACGTCCGGCGATCGAAAAATCTCCGCGACCCGCCGCGGATCGCCCAGATATGCGGTTACGGTGAATACGAGGAAATACGCCGCGAGAAACGACAAAACCAGCGGCAACTTATTCACGCGGTCCGCGATGTAGATTCCGCCCGCGAGCAGTGCCGCGCGTATCCATACCGGTGAAACCTCCGGAAGCGCTCCCCACCAGCTCTGCCCCATTGGCAACACATACATCATCGACACGAGGGCAAACGCCGCCGGATTGAACACGTTCGCCGACCGCGTCCGGATCGCATACTTGCTGAGCACCGCGACCGCCGACACCGCTACCGGGACATACCAGTGCTCCTGCGCGCGCACCACCATCGTCACGATCATCGCCGTCAGCACGGCACCACTTGGAAACTGCCAGACATTCTTGCGTAGCCGCAGGATGAACAGGTCCGCGATGCCACAGATCAGGGTCGCGGACCCGATGTTGAGCACTACCGTCCTGGCTCCCTCGCCCGGCGCCGCGATTGCTGTCAGGCCCGCCAGGATGATGATCAGCACCCCCTTGGGAGACTTGAAAAAGCGAACGACCCTATGCACGGCACAGCCCAGGCGTGCGGAATAGTTCGAGACCGGCAGTGACGATGAGTCCCTCCACGCCCATGCGCGTCAGCAGGGGGATGCTTTCTCTTGGATCAAGAACGAATGCAGCCGTCGCGAGCGCGTCGGCGAGCATCGCGCTGGGCGCGACGACCGTAGCGCTCACGACCCCTTTCGCCGCCCCGCCGCAGCGCGGATCCAGTATATGCTGTCCGCGTTCATAGTCGCCCGACGTGCAGACGGCCCGGTCCGAAATGCGGAAACTGTCGACAAGATCGCCAGGGATTCTCGGATGACGAATGCCGGCGGACCATGGCTTACCTTGCGGGTTGCAGCCGCTGAGATACAGATCCCCGCCGGCATCAATGGCGAAATTACGGAATGGTTGCAGCTCGCGCGCGGCAGCGTCGACGGCCAGCCCCTTAGCGACCGCGCCGAGATCGAGCGTCAACGGACGCCGCAGCAAAATGGTGCGGTCGTGCGCATCGATCTCGACATCACGAAAACTGACGCCGTCGTCAGACTCCGGGGCGCCCGTAACTTCGCGCGTGAGGTAGTGCCGGTTGAACCCGCGCGCAGCCATGCGCGCCCCGACGGTCGGATCAAATGCGCCGTCGGTTTCCTCGGCTACCATGAGCGCGAAGCGCACCGCCTCAAACAGAATCGGACTCGCCGGGGTGCGCCTGCCGGTCGTCAACTGACGCAACTCGCTCGCCGCATCGAAGCGGGAACAATGAGCCTCCACCAGACGGAACCACGCCAACGCCCGCTGCGCGGCGGCATCGGGGGCGTCGACCTCGATGGACACAACGGTCCCCATCACGGCTGCGCTGCAGATCACTTGGGGATCGCCGCCTCGCCGGAGGGTCGCTCAAGGGCGTAACTGAGCGCTGCGACCAGGGCGTTGTAGTAGGCATCGGAACTCTCGGTGGCGTGCGACATGTAATCGACATCAGGACTCTGGCGCTCGACCGGTTGATGAATGAGCGGGTCGATCACGTCGCACGGGTAGCGGGTGTCGCATGTCACGATCGCCGCCTCGATGATACGTCCGTCTTTGATGACCACGCGGGCTTCGATGTCGCCGTGAGGAGAGTCGCCCAGGCCAGTAAAAGTGCCATCTCGCCACTTCTGAGCGGCAGCAGCGGTGGGCTCGCGCGTGATGGCAATGGGCCTCGCCGCGGTCGTCTCTGCGGCGGGTAAGGGCACCGGTGCAATCTCTCGCGGTGCACTCGGTGACGATGGTTCCGCTACAACCGCCGGGTCATCGACAGTCGTGACCGACCCGGCGCCTGGCGGCGGTGGCGCCACCGCGATCGCCACGGGAGAAACAGCTGTTTTAGGTGCTGCCTTGCGTGCGGCGAGCGGTGACGGCGGCTTTGGTGCAGGCTCCGGTGCCTCGATAACGGCCGGTCTTGAACTGGCAGCTGCAGGCACCCCCGGGGCCGCCGGCCTGCGCTGCCTTGCCTGAGTCTCGAACCGGCGCGCCGCGTCGCGCGTACGTGCGTATCCGGCGGCATAAACGGCCAGTACGGCCGCGCAACTCGCTGCCACCAAGTCGGTCGAAATTTTCCCCTTGCCGCGACTCTTGAGCATGCCGTCGATTGTACGTGGACCAGCGCGCGGTGTTGAGGCCCATAGTCTTGACACGCGAGTTACGGTTGACTAGGGGATCACGCGCTTGCCCGCAAGCGTCGCACCGGTCACGGCGCCTTTTCATCGGTGGTGAAGCGGATCTGCGCATCGACGGCCTTCCAGAAGAACGCGAGCGGCGCTTCGGAAAAAATCGGCAGCGCTTGCGCACCGGCTGCGTCTTCGCGCAGCACCAGGAGGGTCGCGCCATCGCGGCTAACGGCGATCACTAAGCCGTTGCCGAAGTCGTAGCGGCCGACGAACTTCTCAAGCGCCGCCGCCGACAGGGTGATTTCGGTGTGCTTCGTCGGCGGGGGCGGCGCTGGTGGAACGGCCGCGGTCCGAAAGGTCGTCGTTCCGAGGAGGAGGTGAAGCCCAAGATCGATAGCCGAAGGCTCCGCCGCCGAGTTGATCAACACCAGCTCCGCTCGTCCCTTCGCCGGTTCGAGTCCCAGCGTCGCACGGGATCCGCCCGTCCTCCCATCCGCCTGCAACAACTCGCCACCGCCCGGACCGCCGTACGCGACCTGCCAGCCGAGCGCCTGGTCAAGTGCGTGCGCCACGACCGGTAGGCGCACGGAAAGCGCCGTCTTCACGGCCGCGGCGATTGGCGACTTTGGAGCGAGCACCGCCCTGGCGAAAATCAGCAGGGCGGCGGCACTCGACCGGACGCCGGCCGCCCCTGCAAATATCCCCGGGTTCCAAGGGTTGGCTGGCCGCATATAGGCATCGAACGGTGCTGCCAACCGCGCTGCCTCGGCGGGCGGCACGGTGACTACCGTATCCTTCATGCCGAGCGGACCGGTGATCCGATTGCGAAGCAGCGTTTCGTAGTCGGTGTGGGCGGCGCGCGAAAGCAGATAGCTGAGCAGCCCGACGCCAAGGCTCGAATGGTCCCAGTGGGGGCAATCCGGACCGGTGCGTCGACAGATCGCGCAAGGTGATCTGGCGCCCGCCCCGCTCGGGCATATGGTGCCCCTTGGGCAGGTATTTCGCGGCCGGATCATCGAGCGAGACCTCGCCCTTGTTGACCATGTCGGCGAGAATCAGTCCCGTGAACGCCTCGCTCATCGAGCCGATCTCGAACAGAGTATTGCGGTCGACCTTGGCGCCGGCGCCCGTGCCGTCCGCCACGACGCGTTGCCCCTGCGGCCCCAGCACACCGACTACGATCCCCTGCCCGGCGAGCGGTGCGTTGCGCTCGGCGATCAGCTTCGCGATCTCAGCGTCCGACGGCAGTTGCCAGTCGGCCGCGACCGGCCCCGACGGGGGCACGGCGGAGAACCTCAGTTCCCCCTGTTGCCCACCCTGGCTCCATTCGCCCTTCCACGACATCCTTGCAGCATCCCATTGCGCTTGGTAGCGGCCACCGACGCCCGGCACGGTGAAAGCAAGGCGGCCCGCATCGGCCGTTATCTGCGCGAGCGCCAGCCCCACGACGCGTTGAGCTGGGCAGTCCAGGGTTCCGCGCAAGGTGCCGTCCTTGTCGGGCGCAATATGCACGATCAGCGGCACGCGCGTTCCGGGCGTGGGCTCGAGGATCCCCGCCCAGTCGCCGGCGGCTTCCTGCGCGGCTGCGGGAGCGGCGATCGCGACAGTTGAACACGCGATCAGCACAGCGAGCAGTGTCCGAAATTCCCCCTCGGTCACAGATGTGACATATCGGACCTCAGGGCCATCATACTCGCCATCCACGCTACACGAACATGACCACGACCCCAGACATCCTCGTCATTGAAGACGACCCGATCATGCGCGAAGCCTTGACCGACTGGTTGCAGGGGGCCGGCTACGGCGTTCGCGCGGCGGCAGACGGCACGGCCGGTCTCGCGGCCGTGAAATCGGCCGTACCGGCCGTGGTGGTTACCGACCTGCACATGCCTGGTACGAGCGGGGCCGCGTCATCTCGGAACTGAATCGGGACCATCCCCGGGTTGCGATAATCGCGATATCGGGTCTGTTCAATTCCGGGCACGACCTCGACGCCAAGGGCACCCTCGCGCTCGGCGCAGACCGGACGCTCGCCAAACCCTTCAAGCGTGCCGAATTGCTGCGCGCCGTGGCGGAACTCCTCGGGCTCCCCACCCCCTAGGGAATCTCGGCATCAATGCCTGACAAGAGCTTACCCGAGATGGCACACCGACCTTGTTGTGCGGCAAGCTCAGGGGCGATCAGTCGGCGATAGCGATGGCTGAGCCGCACGCCATCGCGGTGATTTCGTCGACCGACCATTAATGTTGACCAGGTTGATGGTACGCGGTTAGCCAACGGCCATCGCCCCAAACATCAGGGCGGTTAGCAGGGCGGCAGCCACAACGGCAATGGTTCGACTCGTATACATATGGGTATCCTCGATGCGGCATTAAATGTCCGCATCGCAAAGGCTACCCGCCGCCTGATAAGTTCTTATTTCCCCAACCGCCGCGGACCGTTCCACCTGTAATGCGGCCTCGAGATCCGCCATCTCTCGCGACCGACGGACGGCCGCTGCACATCATTTCAATTGTAGGGCATCCGGGGCACACCGTAATCATCCGGCAACGGGCGGGTACGAGCATTGATCCTGATTCGGCGATACCCCTCATTTGCGCCGTCGAATGTCGACGCGGGAGATCCAGTAATGACATGGTCGCGACGAACGCTGGCATTCCTGCCCGTGGGTGCTCTTGTGCTGGGACCCTTCTCTGCCGGCTGCACCACGCAGTTGGCCCAGGCCGATCCGGAATCCTTCGAACCCCCAACACCCGTCTCAGCTCCAGGGCCACAGCCATCACCCGGGGACCTGCAGCAGTTGGTGGCGCCGATTGCCCTCTACCCGGATGAGCTGGTTGCCCAGATCCTGGCGGGAGCCACCTACCCGTCGCAAATCGTGGAGGCGGACCGCTGGCTGCATCTGCACCCGGATGTGAAGACTGATGCACTGGCGCAGGCGGTCGATTCGCAATCCTGGGATGCGAGCGTGAAAGCGCTCACCCAGTTCCCTGGGCTGCTCGGCATGCTGGATACGAATCTGTCGTGGACCTCGGCACTCGGAGAGGCATACCTGAACGGTGAACAACCGCTGCTCGATGCGATCCAGGTGATGCGTCAGCGGGCACAACAGGCCGGCAATCTGCATAGCACGCAGCAGGAGAATGTCGACACTCAGGATGATGCGATCTCAATTGAACCGACCAACACGGACGTCGTGTACGTTCCCGAATACGACCCGTGGACGATCTACGGCGATCCGCTTGATCCCTATGGCGATTGGAGCTGGATTCCGGGTTTCTACTTCGACGGGCCCGGCATCGGTTTCGGCCTGGGGATCGACATCGGCCTCTATGGTGGATTCGGTTGGGGATGGTACCACTGGCATGCCGACTGGCGCGGACACGATCTTCGCTACGGCGATCACCGCTACGTCTCCCACACCAGGGACTTCAACCATGGCAATGGCTTTGCTGGGGAGCGCACGGGCATCGGTCGCTCCACCGGTTTCGCCCACAGCATTTCATTCGGTCACGCCAGCGGCATCGGCGCCCCGGATGAACGCGTTCCCTCAGGCATGCACAGCGGCGCATTCAGCGGCTTCAATCATGGCGGTGAAGTCGGTGGGTTTTCCGATCGCGGCAGGGCCAGCTTTGGCGGTTTCCATGGTGGTGGCGGATTTCACGGTGGTGGGGGGGGTCATAGATGAAGACTGTGCCGGGAAATCCCCTATTTCGGTCAAAGGAGTCGGCCACGATGCACGCAGGACAGATCAGGCTTGGAGTGCCTGCCTTTAGCGCAGCGCCTTACGTTCGCGCGGCCCTCGCTGCGGTTGCGCTACTCACGGCCGCGACCCTCCGGCCTTGCCTGGCGGGAACGCCGGATCGCGGGACCTTCGCATCGCCCGAGGACGCAAGTCGCGCGCTGGTGGCCGCCGTCGGCGCACAGGACGAGCGCGCGATGAGGCAGATTCTCGGCGGTGGCAAGGCGCTCATCAGCGCCGAGGACGCGACCCAGGACGCCCTGGATCGTCAATATTTCGTCGAGAAGTATCGCGAGATGCACCGCTGGGCCCGCAGGCACGGCGAACCGGTTACGTTGTACGTCGGCGCAGAAAACTGGCCTTTTCCTGTTCCCCTTGTGTATGACAACGGCGTATGGCGATTTGATGCGGATGCCGGATCGCAGGAGATTCTGTTCCGAAGGATAGGCGCGAACGAAGTGGCGGCAATCGGGATGTGCCAATCACTGCTCGCGGGCGACTCACCGTTGGCCACCCCCAACGAGGTGCACCCTCCGGCGGCGACACGTCTGTCCACCGTCGTCAAGACACACCAACCCATCCTGTTTCAGGGCTACTACTTCCATACCCTCGATTCGCCGAGCGGAGGATTGGCCGCCATCGCATACCCCGCCGTATACCGCTCCTCCGGCGTAATGTCCTTCATCGTCACTCAGGGAAGTGGTCTGTCCGAAAAGGACCTCGGCCCCGGTACGGCGAAAATCGCGGCAGCGATGAGTCGCTACCAGCCCGATGACACGTGGACCCCGGTTGATGTCAGGTAAACCGATCCCCAACGACATCAATCGTTATCGCACGAATCTGCGCGACGAGTTGAATGGCGCGGCCCTCTACCAGGCGCTGGCCGCTGCGGAAGGGGATCCATTGCGCAAGGACCTGTTTCTGCAGCTGGCACAAGCTGAAGGCGGCCACGCCAGGCTGTGGCGGGACAAGCTTGCTGCTGCTGGCGTCCAGGATGAGCAGTTCACCCCCGGTTTTCGTACTCGCCTCTTGGGGAAACTGGCGCGGCGCTTCGGTCCCGGATTTGTTCTCCCCGGCATCGCCGCAGCGGAGTTCTCCGACCGCAACAAGTACGCGGGGCAGCCTGATGCGCAGGCCATTTCCGCCGAAGAGCGCGGCCACGCGGCCCGTGGTACTCGGCATTGCGCCAGTTGCTCTTCGGTTGCCTCGCGGCGGGGGTGACCTATGGAGTCGGAGCAGTGTTGGGGACAACACTGGCTTGAATCGCCATCGCGACGGACAGAAGCGGCCGACTCATCGTCGAAGAAGGTTCACCGGCCGCGCCAGCAAATAGCGATCCCCGAGCCACGCGATGGCCGTCGCGATCGCTGGACCATAGTCCTTGAGTGGGGGATGAGGATCACGCCGATACAAATCGCGCCGATCGATTGTCCGCACCCGTACGGGTGCGCTAGGTGCCCACCACGTCAATCGTTTATCCATGAGTATCCTCCAAAGCGGTATCGAACCCGGAGCAGCCAGCGACTCGCAAAAAAGCCCCTCCTCCGCGCAAATTAGCCATTGGGGGAAAGTGGCTGGGGCGCGTTTGTTGAGGAGGGGCTTGTGTAAACACTATGAGAGAATCCGTCGGCACCCTTGGGGAGCTGTGTTCAGGATGAGGGTGAAGGATTGCCGCCCGATTTCACCGTCCTTGCTCCGCATTACAGGCGAAACCTCCAGACGAATACGCGATTTCCAGCTCTTACACCCGAGGCAGTCGCCTCCACTTTTCAAACCATGATTAGCTGTTCACACGACACGGCTGAATAAATTCGCCGCCAACGGTTGCGAACTCATGATGGGACGGGGCTGCTTCATTGCCGAGCGGACTATCGAGGTTGCACTCAGCGGCAGAGAAACGCGCACGCTGCGCGGCGACCAGGTATTCCTCGACATTGGAGCCTTCGCAAGAAGGCCGGCGCTAGCCGGGCTCACCGAATCCACTCCGCTCACGCATGTCGAACTTCTTGATCCTGACACCATTCCAGATCATCTGCTTGTCCTTGGGGCGGGAGGACGATCAGATCCTTGGATTTACGGCGTTCGACCCCCGAGCCGGCGGCGAGTTACCGCTCCCGGTCCAGATTGCGATGCGGATGCGGCTTCCCTTCCACGCAATAGGGGAGTTGGTGGTCGCACACTCCACTTACGCCGAGGGACTGGTCTCGCTTTTCTCAAACATACCGCCACTTGCGCTGATATGCCGCCTGTACCCTAGCCCCCGGTTTACGCGGCCGCCGACCCGCGTGTCCGCCGCAGCGGCGGCAGGAATGCCAGTGCGGCAATCGCGGGCGGCGCTAGGAATACCGCCGTTCCCATGCGTGCGTAGACAAGGGCAGAAGCGCCGCAGCCGAGCGCGAATATGAATACGCTTCTCGCGAGCGCGGCGCAGTGCGTCCTGGTCGCGGCGCGAACCTCCGGCCGCAATTCGCCGCGAAGCAGGTCCCCGATATCCATCATGATCTGCGTCGTGCTGCCCGTCATCAATGTGGTCGGCGGCGATTTGGCAAAGAACACGCGGTGGATGGCGTTCTGTACAGCCATGCCCGCCACCAGGGTCATCCCGGTGACAATGCCCGCAATACTGTCCGCGTCGCGGAACGGACCAAGCCAGGCAGCAAGCGCAGCGGCCACTGCCAAGAGACATATCTTGACGGCAATCAGGCCATCCAGGGTGATGGTCATTGAATGCACCGGTCGCACGCTCGCAAGGCGCACGAGCAACACCACGATGCAGAAAACGGGCAGCGCGAGAAGCTTGTTGACAACACCGGAGGATCCGTTTGCAAGGCTGGCACCCAGCGTCACGAAGTTGCCGGTCACGTGGGCCGTAAACAGTCCCTGGAGTGCCAGGTAACCCGCGGTGTCCACGTAACCGCCGTTGAATGTCAGTGTATCCGGAATCGATATTTTCATCGCACCACCCACCTCGCTCGGCCCCGGGGGCAGCCCAGGCTTACATTGTCACCGAGGCTGTCCGCGGTTGGGTCTTGACGGCCCCGGATCGAACGGCGGGGACATCCGATGGAGCCATGAACTCAGGCCCCACCGGATTGCGGATGGTCGCCGTCAGGATCCGGTCGATGGTCTCCATAGTGTCGCGATCGATATGCCACCCCAGCACCTCGCCCACCGGTGCGAGCTGCTCCGGACGACGCGCGCCCCACAACGCCACCGTGTTGCCGCGGTCGAGCACCCAGCGGACCGCGAGGGCGAGGACGGATTTTCCGAATCGAGATTTGGCAAGGCTCTCCAGTTCGGCGACAGCGGAGAGATACTGACTAAGTCTCGGCTGTTGAAACTTGGGATCCTGCGCGCGCAGATCGTCGCTCGGGAAGTTCGTCGCACTCGTGATCGATCCCGTCAGCAGGCCGCGGCACAGGGAGCCGTAAGCCAGGACCGCCACGGCCCTCGACTCCGCATAGGGAATGGTGAACTTCTCGGCGGCACGCTCGAAAAGATTGTAGGGTGGCTGTATCGCGTGGACCGGCGCTACTGTCTCGAATCGCGCAATCTGTTCCACGTTGTAGTTGCTGACCCCGATTGCGCGGATCTTTCCTTCCACCAATAGCTTCCCGATTTCATTGGCGGTTTCTTCGATCGGCACTGATGGGTCAGGCCAGTGCACCTGGTACAGGTCGATGTAGTCAGTTCGTAGCCGGCGAAGGGAATCTTCCACTTCCTGGCGTATCCTTTTCGGGCTTGAGTTGCGATAGATCTTGCCATCGATCCACTCGATGCCCACTTTCGTGGCAATTATGGTGCGCGCGCGTCGGCCACCGGTCTCGAGCGCCCGTCCTACCAACTCCTCAGAGCGGCCGAAGCCGTAAGCCGGAGCCGTGTCGATGAGATTGATTTCCTGATCGACGGCTGTTTGTATCGTGCGGACGGCTTCGCGTGCGTTACTGCCCCCCCACATCCATCCGCCGATTGCCCAGGTTCCCAGTGCGATGCGCGAGGCCGCCAGCGGAAGGCCCCCAATATTGATCGTTTCCATAGAAAACTCCTGCGTTGATGGCGGCTTAACCACCGGAATCAACTCTCTCGCGCACGCGTTTCCAGCCGGTTGCTGTTGAGGCCACGAGTATTACAGCGGAAATTCGCGAGCGATGGGGACGGCCGTTGTTTGGCCATGACGCCGCGGCGGGAGTCGTCAACAGGATAACGGACCAATCAATAGACGCATTCGACGATAGCGTTGAATGAATATCCTACCCCACGCTCAGTGAGGATGAATGTGGGCTGCGACGGATCAAGTTCTATCTTGCGACGCAAGCGCAGAATCTGGACATCGATGGCACGATCGTATACTTCGTTTTCATACACGCGGCTCGCCTCGATCAGCTGGTCGCGGGTCAGGACGCGCTGCGGTGATGCCAGCAGGGCGGCAAGCAGGTTGAATTCGCCGTTTGTGAGCTCGATGCGCGTCCCGTCTGTCTTGGCCAGTCGTCGTGTGCGCAGGTTGAGCTCGAACCCGGTAAAGCGAAAGGCACGGATTTCCGCACTGCGGGCCTGAGCAGGGGTCGCCGCTTTGGCGCGCCGCAGCACGGTCCTGACGCGAGCCAGCAGCTCACGCGGACTGAAAGGCTTCGTCAGATAGTCGTCGGCTCCGATCTCCAGGCCCATAACGCGATCGGCCTCATCGCGAACTCCGGTCAGCATGATGACGGGAATCGAGGATTGGCCGCGAAGGGAGCGCGCAATGGTCATGCCATCCTCCCCGGCCAAGCGTAAGTCCAAGACAACGAGGTCGATAGCCGCGTCAGCCAGAATTGCGGACATCCCGGCGCTGGTCTCCGCCGTGCTGACGCGAAACTCGTTCTCCGTGAAATATTCCGTCAGGAGATTGCGGATGCTGGCGTCGTCGTCGACAACCAGTATGTGATGGTGATGAGGCGGTTCCGGCATGTCTGTCACCTTTTCTCCGAATCTAACATACTGTCCATCGCCTCGTAACACGGGCTGTTCAGTGCGTCTATGCGGTTGTTCGTGGCCACTGAGCACGAGCCCGGCAGCGCCATCCAGTGACTGACCAGCCCGTATCGCCATACTGCCCCTCCTTGTTACGGCGGCATTTGACGCGATCCCTGTTTGGGCTCGATTTCATGGTGAGGCCGGATGGTTACGGCTGTAACGCGATGCTGATCCGGAGTGGTTCAGCCGCGTCCGGACACCTGGCGAACCGCAACGGCACGCTGCTGCCATGAGCCGATTTCAGGTGAAAAAGCCTGCCATTACAGGGATTTCATTGGTAATTGCCCTGACATTCGCTGTAGCGCTCCGCTTGATAGCTTCCTGATCAGACGGGATTGCAGAGCACGGTGGTCGTGCATCCCAAGTCCCAGGAGGCTGCGCAATGTTTATCCCCCGACGGTGCCGAACGCTTTGGGTCGTGATCGCCAGCGTCAGTGCTTGGCACACATCAGTTACCGTGGCCACCGGCCCCGGCTCACCGGCGAGCGAGGGGGCTGCCGCCAGTGCGTGCCCGCAGAATGATGCCGGATTGAAGTTGCCTGCAGGGTTTTGTGCAACCGTTTTCGCAGACGGCATCGGCCATGCCCGACAGCTGGTGGTTGCGTCCAATGGCGTTGTCTACGTCAACACCTGGTCGGGGCGCTATTACGGCAACGACACGCCACATGCAGGCGGTTTTCTGGTCGCGCTACAGGACACCACCGGTGCCGGCAAGGCGGACGTGGAGCAGCGCTTCGGTGAAACCGTACAGAGCGGCGGCGCCGGCGGAACCGGGATTGCGCTGTACCGGGGCAGGCTTTATGCGGAAATCAACGACAAAATCGTTCGCTATGCGCTGCCGAAAGGTTCGATTGTCCCAACCGCTTCGGCGGTGCCAGTCGTCACGGGGCTGCCGCTCGGAGGCGACCACCCCATGCATCCCTTCGCGATCGATCGCCACGGTTCACTGTACATAGACGTAGCCACGGCGACCAACGCCTGCCAGATGCAGAACCGCACCCCGGACTCACCGGGCATCCAGCCGTGCACCGAGCTTCAAACCCGCGGCGGCATCTGGCGCTACGACGCGAATGGGTCGCACCAGAGGTTCTCGCCAGCCGGGCGTTTCGCCACCGGCATCCGCAATGCGGAGGGGTTCGCGATCGACAGCGCCGGTCGCATCTTTGTCACACAGCACGGGCGCGACCAGCTTCATGCCAACTGGCCGAACCTGTACAAACCCGAAGAGGAAGCCACGCTTCCCGCCGAAGAGCTGCTGCTCCTGAAACGGCGCGGCGACTACGGCTGGCCCGAGTGCTACTACGACGGCATTCAGAGCAAATTGGTTCTGGCGCCTGAATTCGGCGGTGACGGCGGCAAGGCAGCCGGAGTGTGTGCGACCAAGGTCTCCCCCATCGCCGCATTCCCAGCACATTGGGCACCCAACGGGATGTCGCTGTACGACAAACGGCAATTCCCGGCACGCTACCGCCACGGCGTGTTCATTGCTTTCCATGGCTCCTGGGATCGGGCGCCCTACCCCCAGGGTGGCTACAACGTCGTGTTCCAGGCCTTGGCCGGCAAGCATGCCTCGGGCCAATGCGAGATTTTCGCCGATGGTTTTGCCGGAACGGTGGCATCTCCGGATCAAGCCAGACATCGACCGTCCGGAGTGGCAGTCGGGCCCGACGGCTCCGTCTTCGTTGCCGATGACGTGGGCGGACGCATCTACCGCATAACCTATCGAGGCGGTGAGGGCGCTGGAGTTGGTGCGGCGACTTTCATGCCCTGCCCCGCTGCAACGGCGCCGGCAGGAGATATCGGGGCCAACGGCGCCAAACCCCCAGAGGGCACTCATCCGGATGCAGGTGTCGCCGCCGAGACGGCCAGTCTGCCCGTTCCGGCGGGAGCAACCAGGCAAATGGTCGCACTCGGCGAGCGCATCTTTCACGGTCAAGTCGCCGCAGCGACCTGCACCGGATGCCACGGCGCAGCTGCAACGGGCACTCCTCTGGGTCCTGATCTGACCCAGGCGCGCTGGCTGTGGGGCGACGGCAGCTACGCCGCCATCGTGAAGACCATCGCGGCCGGCGTGCCGCAACCCAAACAGTATCGCTCCCCCATGCCCCCCATGGGTGGTGCGCAACTGACCCCCGACCAGGTGTCGGCTGTCGCAGCCTACATCTGGGGGTTAAGTCACCGGCCGCGGACGACACCGACCGAAACGGCCGGGCAGTGACGCACCGGGCGCCTGCAGGGAGACCGAAATGAACAGCAAACTATCGAACACCGACGCGCGCCAGGAGCCATGGTCATCATCCGGCCCTGGCGAGCAACCTTTCCTCGGCGCTCACCTCATCACCAAGCGCCATGGCTACAGCCATCACGGCATCTACGTCGGGGCCGGCCGCGTCGTGCACTACGCCGGCCTTTCCGGAGGCTTGTGGCACTGCGGTCCGGTCGAGGAGGTCTCCCTGTCGCGTTTTGGCGGCGGAAGCGCCATAGGGACCGTCGAATACACCACGGTTACGTATTCCCCTGAAGAGATTGTCAGACGCGCGCGCTCGCGCCTCGGAGAGAACGACTATCGGCTTCTGACCAACAATTGTGAGCATTTCTGCAACTGGTGTGTCAGCGGTGTCAGCCGCAGCGCTCAGGTGCAGCGGCCGTTGCAGTTGCCGCTGCGAGCGCTCGCGGCCCTGTTTCACACGTAACCGACCGCTGCTGCCGTGAAATCCGCAGGATATCCATCGCGCAGAGCCTATAGCCAATGAACTCGTACCCACCACCAGGAGCATTGGACATGAAAATCGGTTTTATCGGCTTAGGACAGATGGGCTCGGCCATGGCGGCAAATCTGCTCAAGGCCGGGCACACAGTTACCGTGTTCAATCGCAGGCCGGAGAGACGCGCACCGCTGGTGAAGCTGGGCGCACACGAGGCCAGCGTCGTTGCCGATGCCAGCCAGGGTGATGTCGTAATCACGATGCTCGCAGATGACACCGCGGTCGGGGATGTCGTGTTCGCGACGGATGGACTTCTGGCAAACCTTCCGAAGAATGCGATCCATATTTCCATGAGTACGATCAGCGTCGCGCTCTCGAAGCGCCTGGCACTGGCGCATCTGGAAGCAGGTCAGCGCTACTTGGCCGCGCCGGTGTTTGGCCGTCCGGATATGGCTGCGGCTGCCAAGCTGTTCATCATTGCCGCCGGCGAATCCGCGACCATCGATGCCTGCATGCCGATATTCGATTCACTGGGACAGAAGACATCGAGAATCGGGGCGGAGCCATTCGCCGCCAATCTGGTCAAGCTCAGCGGTAACTTCCTGTTGGCGGCCGCCATTGAGGCATTGGGAGAAGCGATCGCCCTGGTCGGCAAAGCCGGGATCGATCGAAGGGCATACGTGGATTTGCTGACGTCGACGATCTTCACGGCACCGGCTTACCGAACCTATGGCTCACTGATTGCCGCGGGCTCCTTCGAACCCGCCGGGTTTGCCGCGCCCCTCGGATTCAAGGACATACAGCTCGGCCTCGCCGCCGCGGAGAGTCTGCGTGTACCCATGCCCCTTGCCAGCCTGTTACGCGACCGGTTCCTGACACTCTTCGCCCAGGGCGGAAACAAGCTCGATTGGTCCGCAATCGGCGGATTGGCCGCACAGGATGCCGGCGAGCATCACGCGGGCTCTGCCCCCTTCGTATCGTCTACCGGCTGAGCCTGTCGCTCAAGCAATCAGGATACCCGAATGCTCGCCATCGTCCGCATCGCCCTAGATCGGCCGTATACGTTCGTCGTAGTAGCGTTGCTGATTTTCATCGTCGGCACGTTGTCCGCCCTGCGCATGCCTGTCGATATATTTCCGAGCATCAACATACCCATCATCGGCGTGGCATTCCAATACCAGGGCTTACCGGCCGATCAGATGGCGGGGCGTATCATCACACCATTTGACCGGGCACTGACGACCACAGTCAACGACATCGAACATTTCGAGGCCAATTCCTACACTACCTACGGCATTGTCAAGATCTACTTTCACCCGACGGTCAACATTGCCACCGCCAACGCCCAGGTCACCGCAATTTCGCAGACTTTGCTCAAGCAGATGCCGCCTGGCACAACGCCGCCGCTGATCATCAACTACAGCGCCTCCACGGTACCGATCATTCAGCTTGCCTTGTCCGGTGACGGACTGACCGAACAGAATCTGGCTGACCTGGGGATGAATTTCGTGCGCCCGAGCCTGGTCACGGTACAGGGCGCGGGAATTCCCTGGCCGTTTGGCGGTAAGACGCCGCAGGTCATGTTCGATCTTGATACCGCCGCGCTGCAGTCCCGTGGCCTCACCGGAAACGATGTCGCCAATACACTCGCCGCACAGAACCTCATCACGCCGGTGGGAACCGAGAAAATCGGCAGATTCGAATATGTGGTCAATGTTAACAGCGCGCCGGACCAGATCGCAAAGCTCGCCGACCTGCCGATCAAGGCAGTCGGTGGGGCGATGGTCTACATGCACGATGTCGCGCAGGTCCACAGCGGCAGTGCGGTGCAGACCAACGTCGTCCATGTCGATGGTAATCGCTCAGTCCTGATCAGCGTATTCAAGAACGGAACTACCTCGACGCTCGATATCGTCAGCGGAATCAAGAAGATGCTAACGGTCATCAAGCCATCGCTACCCGACGCCCTTGAGATCAAACCCATCGGCGATCAGTCGCTGTTCGTGCGTGCCTCCATCAACGGGGTGGTGCGCGAAGGGCTGATTGCAGCCGCGCTGACGAGCCTGATGATTCTGCTGTTTCTCGGCAGCGCACGCTCCACGCTCATCGTCACCACCTCCATTCCCCTGTCGATCCTCGGTGCGATCGGCGCCCTGTCGTTGCTCGGCGAGACCCTCAACATCATGACGCTCGGTGGTCTGGCGCTGGCCGTCGGAATCCTGGTCGATGAAGCAACCGTAACCATCGAGAGCATCAACTATCACCTGGAACAGGGTAAAGAAGTGGAGACCGCAATCCTCGATGGCGCCTCGCAGATCGTGGTTCCGGCTTTCGTTTCCCTGCTGTGCATCTGTATCGTCTTCGTGCCGATGTTCTTCTTAAGTGGCGTGGCGCGCTTCTTGTTCGTGCCAATGGCAGAGAGTGTCATGTTCGCCATGGTCTTCTCATTCATGCTTTCGCGCACGTTGGTGCCGACCATGGCCAAGTATCTGCTGCGGCGGCATGCCGTCCCCGGCGCGGAAGGTGGCACTGCCGGTGAACCCCCGTCGCGGAGCCCGTTGGCGCGCTTTCAGCGCGGCTTCGAAGCAGGCTTCGTCCGCTTCCGCGCCCGATACCATGACCTCCTGGCGCAGTTCCTCGAGCACCGCGGCCGAATGGTCCCGGCGTTCATGGCGTTCATCGTGATCTCGCTGCTGCTGACACCCCTGCTCGGCCGCAACTTCTTCCCGCAGGTTGACGGTGGCCAGATTCTTCTGCATGCGCGCGCACCCGTCGGCATGCGCCTCGAGGACACCGCAGCACAGTTCGCTGATGTGGAGCAGGCGATTCGGCAGATCATTCCGCCTCGCGAAGTAGCGGCGGTCGTAGACAATATCGGCACCTATCTTTCTGCGATCAACACCATCTACAACAACACCGGAACCATCGGGGAGTCGGACGGCGATATCCAGATATCGCTCAATGCCGGTCACGCGCCGACTGCTCAATACGTCAATCGCCTGCGCGAGCAACTGCCGCGGCGCTTCCCCGGCATGACCTTCTCATTTCTGCCCGCCGATATCGTCAGCCAGATTTTGAATTTTGGGGCGCCGGCGCCGATCGACCTGCAGATCCGTGGCAATGATCTCGCGGCCGACTATGCCTATGCCGACAGGCTATTGGCCCAGATCCGCGACGTCAACGGCGTTGCGGATGCGCGCATCCAGCAGTCCGCCTCATTACCGACTATCGACGTCGATATCGACCGCACGCGAGCCCGCTACATCGGAATGACCGCGGCCGATGTCACCAACAGCCTGGTCGTCAATCTGGACAGCTCCATCCAGGTTGCGCCCACCTATTGGCTGAATGAGGCGAACGGCGTCACCTACCCGATCGCACTGCAGACGCCTCAATACCAGATCGACACACTTCCGGAACTGCAGAATCTGCCGATCAACGCCGCCGGTGCGCCCACCACGGTTCTCGGCGGCATCGCCGACGTCCGCCGCGGCCACGGGGACGCCGTCGTTTCGCAATACAATATATCCTCGATGGTGGATATCTATGCCACCAACAACGGGCGTGATCTGGGGGCCGTCTCGAGCGATATCCAGAAGATCGTCCTCCGCAACGACAAGGGCAAGCCCAAAGGTTCGATTATCGAGCTGGTAGGCCAGACGGCAACCATGAATAGCGCCTACTCCGGCCTGCTGTTCGGTTTGCTGGGCGCCATCGTATTGGTCTATTTCGTGATCGTGATCAATTTCCAGTCGTGGAGCGACCCCTTCATCATCATCACCGCCTTGCCTGCGGCGCTGGCGGGAATCATCTGGATGCTGTTCGTCACGCAAACCACCTTGTCAGTGCCGGCTCTCACCGGCGCGATCATGTGCATGGGCGTGGCGACGGCGAACAGCGTGCTGATGATCAGTTTCGCACGCGAGCGCCTCAATGCGACGGGCGATGCGGCACAGGCTGCCCTCGAGGCCGGGTTCGTGCGTCTGCGGCCAGTATTGATGACAGCTTTGGCGATGGTCATCGGGATGCTGCCCATGGCGCTCGGCCTGGGCGAAGGTGGCGAACAGAATGCGCCGCTTGGTCGCGCCGTGATCGGTGGCCTGATCTTTGCGACCGTCTCCACGCTCTTCTTCGTTCCGGCAGTTTTCAGCATCATTCACGGGCGCGGCCCACGCCTCGCGCCCGCCACTCACGAGGGAGCAACCCATGTCCACGCCTAATCCCGCATCTCACCGCAACGGCCTCGTTCATTTTCGGTTGTTTGCCCTCTCATTCGTGGCCGTTGCCATCATCCTGGTCACCTATGGTCTTGTGTCCCGCGCGAGCCAGAACGCCCGGCTGCGCGCCGCGACCGCCGCCGAGGCCATTCCAACCGTCGCCATCGTGGCCCCCGCTACCGCAGAGAATCGCACGGATCTGGAATTGCCTGGGCGCCTGGAGGCCTACATCAGGGCGCCCATTTACGCGCGGGTTCCAGGCTATCTGAAGAGCTGGCGGCACGACATCGGCGGTAAGGTGAAGGCTGGTGACCTGCTTGCCGAGATCGACGCACCCGATCTTGATCAGCAACTCGTCCAGGCGCGCGCCGATCTGAGCGTCGCTCAGGCCAATTCCAAGCTCGCGCAGATCAGTGCCGAGCGCTGGCAGTCCCTTGCCGGCACCGATGCGGTCGCGAAGGAGGACGTTGATACGCGCACCTTTACCTGGAACGCGAATGTCGCGCAGGCCAAGGCGGCCGAGGCCAACGTGGAGCGCCTGGTTGCCGAGGAAGGCTTCAAACGTCTAGTCGCACCCTTCGATGGCGTCGTCACCGCTCGCGATACCGATATCGGTGCACTGATCAATGTGGGATCCACCGGCGGCCCGGAACTGTTCGAAGTCTCCGAGACGAGCAGGCTGCGCGTTTATGTCAATGTGCCGCAGAATTTTGTGCCCGATGTTCCGCCCGGCACGATGGCCACAATCACGGTTCCCGAACGCCCCGGGGCCACCTTTAGCGCCACGGTGGAGGCTTCGGCGCAGGCGGTTGATCCGAGTACCGGCACGACATTGATGCAGCTGATTGTCGATAACAGCGCCGGCGAGATGATGCCCGGTGACTACGCCAGCATCCATCTGTCCATCGCCCCGGTATCCTCGGTGCTCAGCGTGCCCTCGAGTGCCCTGGTATTCGACTCCAAGGGACTCTCTGTGGCCACTGTGGGTACTGACAATCGGGTGCGACTCAAGCGGGTATCGGTCGGACGGGATCTGGGTAACGTGGTGGAGCTGACCTCGGGGCTGGTGCCGACCGACCGGGTAATCGAGAATCCTCCGGATGGGATCAGCGATGGTGCCGCCGTGCGTCGCGCGGCAACCGCGGGCGTCAGCGCAGTTGCACGCGCTCAAGGGAAGCGTGAGCATGAAAAGGGTTGAACAAATACTCGGGTCTACCGCGATCCTTGCACTGTTACTCGGTGCCTGCTCGTTCGCGCCGGTGCTCAAGACACCGGATGTGCCAACCGGCTCGGTCTATAAGGAGATGGGCTCCTGGAGCCAGGCGCAGCCGGCCGACCGCCTTGCGCGTGACAGCTGGTGGACCCTCTACGACAACGTCGAGATCAA
>Ga0302310_10000858_pt1 | contig 27078 bp, 20 predicted proteins | sample III_Palsa_N1_2_FD_200451 | JGI IMG/M metagenome (GOLD analysis project Ga0302310, IMG submission 200451) | Peat permafrost microbial communities from Stordalen Mire near Abisko, Sweden - III_Palsa_N1_2 | ecosystem: Environmental > Terrestrial > Soil > Palsa > Peat permafrost | place: Sweden...
TTCGGCCGGCACCCATGCATCTCATGAATCGACTTTTGCTGCTCATACTGCTTTTTGTTGGCCTGCTTCTAGTCGACAGTACATCCGCGGCCGATGCCAGCGTCGCCAATGCACCGGGCACGAATCTTGAAGTCTCACTGATCAGCTATGGCCCTGGCGAAACCTACTGGGAGCGCTTCGGTCACGATGCGATTGAAGTGCGTGACACCGTTTCCGGCGAGTCGGTCGACTTCAACTATGGCGTGTTCGATTTCAACGAGTCGAATTTCTTCGTCAATTTCGCACGCGGCCATATGCATTACCTGATGGACGCCGAATACAGCGCACCCGAGCAGGCCAGCTACACGCAGGATGGCCGTTCAGTCACACGCCAGCGTCTTGCGTTCACGCCGCAACAGGCCAGTGCGCTGCGCGACTTTCTACTATGGAACCTGCGGCCGGAAAACGCTGGCTACAACTACGACTACTACGCCGACAACTGCACCACCCGCGTGCGCGATGCGCTGGATAAGATTCTTGGTGGCGCGTTGAAAACACAACTGATGGCGCGGCCCGGCGGCATGACGTTTCGCCAGCAGACCGCTCGCCTGATGAGCGCCCAGCCATGGCTGATGTTGGTGCTCGATCTGGGCCTCGGACCGTATGCCGACCAGCCGCTCAACGCCTGGCAGGAAAGCTTTCTGCCCATGGTGCTGCAGGAACAACTGCGCACGGTGCGGATCGACAACGGCCATGACGGTACGCAACCGCTGGTGCAGAGCGAGCAACTCATCTCGCCCAATCGACTGGACGTGCCACCAGTCAAAGCCCCCGATCTGCGACTTCCGCTGGCAGCAGCCGGCCTGTTCCTCGCTGTAGTGATCCTGCTGACGCGACGCTGGTGGCCCATCGGCTACGCCCTGTTGAGCTCGCTGTACCTGTTCGCAGCCGGCATCGTCGGTATCCTGCTGCTGGTGCTGTGGACACTGACCACTCACCACTCCGCATGGGCCAATGCCAACCTGTTTTTGTTCAATCCGTTCGCATTTCTATTGCTACCCACCGTATGGCGTGCGCGTCGCGGCAGTGCGCCTTCACGTTTCATCGAAATATTGCTGCCCTTGCAGCTGCTGGCGATGCTGGTCGCCCTGCTACTGCACCTGCTACCCAGCGTCGCACAGCAGAACCAGCCATGGCTGTTGTTCGCGCTACCCTGCTGGCTGGTGCTGGCATGGAGCCTGCGGCAGAAGGCACGTGTTTCTGCGTAGCGTGCGCTGCAATTGCCCTGTCTTCGAACGCGGGGCATCATGCTTGACATGAAGCTGACAACACCTGCCTCGCCCGCAGCACCCATCACCGACAAAAAAATGGTGATCAACTGCATCGCCTATCGAAAGGATGGCAGCCGAATCGGCGACATCGCTCTTGAGGCCATAAGCGATGTGCTGGCCGAGCCGGACACTTTCGTATGGGTCGGACTGCATGAGCCTGACGAAGAATTACTTCTGAAGCTGCAGCATGAATTCGGCCTGCATGATCTGGCGATCGAGGATGCGCATACGGCGCATCAGCGCACCAAGATCGAGACCTATGGCGACTCGTTGTTCGTCGTGGTGCAGACGGCACAACTCGTCGAAGGACAACTCGCGCTAGGCGAAACCCACATTTTTCTCGGCCCCCGCTATCTGGTCAGCGTGCGCCACGGCGCATCGCTTTCCTACGCGCCTGCGCGGCGCGCTTGCGAACATACGCCCGAGCTGATGGCGCATGGCCCGAGTTACGCGCTCTATAGCATTCTGGATTTCATCGTCGACAACCTGCTGCCCATCGTGCGCGAGTTCCGCGAAGAATTGCAGCAGCTGGAAAAAGACATCTTCGCCGAGACGTTCAAACGCAGCACGGTGCGCCGGCTTTATGACATGCAACGTGACTTGATGACGCTGCGCCTTGCCGTGGCCCCCATGCAGGACGTCATCAGCCAGCTAACCCGGCTGCATGCGAATCTGATCCCAAAGGAACTGCGCGCGTATTTCCGCGACGTCTACGATCACGTCTTCCGCGTCAACGAATCGATCAGCGCCATGCGCGAAATGCTCGCCGCCGCCATCAACGTCAACCTTTCCCTGGTCACCTACGGCCAGAACGAAGTCATGAAAAAACTCGCCGGCTGGGCCGCCATGCTGGCTGCCCCCACCCTGCTCACCAGCTGGTACGGCATGAACTTCACCCACATGCCCGAACTCGCCCAACCATGGGCTTACCCCGCCGTCATCGTCGTCATGCTGATAGTCGTCGGCGGACTTTTTGTTGCACTCAAACGGGCGAAGTGGCTGTAAGTACGCCAGCCCCCTCAGCCGACCAGGCAATAGGGAACCTCGAATAACTCGATGTTTCACCATCGGCCAAGTAAAATGATCACTGGCTTTTCGAAGTGCCTTATAGTGATCCAATTCGAGCCGATTTTGGTTGAATCCGCTCACCATCCGAGGGCCGCGGAACAAGAAACAGCTCGCCCCGAGTAATCAATTGCGATGACTTTGGTAGTTCATAGTTCTGGAACAAATCTTCCATCAAAAAACGCGGCAATCGACTATTGTCCAGCGGGATCTGTTCTATCACCACGTAGGTATAAGTCTTTTTACTTATCTTGGCTAGAAAACCTGTCGGCGCGTCTACATACACCGATCCAGTAAGAAGCTTTTGGCCATAATTAAAAAAATCAATCTCCATTGGTTTATGTGCCCAATAACATATCGCAAGTGTTTCGCATGCTACCGGACCCTCTGAGCGAGCCAATGTTTCGGATAATTTTTCCCATTTCGGCGCATCCAAAATTTGCGCTAACGTCGTAATGTATGGACTACTCAAATAAGTCAACAAACTTGTCGCCATCCATGGAACTGAAATAAGGAGTACGGCTAATGCCTGGATTTTTCCACGTAGGGCCACGAATCGATTTTCGATGCCTATCATTGCGATAATAAAAATCGCGGCTCCGAGCGATAGAGAAATAATCGCATCGCACATGACATTTTGATTCACCCCGCCCCCCGAAAACATCCAGAACGCATTAAACATCGACCAAACGAGGTACCAGAGAACGAAAGAAAATTTTTGCCTATCTGCCCTCAACAACCAAGCAATAGTCGTCATCACAATGTAGGGCAAGAGAAGTGGCAGATCGTGAAGCATCATAACCACTGATCTCTGGATGGATTTTTGTCTGGCATTAAATAAAACGCCGTCGAGCATCGCCATACCCCAAACGGAGTAGGCAACAACACCCACCATCATGCCAACAACCATGCTGGTAATTAGAAACACGCCAAGGCGACGACGATCATTAAATACCGTATAAGCACAGAGGGCGAGAGGTAGTGAAATTGTGCTGTGTTTAATCAACCCGCCTAATATCATTAACAATGCAGCAAAGAACATTCCTTGCCATAGACGTGACTCTCTCGCCTTAAGAAAAACGAGGCCTGCAGATGTAACAAAAGCATGCGCCAAGAATCCCGGGTCATTCAGTGCAATATACTGCGGCATCAAAGTATAGATCCCCAGCAAGAAAACGCCCATGCTCAACCCCGCGAGCATACGATCGGACCCAAGCCAGCGGCTAAATTCGAATACATTCCTCGCAATAACCATTAGCGCTAAGAAAGCAATCATTCGGCCAGCCACGATATTGTCGCCCACCAATTTCCCTATCGCACCGATAATATAAAAAGACAGCGGTGGATAATTATTAATCATCATCGAGTCGACGGACGGATAGAGAACTCCGCCAGTGATAGCCGCCTGGGCAAAGTAGGCGTTCCATCCTTCGTTATAGTTTCTAGAGATATGAAAAGGGATGGAATAAAGCGGGATGGCAGCCAAAGCAAAAAATTCAAGCACGAGGCCAAGCATCAACAGTCGTTCCCAGCGTGCCGTTCTATGGGTAATCATCTAGGTCCCAACGCTTTCCAATCGAAGATGGGTCAGTCTGCGGGAACGGGAGGCGCGCGACAATGCTTTTTAATAGGGGCAGAAAGCGCCACACGTCTATTCGACTTCAGCTTCATTGACGAGCTCAGCGCAGCAGAACTGCTGAAATTCGCACCTTTCCTTTGGTGTACCATCGCCAGAGCTTAACATCAGCAGCGGCGGGCCCAATTGCGAAGTTGTGGTGCCTGAAGGAAGCAAAAGGACATCGCTGGGTGTTTTAAATCCCAGCATTTTTCGCAGACTGTTATTCGGCCAGTCTTCGACAATCTGAAGTTACGCGCCCGCGAGCGCGTTCATGCTGATGTGCTATGGAAAGTACTGGGGAACCAGGCCATTGGCCCCAAGAAGGTCACTGATGTGCTCTCATTGATAACACGCTGCCACGGACGATGCGGCATCAGGTGCCGACAGCGCATGGCGACTCAACTTGCAAGCAGAGCTGTCAGGCTACAGCACCCGGCCCACTAGAACCCTGCGATGGTGTCGCGCTTTATAGTTGAGTCCGCTTCCGTCGCTCAAGCTTTATTGAGCCGTCCATCGCTTAAGCCATGCTGCTACAGCATCGTGCCACTGCACGCTATTGTGCGGCTTCAGCACCCAGTGGTTCTCGTCTGGGAACGTCAGCAGCTCGCTGGGGATACCGCGACGCTGCAATGCAGTGAAGGCTCCCAGACCCTGCGTGATTGGAATACGAAAATCGTCGCCACTGTGCACGATCAGCATCGGCACGCGCCAGTCCTTGACGTGATTGATCGGATTGAACTTTTCGTAGTTCTGCGGCTGGTCGTATTGCGTGCCGCCGTTTTCCTTTTCCTCGAACCACAGCTCCTCGGTGTCGTAATACATCGCGCGCGCGTCAAACACGCCATCGTGATCCACCAGACACTTCCACGGCCGGTTCCACACACCAGCAATCCAGTAGGTCATGTAGCCGCCGTAGCTCGCACCAAGTGCGCAGGCGCGATCGCCATCGAGGAAACTGTATTTACCCAATGCAGCCTTCCAGCCGAGTTTCAAATCCTCCAGCGGCTTGCCACCCCAGTCGCCCGAGATCGCATCAGTAAACGCCTGGCCGTAGCCAGTGGAACCATGGAAGTTGATCGTTACCACCGCAAAGCCCTGCCCAGCGTAGGTCTGCGGGTTCCAGCGATAGCTCCACTCGTTGCTCATCGCACCTTGCGGGCCGCCATGAATGATGAAGGCCACCGGGTACGTCTTTCCCGGCTGATAATCGACCGGCTTCACCACATAGCCCTGCACGGTCTCGTTGTTCCAACCCGCAAACTTGAAGAATTCGAAATCACCGACCTTGGCGTTTTTCAGATCCTCCGCATTGAAGTGTGTGACCTGCTTCGAATGCGCACCCGTTGCCGATGCCAGATACAAGTCGACTGGCCGCTTCAGGTCATCGCTAGCCATTAGCAGCTTGCCGGCGGCCAACGAATAACCTTCTACCGCGCCGTCACCAGACAATCGCGTGACTTCACCATTGGACGTACTGATCGCGAACAGTGGATGCTGACCTTCATCATCGGCCGTGGCATAGAGCGTTTTACCGTCGCCGGAAATCGTCATGCTTCCGGGCGAGCGATCCCAATGCGGATCAACCTCATGCCTGGCACCGGTCGCCAGATCCAGCGACATGATCGCAAAGCGATCGGCCTCGAAGCCAGGCGTCTTCATGGCCAGGTAGTAAAGCGTCTTGCCGTCAGGCGAAGGCACCGGATACGCATCCCACGCCTTGTTGTCCGCGGTGAGATTTTTCGGGGCGGATGAATCATCCACCGGCACGCGATAAACGTCGAAATTGGTCGACCACGGCTCGCTGTTGCCCGCAATGCGTACATCGAAATAAACGCTCTCACCATCCGGCGCGAATGCAAATTCGCTCTCATCGCCAAAAGGCTTGCTGGGAATATCGCCATCGATACCGCGGCTCAGCAGAGTTGGTTCGATAGGCAGCTGTCCCTTGTCATCGAAGCTGGCGACAAACAGCTGATTACGCCGACCGTTGGCCCACGTATCCCAATGCCGCATGAACAGCTTGGTGTAAAGCGTGCCGCTGGCCTTGTCCTTATCACGCGCATCCGCACGCTGCTTTGTACATGTCAGCGTGGCGCAATCCGTAAACACTTCATACGACAACAGCACACGCTTGCCATCTGGCGACAGCTTGTACGCGCCTAGATCCAGCGGTGCGTGACTCACCTGCACAGGGTTGGCATGAGCCGACAGATTCAAGCCACTTTTCCCGCCAAAATCCGCCCGCCAAAGCTGAGCCACGCCGCCCACCGATGCCACGTAATAGAGACTACGCCCGTCTGCCGACCAGCGCGCCGAGCTCGCCTTGTCGAGCACCTTCACCGGTTTAACATTACCCGCCGAATGATCGGCAAGATCCAGCACGTAAACCGCGTTCACGCCCTTGTTCGCCGCATAGTCCGTATTACGCACGCCGAACGCTGCATAGCGGCCATCGGGCGACAGTTGCGGATCGCTGATCCGATCCATCATCACCAAGTCACGGACGTTGAAGGGGCGTCCGCCCTGAGTCTTGACAAAGGAAGTATCGACGCCGCCGGCCATCACCCGCACAGTCACAAGCGCAAGCAGCAGCGCAATAACGAGAGATTTCATTGGATTTTCTCTGGCTGATTTCAGCATGCACGATAAGCATTAGAAGGCTCATACGCAATTCCGGATCGCGCCTTAGCGCCGACGTCGAGCATGAGCTGACCTCAAATAGGCATCGTAATGAGCAGCCGTCACCTGAAATATCTCAAACGGTGATTCCAACTATCAATCTCGAATCGGGACGAGCTTTAGTTGCCCCTCACAGTGACTCCAGCGCAATTCCCCAGCATCCGGGCAGCAGCTTATGGCTACAATCCATTTTCACCAACCACGCCGCTGGCATGAACGAATCTGCCGCAACCTCCAAACAGGGTCTGAATATTTTGCTAATTCGAGCTATGCAAGGGAACTGTGAATCATTACACGAGCCTGATCCAAGCCTGATGAACAAGGGCTGGAGGTGGTGGATACTCATCGTGCTGATCGGCGTCTTTTCTTTGGGCTTCCGGTATTACTACCTGACACATGCTCAAGTCATGCAGCCATTCGACGATCAGGCACATGCCCGTGCCGATGGAGTCCAGTACTACGCGTATGCTCGCAACCTCGTTCGCCACGGCGTTTTTTCGCTCGCGCCCGAGGGCACTATGCCACTGGCTGGTGACAGCTATCGCGACCCAGGTTATCCCGTATTTCTAGCCGTCTGGATGAAAATTTTTCCCCAATGGGACCAGTGGTATCCCGCCGTACTGTTATCGCAGGGAATACTCGCCTCGCTGAGCGCCGTCTTTGCACTTTGCCTGAGCCGTCGCTGGATGCCTTTCTGGTGGCTTGCAGCTGCCGGCATAATCATGGCCATATGGCCGCACAGTGTCAGTATCGGCAGCTTCATCATGTCGGAATCCCTCTCCGGGTTTCTTTGCCTGCTTGGCCTGCTCTTGCTTAGCAAAGCACTAGACCGCCAGAGTATCTCCTGGGCAACGGCAAGCGGCATCGGCTTCGCGCTCGGCGCACTGACCAACGCTGTCCTGCTGCCATTCGCTCCCCTACTTGGCCTCTACTTCGCCTACCGCCGATACATCAGTCTAGGCATGCTCGCTGGACTAATGGCCGGCGCAATAATCTTGCCCGCAGCCTGGATGACTCGCAACGCGCTTCTGCCACCCTCACCAAATTCGTCAGCTACCAGAGCGCTGGGTAATCTGGTGATTGGCTCCTGGCCACATTTTTATAAAGATCTTCAGGCATCTCTCAAGGACGACCCCCAGGGCATTGCAGCGATAAAACTCGTCAGCGATGAAATCGATCTCATTTCGTCCAGCCCCAAAGCCGGCTTCGCCCACCTCGCAAAGCGTATGAGCGCAGATCCGATGGAATATGCACAATGGTATTTCATCAGCAAGCCAGTACTCTTATGGGACTGGGGTATCCGTATAGGTGCTGGCGACATCTATATTTACCCCACTCGAAATTCACCGTTCAAAGACAATGCTATTTACCGCACTATTATTGCCACTTGTCACACCATCAATTATCCAATTTTTATACTTATGATACTTGGCGGCCTAGTTGCAATTTTAGCCCGCCATAGAATTACCCCATCTTTAACGGCAGCCGTTCTTCTATTGATCTGCGTAAGTGCTACATACATCATACTGCAAGCCGAGCCACGTTATTCCATCGCCTATCGACCTCTGGAAATTCTGCTGGCGATTTTCGCCATTTACCGCGCCAATGAATGGATAGCGTCAAGGAATAAAAAATCGCCAATAATTAAAGATAAAATTTCAATACCCAGATAATTTCTAATAATTAAAATCAGAGAATCGATTTTTATGTAGATATCCGTACAAAGGCGGTCGGTATCAGCGATTTCAACATCCATACCACTGCCAGCCAAATCAGGAAATTGCCAACAACATGTCTACGCCCATCGCAAATATGCCCAAGCAAAATGACTGGAAATGGTGGCTTGCGCTCTTTGCAGTTACGTTATTTGCGTTGGCCATGCGCTGGTACTACGTCAGCACTGCGGTAGTGCTAAATCCGGTACGGGGGGATGCAGTTCAATATTATTCCTACGCTTGGAACATGGTGAATCACGGTACTTTTGCCAAAGATCCGCCAGGCTCCTTGTCAGTCAGTCCAGATAGTTATCGCGATCCCGGGTATCCCTTTTTTTTAGCGATATGGATGAAATTTTTCGGTACCGGGGACGCGTGGTACGCAGCCGTGTTGTTATGCCAGGCGCTGCTGGGGGCGTTGACCGTGTTACTGGCTACAACAATCGGAAGATACTGGCTGTCACCGCGCTGGGCTATTTTTGCGGGAGTTCTGATGGCAGCTTGGCCTCACAGCATAACCATCGATAGCTATCTGCTCAGCGAAACGCTCTTTGGATTTCTGTGCGCGCTCGGCATGCTTTTTTGCGTCAGCGCATGTCGCAAGGCAGCCGCTTGGCGAGGTTTTAGTGCAGGCCTTGCATTCAGCGCAGCAGCGTTGACCAATGCCGTCTTGCTGCCATTCGGAATTTTTCTGGCAGCCTTTCTTTTGTGGCGAAAATTCGTTAATCGGAAGATATTTTTTTCGATAGTTCTTGGCACGCTATTGATGCCCACCGCATGGGCTATTCGCAATACGCATACTGCTCCATCGACGGGTGATAACTCATCCAAGGACAGAGCATTACTGAATTTAGTCCAAGGTGCATGGCCTGAATACCACTCGGCATGGCGAAATTCCTTTTTCGGCAACCCATCGGAAAAGACGTATGCACAGGCAGTATCTGCAGCTTATCAAAAAGAATATTTGGAATTGAAGCAATCGCCAATCGATGGTGCAAAGGCCATGCTGCAGCGCTTTAGCCAGCATCCGTGGAAATATGGCATCTGGTATCTAGTTGAAAAGCCGCATTTGCTATGGGACTGGGATATACGCATCGGTCAGGGCGATATCTACGTCTATCCAACGCGCAGAGACCCCTTCAGCAACAGCCCGCTCTGGATAGTCACGTATTCAATTTGTCATGCCATCAATTTGCCACTGATGCTGTTGGCACTGGCGAGCGTTTTTTTTGCGTGGTCAAAACGAAGCCCACTAATGGCGCTGGACAGGCAATGCAGCCGCAGCGCCGTTGTCGTCGTGATCTGTCTGATCGCTTTCGTAACCACGGTTTATACGGTACTGCAGGCCGAGCCGCGATACTCCATAGCATTCCGCTGTTTTGAAATGCTACTAGCTGTTACCACGCTTTCCGCCTTGAGCCTGTGGTGGAAAAATTATAGGCACGCGACGAGTCAGACCTCATCGGTTCCTTGACTTGCAGGATCAATCGCTCATCTGCATAACGTGATCGAGTTCACACGGCAACCTCCAGCTTGGTACGAAATGTGAATGCCAATGCGTAACGGGGGATCCATCCATGCATAAAAAGCGTATGTCGTCAGGCTTCACCTTGATCGAGCTGATGATCGTGGTAGCGATCATCGCGATCCTGGCGGCTATTGCGATTCCGGCGTACCAGATCTATGTGATACGCGCCCAAGTGTCAGAGGGTATGGAGCTGACGAGTGGAGCCAAATCCGCTTTATGGGAGTATTTCGTAAACACAGGCAACTATCCATCGAATAACCTCTCAGCCGGGCTTCCCGCAAGCCCCTCTTCCATAAGCGGAAAATACGTGAAGTCAGTGACGGTTACGGGCGGCGTCATTATCGCCGCGTTCGGTCCTGGTGCCAGTGCGCAAATCGCTAACACCGGAACATTTGTGCTTTCCGCTGTCAACAACGGCGGCTCAATCGCCTGGAGCTGCAGAAACTCCACTGTGGCACCAATGTACCTGCCTAAACCCTGCCGGCAATGACGTCAGGTCAGTTTTAATAAAAACCACCAACGCAACAAACCGACCAAAAATGTCACAAAGTGCCTGAGAAGGCCTCGCTCACAAGCTGCTCGCTAGTTGCCATATCCGGAAAAATTGGTGGCACTGATGAGAGTTGCTTGAGAGCTTTCGTGACGAAAGGCACACTCGAAACGATTGAGCTTGGTGAAAATACGCCGGTTGCTCCGATGGCATGTAACCTGCTTTATTCAGAGCTTCCTGGTCGGTCCTGACCAAGAGAGGGGATACCAGTTCCACACAGCGGAATGCGGGACTGGGGCTCGGGGCATCACTAACGGTTAGCTAACCAGACAAACAGAGGAAACACTTTTATGAAGAGCTTGCAGAAAGGCTTTACCCTGATCGAACTGATGATCGTGGTCGCAATCATCGCGATTCTGGCCGCCATTGCTATTCCGGCTTACCAGAACTACCTGATCCGCGCGCAGGTGTCCGAGGGCGCTGTGCTTACGGATGGCGTAAAGACGGCTGTCGCAGAGTACTATTCCAACACCGGCACATTCGCCGCGACGGCAGTCTCGCTTGGCCTGCCGTCGACAGCCTCCTCGATCTCAGGCAAATATGTCTCCCAAGTGACGTTCACCGCGGCAGGCAGGATTCTGGCAAAGTTTGGCGGTTCATCGAATACAGCGATCAATGGTTCGGTGTTTGCTCTTTCGCCAACCGTGAATGGCGGCTCGATCGCTTGGAGTTGCAAGTCGAGTGGCGGTACCACCGTGGCGCTTCAGTACCTGCCGACTTCCTGCCGCCAGTAATTACGAGGCAGTTTTCATGAACAAAGGGCCGCCTTGGGTGGCCCTTTTTCTTTTGCTGCTACCGCAAGCCACCGACAAGTCGATCACATGACCGAACGCTATCGTCGCAGCGCGTACCTGCCAGCGCTGTTGTTGCTGCTTATCGCAACATGGCTGATCTATGCGCCAGGCTTGCACGGCGGTTTCCTGTTTGATGATTTTGCCAATTTACCCGCCTTGGGCGACACCGGTCCCTTGGACAACTGGCCCGCCTTCTGGCGCTATATCACATCGGGCCACGCCGACCCCACCGGGCGTCCGCTGGCACTGCTGAGCTTTCTCATAGACGCACGCGACTGGCCCGCCGATCCTTTCCCGTTCAAACGCAGCAACCTGATCCTGCACCTCTTGAATGGAGTTTTGTTAGCCGCGCTGCTCAGACGCCTTGGAAAATCGCTTACTTCCCATCGCTATCCGGGTTCCACCCAGCGTATTGACTTGGCCGCCGTGCTGGGTAGTGGACTCTGGCTGATGCACCCGTTGCTTGTTTCCACCACGCTATACATCGTGCAACGCGAAGCGATGCTTTCGGCCACATTCATCCTGCTTGGCCTAATGGGATGGCTGCGCGGTCGCGACGCGTTGCATTCAGGGCATAGTTTCAAAGGCCTGATATGGATGACCCTTGGTCTGGCCGGCTGCGGCCTGCTCGCCGTACTGAGCAAGGCAAACGGTATCCTGCTGCCCGCAATCGCGACGGTTATCGAATGCACAGTGATGCGTACACCCATCTCCCGGGGAAAGGCTAACGACAAGCCGCGCGGTAACCGGCGTATCTATCTCTATGCGATGGCATTATTGGCATGGCTGCCCACGACACTGGTGGCCGCGTATCTTATTGAGCAAGGCTGGCACGGCCTGATGCACGGCATCTCGTCATTGCGCCCATGGACATTGGGAGCACGCTTATTGACTGAGCCTCGCGTGCTGATGGACTACCTCCATCTGCTGTGGCTGCCACGGCCGTTTACGCCAGGTCTGTTCAATGATCATATTCGGGTATCGACCTCCTTGGGCTCCCCATCAAGTACCTTGCCTTCGCTGATCGCCTTACTGGGGCTGATTATTGGCGCGTGGCTATGTCGCCACCTTTATCCGACTTGGGCGCTAGCCATACTTTTCTATTTCGTTGGGCAATCACTGGAATCCAGCACCATACCGCTGGAACTTTATTTCGAACACCGCAATTATCTTCCGGCAATGCTGATGTTCTGGCCTCTGGCGCTATGGCTATGTGGAGTGAGTCTGCGCCGAAATCCAGCTACTGCTGCAGCAAGCAATAGGCCAATTATTACGGCAATCAAAACACCTTCTGACACGTCATCGGCGATGGCGATGAATGTCATGTCCAGCACTGTGACTATTACCCAGAAGACTGTATGCATATGGAATGTCGCCAAACTCGTAGCTGCCGTCGCGCTACTGTTTGGAATTGGCTTGATGACTCACGCACTTGCTGTGTTGTGGGGAAATACGCGAGATCAGACCCAGCTTTGGGCCATGCTAAATGCCGATTCACCGCGCGCACAAGCCGCTGCCGCTGCTGCAGATATGAACGCAAGCAGGCCCGATCGCGCTGCCACACGATTGAAGCCAGTACTGGCCAAGGCTCCGGATCAAGCGCAGCTGGCCATGAATCTGTTTGATGCACAATGCGAACTTGGCCATGTTGACCAGACAACTATGGCTCAGTTCGATCGAGCGCTACGCACCACACGTGATCCAGGCACGCTGTTGGTCGATTGGTTCACTCGCGAGATGGATCAAGCCAAGAAAGACATTTGTCCGGAGATGAGTTTCGACACACTAAGCAAGTTGTTGAATGCCGCCATGGCCAATCCTAATCTGAATGCCGTTTACGGACGCCGGCAAGACATGCTTTATCTGAAAGGTCGACTTGCCTTGATTCAGGGCGATGCGAATACCGCATTAGTCGATTTCAATCGTGCACTGGATCAGGATGCACAAGCATCTGTTGCGCTCCAACAAGCTGCCCTACTTGGGTCGATGGGCTATCCACGTCAAGGCTTAGCCCATCTGGATCACTACGATGTCGTTCAAAAACATGTCGTCACCTCTGGCTTTGGCATGATCAGGCTGCATGCGTGGGTTTTGCAGCGCCAGGATTACTGGCCCAAAGAACTAGCCCATTTGCGCGATACACTAAATAAAAATGCAGTCCATCAAGTAAGCGTAGTCAATGCCCCCTGCAAACCTCAAGAGAAAAACTGTGCGTAATAATCGTTTGGGCTGGTATCTCTTGCTTGTAGCAACAATTATCACTTTGGCGACATACAGTGTTGGTCTATCGGGCGGCTATTTATTCGATGACTATCCAAACATCGTTGACAATCATGACGTGCAGCCAAACAACATACGGCTGTCTAGTTTGGTAGGTGCCGCACTATCTTCGCCGTCTAGTGAGTTCAAGCGCCCGCTCGCGTCGCTGAGCTTTGCTGCGAATTATCTTGCTACTGGACTCAATCCATACTGGATGAAGCTCACCAATCTTTTCATCCATTTGTTGAATGGGTTATTGGTGTTTTTGCTAACGCGCACGTTATTTAAGTCGGGGATAGCAACTTCGCCCACCGATCAGATATTGCAATCTGATGAAGCGTTCACCGCGGCTGAAGTCGCTCCTACAAATAACAGAAATTTTCGTGGAAACGATGAGCAACAACGTCAAGCGAACATCGTCGCAGCCCTGATCGCAGCAGGCTGGATGCTGCTACCGATCAACCTCACCGCTGTGTTGTACGTAGTCCAGCGTATGGAGAGCATGGCCAATCTGTTTGTGCTACTGGGACTGATTGGATACGCCACCAGTCGCCAACGAATGCTTGAGGCATCAAGTCATGTTTTATCCAACCCACCCTCAAGGCGTCGAAAAGCATCGTTACTCGACCGCAACTTTATTCTCTGCCTCATCAGCATCACCATTCCGACAGCGCTTGGCATACTGGCCAAGGAAACAGCCGTCATGTTGCCGCTATATGCACTACTGATCGAATGGACGCTTTTTCGCTTTCGCACTGCATCATATAAAAATAAACAGTCCCGATCACGCCGACGTGATGTGCGCATTGCCAGCCTTTTCCTGCTAGTTCTTGTGTTGCCCATGGCGATTGGTCTGGTCTGGATACTCCCGGGCACACTGCAACCGGCAACATGGGCTACACGCAATTTTACGCTCACGACTCGGTTGCTTAGTGAAGCTCGTATCGTCGTCGACTATCTGGTCTGGACGGTACTCCCCACACCCCACGACTTGTCTTTCTATCACGACGATTTCGCCGCATCCACAGGACTGCTTGCTCCATCGACGACGTTAGCCAGCATCGTGTTTCTCGCATTCCTAGTTACCTTGACGTTCTGGTTACGTTCGCGTCGCCCATTCGTTGCGCTTGGTCTGGCGCTCTTCCTGAGCTGCCAATTGCTGACCGGCACGATTATTCCGCTTGAGCTTATCTACGAGCATCGCAATTACTTCGCCAGCTTCGGATTGCTGCTTGCACTCGTGCCATTGCTCGCCGCTCCTCCACGTTCGATCGCCCCGCTTCCAGCCAGAAAAATGACGATATCCACATCAACGTTAGTGGAAGGCTACATAAATAACTCGCCCGGGGCTCTGCCGATGGCATTGCCTAGGTATGTAATGCTCGGCGGATTGATGCTTTGCTGGGCCGCTCTCACCACAATTACCGCTTATGCCTGGGGCAACCCGCTACGCCTGGCAGAGGAGCTAGCCATTCGCGCACCGCAATCACCCCGCGCGCAATACGAGTTGGGCCGCACTTATATCATTGCCTCACACTACGAACCGGCATCCCCTTTCATTAAGCTGGTTTACGCGCCATTGGAAAGAGCCGCTGCATTGCCGGGCTCTTCCATTCTTCCTGAGCAGGCGCTGATATTCACAAACTCGCGCATGCGATTGCCAGTGAAGGATGCCTGGTGGGCAAGCCTGATCGCCAAATTAAAAGCACGTACACCGACCGTGCAAGACGAAAGCTCTCTGGCGGCCTTGACCCGCTGCGCCCGTGATCATGATTGTGAGTTGCCACCAGATCACATGATGGCAGCATTTATGGCCGCACTCTCCCATCCATCGCCAGACGGACGTTTGCTCGCCAACTACGGCGACTACTGCTGGAACGTGCTTGGCGATAGAGCGCTTGGTGAAAACATGACCAAAGCCGCTGTCGTGGCTGCACCCGATGAGGCTGCCTATCGAATTACGCTGATCCGTATGTTAGCCGTTCAGGGCCGCAAAGCCGCAGCTCTAGACGCAATAAATAAGCTGGAAGCGCTTAACTACGGCGGGAGGCTCAATGACTCCCTGGCTGAGTTACGCGCACTACCTGGCCTTCAATGACACTGATCACTCGCTGATGCCAGACTGCCTCTATGCTCTGGTTGCAAATAATGGGGATGCCACGCACTCGATCGAACGCGCACCCCATTAAGATGCCAGCAATCGGATACAGTTCGAACAATTATTTCCTGGACTAGCCAGTGAAAGCCGCATGAGAAATTCATTCATAGGCAAGATAGCAACCATGCGTGTTCTTTTGCTCAGCACTTCTTATCCACGCGATGCTTCTGACTGGCGAGGTATCTTCATACGCCATATGGTTGAAGCGCTCGCTCGTTCGCATACGGTGCAGCTCAGTGTGTGGGCCCCTCCGGGAGAGCTGCCAGCAAATTCAGCCTCGGTCACAGCAGAGCGAGAGGCCCATTGGTTAGCGCAATTGATGGCGGCAGGCGGCATATCCCACTTGATGCGCAACAACGGAATAAGCGCTCTGTTTGCACCACTGAAGCTGCTTAAGATGATCAACAACGTCTATCGACGCCATGTTGATGTCGATGTGTATCATATCAACTGGCTGCAATGTGCCCTTCCGCTGCCCCGCAACGATAAGCCTGCGCTGATCACGGTATTGGGTAATGATCTAAAGCTATTGCGCCTTCCATTCATGCGCCGCCTGCTACGCAGGGTCATGCAACGGCGCAAAGTGGTGATTTGCCCCAATGGTGATTGGATGCAGGCATCGCTGGAGACCGCCTTTGGCGATATAGCCGAAGTGATACCCGTATCGTTCGGCATCGATCCCTGTTGGTACGCCATCGAGCGCAAAAAACCTAACGCAACACCCCATCGCTGGCTTGCGGTGACACGCCTGACCGTTGACAAGTTGGGACCATTGTTTGAATGGTCGCAGGAATTTTTCCGTGAAAGTAACCGGGAACTGCACTTGTTCGGACCGATGCAAGAAAACATCCACCTACCCGAATGGGTGCACTACCACGGAGCAGCCACGCCTGATCAGCTGGCTGCACAATGGTTTCCTTCAGCACGCGGCCTGATCACCCTGAGTCATCATGCAGAGGGCAGACCGCAGGTCATGCTTGAAGCCATGGCCGCTGGGCTTCCCATTATCGCCTCACAGATGCAGGCGCATGCCACCATCGTAAGCGATGGCCATACTGGTATCTTGTGCGATTCACCCGAAAGCTACCGACTGGCGTTGAATCAGCTGGAAGATGATGTCATCAACAGCCGCTTCGGCGAAGCGGCGCGCGACTGGGCAATACGCGAGTTCGGTACGTGGGATGATTGCGCACAGCGCTATATTCAGCTTTACGAAAAGCTGCTGGGGAATCCTGCGAGTGAGTGATCACATTCTGGTTTTGGGGGCAGGCGGATTCTTGGGGCGTAGTCTAGTGCGCGCGCTTACAGCGCGCGGTGAGAAGGTGATCACATTTACTCGTAGACCCATAGATTTTGGCATACCTGGTGTCGAGTCTATCGTTAGCGAGCTTACCGAGCCTGAGCAATTCGCCCCCCTGTTATCACGCAGTCGGGCAATAGTGCATCTCGCATCCCGATCTACGCCGGGTAGTTCTGCGGGCAATGTAATGATCGAGATGCAATGGAATCTGCAACCCATTTTTTCGTTGCTGCAAGCCCTGCAGGACAAGCCACAAACCCATTTGCTCTATCTATCTTCGGGTGGGTGCCTTTATGCACCAGGGGCCGATGAACTGGCGATGGAGACCTCGGAGATTCGTCCACGCTCCTATCACGGCGCCGGAAAAATAGCTGCGGAAAGCTTTATCAACGCATGGACTAGCCAATATGGTGGCGCAGCTACAGTATTGAGACCATCCAATGTCTATGGTCCCGGTCAGATCGAGCGCCCTGGCTTCGGTATCGTTCCCACCGTTTTCAGCAAAATAATCAGTGGCGAACCGATCACCGTGTGGGGCGATGGTTCCGCCGTGCGCGATTATCTTTATATCGATGATTTGGTAGCGCTCTGCGTTGCCACTCTCACCAAACCAATGGCAACCGGCACGCTCACGCTCAATGCCTCCAGCGGCATGGGCGTCAGTTTGAATGAGCTTTTTAATGCCATCGAGACGGCGACCGGGCAATCGCTCAAGCGTACGTATGATGCGAGTCGGGCTGTGGATGCCACAAGGATCGTAATGGACGCCTCATTGGCTTACAGACGCTACGGCTGGCAGCCAATGACTCCGCTTAATGAGGGATTGAGGCAGACATGGGAATGGTTCAACACTACCCGGCAATAAGCCGTCCGATCGAGCCAGTCTGTTCGGTTTGCATCGCCAACTACAACGGCATGGCCATGTTGAAGGACTGTATTGAATCCGTTCTGAGCCAATTAGGCGATCTGAGTGTAGAGATCATCGTCCACGATGATGCCTCGACAGATAACTCTGTCTCATGGTTACGTGGGGCCTATCCGCAAGTGGAGATATTAGCGAGCCCGGAAAACGTAGGTTTTTGCATCAGCAACAACCGCATGGCGGCGCATGCATGCGGGGAATACATACTGTTGCTCAACAACGACGCCGCGCTTTATCCCGACGCACTGTCGACTTTGGTCGATGTTTCCCGCAGACAATCGGCGCCCGGTATTTTTACCTTGCCGCAATACGACTGGATGAGCGGTGCGCTAGTGGATCGCGGTTGTCTACTTGACCCGTTCTACAACCCGATTCCCAATCTTGATCCGACACGCATCGATGTGGCCATCACTATCGGTGCGTGCATGTTCCTTACTCGCAACCTTTGGTTCCAGCTGCAAGGATTTCCCGAATGGTTGGAATCCATCGGCGAAGACTTATACTTGTGTTGTCTGGCACGCTTGAGTGGCGTGACGGTGCAGGTGACTCCTGGCAGTGGATATCGGCATCGCCAAGGCGTGAGCTTCGGTGGCAATCGTGTAACGTCGAATCAACTGCAAACGACTTACCGCCGCCGCCGCCTTAGCGAGCGCAACAAGACTTCAGTCTTGTTTATATGCACCCCAACCGCCATGGCATGGCCACTGTTGGCGATGCACTTGGCGGCTTTGACCTTGGAGGGAGTATTCATGACTTTGGCCAGATGGGATCCTCGCATCTGGAGTGAAATATACGGCTCAGCAATCAAATCTACATTCGCGGCAATGGCCAACCTTCGCGCACAACGCTTGCGTGTGCAGTTGGAGCGACGCATCACACTAAAAAGCTATCTTCACAACTTTGTATGGTTGCCACAAAAATTGCGCCTTTTGCTGCGTCATGGTTTGCCGTCAATCCGATAACCTGGCGAGCGCTAAAGCCTGATTTTCATACGCCGGCATCGGTTGCTGAATCTAACCCTGACCTTATCCCCGAAAAATGGAGGATGCAAAAGTATATTTCACTAGATTTCAGTTAGTGCGAATTCTTCACCGAGTTTGCAACCGTCAATCAGTGTACGTTTGTACTCACTAAGTAGTCGCTGCGGGAAGCTGCTATAAATTTTTGCTGAATAATGATGAGATATCCGTAATAGTCATCACGGTGCAGCAACCTGATGACGCGAACTACTCGTAAGACATTCCCTGGTAGCCTCCAGAAACGCCAGCCCGTACTTGCTGTCGGGCTCCAGATGACAGCCCTCTGCCCACTCGTTCCAAGCATTGATGAAAACGATTCGTGAATCGGTTGGATACTTTGCAACACGAGAAATGGCGTCATTCAACCAACGTGCGTATTGCTCTGGTGAATTGTTCTGAATGATAGTCGCAGCAACCTTTCTTGCACTGTTGTCCCAAGACGGGAACACGCATGGAAAAGTCATGTGCTGTCGCGAGTGCTCTCGAGCGACACTGGCATCGACATAGGAAGAATAGTTAACGATCGTGTTCAGTCGACTACGGCTCAAGGCTCGATTGCCGCGGATCACGTCATACCAACGCTCCGGCAGAGCGCCACGCGCCAGCGACACCATGTGACCAGTCATGTTTCTCGTCGCGGGAAAGCATTGGCGGTTAGGCTGAAAATCGACAATGGCATCAAAGCCCAATGCGATGAGATCATCGCCAGACTGCTTCGAAAATCCAGTGTTGACTGCACAGAGAAACGGCTCGACGGAGAGTCGATTAATACAATAGGCCTTCCATTTTTCCACGACCCGTGCCAGATCGGGGATACCTTCAGGTCGATAGATGAGTAGCAAGGGCCTGCCATTGACCTGTATGTATCGACGATCGCAAAAAACGTCCGCAAGCCACGCAATATGTTCCTCATGATCAGCATCCGAATACTCCTGCCGGATCAGGACATCATGCTCACGGCCGCTCCAGGCACGTGACCACGATTCATTTGCCCAGCACAAGCAGAACGGAAAGTCTGGTGAACCCGATGTCCGCATCTCATCTAACGGTCGACTGAGCAGGCGCCGCCCCGAAAACCAGTAATGGTAGTAACAGAACCCATGGACGCCGAACTTTTCCGCCAGTGATGCCTGCGCAACACGCGTCTCTTCAAGACGCAAATCATAGAAACCAAGGGCACCCGGCAGTTGCGGCTGGTAGTGGCCTTTGAAACGTGGTGCCGCCGCCGCCACATTGGTCCATTCCGTAAATCCTTCACCCCACCACAAGTTGTTTTCTGGAGTCGGATGGAACTGCGGAAGGTAAAAGCATATAGCCTTGATGATTTCAGACGTAGCATTCGCAGAGGGCATTAACCGCAGCGTGGCTTCGGTGCCACCGTTCACGCGATGAACTCATGCAACATGCCGCCTGCGAATCGTCCCCCACTTGCAGGGCTCCTCGCGAGTGTAGCGTCGAATGCATTCACTCTTTAGATCTCCGCAACGCACTGAACATCAAGCTTCGGCAGCGGGAATACTAGGCGAGTACCGACAAAACGCGCGTTGTTCATAAAGAAGGCCTTGAAATGCCACGGCAAAACGATGAGGTAGTCGGGCTTAGATGCCAGTAGTTCGGGTTCCGGCATGATCGGTATCCACGTTCCCGGCGTATAACAGCCAAATTTTTCCGGATTGACTTCACCGATCGCCAAAATTTCAGCCGGATCCAGTCCGCAATACTGTAACAACACGTTGCCCTTGGTTGACGCACCAAGCGCTGCCACTGTGCACCCTTCACTATGGGCACGAGCGAGGAATGCGAGTAGATCGCGACGCGACTCCGCAACCCTGGCGGCGAAAGCTTGGAAGGGCGTGAGGGTACCAAGTCCTAGGGCAGTCTCGCGTTCAAGTACGTTCGCTACTTCAAGGCTTTCCGGTATTCCTGAAGACGACTTGACTACGGTCACCGAGAAGCTTCCGCCATTGATGTCATTAAATTCAAGATCAACGATCCGGAAACCAACGATTTCAGCCATCCATTTCACTTGGCGCAGCGCGTAGTACTCCAGATGTTCATGGCAAACCGTGTCGTAAGCATTCATCTCCAGCATGGTTGGCATGTAGCTTTGCTCGAATACCCAGATACCATCATCGGCCAGTACCTCATGAATTTCCCGCATGAACTGTAGCGGCGATTCCAAGTCATAGAGCATCGAGAAAGAAGTCACTACTTTCGCCTGCTTGCCGGGGCGGTTTTCCCGCAACACCGCGGCAGAAAAAAAGTCGGCGATTAGGCTGACGTGGGACGGGTAGTACTGCCGAAACTTGCCTGCAGTGGGGTCTATGCCAAGCAGATCCAGATTTGGCACAACATAGGCGGCCAACGTAGTGCCATCATTGCTACCTATATCCAGCACCAGATCACCTTCGCACAGATCGACTCGCTCAGCGACACGACGAACCTTGGCATTGAGGTGCGCAACCATGCTTTGATTGAGGCCTGATCTATACCCATAGTTGTCGCCGTACATTTCCCCGAGATCGAACGAATGTTCGAGCTGCAGTAACCCGCAAACACTCTCGCCCATACATTTTACGAGGCGTAACGGTCCCACCGTGGCGGGCATACTTGGTGCACGCGGAAATACCCCAGTGAGCATCTGTTCGCCCAGATCCAACACTGGAACTAACTGATGGTTGCCGCAGATCCTGCAACCTCTGATTTTAATCGGCATCGCGCTCATATTCTGGCCAGATTTAGTTAGTTATGGCGTGCGTTTTCAATTGCACCGACCGCCTCACCGTAGATTTTCGTGGTTATACAAATTGGCCAGCGTGGGACTGTTATCTTCGCCATCACGCACATCCCGTGCATGTTCCAATCCAACAACCTCACCGCATTTGAAATGCTGGACACCAAACAAGCTATGGATAGATCGCGAACGGTATTCAGAACTTTCTTGCTTTTCGCTCGCAGATGCTAGGCCACACAGAAGCACTCTCTGCCATCGACTCCGGTGATGACTGCGACATCCATCAATAGTCGATACCCACAACTCGAGCAGCGATCCGTGAGACCCATGTAGCGTTAGTGCTGCGCGCCAAGTCGTAGAGATTGCTACGTGCGCGTCTCGCAAACAACATACAGTAGAGGCCTGCAAGCGTGTTAGCCAATCCCGCAGGCAGTCTCGCCACCAGCGCCGGAAGTACCCGACTCGTCCCGCTCACCTTGCCGACGAAGAATCGTCTGTATTCATCCAAACCGTATCCACCAATTGCCCGATACAACAAAAGTTTACGAAATTGCCGCCAAGGTTCGCATACCGATATCGCTGACCGGCTGTGTACTGCAATATGGTCAAATGACCAGATCAACTCAGGCCACTTGAACATCCATATCTCGAAACCTCTGGCCGTCCACATGGCATTACCGTAGCGGATGGATATCAAAGGTTCGGCGATCAATAACGCACCGTTAAGCAGCGGAGCTTGAAAGATCACGCCGACATGGACAAACAGCGTACCGAAATACGTCGACCGCAACCGTGCTAGCCACGTCTCACGCCTTATCACAATGCAGCCAATGAAACTCAGTGCACCGGCTGTATCAGCAAACAACGCATCACTGTCTTTCGCCTCGTATCTCTTGTTCTGAGTTACGTTGACAAACCGTGGGGTAAGTATCGAAGAATAATCGGCGTTCGCAACTTCCGAATTAATGACTATCAGATCCGGAGCATCGCCAATGGCATTGAGTACGGCACGCACTGCACCAGGCTTAAGCAGATCATCGTCAGTCATCAGCCAGCAGTAATCACCATGTGCATAGGAGACTGCCTTGTCATAATCGCCATCGATACCGGAATTTTCGTTTTCACGGTAGTAGCGGATGCATGGATTACACGCAAGATAGCCTGCCATCACATCTGCCGTGTTATCCGGTGATGCACCATCGACTATCAGCAGCTCGACTCCCGGCTCGAGCTGGGTAAGGATCGAGTCGATGGTTTGACCAATGAACCGCGCCCGACTGTAGGTCGCAATACAGATGGACAATTTCAAGGACGGTGCCTCGGCACCAAACCCAAAATCGCCTGCATGCCCTGTAGATGCCTGATTGATATTCGAGATCACGGGTGTCAGATCGGAACGAAATTTTGATCTGCAATGAGCTGAAATTGCTCATCACTGCATACGCCAAATTTACTAAGTTGGTAGCGGTTTTCAGCAAAATTCGAGCCACATATCCCATCGAGAAACGAAGCATCGAAAAACTTGGGGTCCACAAAAAAGGCATTTACGCCGTTGCGATCGACAGTAATGAAGCGGTAACCCTGATCTTCGAAAAACCGGCGCCAACCAGAAATCGATACCCCATAATAGAGTTCCGTAGGATGCGCACTTTTCATCGCGAAATCCGACCGGTACGCAACGCTGAGGCTACGCTCAGTCCCATAGGCTGAGTTGTATTCCACTACAACGATCCGTGGCCTGAAGCCTCCGCTTATTAACGCCCGGGCTATGTGATAGTCGTTGCCATCGATATCGAGCGAAAATACATCCGGATCGTGGTATCGAGCCAGATTCAAAATCGTCGCAGCAGATTCAACCGTTACAAACATGGTCTGGCATTGCGTGCCAATACTATAAGTCGCAACGTTGCGCCTTGCCCGATCAGCAAGTCGGGCGTTACCTTCGATCATCAAGCCCTCGTAACGCTCGGCAACCACTAGCCACGCAGAATTATTCTCCACGCCGTGAGCCGAACCTATCTCAACAAAGTACCGGTTGGAAGAGTTCAGCTGTCGACGCAACACCTCGATGATTCCATCTTCGCCGTTCTGACTGAAACCCGAGAACTCCCAGGTTTCAGGACGCGTCAGATCGACCTGACGCATCGGCATCATTGCGCCCCCCTTGGCCAAGGCAATCGCAATACGCTGGCGATCTCGGTTGTCTGCCAGATAGTTGAGTATCCTTTTCAGCACGCTAAGTTCACTCCCAATCACCTGCTTTTATGCAATTTCAGACTCAAATTTTCAACTAGGGACAATCGCAGTGCAGGGGACAAGGCTAAAGACAACAGCGCAGATCCAATCACCACTACACATGCACAAAACAACGCCAAATAACCCGAGTTGCTGCTGCGATAAACTATCTTGCTGACGACCATCCCAACCAGCAGGGAAGCAAAAAACGGTATCCCTACATCGCGAACCAACCAGCCTGAGCCATGCCCCTTGAGGAAATGTCGGTGAGTCAACCAAGTACCCAAGCCCACGTAGCAGCAGTGTAATAGCAGCCAAGCCAAAGCTGCGCCAATTTCGCCATAGATCAACGTCAAAGCGACTATAAGCGGCAGATAGATGGCGAGCAGCGCCATGTTTATGACCAATGCTAAACGAGCCTTGCCATACGCCAACTGCAGCGCATAGGGTAAATACATGATCCCGTGTAATGCCGATCCAAGTATCAACAACGATAAAATTGGTGCCACCTGGGCGGCAAGGTGCATATCATGCGTCCACAATTGCACCAATGGCTCGGCAAATAATGCAATTGCTATTGCGACCGGAAACACCAGTGTGGCGACTAGGCGCGTCGCAAGACCATAAAGTTCAGCAATATGTTCCGTTTCGACACCTGCAACCAGAGCCGAAAACCGAGGGTAGAGCACATTAAATATCGGTGTCACCAACAGATACAAACCGCTTGCCAGCAAGCTGGCAAGCATGTAACGACCGTAGGCGCCCAGCCCGACCATCCGGCTGAGCAACAACTTATCGATCTGCATCAGGATCACACCGGTTACGGCGATGGCGCCGAGCCCGGCAGAGAAGCGCCATATCCGTCGCAGTTCGTTGAGCTTGAATCCAATACCACTTCCACCGCGCAATATCATCCAGGCCGCCCGACGCATCACGAAAACGTAAAGCAAGCCAATCCCTGCCTGCCATAGAAAAAAGGCCTGGATTGTTGGTGATACCGTGGCGAGTACGACAATGGAGCCCACAGCTCCGACAGTCACCATAATGATGCTTATTCCGCTCACGATGGCAAGTCGCTGTGCCCCCATCAATGTGCCCGCATACAGACCTACCGGCCAACGCACAGCTATTACCAGCCCCATGAGCATGAGCGCATGCACAACATCAGCTGATGCCAGATGGGTAGATCGCAGCCAGTGTCTCCCTATCAAGCCTGCAGCGAGGACAAAAAACGCACATAGAAGCAAAGCTGCCGCCCAGTAAACCAATTCAAGCGACCGTAATAAATGGCGTACGCCACGCAGATCGCCAACCGCGGCATGACGAGCCGCTTCGCGATTCATGGTGGGCGACAGGCCAAGATCAAGCAATTGCAGCAATGTCAGCAATGTCGTGAAAAAGCCTATGAGTCCGTAAGATTCGATACCTAGATAGTGAAGATAAAAAGGCGTTGCCAACACGCCAATGAGCGCCGTCCACGCGGAATTGGTGAGCCCCGCGAGAAGATTCCAACCAAGCCGCATACTTGTCTACTCGTAAAACTGACTGGTGTGAAAACCGTGACGCTGGATCAACTCGTCACACTGAGCGGAACGTTCACTTCACTCAAATCCTTAGCGAACTTTGCTTTTATGTCTATGCATTTTGATCAACTTTCCGAAGTTGAAGAACCCAGCGGGGAATGCTCAGCCCTACACTGCCTTCTAAACTATTCAACGATCGTACTATCGGATAGCGCAATGCTATATCAAAGGTTTACATGGATTTGAAATGCAGCTGGTTGTTTGAATTCTGTCAGTGAACATTGAGTGGTAGCGTCATGTCTCTCGACGATAAGTCAATGCTGTGATCTGCTCTGAAATCAGCCCGATCAAAAATACGATCACCGCCGCACTCCACAACAAGGTACTCATATTTGTAAGTCTGCCGCCGTGAATAAACGTCCACGCATAATTGATACAGCCCAGTAAAAAGAACACGGCACTGGCTGGTACGAACAATTTCAGCGGCGAATAAAGCGTGGCGATCTTGAAGATGATCAATAGAAAGCGCAGACCATCGCGTAGTGGCTTGATATGGCTTTTTCCGATACGTTCTGCAGCCTTGATCGGCACATAGGCTACCGGATAGGCACTGCGAAAAAATGCCATCGTGCTAGTCGTGGGGTAGGAGAAGCCGTTAGGCAACAGGTGAAGGAATTCGCGGAATTTATCAGCGCGCACAGCACGGAAGCCTGAAGTGAGATCGGCAATCCTATGTCCGGTGATACGAGTAGCGAGCCAGTTGTAGAGTGTGTTGGCAAGACCACGCCCAACACCGGCTTGGCTACCCCAGTCGCGCGCACCGACCACCATGTCATAACCCTGCTCCAGCTTTTCCAGCAAACGCGCTATATCGGAGGAGTCGTGCTGGCCATCGCCATCCATGAACACGAGCATCTCCCCAGTCGCTACACGTGCACCGCGCTTGATCGCAGCACCGTTACCCATTGAGTACGGAGAAGACAGACATTTGACTTGGGAACTGACGCAGATGTCTCGCGTGTTATCAGTGGACCCATCATCGACCACAATGATTTCAGCATCTGGATGAACTGCGCGAAGGCGTGGCAAGAGCACCGCCAGCGCGGGCGCCTCGTTTTTGGCAGGCAAAATGATGCTAAGGCGGTTCAACGGAGTACTCCCCTATTTCTGGCAGATAATAGCTTGTAGCTTGGCAGAGTTGACGCAACCAGTTTGCATTCGCGAACTAAGTGCCGTCACTTCCTGGCCGATAGCGCTCTGCGAGCAGCCTGCTTTTGACACACTAATCGCGCAGATCCTGATCTTTAATAGAACCGTTATGCTCTTAGGAACTTCGCTTGTCCCTAATTTCTCCTTTAGGTCTGGCGGATCTGTGGGCCACCGGCTTCGTGCAACGTTTGAAGGCGTAATTACAGAGTGCAGTTAATGGGTGACCTGACAACCGAACTGCGGTAGATTCAACCACATACGAGTAAGGGGCCAGAAACCATGTCATCACAATTGCAGCCGTCGCTAGTGGGCCTGTCAGGGATGGCTCGCCGGCTGGTTTCAGAAGGCATGTTGCCTGAAGCCGATGTACGCAAGGCGATGGCCGACAGCGTCCAGAACAAGACTGCCCTCGCCTCCTGGTTGCTCGATCACAATCTTGTCGAAAGCATTCAGCTGACGC
>Ga0302310_10000865_pt1 | contig 26941 bp, 24 predicted proteins | sample III_Palsa_N1_2_FD_200451 | JGI IMG/M metagenome (GOLD analysis project Ga0302310, IMG submission 200451) | Peat permafrost microbial communities from Stordalen Mire near Abisko, Sweden - III_Palsa_N1_2 | ecosystem: Environmental > Terrestrial > Soil > Palsa > Peat permafrost | place: Sweden...
CGGTTTGCCCCTTAAGAGGTTGGCGCCCGATCCAGCGGTTGCCGGTTCACGCGCTGAAGAAAGCGTGCTGCTTTGTTGAAATTAGGGCATGCCTCTTAATAGTCAGTGGAAGGAGCCCTCATTGAGTCACCTCACGCGCATCGGTGCGGTCTCCCCTCGATCTAGGGGCCAATCGCTGACCACTCCTCGGGTTGGTTTAACCAAGGGCTCGTGGCTAACTCGGATCTCTAACCGGAGATCTCGAAATGGGAATTTCTGCTGCGGCTCGCGGAGTCTTCGCCAACACGATGGTGGTCATAGGCCTATTCGGGGGTTTCCCCGAGATCACCCTTGCAGCTGCGCCGCAAGCTCAGGTCCAAGCGCCGGGCTTTTATCGGATGAGGCTCGGGGAGTTCGAAATCACGGTGTTGTCCGACGGTACCCACCCTTTTCCGGACGCCGAGGTTCTAACCCAAGCAGTCGACGGTTCTTCCAAACGAGTGAAGCTGTTTCAAGCCCACCCCGAGGAGGCCCGCTCCGCTCTTGCCGCCGTGGATCTCACAGCGCCAACCGAAGGATCGATCAACGCATTCCTGATCAATACCGGCAAACAACTGATCCTTGTGGATAGCGGCGCTGGCTCTCTATACGGGATCTGCTGCGGACACCTGCTTAGTAATCTCAAGGCCGCGGGATACCGACCCGAGCAGGTGGATGAAATATTGCTGACACACCTGCATGCGGATCACGTGGGAGGTATTGCTCCGAACGGCAATGTGGCTTTTCCGAACGCCATCGTTCGGGCAAGCAAAATCGATGCCGATTACTGGCTTAACGAAGCCAACGAGAAAGCCGCGCCCAACTTCCTGGGACCCATGTTCAAGGGTGCGATGGCGTCCCTTAAGCCCTACATCGCCGCAAAAAGGTTCGTCCCCTTCTCGGGAGATGTGGAAATCGCGCAGGGGATCAATGCGATTGGCGCTCCTGGCCATACGCCCGGACATACGCTGTATCGGGTCACAAGCGATGGCCAGACGCTGCTTTTGTGGGGCGACATAGTCCACGTCGCTCCCATTCAGTTCAATGACCCGTCTATAACCGTCGAATACGACAGTGATGAGAAAGTCGCCCAGGCGACTCGCCTTAAGATCTTTGACCTTGCGGCGAGTGAAACAGACTGGATCGGTGCCGCGCATATCTCCTTCCCAGGTCTGGGACATGTAGTCAAGCGGGGAAGCACCTTTGTTTGGATCCCGGCCGAATACACGACGCGCCTCGCGCCTCTTACGCACTGACTTAAGGGTTAGGAAAGCAGATGAACCAGCTCACTCGGAGCCCGCAAATCGAGAAATCCTCGTGAACACGGATGCGAGACGCTATTCGTGCAGCATCCATCTGTGAACAACCGCTCACCACTGGAGAAACGCATATGACCGTCTCTGCTAAAGCGACCCCTGGCGCAAAACTTCTGACCCCCAGCGACCACACATTGTTGATGATCGACTTTCAGTCGCAGATGTCCTTCGCGACCCATTCGATCGACGGCATAACCTTGCGCAACAACGCCGTCCTGGTAGCCCAAGCCGCCGCCGGTTTTAAGGTCTCAACGATTTTAACGACGGTTGAAGCGACGTCCTTCTCAGGCCCCATGTACTCGGAGATCACTGAGGCTTTCCCGAAGCTGAAGGAGAACTTGTGACCTACCCTTCTCCCTCTTCTTCGAGCAGCTCGAAGACCTTGCAGCCCGCATTGAGGACCCTGTCCGGGCAGAAACGATCCTCATTCGCCGCGGAAAGCATAGGATCTAGCGAAGCCGTGTGGCGTAAAGGTGCCTCCCGAACTACCCGCCTGGGTAAACAGCTAATCAATACGACACGCTAACAGCGCACGACTCGGCGAATAAAAAAAGGCAGCCCGGTTTATGGGGCTGCCTTGGAATGGGCGCTTTTGCTCTCTCATAAATGAGAGGTCTGTCAGCTTCGATTGCTACTCACGCCGCTCCTCACCGCAAACTTCCTAGCCTTCTGGGTCGTAAACTTAAAGACCCGCTCCATGCCTAAATTTGGTTAACCGAGAAAGCATTTTTAGCCGTGGAATCACTGCGCGATAAACGACTATTCGCCAAATTTTCCGCGAGAAAAGAGGCTATTGGCCGAATAAAGCGGAGCTAAAACACCGTCATAGCCACTTATCTCGCAAATTCTAAAAAACTCTTAATTTTTGAACAAGTTAGCAAAAAAATTAAAAGACCTTTTTCTAGGCAAAATAGTCACTATTCTCGGCACGCTCACCTAACCGCACTTCGAATCACCACAATTCAGACAGGTCATGCAGCCGTCCATCATGATGACGGCCGCGGTGCTGCATTTGCTGCACAGCTGCGCACCTTCCGGGAAATGCGACTTCGCAAAGGCATCGGTCTGCTTGGCGCGTGCCATGAATTCGGCGCGCTTCTCGTCCACGAGCTTCTGCTGATGCTCATCGAGGCCAACCTTGCGCAGCAGGCCGATGTTCTGCAGATGACGTTCGATGACATAGCCGAGCTCGGCGATGATCGAGGGCATGAACTTGCCGCCCGGCTGCCAATAGCCGCCGCGCGGATCAAAGACCGCCTTGAGCTCATCGACCAGGAAGGTCACATCCCCGCCCTTGCGGAACACGGCGGAAATGATGCGCGTCAGTGCCACGATCCACTGGAAGTGATCGAGGTTCTTCGAGTTGATGAAGATCTCGAAGGGACGCCGCTGCTCGTACTCGGTGCCTTCGTTCAAAACGATGTCGTTGATGGTCACGTACATGGCGTGATCCGACACCGGCGTCTTGATCTTGAACGTCGAACCGATCAGGACCTCGGGCCGCTCCACGCTCTCGTGCATGCGGATGACCTTGGCCAGCCGTCCGCTGCGGTCCTTGAACATCTCCGGCTCATCGCCCGTGAGACGCGCGGCAGCGATCCTCTCGGCAACCGCCTTTTCCGCAGCCTCCTTGACAGCCTCCTTGTCGGCCTTGTCCTCCGGCTTCTCGACGTTGTACTTGACGATTTTCTTGGCGATCTTGATGGTCATGGCGCTTTCCTTGGAAGTCTCCGGCGCTAATAGCGGCCGAAGTATCCCTCCTTCAGACTGTCAAACAGGTTCGCGGCGGTGTGCATCTCGCCGTCGTACTCGATCTCCTCATCGCCGCGCGCCTCCACTACCGTCCCGTCCTCCAGCGTGAACTTGTAGACGGTGTTCTTGAGGTCGGCCTCCTTCACCAGCACACCCTGGAAGGCCTCCGGGTTGAAGCGGAACGTCGTGCAGCCCTTCAGCCCCTGCTCATGGGCATACAGGTAGATGCCCTTGAACTTCTCGAAGGGGAAGTTCGTGGGAACATTCGCGGTCTTGGAAATCGAGGAGTCCACCCACCTCTGGGCGGCGGCCTGGATATCGACGTGCTGCTCCGGCGTCACATCATCCGCGGAGATGAAGTACTCCGGCAGCTTCTCCGCGTCATTGGTCGCATCCGGTCGCGCCTTGGAATTGATCAGTTCGCGATACGCCAGCAGTTCGAAGGAGAAAACGTCGATCTTCTCCTTGGACTTCTTGCCTTCACGGATCACGTTGCGGAAATAGTGGTGCGCGAATGACGGTTCGATACCGTTGGAGGCATTGTTGGCGAGCGACAGCGAAATCGTGCCCGTGGGCGCAATCGAGCTGTGATGCGTGAAGCGCGCGCCGACTTCGGCCAGCTCCTGCACCAGCTGCGGCGCCACTTCGGCGACGCGCTGCATGTAGCGGCTGTAGCGGGCGTGCAGTACGCGGCCGGCGATACGGTCGCCGGGATGCCAGCCATCGCGGACCATCTCGGGTCGCTTGCGCAGCATTTCCCGGGTGACGGTGAACTCCTCTCTCATGATCGGCGCCGGACCCTTCTCGCGCGCCAGCTCCAGTCCTGCTTCCCAGCCGGCCACGGCCATCTCGCGCGAGATGTCCTCGGTGAACTTGAGCGACTCCTTCGAGCCGTACTTCATCCCGAGGCATGTGATGGTGCTGCCCAGGCCGAGGAAGCCCATGCCATGGCGACGCTTGCGGATGATCTCGCCGCGCTGCTTTTCCAGCGGCAGGCCGTTGATCTCCACCACGTTGTCCAACATGCGCGTAAACACGCGCACCACTTCGCGGTATTCATCCCAATCGAACTCGGCGTAATCCGTGAACGGATGACGCACGAAACGCGTGAGATTGACCGAGCCCAGCAGGCACGAACCATACGGCGGTAACGGTTGTTCACCACAATTCCCTGTCACAATTCCATTGAAGACCAGAGAATTGTGATCAGGCTGCGTGGTATCGAATACCGCTTCACGACCGACGTACTCGATCGATGCGATGGCACTCGTGAACGACTCCACACGCGCCCTGGAGCGCTGCGCACGCCATTCGCCGTACTTCTCGTTCTTGGCATCAGTCAGGAAACCTATCTCCTGCATGAAGTAGTCGCGTGACTCCGAACCGATGATGAGTTCGTAGTCGGCCTGGCAGCTATACGGACGCTTGCCACCTTTGCCATCGGGCAGCATCCGCTCGCAGGCCGCCCGGCGCTTCAATATCCGGCAGAAGATGCCGAAATTGGACAACAGCATCTGCACGTCTTTCAGCAGCGATGGCTGACTGGACGCGAGTCTCACTGTGCAATAGGAGTTCTTATCATCGCGCTGCACGGTGCCATCGCTCTGGAACAACCCGCGCAAATAGCCCTTGACGCATTCCACGTTGCCGCGCCAGACGATCTCCGGCACCGAAGTCTTCAGATCAGGACTGAGGCCATACATTTCCTTCAGTACGCGCAGGAGCAGAATGGAGCGGATCATCACCAGGTTGCGCTCGGGAACTGCCACCGCACTGACCTGGTAGGTTCGTGCGTTATCGGACCAACCTTTAATCAAGGTATTGATGGACGCCACGAGGGTTTCCGCAAGGTCGCGATCGCCGCCCCACAGATTTACGACCGCGGCCTGCTCGCCCTTTCCACGATTGGTGATATGGCCGTCGCCCGTGAGCAGGCCCAGCAGTACGCCCACCTCGGCGCTGCCGCACCCACCGAACTGCCCCTTGCCGGACTGGATCAGCAGTTCATCACCGGGCTTCAGATCCTTGAGCTTGATCTTGCCGCGCGTCGTATAGAAATCGTGCCACTCCGTGGCCTTGATCTCATATCCCGCTTTGGTCACGACACGGAAGACATCGGCGGAAGAAGACGTCATGAACGCAGGAACCGCTGGGCGAGAGGTGACACCCATGTCCTCACCGAGCGTGCGTTTGTCGACCGTCGCCTCGATGTCGATCCCGATTTCGTACAGATCGCCAATGCGGGTCATGCCAAACCGGTTGGCGAGCCGCGTATCCGCAGTCACGCACGGATTTGTGGCCCGGATATCCTCGCACCACCAGTTGTTGTTCATCTCGTTGACGCGGTCGATGAGAATGAACCCCGGCTCGGCGAAGTCATACGTAGACGTCATGATGACGTCCCACAGCCGGCGCGCCGGAATGGTCTTGTAGATCTTGCAGGCGACCAGGCCCTCATCGTTCACGACGTAGCCGTCGTGGATGGGCCATTCGCGCCAGACGAAGGTGTTGGTGTCGTTGAGGCTCGGGATCTCGGTCTCGTATTCCTTGCGCGTGATCGGGAAGGCGAGCTTCCAGTCGCGCTCCTCGCGCACCGCGCTCATGAACTCGTCCGTGATCAGCAGCGACAGGTTGAACTGGCGCAGGCGACCGTTCTCGCGCTTGGCGCGCACGAACTCCAGCACATCCGGATGGCCGACATCGAAGGTGCCCATCTGCGCGCCACGGCGGCCGCCGGCGGAGGAGACGGTGAAGCACATCTTGTCGAAGATATCCATGAACGACAGCGGGCCGGAGGTGTGGGCGCCCGCGCCGGACACATACGCGCCGCGGGGCCGCAGCGTCGAGTGCTCGTAGCCGATGCCGCAGCCGGCCTTGAGGGTGAGGCCCGCCTCGTGCACCTTGCCGAGGATGTCATCCATGGAGTCACGGATGGTGCCCGACACGGTGCAGTTGATCGTGGAGGTCGCCGGCTTGTGTTCCAGCGCGCCGGCGTTGGACGTGACGCGGCCCGCAGGAATCGCGCCGCGACGCAATGCCCACAGGAAACGCTCGTTCCACTGCTCGCGCAGCTCCTGCGGTTCGACATCGGCCAGGGCACGTGCGACGCGCTTGTAGGTATCGTCCATCGACCGGTCGATGGGCGTGCCGTCCTTCGCGGTGAGTCGATACTTCTTATCCCAGATGTCCAGGGATGCCTCCTGGAACGGGACGGTATCAATCTCGCGCGGTTCGATTTTCACGACGGTATTCATTGGATGCGTGACGCTCCATTCCCCATTTGAGCGACACAAGATCTTGTGTCGAGCGGTCGAGATTAAAGACGTGCAACATAACCGTCAAGAATCAATAGACACACTTTTTCATGTTTTTTAGTGTTTAAAAAACAATAGGTTGCGCCAATTCTTGCGGCCACGGACCCGTCCGGAACCCCCCGCACCGCAAAAAATTCATTCACGGCGCAGCCCAAGATGTTGTGCCTGGGGATCTACAGGTTCCACCCAGCTGGCGCACAGCTTGCCCACAGGGTTTCAACAGGGTTCCGCGCCTTAAGAATTGCGCTTGCAAAGCTGCGCTCACCCTTGAAAGTCGGCCCTTCAGCCATAGATCAGTGCCATTCGCGGTTGTCGCGATCTATTACGGAGACTCACAACATGACTATCGTTCGCTATGAGCCTTGGTCGCTGGTCGACCGCCTCACCCGGCAGTTTGAAACCGCGCGCACCGTGGCCTGGATTCCTTCCGTTGACGTGCACGAAGAGGCCGAGCGCTATGTCGTTCGCGCCGATCTGCCGGGCGTCAGCCCGGATGACATCGAGATCACCGCCGATGCCGGTGTGCTCACCATCAAGGGCGAGCGCAAGGCGAAAGAGCAGCAGACCGAAGGCAGCTTCCAGCGCGTCGAGCGCGTGGCAGGCAACTTCGTCCGCCGCTTCACGCTGCCGGAAGCTGCGCAGACCGATGCCATCAAGGCGACTCACGTCAATGGCGTCCTCGAGCTGTCCATCCCCAAGCAGCCGAAGCCCGAAGCCCATCGCATCAAGGTCCAGGCAGCCTAAGCCGCCCTGATCCGACTCGTTCAATTGAGCTGAAGCTGGCGCGCGCCCTCACCGGCGCGCGGCCCGCATGTAGAGGTCGCAAGCCGGGCTACAATGCCGGCCATGAAATGCGTCGCTACAGGTCCCATTGCGCTTGCGGCGCTGGCACTCCTCACCGGGCAGGCCGCGCTTGCCGCGACGCTGACTCCCGTGCCCAGCAGCGCACCGGATGAGGCCCCGATGCCGTCGCTGGCACCGATGGTCAGGCGCGTCGCACCCGCCGTCGTCAACGTTGCCACCCGCGGCTCCATCACCGAAAGCAGTCCCGCCAATCCGCTGCTCGCGGATCCCGCGTTCAATCGCTTCTTTGATGTGCCCCAGGCCCGCGGCGCCCACTCGCCCCAGTTCCAGAGCGCCGGCTCCGGCGTCGTCCTGGATGCCGGCAAGGGCTACATCCTCACCAACGCGCATGTCATCGAGAACGCGAGCCAAATCACCGTGACCCTCATCGACGGGCGCGACATGAAGGCGGAAGTCGTGGGCATCGATGAACCCACGGATCTCGCGGTCCTGAAAGTGCGGCCGCTGAAGCTCACGCAGATCATCCTGGGCGACTCGGCCCGACTCGAGGTCGGGGATTTCGTGGTGGCCATCGGCAATCCGTTCGGCCTGCGCAATTCCGTGACCTCGGGCATCGTCAGCGGGCTCGGCCGCAGCAGCCTCGACCAGGACGGCTTCGAGGACTTCATCCAGACCGACGCGGCCATCAATCCCGGCAACTCCGGCGGCGCGCTGGTCAACCTGCGCGGCGAAATGGTGGGCCTCGCCACCGCCATCCTCGCCCGCTCCGGCGGCAACATCGGCATCGGCTTCGCGATCCCGGTGAACATGGTCCGCAGCATCACGGATCAGCTCGAGCAGTTCGGCTCAGTGAAGCGTGGGCTGCTGGGCGTCGACACCTACCCGGTCAGCCCCGACATTGCCCAGGCCCTGGGATTGAGCGGTGCCCAGGGCGCACTGGTCACCCAGGTGCTGCTCGGCTCCGCGGCCGAGCAGGCCGGCATCCACAGCGGCGATATCATCGTGACCATCAATCATGCGACGGTGATGGTGCCGGCGGACGTACGCAATGCCATCGGCCTGCTGCGCGTGGGGGATACCGCGGACATCGAGCTGCTGCGCAACGGCCGCTCGCGGCATGTCCAGGCGCTGATCTCGCAGCCGCCGGAAGCCGCCGCGGCGACCCCCGTGCTGCCTGCCGAAATCAATCCGGCCTTCGAGGGCGCGACGCTGGCGGAAAGCGCCGGCGGCAGTGGCGTCGTGGTCCGCAATGTCGACAGCGGCAGTCCCGCCGCCGCCGCGGGCATCCGCAGCGACGACATCATCGTCGCCGTCAATCAGTCCCAGGTGGCCAACCTGCAGCAGCTGCGCGACCGCACCGCGGGCCTCGCCACGCTGGTGCTGGAAGTGCAGCGGGGCAAATCGACGGTACTCATTCCGGTCCAGTAAGGCACACCTGCGCATCGCGCTCGGCCTTGGGTTGCTTCGCCAGGGCCCGCACCGCGGCATAGAAGCGCGGCAGCTCGCCGTCCTGCTGCGCCAGCAACCGCCTGAACCCCGGCTCGCAGTTCTCATAGGTCGCCACCGACGCCAGTTCCGCATTGTTGAAGCCCTTGGCCATCCAGGGACCGTAGCCCGACTGCGTACCCAGCCGTTTCTCCGTCGCGCGGATCGCATCCCCGAGTGCCGCCAGGCGCGCCTGCTTGGCCGCCCGCATGTCCGCGGGGGGCAGCTTCGAGGCATACAGCTTCGCGAGGTCCAGCCGCGCCTGGCGCAACAGTTCCGAGAACTGCTGCGCGCGCGCTTCGCCGGCGTGAAATTTGTCGATGTCGGCGGGACGGCCCTTGGCCGTCAGCCAGCGCGCAAGACCGGTCTCCTCGACCGTGGATGCAAAGGCTTCATTGAAGGCCGAGTCGCCTGCGACATAGATGAGCTGGTGGGCCAGCTCATGAAAGATGATGGCGGCGAGCTGATCGCGGCCATAGGGCAGCATGGTATTGAGGATCGGATCATCGAAGTGTCCCAGCGTGGAATACGCCGGGACGCCCGACACCACGGTGTCATAGCCGAGCACCATCAGCTTGCCGGCATAGCCCTGCGCCGCCTGCTGGTGGAAATAGCCGCGGTAGGTCACACAGCCGGCGATCGGAAAGCACCACACCTTGGGGCTCACCGAGAACTCCGGCGCGGCGACCACGTTCCACACGACGTACGGCCGGCCGATGTCGGCGTACAGGCGATAGCTGCGATTGTCGGGCAGGCCCAGCTCGCGGGTGGCGAAGTCGCGGGCGGTGCTGACCTCCGCGAGGGTATCCCGCAGCGCGGGCGGTGTCCTCGGATCGGCCACCACTTCGCTGATCGGACGCCGGTCGACCAGGATCTGCGCCTGCCCGCGCGCCGCCTGCAACAGGTACAGGCTGCCGCAGCCGGGCAGCACGGTTAAGCCCGCCAGCAGCAGCACGATCCTCAGCAGCTTGCGACTCTCGGTTAACATGAGTCCATGCGAGTGTACTTGGTAGGTGGCGCAGTTCGTGACCGATTGCTCGGCCGCGCAGTCGGCGAGCGCGACTGGGTGGTCGTGGGCGCGATACCCGCCGAGCTCACGAGTCAGGGCTATACGCCGGTCGGCAAGGACTTTCCGGTGTTCCTGCATCCGCAGTCGAAGGAGGAATACGCACTCGCCCGGCAGGAGCGCAAGGTGGCGCCCGGCTATCACGGCTTCACCACCGTGTTCTCGCCCGAGGTTACCCTGGAGGAGGATCTGAAGCGGCGCGACCTCACCATCAACGCCATGGCCGAGGACGCGGACGGCCGCATCGTCGATCCGTACGGCGGACAGCGTGATCTGGCGCAGCGGCTGCTGCGGCATGTGTCGGACGCCTTCGCCGAGGACCCGGTGCGGGTGCTGCGGGTCGCCCGCTTCGCGGCGCGCTACGCCGAGGCGGGCTTTCAGATTGCGCCGGAGACGGTCGCGCTGATGGCGCAGATGACCGCCAGCGGCGAGATCGCCGCGCTCACGCCCGAACGCGTGTGGCGCGAAACCGCGCGTGCGCTCCTCGAACCGCGTCCCGATGTGTACTTCGAAATCCTGCGCACCTGCGGTGCCCTGCAGGTGCTGATGCCCGAGCTGGCGGCCCTGCACGGCGTCCCGCAGCCGCCCAAGTGGCATCCGGAAGTGGATACCTTCGTGCACGTCATGCTCGCCGTGCGTTACGCGGCGCAGCGCCAGGCGCCTCTGACCATCCGCTACGCGGTGCTGCTGCATGATCTGGGCAAGGCGCTGACGCCGCCGGATCATTGGCCCAGCCACCACGGTCATGAGGAGCTGGGGCAGGCGCCCATCGAGAAGCTTTCACACCGCTTGCGTGCGCCGAACGACTGCCGCGAGCTCGCCGTGCTCACGTCACGTCAACACACCCTCGTGCACCGCGCGCTGGAACTGCGACCCGCCACGCTCATGAAACTGTTCGCCGAAACCGACGCGCTGCGGCGGCCGGAGCGATTTTACGAGTTGCTGCTGGCCTGCGAATGCGACGCGCGTGGGCGCGCGGGCCTGGAATCGCGGCCCTATCCCCAGGCCGACTATCTGCGCCAGGCGCGGGCGGCGGCCGCGGCCGCCAACCTCGGGCCCGAGGAGCGCCAGGGACTCGACGGTCCACAGATTGGGGCCGCGCTGCAGGAGCGGCGGCTCGCGGCTGTCACGGCTGTCCGCGAGCGACTGGGTGCGCGTCTGCTCGAACAGCAACGCGGCAGCCCCTGAAGGAGGGCACGCATTGTTTCGACGAACCTTCCTCAAAAATGGCGCCGCCATGGCCACGACTCTATGGCCGGGTGTGCAGACATTTGCCGACAATGCGAGCGCCCTTAAGCCTCGCGAACCTGCACAGCCCTTCAGCTATCCAATGCTCAAGGACGCAGCGCGCACCCTGGCCTCCGCGTCCTACCAGCCACAGCCGGAGCTGCTGCCACCCGCGCTCGCCAATCTCACCTGGGATCAGTGGGAAGCCATTCGATTCCGTGATGAAAATGCGCTGTGGGCCGGTGCAGGTCTGCGGTTCCAGGCCAAGCTCCTGCACCTCGGCCTTGAAGTGAAGACTCCCGTGCGGGTTTTCACGCTCGATGGGGGTCTGGCACGGGAGCTTATTTACGGTCCGGCCCTGTTTGACTTCAGCAGGAGCGGTATAGACGGTGGAAAACTCCCGGCAACGCTCGGGTTCGCGGGATTTCGTCTTTGCTTTTATCCGGATTGGATCCGCGACGTTGCGGTATTCCAGAACCATTCCTACTTTCGAGCCGTCGACGGCGAGAAGCAATATGGCCTGTCGCACCGCGGGCTGGCAATCGACTGCGGCATGCCCACTGCGGAGGAGTTTCCGTATTTCATCGCCTACTATCTGCAGCGACCGCAGAAGGATTCGAGCCGGCTCGATGTCTATGGTTTGCTGGATTCGCCCAGTGTCACGGGCGCTTACCATTTCGCCATCGAGGCAGCTGACACGCTCACGATGGATATCGACGCGGCGCTGTATCCGCGCAAGCAGATCGAGCGCCTGGGCGTGGCGCCCGGCACGAGCATGTTTCTTTGCGGTGCAAACGATCGTCGCGTCGGCGCAGATCTGCGCCCCCAGATCCATGATTCCGACGGACTGCAGTTGAATACAGGCGCCAACGAGCGCATCTGGCGGCCCCTGGTCAATCCCGGCGTGGCGCGCGTCAACACTTTCAGCGATGAGAATCCACGCGGTTTCGGCCTGATGCAACGCGACCACAATTTCGATCATTACCAGGACGACGGAGCGTTCTACGACAAGCGTCCCAGCGCCTGGGTCGAGCCGCGCGGGAAGTGGGGCAAAGGTGCCGTGGTCCTGGTCGAGCTGCCGGCCCCGGCGGAGACGGCGGACAACATCGTGGCCTTCTGGACCCCGGCTGATAAGCCGCAGCGTGGGCAGGAGCTGCTGTACAGCTACCGACTCCATTGGTGTCGCGATAACCCCTTCCCATTCCCATTGGCGACAGTTGCGGCTACCCGCACGGGCGTTGGTGGCTTGGTCGCGCAGCCGCACAGTTATTTCTCCTGGCGCTTCGAGGTCGATTTTCATGGCAAGGCGCTCGCTTCGTTGAGTCATGAGGTGCCGCTCACGCCAATGATCTTCGCGTCGCGCGGCGCGATCGAGCTTGCATCCGCACGACCCCTGGCCTCGATCAACGGTTGGCGCGCACTCTTTGATCTGAAACTGACCGATGACAGCGTCGAGCCCGTCAATCTGCGTTTATATCTCGCAGCGGCGGGTCGCCCGCTGACGGAAAACTGGATCTACCAATACACGCCGCCACCGGCTGATCGGCGCAGGATCTAGCACAGCGAATCGCGCAGATCCTGGTGCGTGAAGCTCATGAGCGGCGTGCCGACACCGCGCCCCAGCGCCAGCAGTTTGAACACCTCGCCCATCTCACCGGGCATCAGCAGGCGGCGCGCCTCGCCATTGAGCCGCGCCTGCTCGACCGGGCTGTGCTGCTGCGCCAGCAGTTCATCGATACCGGTACCCAGCAGGAAGCCTGCCTGCGTGCAGAACCCGAGCACGTCAAGGCCCGCGGCATGACCCGCCAGCGCGACACGCGTGAAGTCCACCCAGGCGGTGAGGTCCTGCACACCCACATTGATGAGCGGGTCAAAGTGCGCGCGATGTTTGAAATGGCAGGTCAGCGTGCCGCTGCCGCGCTCGGGGTGGTAGTACTGCGCGCGCGGGAGTCCATAATCAAAGAGCAGCATCACCCCCTGCGTGAGCACCGCGGCGAGGCTCGTGATCCAAGGATCGGCCAGCAGGCACACCTCCGAGGTGTACCCCGGGATCAGCGCGCCGGGCAGCTGCGTGTTCAGCTCCTGCACCGCCGCCGTCAGTGACGCATCCGCCGCACGCGTGGCCCAGGCGAGGGCGCCCGCCGCATCGAGCCTCACGCCGAGCTCCTCGATCACCAGCGGCCGCGCCGCGCGCACGAGGAAGCGCCGGCACGGCAAGGCGTCGAGCACTTCGTTGGCCAGGATGACCCCGTGCAGGCCGCTCTCAGGCAGCTGCTGCAACCAGCGCACCCGCGACCGAAGTGCTTCGGGGAGCGCTGCGATGCGCTCGCGCTGGCGCTCGGCGAGGTCCGCGCTGACTTCAAGAATGTCGTAGTGCTGCGGCAGTCGCGCCAGTGCGGCGAGCTCGCGCAGGAGGGCCACGGCCATGCGCCCGGTGCCCGCGCCCAACTCCAGGATGCTGCCGCCGGGGATGCCCTCGAGCACCTGCGCGCACTGGCGCGCCACGCAGCGGGCGAACAGATCCGACATCTCCGGCGCGGTCGTGAAATCCCCCGCCGCGCCGAGCTTGGCGCTGCCCGCGCTGTAGTAGCCGAGCCCGGGGGCATACAAGGCGAGGTCCATGAACGCCTCGAAACCCAGAAATCCGCCCGCCGCGCTGATGCGTTGCGCGATCAGCTGCAGGACCCGGGCCGAATGCGCCGCTTCATCCGCGTTCGGCGTCATAATGGTTCACCATGACACAGCCGGACGCGCAGCCCCTCGCCGGGCAAACCGTACTGATCACCGGAGGTGCGCGCCGCCTCGGCGCAGCCATGGCGCAGGCGCTGCATGGGGTCGGTGCCAACGTGGTGATCCATCACCGCAAGTCCTCCGCCGAGGCTGAGGCGCTGCTGCGGACGCTGAATGCGCGGCGCGCCGGGACCGCAACGATGGTACAGGCGGACCTGCTGGACACCGCGCAGCTCCCGGAGCTCGTGGCCGCCACGCTGCGGGCCTTCGGGCGCCTGGACATCCTGGTCAACAACGCATCCACGTTCTATGCCACTCCCGTGGGTGAAATCACCCTCGCGAAGTTCGATGATCTCATCGGTACGAACTTCCGCGCCCCGCTGTTCCTGGCGCAGGCCGCGGCGCCGGAGCTGCGCCGACGCCATGGCCTGATCCTGAACATGGTGGACATCCACGGGCTGCGGCCGCTGAAGCAGTACCCGACCTACAGCGCGGCCAAGGCCGCACTGATCATGCTCACGAAATCCCTCGCGCGTGAGCTGGCGCCGGAAGTGCGCGTCAACGGCATCGCACCGGGCCCGGTGATGTTTCCTGCGGATCTGGATATCGCGCTGCAGTCGCAGATCATCGACAAGACGCTGCTGAAGCGTTCGGGAAACTCCCAGGACATCGCCAAGGCGGCGGTGTACTTCGCCACCATGGCCCCGTTCGTCACGGGCCAGATCCTGGCCGTGGACGGGGGTCGCAGCCAGGGCGGCGTCTAGGGCCACCGCAGCGTCGTGGCCGGCCGCACGCTGTGCAGCGCGTGCGCCTGGCGATCGAACGCGGCCCACAGCTGCGCGATGGTCCGGCCCTGCGTGGGATGGCGCAGGTCGGGTGCGATATCGGCGAGTGGCCCGAGCATGTAGGGGCGCACCAGCAGATCCGGCCGCGGCAGTTTCAGCTGCGGATCATCGAGCACCAGCTCATCGTAGAGCAGCACGTCCAGGTCCATGGAGCGCGCCGCCCATTTCGGCGCGTTGCGCGGCCGGCCGCACTGGGTCTCCACTTCGCGCAGCTGCGCCAGCGTGTCGGGCACCTCAAGTCCGGTTCGAAACCCGAACACCAGGTTGATGAAGTCCTCGCCGGTGAACCCGACCGCGCAGTTCCGATACCAGGGCGACACCTGCAGCTCGCCGAAGCGCCGCGTGAGCTCCGTCAGAGCCTGCGTGAGATGCGCCAGCGGCTCGACATTGCTGCCGGCCGCAACGAAAACCTGCGCCATGTCAGGCAAGATCAGCGCGCGTGCGCTCGATGCACACGCCGACATCACGCGACGCGCGGATCGCGCCGCGCTTGTTGATGGTGAGCTTCACCCAGGGAATGTCGAACTCGGTGAGAATGAGCTTCGCGGTGCGGTCGGCGAGGGTCTCCACGAGCTTGAATTCGCAACCACCGACGAAGGCGAGAACGACCTTCGAGAGATGCTTGTAGTCCAGCGTGTGCGCAACATCGTCACTGAGCGCCGCGCGGCGGCAGTCGACCGGCACCTCGATGTCCAGATAAACGGTCTGCTTGACCAGCCGCTCCCAGTCAAGAAAGCCGATGATGCATTCCACGGCGAGTTCGCGCAGGAAGATCCGGTCCGTTGGTTGAATCGTACTCATGAGTTGGCGCACCGCAGAGGTTCCAAGGATAAGGGTGGCAGCGACGCAAGCGGCCACTGCGCGCGGGCGCCGATCGCCAGATCATCGTGCTGGCCGGCCCGCAACCGCGCCAGTCCCGCCACGGCAATCATCGCCGCATTGTCGGTACAGAATTCCGGGCGCGGATAGTAGGCCCGGGCGCCGCGGCTGGCCAGCAGTTGTGACAGCGTCGTGCGCAGATACTCATTGGCGCCAACGCCGCCGCTGACCGTGAGCACCTGGCAGTCGGTTGCCTCCAGTGCCCGCAGCGCCTTCACGCACAGGCACTCGACAATGGCCTCCTGGACGGCGCGCGCCACATCCGCGCGCAGCGTGTCATCGAGGACCCGGTCACGCACCGCGCGCAGCACGGCGGTCTTGAGCCCGGAAAAACTGAACTCGAGTCCCGGCCGGTCGAGCATGGGGCGCGGAAACTCGAAGGCGCCGGCGCGGCCGTGCGCGGCAATCCGCGCCAGCTCCGGACCGCCCGGATAAGGCAGCCCGAGCAGCTTCGCGGTTTTGTCGAAGGCTTCCCCGGCCGCATCATCGCGGGTCTGACCGAGGACCCGGTAGGCACCGATGCTCTGCACCTCGATCAGCATGGTGTGGCCGCCGGAGACCAGCAGCGCGACCTGCGGAAACGGCGGCGGCTCACTCTCCAGCAGCGGCGCGAGCAGATGCCCCTCCAGGTGATGCACGCCCAGCGCCGGCACGCCCCACGCAAACGCCAGCGAGCGCGCCAGGGCCGCACCGGTGAGCAGGGCCCCGACCAGACCGGGGCCGGCGGTGTAGGCGATGCCATCGAGATCGGCGGGCGTGGTGGCGGCGGCCTTCAGGACCTCGCGCAGCAGCGGCAGCAGCCGCTGAACGTGATCGCGGGAGGCCAGTTCCGGGACCACCCCCCCGTAGATCCGGTGCAGCTCGATCTGGCTGAACACGGCGTGCGCGAGCAGGCCGCGCTCGCTGTCGAGCACGGCGGCGGCGCTTTCATCGCAGGAGGATTCGAGGGCAAGAATTTTCACGGCGGCAAGTTTAGAAGGCAAAGACCGTGAAAACTTTGCCTTTTGCAGCACGGGTCTTTAGAATCGCCAGCCCGATCCTGCTACAGCGCCGGCAAAATCGCCGGTAGATCAAGGACTTGAGGTTCCAATGCCGAGCGTTCGTGTCCGTGAGAACGAGTATTTCGATGCTGCCCTGCGCCGTTTCAAGCGTGCCTGCGAAAAAGCCGGGATCCTCACCGAGCTGCGGCGCCGTGAATTCTACGAAAAGCCCACGCAGGAGCGTAAGCGCAAGAAGGCCGCGGCCATCAAGCGCCACATGAAGCGCGTCTCCCGCGACGGCATGCGCGCGGCCCGCTAAGAGCTCGCCGTGGCCCTCAAGGAACGCATCACCGAGGACATGAAGGCCTCGATGCGCTCCGGCGAGAAGGAGCGTCTGGCCGGCATCCGGCTGATCCTGGCTGCGATCAAGCAGCGGGAAGTCGACGAACGCATCCAGCTCGACGACACTCAGGTGCTCGCCGTGCTCGACAAGATGATCAAGCAGCGCCGCGAATCCATCACCCAGTTCCAGGCCGGCAATCGCGCCGACCTCGTCGCCAGGGAATCGGCCGAACTCGCGGTCCTCCAGGCCTACCTCCCCGCCCAGCTCTCCGACGCCGAAGTCGAAAGCGCGATCCGCGCCGCGATCGCCGGCACCGGTGCCACGTCCATGAAGGACATGGGTAAGGTGATGGCGGCCGTGAAGCCCCAGGTCCAGGGCCGCACCGACATGGGCGCCCTGAGCGCCCGCATCAAGGGTCTGCTGAGCACCTGAACTGCCGCTGCGTCGGCCCGGTTGCGGCATGTTGCCGCAGTGCAACAAAGCGTTAGTGTCCGCTGCGACGCAGGTCGTATCGACCGCCTGGCGGCGCATGCCACCATACTCGATGAGCGCCGCGCCCCCTCTTCCCGCTCACGATCGGACGCTCGTCTCGGCCATCTGGCCGCTGCTGCTGATCATGACCCTGATGCTCACGCTGAGCCTGCTCAGCGTGCTCGTCGTGTCCGGCCTGCGCGCCTATACCTACGGGCAGGACCGCTGGTCGATCGGGGAACACGAGGCCTTCGATCAGCTGGGTCGGTACGCCGGTGAAGGCGATGAGCAGCACTTCCAGCAGTTCCTGACCAGCATGGCCGTGCCCCAAGGCGATGAGGTCGCGCGCCGCCAGCTGCAGCGTGCGCACCCCGACTACGCCCGTGCGCGGGCGGGGCTGCTCGCGGGCGGCAACGCACCGGCGGATATCACCAGCCTCATCGTGCTGTTCAGGCTGTTCCAGAACTACCCCCTCATGGCGCACGCCATAGCGGTATGGGGCGAAGCCGACACGCTGATCGACGCCATCCAGCAAAGCGGTGCAGCGCTTCATGCCCAGGTGGCCAGCGGCCACCCGGATCCCGAAGCGGTGCGCGCGCTGGTCGCCCGTGTCGATGACCTGCACCGGCGGGTCGTGCCGCTCGAGGAGGACTTCGGCGAATCCATCGGCACTACCTCCCGCGAAATCGGGCTGCTGCTGCTGTTCGTGCTGCCGGTGGGGTCCGGGGTGCTGGTACTGGCCGGCGTCACGCTGTCCCGCGTCCAGCTCGAACGCGACGAGCGCATGGCGAATGCGCTGCGCGATCTGGCCGCGTCCCTGCAGCACCAGGCCACCCATGATTCGCTGACGGGGCTGACCAATCGCGCGGATTTCGAGACGCACCTGGAAGCGGCGATCGCCGCCGGGGTGCGCGGTGAGCGCCAGTGGTGGCTGCTGTACTTTGACCTGGACCAGTTCAAGGTGATCAACGACACCTGCGGCCATGCCGCCGGCGATGAACTCATCCAGAAGGTTGCCTGGCTGGTGCGCGCGCAGCTGGCGCCCGGGGATGTCTTCGCCCGCGTCGGCGGCGATGAGTTCGGTGTACTGCTGCCGCTGCGCGACCGCCCCACGGCGCTCGCCGTGGCGGACAACATCCGCCGGCAGATCAGCAGCCTGCGGTTCCAGTCCGGCGTGCGCATGTTCGCGGTGAGCGCGAGCCTGGGGATGCTGGCGCTGGATGACACGGTGCCCTCCGTCGGGGATGCGCTCAGCGCCGCCGACCAGGCCTGCTACCTGGCCAAGGACAATGGCCGCAATCGGGTCCAGATCTATCATCCGAATGACAAGCAGGTGCAGACCCGGCGTGGGGAAATGCACTGGGTCGAGCGGCTGCATGCGGCGCTGGAAGAGGAGCGCTTCACCCTGATGGCGCAGGAGATCCGCCCGGTCGGCGCGCGCCTGGACCGCCGCATCGGGTACGAGATGCTGCTACGCATGGTGGGTGCGAACGGCGAGCTGATCGCGCCCATGGCCTTCATTCCGGCCGCCGAACGCTACGGGTTGATGCCCCGGCTGGACCGCTGGGTGATCGCCCGGGCCTGCCGCGAACTGGCGCGGCTGGGCGCCAGTGGCGGCGGCCGGGTGCCCACCTGCATGGTCAATCTCTCGGGGACCTCGGTGTGCGATCTGCACCTGGCCGAGTACATCGCCGACTGCCTGGCGCAGAACCGGTTGAGCGGCGCGCAGCTGGGGTTCGAACTGACCGAGACCGCCGCCGTCGCGAATCTCGCCCAGGCCTCGCAGCTGATGACACGTCTGCGCGCCATGGGCTGCCCGATCGCGCTGGATGACTTCGGCAGCGGCATGTCCTCGTTCTCGTACCTGCGCAACCTCCCCATCGATTTCCTGAAGATCGACGGCGCGTTCATCCGCAACATCAATACCGATCCGATCGATTTCGCGATGGTGGAGACCATCCACCGCATCGGCGGCATCATGGGCGTGCGCACCGTGGCCGAAAGCGTCGAGAACGAGAGCGTGCTGGCGGCGCTGGCGCTGATCGGCGTGGACTACGCGCAGGGTTTCCATATCAGCCGGCCGGTGCCGGTCGATCAGATCCAGCTGCTGGCCCTGCCGCAGGCGCCAAGCGCGCCGGTGCGCAAGGCGGTTGTCGGACCGGGGGGCACCCGGTAGCCTCCCTGCGCATGGGCCGGATTCCGCAGAGCTTCATCGACGAGCTCATCGAGCGAACCAACATCGTCGAGGTGATCGGCCTGCGCGTGCCGCTGAAGAAGGCGGGCCGCGAATACCGCGCCTGCTGCCCCTTTCACAACGAAAAGACACCCTCGTTCTGGGTGAGTCCCGAGAAGCAGTTCTATCACTGCTTTGGCTGTGGCGCGCACGGCACGGCGCTGGGCTTTCTCATCGAGCACGACCGCCTGCCGTTCCCCGAGGCTGTCGCGGAGCTGGCGCAGGGGCTGGGCCTTACCGTGCCCCACGAGGGCGGCGCCGCGCCGCCGCCGAAGCGTAATGAGTCGCTGTTTGACCTGATGGAGAAGGTGGCGCGCTTCTATGCCGACACCCTGGAGTCGAATGCGCGCGCCCGGGACTATGTGGCGCGGCGCGGCCTGACTCCCGACACGGTGAAGCGCTTCGGGATCGGCTATGCCGCGGACTCCTGGAACGAGGTGCTGCGGCGCTTCGGCGCCACCGACGAAGCGCGGCACCAGTTGAGTGAGTGCGGGCTGATCATCGAGCGCGACCACGACGCGCCGGCGCCGCGCAGCGGCGAGCGCCATTACGACCGCTTCCGCGACCGGATCATGTTCCCGATCCGCGATGCGCGCGGGCGCGTCATCGCCTTCGGCGGCCGGGTCCTGGACAAGGGGGAACCGAAGTACCTGAACTCCCCGGAAACGGTGCTCTTCCACAAGGGCCGGGAACTGTACGGCATGTACGAGACCCGCCAGAGCCGGGCTCCCTTGAGCCGGCTGCTGGTGGTCGAGGGCTACATGGACGTGGTGCGGCTGCACCAGGCCGGCGTGCACTACGCGGTCGCGACCCTCGGCACGGCGACCACTGCGGACCACCTCAAGCGCGTGTTCCAGCTGGTCAGCGAAGTCGTGTTCTCCTTCGACGGTGACCGCGCCGGCCGCGCGGCGGCATGGCGGGCGCTGCAGAACGCCCTGCCGGAGGCCATCGAGGGCCGGGAGCTGCGGTTCCTGTTCCTGCCGGAGGGTGAGGATCCGGACACGCTGGTGGGCAAGGAGGGCCGCGAAGCCTTCGAACGCCGCCTGGACAGCGAGGCCTTGCCGCTGTCCGAGTACTTCGTGCGCGAGATCGGGGAGCGGGTGATGACGCGCGGTGCGGACGGACGGGCCAAGGTCGCGCAGGCAGTGCGGCCGTTGCTGCTGCAGGTACCCGAGGGCGTCTACCGGCGCTTGCTGACCGAGCGCCTGGCGCAGGCGTTCGGCTTCCAGCGCACGCCGGAGGGCATCGCGGAGCTCCTCGGAATCCGCATCGGCGTGGACACCACGGCCAGCGAGTCGCGCCAGGCCGGCGCGGGCCGCGGCAGCCTGGTGCGCCAGGCAGTGCGGCTGCTGCTTCACTTTCCGACGACTGCTGCCGATATCCCGGAACAGCGTCTGCAGCGCATCCGGGCGCTGGACGAGCCGGGAATCGATGTGCTGTCCGCGTTGATCGATGAGTTGCGCATTACTCCTGCACAGACGACTGCGCAGGTTCTTGAACGGTGGCGCGGCCGGCCCGGTGAGCCACACCTGGCGCGGCTGGCGGCGATGGAAGCGATGGTCAAGGACGCCGCGGCCGCCGGGCGGGAACTGGACGAGGCCCTGGGACGTCTATACCAGGAGTCGGTGCGGCGGCAGTTGGACGCATTATTGGAAAAAGACCGTAACCTGGGCCTGTCTAAGGAGGAAAAGCTTGAACTTCAACAACTTATGCAAGATCTGGCCCGCCCGCCCCCAGGCGGGAATCCGCTTTAAATTTGGCACGACGCGGGTTGTGAAATAGAATCCGCGGTTTGCCCGAATGCCCCTTGAGTTGCCCCGCCGGGGACTCACATTGAGGCCATCACCATTCATACGAAGGTTGCACCAGCTTCACCATGACAAGTAAGCCGAAGCCCACTGCTACCAGCAAGAAGCATCCTTCCCCGGACAAGAAGCCAGCCAAGGCGGTCGCCGCCAAGAAGGCCAGCCCGGCGCACGCAGCGGCAGCAGCCGGCAGCGTGCGCAAGGCAGCCAACGGCTCGGCAGTTCCGGAGAAGACGCACAAGGCTGCCGCTCCCGCCCCCGCCGCCAAGAAGGGCAGCGCTGCTGCGGCAAAGGCGCATCCCGTGCCCGCCGCTGCTGCAACGATTGATCCGAAGACCGCCGCGAAGCTGCTGGCGGAGAAGGACCGAAAGACCCTGATGGGGCGTCCGATGGGCATGCCCGAGGATCGCCAGTCGCAGCTGAAGCTGCTGATTGCCCGCGGCAAGGAACAGGGCTACCTGACCTACGCCCAGGTGAACGACCATCTGCCCTCGGAGATCGTGGATCCGGAGCAGATCGAAGACATCGTCAACACCATCAACGATATGGGCATCCCGGTGTACGAAAAGGCACCGGATGTCGAGTCGCTGCTGGCCTCCGAGCCGTCACAGCCGGCCGACGAGGAAGCCATCGAAGAGGCCGCCGCGGCGCTTGCGGCGCTCGATGCCGAACTCGGTCGCACCACCGACCCGGTGCGCATGTACATGCGGGAAATGGGGACCGTCGAGCTGCTGACCCGCGAGGGTGAGATCCGCATCGCCAAGCGCATCGAGGAAGGCCTGGATGCCGTGCGCAACGCGCTGTCGATGTATCCGGCGACGTTTGATTTTCTGCTGAGGGCGTACGAGCCGGTCAAGGCCGGTCAGTCGCGCCTGGTCGACGTGATCGTCGGCTTCATCGATCCGAATGCGCCCGACGTGATCGCCCAGCCCCAGAACCCCACCAAGATGGAGCTGGTCGCCCCCGAGGAGACTGCCGAGGGCGAAGAGGAGGAACGCGAGGAGGGCGACGCCGAGGAAGAGGTCGTCGATACCGGTCCGGATCCGGAGGAAGCCGCACGGCGCTTCGCCTCCATCCACAAGGCGTTCACCCAGAGCCTGAGCGCCATCGAGAAGCACGGTGCCAAGGACCCGAAGACCCTGAAGCTGCGCAAGAAGCTGTCGGGCGAGTTCATGGAACTGAAGCTCTCGCCGCGCATGTTCGATGCGCTGATTCTCAACCTGCGCGGCCATATCTCCGAGATCCGCCAGCTCGAGAAGGAGATCATGATCATTGCCGTGCGTGACTCGGGCATGCCGCGCAAGGACTTCATCGCGACCTTCCCGAAGAACGAGACCAGTGCGCGCTGGCTGCAGAAGCACATGAAGGCGGGCAAGAAGTATTCGGCCCCGCTGACCAAGTTCAAGGACGAGGTCGAGCGCCGCCAGGGCCGCCTCGGCACGCTGGAAGTCCAGTACCACCTGTCGATCAACGATCTGAAGGAAATCAACCGCGACGTCTCGATCGGCGAGGCCAAGGCGCGGCGCGCGAAGAAGGAAATGGTCGAGGCCAACCTGCGCCTCGTGATTTCCATCGCCAAGAAGTACACCAACCGGGGCCTGCAGTTCCTGGACCTCATCCAGGAAGGCAACATCGGCCTGATGAAGGCCGTCGACAAGTTCGAATACCGCCGCGGCTACAAGTTCTCGACCTATGCGACCTGGTGGATCCGGCAGGCCATCACCCGCTCGATCGCCGACCAGGCCCGCACCATCCGCATTCCGGTGCACATGATCGAGACCATCAACAAGCTCAATCGCATCTCGCGCCAGATGCTGCAGGAGATGGGCCGCGAGCCGACGCCGGAAGAGCTCGCCGTGCGCATGGAAATGCCCGAGGACAAGGTCCGCAAGGTGCTGAAGATCGCCAAGGAGCCCATCTCGATGGAGACTCCGATCGGTGATGACGAGGATTCACACCTGGGGGATTTCATCGAGGACACCTCGGTGGCCTCACCCATCGATCAGGCGACCTCCGAGTCCTTGCGCGAGACCACCCACGCGGTACTTGCGCAACTGACCCCGCGGGAGGCCAAGGTCCTCCGCATGCGGTTCGGCATCGACATGAACACCGACCACACCCTCGAGGAAGTCGGCAAGCAGTTCGATGTGACCCGCGAGCGCATCCGGCAGATCGAAGCCAAGGCGCTGCGCAAGCTGCGCCACCCGAGCCGCAGCGAGCAGCTGCGCAGCTTCCTGATGGATGATTGATTGGGCCGGTCAGATACCGCGCGTCAAGCGGGTCTGGCCGAGTTCCGTGACGACCCAGCCGTTGGACTTCAGTTCGATCAGCCCGAGCCGTGCCAACTTATCTTTGTGCGCGCCCAGGATATCCCGCCTTTTGGCGACTGCGTTCAGGGACTCAAACTCTGTTTGAGTCAATGCATGAATAGGCTTTGACGCTGATTCCATGGGCAGATTCTTCAAGGTCCGTGCGGCAGGTTCCACATGATCGTGCCGTCCGGCTTCTTCACGCTGACGTTGAAGCCGCCCTTGCGGCCGTCCTTGAGCGGATGGATGGTGAGTTCGACCTTCTCGCCCGAGCTGAGCGTGTGCTTGTCCCAGCCCACGCGGGCCAGGTAGTTGGGGCTCATGCCCTCGATGCCGTACTCATCGACACCGCCGCTGGCGTTGGGCACGTCGAACACGATCCAGGTGTGCGGATTGGTCCACTGGAACTCCTTGATGGTGCCCTCCAGGACCACTGACTTTCTCATGTCGAACATCGCGGTCGAATGGTGTGCACCGGCGCTGCCCGCGGCGACCAGCGCCACTGCCGCGGCCATCACCATCGCGCCAGGGCGAGGAATGCTCATTACCGATCTCCTAAAAAAACTCATTAATTGACCTTGAGGCCCGGGCGACCTTCGTCGTCCGCACTGTCATGGTTGTTCTGTTCGCACTCGTACTCGCGCAGGTCATCCTTCACCAGCTTGTAGTAGTGCGACACCGTCCAGGGGTCCTCGAGCACTTTGGGATCGGTGATGGTCTGCTGGATCTCGATCCTGTCCGGGCCGATGCGGTGGATGCGCTCCACGATGTGCATCTGGTCGCTGTGTCCGATGCCCGGGGAGATCATGCTCCAGGGCACGAAGCCCACGGTATCCACCACCAGCGTGTCACCTTCCCAGTGACCGGTGGAGTGCCCGTTGAAGAGCGGGTCCGGATCCTTCGGATGCGGCCGCCCGTCGGTGAACACCTGGCGCAGCTGCATGTAGGCCTCGACCGCGATCGCGACCTTGCCGGGGGAGTACAGGAACTCGATCGGATAGGGCTGCGTCATCATCTCGGGCATGCCCGGCGGCAGGCAGTTCGCCTGGTCGGGCTGCAGATCCTTGCCCGATTCCTGCGCCTTTTTGTAGGCATCCAGTTTGGCCTGGGCCGCGGGCGTCAGCTTGGGAGGTGCCGGCCGTGCGGCGGCAAGGCCCCCGCCGCCGCGCCAGTCGAGTTCCCAGATGCCCTGCCAGTCCGGCAGCTTGGCGATCGAGGCCCAGCTATCCCCCTGCGGCGCGCTACCCGCGCCGCTGTCCGCCTGCGCCGGCAGTGCCCCCAGGATAAGCGCGCTCAACCCCACCAGGGCCAGGCCCGCGAGGGTCCGTACTTTATCGTTCATCCACTGTCCTTTGATTCGGCCAGGTCCCGGTCCAGGTTGATTATTCAATCCTGCGGATCGCGATTTTGGGGCATCTGCCGCAACCGCGCCACAGTTGAGAGGGAAATACGCTAGTGATTGCTCACGGCGTACCGGATCGCCAGCTGCACATCGCTCTCGGTGTCAAACGGAGTCTCCCCAGTCAGCGCAGCGCGGTTGCCCTGGAAGCCCCGCGCCCGCACCCACTCCAGCGTGAAGCGCCAGTGGCTGTTGGGTTCAAACCGATAGGCGAGCGTCAGGGCGTGCCCGGCCTGTGCGCCCAGGGGAAAGGTCTGCTCGGCACTGACCTTGAAATCATCGTAGCGGGCGCTGAGCGTGTGCGGCCCGGTGCGCTTGGAAATCAGCGCGTAGCGGGTCACGAACTCCCATTCCAGGAGCCCGAATTCATCCGGCGCGACATAGGTCTCCCCCGCCATCCACTGCACGATCGCCGTCCAGCCATCGTCATTTTCGGCACGCACCCCGGCGGTATCGAACCGCGTCTCCCAGGCGTAGTGCCCGGTGACCTCATCCTCGACGCCGGGATTGGCGTGGTTGTCGTAGTGCAGGCCCTCGACGGTGATGCGATCCAGGTAGTGCACGTCGAGTCCCACGTAGGTGCCGGCCCGATTGTCGAACTGTTGGTACTCGTCGTTTGCTCCCGTGACGCCATTGGGACGGCCCACCCTGCCGAAGAGCGAACCTTGCCAGTCGGTAATCGTGAAGCCTGAATCAGTCAGTGAGTCGCCCGCGCCCTGGTTCCAGCCGTACACGCCCACGACGGCGCCGGCATTGAAATCATGGCCCGAGTGCGTGCCGAGCCATTCGAGCTTGAATTCGGCACCGATGGTGCGCAGCTCCTGCGCCACCCAGCTGTCCATCGCGGACGATGACAGGGTGTAGGGCGACTCCCAGCCTGCGGCGCGGTTCTCGAGTGAAATCGGCGCGTAGAACGCGCCGACCTTTAGCCGCGGACGCCAGTCGCCGAAGGGATAGGGATGCAGCTGAAAGTAGGCTTCGGTCACGTCCACCGGATTGCGGTCATGCTGGCCCCAGGCCGACGCATCGATTTTCAGCGTCAGCAGGTCACCCAGATCCTGCGATACCGCCAGGCGCGCGCGGCCGAGCTGTACGCCATCGCGATCATCACCGTAGCGGAGGATGCCCAGGCCCCCGTCGATGAACGAGGTGGGTGCATCGGCCGCCACCAGCCGCATGTCGAGCGACGCATCCCAGTCCGTTGCGTGCGCGCAAACGGCAACGGCCAGCGCCGCGCAGGCCGGGATGGCGCGGCCCGCGGGCATCAATACGCGTCCCAGGAATGCGGCCGCTGTGACAGTTCCGCCGGACGCAGTCCATGCGCGGCACGCAGCGCGGCCACGGCATGATCACCGGCCTCCACCGTGAGCTCCCGCTGCAGGGTCTGCCCGGGCTCGGTGAGGCGCGGGCTCCACACCTCGATGCGGTAGCGGCCGCGGGCGATATCCGGCTGCGACCAGCTGCCGTTCGCTGCGGTTCTGCCGTAGTACGCCGCATCCGTGACCAGGATGTAGGCCAGCATGGCATCGTGGATGTTGCAGCCGAGGGTTACGAGGCCCGCGCGGTCAAAGTGCTCGGGTGGGTACGGCTTGCCGCGATACAGACCGAGTTTGAAAGGATGGGTCGATGAAAACGAGTAGACCTCGTGACCGGTCTTGTCCGTGTTCGGAAAGCTCACCGTGGAGCCGACCGGGATGACCAGCACATCCGGCGCGAACGCAAGGTTGACCTGATCCATGACGCTCTGGAGCGGCGCTGCCGGTGGTGGCCCCGCGCCCAGCGCATGCACCGTGACCACCGCGCCGGGCAGCGGCGTGCCATTCAACTGCGTGACGTGAACCTGCAGGTCGGCCGCAGCCACGGCCCCGCAAAGCGCCAGGGACAGCACGAGGCCGGCCGCCATCGCTGCCCGGCTTAAGCGCCAGAGCAAAGCAGTGTTTTGAGTCATCGGTCAATATCGGCGTG